>MDTC01255731.1_pt1 | contig 109389 bp, 99 predicted proteins | sample 811181 | NCBI WGS metagenome assembly MDTC01 (sample SAMN05326644, study PRJNA326480) | marine metagenome | isolation source: seawater | place: Pacific Ocean: North | collected 2011
CGGTAATATCTTTGTGGGTAATGGATCGAACGTAGCTACTGGTGTGGCCATGAGTGGTGATGCTACTATGGACAACACGGGTGCTCTAACCATTGCCAACGATGCAGTAGAAAACTCAATGATGGCAGATGATGCTGTGGGAATGGCGGAGATTGCCAATCCTGCTTCTACTGGTAACGACCAAATGATGATTGCCGATGAGTCCGATTCACAAAATCCAAAATGGGTGGATTTGGCAAGTTGTGGAGCTAATGAGTACTTAACTTATGATGTAGCAACAGGCTTCTCGTGTGTGGCGGATGCTGGTGCAGCTGGTACTGTGGCAAGCGTAGAAGGCGCCTCTGGTACGGTGGTATTTAGTGAAACATTCACTTCTGGCGTAGATGCTGGTCCTACATTCTCTGGTGCTGGCTCTACCATTACGGCAAATTTCCCACTTGCTTCTGATGCGGCTACTACAAGTGGTGGTTTACTAACGAACGCAGAATATACAGCTTTAGATGGCAAATTAGATCCTACTTTAACAGATGGTAACATCTTTGTGGGTAATGGATCGAACGTAGCTACTGGTGTTGCCATGAGTGGTGATGCCACTATGGACAACACGGGTGCTCTAACCATTGCCAACGATGCAGTGGAAACTGCCATGATTGCTAATGATGCTGTGGATGCAGACAAGATAGCCGACGGTGCTATTGATGATTTAGCAAAAATCGGTGTTATGGGATGTTCTGCAAATGAAATATTAAAGCTAAACGCCGGTGGAACGGCATGGGAATGTCAGGCAGATGCTGGTGGTACCTCTATCTCTGGTGGAACACCGAATGCTTTATCTAAATTTAACGGTAGTGGTGATAACGTAGTAGATTCCAATGTAAGCGATGATGGATCTACGGTTACAGTTTCCTCTGAGTTAAATGTAGATGGTGAGTTAATTACCAAAGTAAATGATGCGGCGGCTTCTACCTCGATCAACTTCGATAATGGTAACATTCAATATACTTCTGCAAACTGCGGAGCCTTTGATATTGAGGGTATGAATGATGGTTCATCTTATACGCTGGTAGTACAAGGGACAACTTCAGGTACTTGTGCTTTTACTGCGGTAGGGTCTAACTCAGGTGACACGGTAAGATTGCCTCCTGGTCATGGTGCGACCATCGGTGGTACTCATACAATTTATACCTTTATTAAGGCAGGAAGTTCTATCTATGCATCCTATGTAAGAGGATACTAATTCACCTTTAAATAGGTTAATGAGAAGCCACCTTAGGGTGGCTTTTTTTATGGACCTAAGTTGGGTAGTCTTATAGCAAACTATAAAAAATTATTAGCAACAATAGACTAGCTTTCTTGACTCTTTTTTGTGCTAACATGAGAATGGTTGCATCAAGGGGTAACTATGAAAATACTAATTGCCATATTGTTTACTTTCAATACTTATGCAAGTGATAAGGGTACAGAAATCGCAAGCAAAGTCTATAATCGCGATAATGGCCGCACCCAAATCTCTTTTATCGAAATGACTTTGCAAGATAAGTCAGGTTCTAAGCAGGTTCGTGAGCTATACAATTATACGTTAGAAGGTAAAAAAGGAGAGGCAAAAACTTTAATTCGCTTCACCAAACCTGCCGATATTAGTAATACCGGCCTGTTAACACATAATTATCGCAACAAAGAAAATGACCAATGGATTTTTCTGCCCGCACTCAAAAGGAGTCGCCGAATATCTAGTTCTAGAAAAGGCGGTAGCTTTGTTGGCTCGGACTATTATTATGAGGACTTAGAGGATCGCCCCGTGGAAAAGGACAAGCATGTACACAAGGGGCAGAAAAAATGGAAGGGCAACACCTATGAGCTAATCGTCAGCGTCCCAGTGGATAAAGACAATTCAGTATATACCAAACGTGTTAGCTATGTAGATATGGAAAAATTAATTTATTCGAGAATTGCATTTTACCAAAAAAAGAAAAAGCCGGTAAAATTATTAGAAGTATTGGAGACAAAGAAAATAGATGGCATTTGGACTCCGACAAAAGTTGTAATGAAGGACTTGCAATCAGGTCATATAACTCAGCTACATTTACAAAAAGTAAAGTACAACTCAAAATTACCTGAGACACTATTTTCCAAACGAGCTTTGGAGGATCCAACCATGGAATTAAGATATAGAAAAGCACTATAATGTACGCTCTAATTCTCAATTTGCTTTTTTGTTTTTCAGCGGAGACTGTATTTTACCAAAGCTACTCTCGTGATCGTGTTGAAAAAAAAGCAGAAGACTTGCAAGGGAATTCTAATTACAAGATTGTAGAAGAGTCGAAAAGTATTGAAATTCAAGGTGTGTTTGTAGGCCCCTATTCCACTAACTCATTGGCTCAAAAAGATGCTACGTATTTAAAACAAAAAAAAATACCAGTAAAACGTATACGCAATATAAAGGGACGAGATTATATATATTTAGGTTCCTACTCGAAAAAGTCGAGCATAGAGAAGATTAAAAATTTTATTCAACGCTTGATAGATCGAGGGGATATATCGGGTAGTGTAAGACTGGGGAAAAGACAAACAAGATCGGTCACCCTTTTTCGTTTGATGCAAGTGCCTAAAGAGGGGCAATACCAAGAAACTAAGCTAGTAGATGAGTCTGTAGAGGATGATAGCGATAGTGAGTTCATTTGGTTAAATAAAGGTAAGCTTTTGATAGAATACGGGCCTCATACCGAATTTTCAGGATACAGTTCTTTGGTAGACGCTCGTCATACGGTACAGATGATTCCCAATGAGTGGTTAGAGGTTAAAGTTGGACCCCGCGTTCGCTACAATTTGGAGTCTACAGAAGAAGACTCTAGCATAGAGAAAGAACAAATTCTTTTTGATGAAACTTATGTAGCCTTAAAGTTTACCTCCTGGCAGCTTAGTCTAGGTAGCCAATACATAAATTGGGGAAGAGTTTTTGAGGGATCTCCCATTGATCGAATGGGCAAAATTGATTTTTCACGCTTTATTATTGGTGAATATGAACAGCGTAAATTACCCCAAGGAGCAGCACGTTTTGAATACTTTGGTTCCAGTTGGCGATTGGACTTAGCTTATATACCCGATTATGAAATCAATGAAATTGCCGAGCCCGGTAGCCCTTGGTATCCGGTGCGGGCCAGTGAGGGATATATATTGGGGGCTGAGCGAGACCCTAATTTGATTCTTCCTTTAAGTCTTGGCCTTTTAAACAATAGAAAAGATACGGACCCCGGTTATGGTGCTAGATTTTCTACCGATGCATTTCCCTTTGATTTGGGTCTATCCTATATTAAAGCTCCTATTTTTGCGTTTTTGGGCTTAAGTGAAAATATCATTGGTGAAATTTACGGTATCGATATAGGAACCTCCATTGGTAAAGGTTTATGGCGATTTGAATTTAGCTATACTACCAAGAGTCTGGTTCCTCTAAGCAATGGGACCTTTCCCCAAAGAGGGATATATGAATACGCTACTAGCTATGAATTCTACCCCGGTGATACGGATGTACAGGTGAACCTACAATTATCAGGTAGCATTGCCGATTTAGAAAGTGGCGAAGAAACGGAGAATGATCGACATTTTCTTGTGGGTCAAATTATGGACCTATGGTGGAATGGCAAAGTGGAACCAAAATTCAAATTTCAAATTGGTCTTGATCGAAGTGATATATATATGAACCCAGAGTTGCGGTTTTTAAATTATCAACCCCACATATTTTATCTTGCCTACCATCATTTTAGTGGTGAAGAATCATCCTTTGCCGGCTTTTATGACGACAATGATATGTTAAGCCTTGGCTACCAATTTAGTTGGTGATTTTCGTTTGTATAAAGCAGCAATTAGTGGTGGTAATAAAAAGATCTCAAAAAGTAGTGCAGAGAAAAGGCCTATGCAGGATAGGAATCCATATTTTTGCGAAGGTATATAGTTGGAAAATACTAGAATAGAAAACTGTGCACATAGTATTAAAGTAGTAAATAAAACGGCTCTACCTGTATCCCTAAAAGTTAAAAATGTGGAGAGACTAAGTGATAAGCCTCGATCCAGGCGTTTTTTTACACCGTGATAAACATGTATGGTATCATCTACCGCAATACCAATAATATGGCTAGAAATCAGGGCAGTAGCAAAATCAAACCAGATATTAAATAGTCCCATGGTAGAAAAGGTAACGAGGGCCGGCGCAATATTGGGCAACAGGCAGATGATGGAATCACGAAAAGATCTCCATAGGATGAGTAAAAACACTAGAATTAAGAATACGGATACCACCAAGCTGCGCATTTGCCCTATTACTAATAGGTCCTCTTGTTCGGCAAAAATCTGTGCGATACCTACCATATTAATATCAATGTCTTTAGGAAAAATTTCCTTTGCTTTGGCCATGAGCTCTTGTGAAATTTTATCTGCAGCATTTGCATGGTATTCACTCGTATTCATTGGTATTCTAGTTATGGTAAAATCACGATTAACAAGCTCATATAGATCATCGCCGGCATAAATAAAAATGTATTGGCTAATTAAATTAGGGTTTTGTGGGATTTTTCTATACTCTTCTTTTTCTGAGTGAAAAGCCCAGTGCATTTCCTCCACAAACTCTGATATGGAAAGTGAATTGTCAATTTTTGGTAAGGTTTCAGCCCAGCTCTGGTAGCTTCTAATGTCCTCTAATATTTCAGGCTTTTTAAAGTAGTCCTTTTCATTTGATTCTAAAACCAGATCAAAACTCCAGGTGCCAGCGATTTCTTTTTGAATTAGGTCATTGGATTTGGTTATTGGATGAGATTCTGAGAAAAACTTTAGAACATTGGACTCAACAACAATATTACTTATTAGTGGAAGTGATAAGAAAAAACCAGCCGCAAAAAAAGCAAGAAAAAACTTAGAGCGGCGAAGAGAATAAAGCGCCATTTTTGTCATAAGATTTTCTACATGATGGAGTCCAAATTGTGGCCTTGGCCAGGGCTTATTATCATATTTTGCTAATACCGGAATTCCTAAATAAATAATTACGAAAAACCCGAACAATATACCAACGGCAGAGGTTAAGCCAAAATAAGCAACGGGTAGTATGGGGCTGGTAAAAAGGGATAGCAAGGATGCTGCTGTGGTTAAAACAGTGAAAAAAGCCGGTTTCTTAATGGCAGAAAGAGTTCGGTCAATGCGCTCTCGGCCCTTAAAGCCTCTAGAGGAGGATAAACTAATACCATTAAACACGTGGATAAGTAGAGCTATGGAAAGGGCAGATAAGAGTGGGCCCAGTAAGCCGGAAATGGTATTGAAGGGTTGATTAAATAAAACGAAAAGCCATAAAGAATTATTAAGAATGGCGGTAAGACATAAGGTAGAGACAACGATGGCAATGAAACGTCGAAATAAGAGCCAAATCATCAAAAAACCAATAAAAACAGTGATGGGCACAAAGACGGAATTATCGCGTAAGCTTTCGATCAATTCGTAGTTACTCACCACAATTGGGCCTGCCAAGGCGGTATTGTTCTTTTCTAATCCGACTTCTTTAATTTTGGCCTGAAAATACTCAACAAGGCTCTTGTTTTTAAAGCTATCATCCACATCAAGTGGGCGAATAATAAAAAGCAATGAGGACAAATCTTCGGACACCACAAAATTTTTCGCGAATCGATCCTGTTTGATTTTTTGTTTTGTAGCTTCGGCGCTAGTGTATTCCTCCAGATCTACAAGGGGGTAAATATCAAATCCCCCTTCACTACCTACAATTTGATCAAGATTTAAAATATTGATTACTCGATCAACGTTCTCGTGGGACTCTAATAGGTCTGTTAATCGTTGATATTTGTCTAGAAAATCGCGGGAATAAAGATTGTCGCCTTCAAAAAGTGCCACAATTAGTTCTTCATGTGGGAAAATCTCACGGACCTTTGTCTCATACCTCATGGTATTGGAGTCTCTAGGGAAAAAGGTTTTTGGAGAATTGTTGTACTCGATTTTAGTAAGTGAAAAAAGCCCGCTTACACAAAGTAAAAGCAGCAAAATAAGAGCTAAATTAGGGCGTAGGTTGAAAAAATTTTGCATAAAATCAATATTTAAAAACTAAAATAAGTATACCTCTGGCTTTTGCTAAGTCAAAATAATGCTATGCAATTAGATAAAAATAAGCCAGAGAAAATTAGCAACGAAGAGATTGTGAAAATTATCGAATTGGCCCGCTGGGCCCCTAGTGGAGACAATTCCCAGCACTGGAGCTTTCATTGGGACGGCGAGCTTTTGCGAGTATTTGTGGATAAGCAGCGTGCCGAGCACATATTAAACCCGGATGATGTTTGTACTTATTATGCCATGGGTTGTCTTTTTGAGTATATCGAGGCAGCAGCTTTAAAATATGGCTATAAAGCTAAGCTTAAATACATTGATAATGATGATTTGTTTGCTGAATATCAATTTGCTGAATGCCCTGCAGATAGTGGTTATATTGATAGTCTTTGTAAACGATATACTGACCGAAGATATTATAAGAATAAAGCGGTAACTGAAAATATCATAAACAAATGCCATAATTTAGCTGGCAAGTTTGAGGGAATTCAACTTTATTTTAAAACAGATAAAAAGTACCCAGAAAAATTTCTTGATAGTTTTATAAAGGCAGAGCAATTTCTCTGGCATAAATTTAAAAATCTGAACTTCATATTGCAGTGGATGAGGTTAAGTAAAAAGGAGTTTCAAGAAAGCAGCGACGGTCTAAGCTACGGCAACTTAGGTATAAACTTTATTGATGCCTTAAACCTAAAACTTACAAGGCTGTATCCTTTTTTGTACCCTCTTATGCGGCCCTTTGTACTTTTTAAAATTGCATACAATACAAAAAGGTATCTTCGTGAAGGGGCGGGCTTGTTTACAATTACCGTCTCGGATTTAACCAATAACCAGCAAAAAATAGGTGTTGGCCGGCTTGGAACGCAGATATGGTCATATTTAAATTCTGAAGATATTTCCGTGCAGCCAATGACTTCGTTGGTTATGCAGATATACTATTTTAATCAAGGCAACCTGGCGCAAGCTTTTGATCTCAATAATATCGAATACATTCAAGGTGCAGAAGATATCTTTAAAAAGATATATGAGATACCTAGTGAGGAGCAGCTAGCATGGCAATTTCGCTTTGGTTATAGCGAGCCTGTTACAAAAGCCATGTCCATTAAAAGAAGAGACGTAGACGAAATGCTTAATATAAGTTAAACGGCTTTTTTGATTTTAGTAGAGCTAATTTCAGGCATATATTTTAGATTTAGGTATTCAAGAAAATCATGCCACTCGTCGCCTTCTACCTGAAGAATGGACACGCCAATTTGGTATCGCCTCTCGTCTTTCGAGATGATTTTACCATTTATATAAACAAATTTATCCTTAGCAATGCAAACCTTGAATTTCATTTCGTCATTGATTTTGATTTGTTGAAAGACTTTTTTAGATTGAGAAAGAAAAGATAGTCCCTGCGAAGAAATTTCAAATATTTTAACTTTATAAACCTCATGATAAGTATCAGAAAAATAGGCGTAGCACGATACAGGGTAGCGAAATATTTTGCGCTTTACTTTAAAAAAAGGATTTTGTGTTTGAAAAAGTTTGCAATATTCATCTTGTACATAAATATATTGGAGGGTTTCCTTTTCTTTCTCGCTTAGACTTTCTTGTATGTATTTATTTTTAGATATCAGACTTGCTAAAACCTGATAATTTAAACATGTGTTAGATCCTATATAATATTTAAAATCAGGATATTGGTGATGCTCTCCAAAATCGTGATTATATGCATACAATACGCTCTTGTTTTTAGGTTTATTTTTGTATGTTTTTTGGAAGAAAATATTATCGTAACTATCTAAGGGTAGATATATAGCAGAGGATCGCATTTGTACATTTACAAAATCATACTTTTTTGATTTTTTGCCTTTCAATGGTAGAAAGCCAAAAATAGCTTCGTAAAACGGTGCCGCTGTAGACTTAATAACGCACAACATGCAATCGGCTTTGATTTATTTCTTGCAGAATAAATACATAAAGATAACCATGGGAAAATAAACACGGCTGCCTCGAAAGTCATTTGATTTGGTAATGGCTAATGAGGAGATCTCTACGAGCCGTTTGCCTTGTGAGCGTAGTTTTTTTAGATTTACAAATTTGTCTGCCGGTAAACCCAATGGACCGTCATGGAATATTGATATGGTGGCGATAACTTGCCCTTTGTATTTGGCGATGATATTTGTTGTGGATGGCAATAGGTGATATTTTGTGATCCTCATTCCAGACTCTGATTTATCAGCGAGTCCCGTATCTACATAAGTGTCGTGTAGTACGCGCAGTGCTCCTTCAAGTTCCTCTTCTGTTTCAGCTGTTTTAATAACAAGATCTTTTACGCCATTATAGTTTATATTTAATTGCGATCGTATAATGGGATCACGAATGAATTTAGGTAAATTCAAAACAATGAATTTCAATATTTTTGCTAAAGAAAATTTTGATTTGTTGCGCATAATCAACTACTTATCGGTCCCGACTAGACTCGACTTTAGTTTTAAATGGGAAAATTAATTTCTTAGTAACAATGTAAAAGAATTCGACAAATCTAAGAGATGGCCTGTAAATCTACTTATTTTTCTGGCAAGGCTAGTAATTGTAAAACTATTAGACAAAAAAAGCGGCTTTTAAAAAAATAGAACTATGTCAGTTTTTGATTACGATAAAGCCTTCTCCCGAAATATAGGTTGGGTTACAAAAGACGAACAGAAGGTGCTAAAAAGCAAAAAAGTCGCCATAGCAGGTCTTGGGGGTGTTGGAGGGATTCATGCCATTACCTTGGCTCGCCTAGGCATTGAGAACTTTCATATTGCCGATATGGATGCCTTTGGTATTGAAAATTTTAACCGGCAAGCCGGCGCCATGATGTCTAGTATAGGGAAAGAAAAAGCCCTTGTTGTGAAAAATATGATTCTAGATATCAATCCAAACGCCAACATTCAAGTTTTTGATGGCGGTATCAATCAGCACAATATTGATGATTTTTTAAAAGACGTCGACATATATGTGGATGGTTTAGATTTTTTTGTTTTTGATGCGCGTATTTTGGCTTTTCAAAAATCTTATGAATACAATATCCCCGCAGTGAGTGCAGGTCCTTTAGGTTTTTCTGCAGCCATGTTTAATGTTTTACCAGGAAAGATGACTTTTAATGATTATTTTGGCCTGCATACTACAACAGATTTGGTAAAGAGATCCAATTTGTTTTTAGTAGGTATGATTCCAAGATTAGCTCCACTTAAATATATTGCTGATAAAAGTGCGATTAAACTAGAGGATAAGGCTGGCCCATCCACGGCAATGGCTTGTCAGCTGTGCGCAGGCGTAGTGGGTACACAAGTTCTAAAATTGTTGCTTGGCAGAGGAAAAGTTCGGTGCTTACCAAGGGTTTCTACTTTTGATCCATATACATGTGAGGTCTATCACCATTGGATCCCATTTGGATACAAAAATCCCATTCAGCAATTAAAAATTCTAATCGCAGGTAATAAAAAGGTTAAGTAAAATCAGTATGTATTCGTGCTATTGAAACATGGCCTTACAGCGCTGAACTGAAGCCGTTAGCAGCGAGTAAGAATAATGAAGTCCGCTAGAATCAATAAAATTACTATATCTTGTATGACGTTCCTTGAGAGCTAGGTCAATCAATGTAGACGGACTGTGATACAAAGAAAAAATATCTGTGGAATAAATATTTTTGGAATATTTTAAGGCATTCATCATTGCTTGTAGAGATAAAATATTGGCTTCTGAAGTTGATTCTCGAATAAGATTTCTGGCGCGCTCTAAATTAATACTGCCTTCCTTAAAATCTACTAAGATTTTTTCCAATTGTGCATTGTCCTGCTTTTCGATGATCTCTCCTGCAAGGATTACCATCATGTTTTGAGCTAGTTTTTCCGCGCTAAAGTATTCATGTAGCTTTTTTGTGTCCGTATTGTTTTTATTGTTTTGAAATTCTATTCTTTCTTGTCTTACTTCTAAATACAAAAGGCTTCCGATTAAAAAATGCAAGGAAGTGTTTTGCAAAATCTTGTCATTGGGAGGATTGCTTTGAAGATATCGAGTTAGTACCTGCACAATGCGCTTTCTACCTAGTTTTGCTTGGTTTACACTAGAGTGATTGATTATTTTCTGCAGAGCAGTGGGATTATATCCCATTCGGTTTTGGTTGATGTCCTTTAAGGGCAGAATTTCATCTAATATGCGGTATGCTTGAGCGCGAGCATTTAGTCGATGTAGGGACTTTTTAGAATAAGTCGCTAGCTCCACCACAAAGGCTTCGGTAGAGCCTTTTGAGCCAGGCTCTGCCAAGGCAGCGGAAGAAAAAACTAGTAATAGACAAACAAACAGCTTCATTGAATCATCCCTTTATGGCGCGATGAAAATAGATTTGCAAATTTAATGCCTTATCAAAAGCTATATAGGCTTATAGAAGTAAATTATATGTAAGATTTATACTGTTCACTGTGAAATTCGACACTGTTTGGGAGCCTTACAAGCCTAGCCTGAAAAATTAGTTACTTAGTAAACTGAACTTTTCCCCTAATTCGTTGTAAGAAAGCACATGCAATTTGGCTTCTAAGGATTTATTGTACAGAGGGATAACAAGATCCATTTTGTTGTCCTTATCCACATCATCTAAAAATAAGTTTGAGCTAACGCCCTCACTATAAAAATAGGTATCATAGCTATCTGGAAACTGTATTTTCTGAATGAGACTTCCGCTATCTGTACTATAAATTTCGATGTATATATTGTTCGCTCTTTTGACTTTGTATACATCGACCACAAAATCATTTGTAACGTAAAAATTCTTGGCAACAGATAGAACTTTTACCGATTTATTATAGAACATCGAACGAATACCAGTTTTCAATGAGCCAATAGCATGTATTGCAAATGATAGTATTAAAAACATTGCAATAACGAAGTATTTAATTCGGTGTTCTGTGAGCATAAATACTTTTCGGCTAATTTAAGCACGTCTTAATATTAGATGGAAAAGCCGGTCCTTAGTCTGGTTTCTTCTGTAGGAATATAAATTGGGATCAGAATAAGTATCTTTATTAAAAATATGAATGTTCGCCTTGATAAATCCAAGCGAGAGTAGTTGGTGCAGATATATAGAATTTAAATCTAAAAAATATTTACCCTTATCTATGACGTAATAATCACTCGGACTAACAGAGCTTAATTTATCAATATCCTCTTTACCAAATTCATAGTTATCCGTGGATATATGCGGGCCAATAAATACCTGTAGCTTTGATATATTGGAATAAGGAAAAGACTTTTCAACAGATTTTTTAATGATTTCTGAATATAGGCCACGCCAACCAGCATGCACGGCCGCAATAGTATCTGTGATAGAACAATAAAAAAATAGAGGTACACAGTCGGCAGTTTTTAATAGGATAGCTCTATTTTTTTCATAGGAATAAAGGGCATCAGCTTTTGGTTCCTGTCCCGGCTTGGCTTCTACACAAACATCTCCGTGTACCTGGTGGACACTTGCATAGTCGTGAACAAAAGGCATTTTGGGTATATCATTTTTATGGAAATTTTGATTGCCGAAATGAACGATAAATTTCTCATGGACAATTTGTATTCCTGTAGAACTGTTGTTTACTTTCATCACTGCACCAAGTCTATAAATTTGCAAAATATTAAAATGTCTAGCAAATCATTGGGAGGAGATACTCTAAAAAACTTTTGTTCGCCAGATGTAGGATGGGTAAATCCTAATTCGGCTGCGTGTAAAGCAAATCTATTAAGACCTTCAATTTTTTTACGTAAATCTAGAGAGGATATGTTTTTTAAGCGTTTAGTATTTGCATAGGTCCAATCTGCTATGATGGGGCAGCCTATATGTTTTAGGTGAACTCGAATTTGGTGGGTTCGCCCAGTTTCTAGACGTAATTGTAATAATGAAATTTCATCATTATAAGTTTTTAAAACATTGTAGTGTGTGATTGCATTTTTTCCGCTAGTATCGCTAGATTGAAAGCGTTTTCGATCTTTGTCATCTCGCTGTATATAGGTTTCAATACGATCACTTGTTTTAGGCGGAACTCCAAAGCAAATTGCCCAATATATGCGATGAACGGTTTTGCTTTGAAATTGCTCGGAAAGACTGTGGTGAGCTTTATCATTTTTAGCGACAACAAGTAAGCCACTGGTATCTTTGTCAATACGATGCACTATGCCTGGTCGATCTGCTTCAAAGCCAACGGACAAATCTTTGCAGTGATATAATAAAGCATTTACCAAGGTCATATCATCATGGCCATGAGAGGGATGTACTACCATTCCGGCGGGCTTATTAATAACTAGGACATCTTGGTCTTCATAAAAAATATCTAGGGGTATATTTTGGCCAACCAATTTAGTTTGCTTCTTGCTAGGCATTAGCACTTCCACGATATCGCCTTTTTTAACTTTAAAAGAAGGCTTTGTTATCGTGCTAGCATTAACGAGTACTAATTTTGATTGAATAAACTCTTGTGCGCGTGCTCTAGAAGGGCAAAAGTCTTCTGAACTTATTGCTTGATCCAATCTTATTTCATTGGTGCTCGTAATAGTAAAGTTTACTTTATTTTTGCTCACGAATTTCTTTTAGCAATTTCATATAGGAATCGCACGCAATTTTTGCATCAATTCCTAAAGCTTCAGAATACTGCTTAATATAACTTCTAATAAAAACATCAGCTGGCAAGCGGTTGAAGTCATTTTCCTCGATCGCTTGAAAATGGTGTTTTGAAATTTTTAAGTGCTGGGAAATTACATCTAGTTCCACGTTTTTGTATTCTCGAATTTTCTTTAAGAAGCTTCCGTCAAATGCTGTTTGTTTTCTGATTTCATCTTCGAAGACTTCATCAATTTGATAGCTACTAAAGCGGGTTCTCCCAAGTTGATCATCGTCTTCGTCTGGCAAATTTTGAAAGCTGGGCGATGGTTGCTTTTTAATGGGTGTTTCTTCAGGTACATGACTCTTATCTACCACTACCTCAAAATGTTCGCCGCGCAGCTTCGAATCATAATCACGACGTCGTGCATGATGGCTGAGAGTTTGATAGGCTTCATCCAATAGGTAATTGATTTGTCTGGCCTCATCTTCCGAGAACATGCTATATAGTGCTGTACTATCTGTGGAGTAAGTTTCTTTTGCTTCCTTATATGCCTCTTGAATCTCCTCCAAGCTAGCTGTAGGATCCACATCTAATAATTCGTAGTAGTTTTGGTTGCTGTCCGATGTCATTTTATTCCTATATTACGGCAATTTTGTCTTTTTCACCAACAAGAATCTTGGCTAGCGAAAGAATTTGCTGAGAGACATTTTCATAAGGATGTGACTTTAAAACAAGTTGGCATTTGCGAATGGATTGCCATGCAGTATCATCATGCTTGATGGCTCCCAGGTATTGACAAGATATGCCAAAATATTGCCTACACACTCTAGCAATTCCTGGTCCAAGCTTTTCTTCTTTTTTCATTCTCACCTGATTAAGTACGATGCCGATGTTTAGATTTGCTAAGTTCTTTTCAATAATTTTCGCGGTAAATGAATTTGTCTGTTGAATTTGATTCAATAAGTGAGCAGGAGATTTAACCTGTAGTTGATCTCTGTTTGACATGATTTGTGAGGTGATTTGCCTAACGCTCGTATGTGCACTCAAAGAGCGGATTTTTTGATAGAAAGCAGTTTTAAGAAAGCGATATGCATTTTCTACGCTAGTTGGATCTGGAGTAGTAACAATCAGCGATGTATGAGCAGAAAGGAAAAAACTAACTGTGGAGAAATTTGATCCTGCACCTAAATCTAAAATTACATAATCGTATGGAAGGGATTGTATGTCATTTTGTAATTTCATCACCTTGTGTTTGTTTATTTGTGCAACTTCTAAGTTATCATGAAAACCACTAATGAAATCTAATCTGGGATAGGGTGTAGTCTGAATTACATCTAAAAGTGATAAGTTTGAATATAGATATTCACTTAGGGTATTGTTTACGCTTTTTATGCCAAAGCAAGTATGTAAATTACTAGCGCCAAGATCTAAATCGATTATACAAACACTAGCATGTCGAGAAAGAGCAAAAGCAAGGTTGCTGGACAGAAAACTTTTGCCTATGCCACCTTTTCCACCGCCAACAGCAATTACATGCGGTCCACTGGCTGGATGAATTTTATTTGTCTTTTCGTCGAACATAGTTTCTGGCACTCTTAAGATCCCCACTTATCAATTTCTCTTCGGCACTAGATGCGCGAATATAAAGGGGTTCTAGGCTTTTCCAGTCTATGGTCCTGTCTTGGTAGTTTTTACTTTCTAGGAGGTGAAATGCATTTTTAGCTAGGGGATAGTCCAGGTCGCCATCTCCGAAACGAATGCATTTTTTTTTAACTGATTCTTTGCAGTTATTTAGAAAGATGTCAGACCCGTCTCCAAGAAGAATATGATTTTTAGACAGGTATTTTTCTATTTTATTTATATTCATTAACTGGACCTTGCGCTTGCACAACATCTTTGTTTTGCCTGGCTCATAAAAGCTGGCATAAAACTCCTGCCTTTGTGCATTGATTAATGTACAGATGGGTTTTTTTAGTAAATAAAGATTTTGTATAAGTAATTCATTGGCTGTGCAGGGCAAGATTCTGGATTCTTTTGCATGATAGGCGAGTGACTTAATAGTTGCTGTTGCAACTCGAACACCCGTAAAGCTTCCTGGTCCAATATCGCAAATAAAAAGTTTAATTTGAGCAGGTTTTATTTCAAGAAAGTGAAATGCTTCATTTAGAAAATGAGTCAGTACTTCCGCATGGGCATTGGCTTTTTGCCAAGCTAAAGAGTAAAGCACCTTACGGTCTTTAGCGATCGAAAAGCTGCCTTGCTTGCTAGATGTACTTAAACTCAATATATATGACATATCTTAGATAAAGCCGAAAACGCGGCTAAAATCATTGAACAGTGCAAAAACCATTAAAAATAGAAGTAAAAATAAGCCAACTTGCTGAGCTTTTTCTAGTTTGCTCATACTAAGAGGAGAGCCTTTGATTGCCTCTATGGTGAAAAAAACCAAATGTCCTCCGTCTAGTACGGGGATAGGCAGTAGGTTTAAGATAAATAAGTTTATGGATATGATGGCCATGATTTTTAAAAATGCATTAATACCTATTTTAAAGGACTCACTGGCAATTTGGCCAATCATAATGGGCCCACCAATGGATCGGGCAGAAACTTCGTTTTGAACAAGGCGGACAAAGCCCATAAGCGTAGCCACAGTCCAATAGGAAGTTTCGCTAGAGGCTGTTTTTATTAGGTCGGTAAATGAAGCAGGATAAAAAACAGCCGTTTTGGGGGCAGTCATGGCCAAGACAGGGCCAATTCCAATTTTGTAATGGTACTCAACTTTACCATTACTTGGATTGGTAGATTTCATTTTTTCTGGTGCAAGGGCAACATTTATCTCCTCTGTACCGCGTAGGACTTTTAATTGCAGGCCATCCTCTGTTTTATCAAAGGCACGAATTTTCTCAGATAAGTCGTTCCAAACATATAATTCTTCACCATTGATAGATAAAATTTTATCATTGATTTTAAGCCCCGCTTTAGCAGCAGGAGAGTCCTCAGCAATAAGTCCAATGTAAAGATCAGGTCTTTCAATGCCGAGTGAAGCCAAATCCCGTGTAGACTTATCTATGGAAACATTGGTTAACTGAACCTTACCGTCTACTAAGCGCTCTACCTTAAGTTCTAGAGCTTGATCCGCTGGAACATTTTGTATAGCAGACTCCAGTTCGTACCAACGTTCAATTGTATTGCCATTAACTTGCAAAATACGATCATCAATTTTTAAACCAGCAGTCGCAGCGATAGATCCCTCTGGTACGCCAATCTTGCTTGCAATCGGCGTCATATCCACGCCAGGTAGAGCGTAAATCTCTCTTGTTGTATCAAGTGGATTGGGATTTTTCTTTTTGATTAGATCCACACTGAGGATTCGGCTTTCTTTCTCGGGATAAGTTTCAAAAATAATGGAAGTAGATCCACCTGAGGCATTCAACTCCTCTTGCATTTCTTTCCAGGTTTTGACATTTTTATTGCCTACTTTTACTACTTTGTCTCCAGCATCTATGCCTAGCTGTAAAATAGGCGAATCTGGTTGAATGCTACCTATAATGGGTAGGGGCTTCTTATCACCAAGTATGGCAATCGCCATAAAAAGAAAAAAGGCAAAAAATAAGTTCATCAAAGGTCCAGCCACCACTACGGCTATTCTTTGCCCAACTGGTTTATGTAAAAAAGAATAGGATTTTTCTTCTTCGCTAATCTCTACGTTTGGATCGTCGCCAAACATCTTAACATAGCCGCCAAAGGGAATGGCGCTAATACAATAAGTGGTATCGCCATGTTTGTACTTTAGAATTTTTTTGCCAAAGCCCAGACTGAAGGTTTCCACTCGAACTCCATAATATTTTGCCACTAAAAAATGACCCAGCTCGTGGATGAATATTAGGGCACCTAGGAGAATGATTAAAGGGATGACGAATTCAAAAGATTGCTGCACAAGTGAGATCAGAGTATCCATAGATCCATTCTAAGAATCTTTTGCATAAAAGGCCAGGCTTTTAGGTAATAACAAAAAGCGTAAGTAAAACTTAGACAAAGGTTGAATAAACGTAAGTGTAATAGAAATAAAATATGGGACTTGCAAACAACAAGCTATCTATACGATCGAGTGCACCGCCGTGGCCAGGCATAATTTTACCAGAATCCTTCACTTGAGCATATCTTTTCAGTAAAGATTCAAACAAGTCTCCTATTTGGCCAACCATAGAGGCAACCAAGGCAGCAGTTGCTAAATAGAAATCAAATATTTCGGGCTTAAAAAAATATGTAAAGGTCATAGTAAGTAGAACGGAAATGCTAGTGCCTGCGATGGCACCTTCTAGAGTCTTTTTCGGAGATAAGGTGTGCAAAGGGGTTTTTCCCTTCCAACGCCCAAAAAAGTAGGCGAAAATATCTGTAGAGGTAACGGAAATAAGCGTTAATATTAAAAAGAAGATACCATCTTCATTTTTTAAGAAAAACCGGCAAAAGATGGCGGGTAGAATCCCAACATATACGAATCCAATGAGTCCGAGTCCTAGCTTGGTAATGCTTGTTTCAACGTCTTTCAAGTTTACCAAAAGTCCTACTAGTAAGAATAAAAATGAAAGTATAATGAAGTGAATCGACATAGATCCAATATTTTGAAAGAAAATTAGAAAATTAGCATAGGCAAAAAGGCAAAAGCTAGCTTGCCATAGTCGAGGTAATTTTAAAAAGCATAGACGATTGTACTCATAGATGCATACAGCGGTAATTAAAAAGCCCACAACTTGTAGACCATCTTGCTGAAAAAGCATATAAGTTAAAATCAGAATTAATACTAATGTTGCTGCAGAAATAACTCGGATTTTAGTGCTGTTCAATCACAGCCTCCACAGATTTATCAACAATTTTACCAAAGCGTCTTTCACGGCGCTCGAATTCCTCTATAGCTGCTTGCAGATCTTTTTCATTAAAATCCGGCCAATTCTTTTTTGAAATATAAATCTCAGAATAGGCAGCCTGCCAAAGTAAAAAATTGGACAGACGCATTTCCCCACTTGTTCGTAAGATCAAATCTGGGTCAGGCAAATCTTTTGTATAAAGATATTTTTGCATCATCTCTTCGTTAATATCATCAAAGATGATCTTACCTTCCTTGTAATCCAAAGCAATTCGGCGCATGGCCTCGGTGATTTCTTGTCTAGCTCCATAGCTTAGGGCTAAGGTAAGTGTCATTTTTTGATTGTTTTCTGTTTTCTGCATGGCCTTAACCAATTCATGCCGGGCTTTTAGGGGTAGGTAGGAAAAATTGCCGACAGCATTTAAGCGAATCCCTTCTTTCATCATTAATGCGGTTTCACGCTGTAAAAATCTAACCAGTATTTTCATTAGGTGTTCTACTTCATCAGCCGGTCTTTGCCAGTTCTCAAGGCTAAATGCATAAAGAGTTAGATATGGAATGTTTCGCTTAGCAACTGCCTGGATAATGTGGCGCAGTTGCCTAGAGCCACGAAGATGGCCAAATAGTCGGGGTTTGTTACGCCCTTTTGCCCAGCGGCCATTTCCATCCATAATAATGGCTAGATGCTTTAATGAAGTCATTACACCTTCAAGATTTCTTGTTCTTTGTCCTCACCGATTTTATCAATTTTGGAAATATAGGAATCGGTTATCTTTTGAATTTCATCAGTAAAGCGCTTGTGGTCATCTTCTGAAATTTCTTTGTTTTTTAGTTTCGTTTTTAATTCTTCGTTAGCATCTCTACGTTTCATGCGGATGGAAACTCTAGCATCTTCCACAATCTTCTTACACTGTTTGGCAATATCTTTACGTCTATCCTCTGTTAACTCTGGTAATTTAAGGCGAATCACCTTGCCATCATTCATGGGAGCCATTCCGAGATTGCTTTTGATGATGGATTGTTCAATTTCTTTTAACAAAGATGTTTCCCAAGGAGAAATCATAAAGGAGCGGGCATCTGGACAACTAACAGCGGCCACCTGATTTAGCGGACTAGCGCTTCCATAGTAATCAACTTTAATACCATCCAGCATGCTAACATTGGCTCTACCAGTTCGAATTTTACCCAACTCAGTGACAAGTGCTTCCACAGATTTTTTCATTTCCTGTTCTGTGCTTTGCTTTAATTCTTGCATCTTAATCTCCTTGAATGATGGTGCCGATTTTTTCGCCTTTAACAGCTCTTAAGACGTTACCAGGTGTTTTTAGGTTAAAAGTAAGTATGGGTAATGAATTTTCCATACACAAACTAATAGCCGTAGAATCCATGACCTTCAGTTGCTTGTTAAGAGTGTCTATGTAACTTAGTTTATCGTATTTTTTTGCATCCGAGTGGGTTACGGGGTCTTTATCATAAATGCCGTCAACCTTGTGAGTGGCTTTCATAATGATTTCTGAGCCAGTTTCGATGGCTCGAAGTGCCGCGGCGGTATCTGTGGTAAAAAAAGGATTGCCCGTACCACCACCAAAAATGACGATTCGGCCTTTTTCTAGATGGCGTATTGCTCGCCTGCGTATATAGGGTTCGGCAATTTCTGACATCTCGATGGCAGTTTGTACTCGAGTTTGTAGGTTGAGTTTTTCTAAGGCATCCTGCAAAGCCAGGGCATTCATGCACGTTGCAAGCATGCCCATATAGTCGGAGCTAGCCCGGTCCATACCCTTAGCAGAGGCGGCCACGCCGCGGAAGATATTACCACCGCCGATTACAATCCCTATTTGAACGCCAGTAGCAAAGGCTTCTGCCACTTGGCCAGCAATCATATGTATGCTTTCCGGTTCAATTCCGTAGCCATTATCACCAGCTAAAGCTTCACCACTAAGTTTCAGTAATATGCGTTTATAAACAGCTTCCGCCACAATGACCCCTATTGAACGTTGGAGGCGGCCGCTACTTCGGCAGCAAAATCATCTTCTTTCTTCTCGATTCCTTCGCCCAGCTCAAAGCGGCTAAAACGACGAATTACGATATTCTCTCCGATGGAAGCAATGGTTTCGGTTAGATATTGCTGAATCGAGACATCTGGATTTTTCACAAATGCTTGTTCCAACAAAACTTGATCTTTCATCCATTTTTTTATTTGGCCTTCAATGATTTTATCTAAAAACTCAGGCTTTTTACCTTCTTCCAAGGCTTTGGCTTTTAAAATTTCTCTTTCTTTTTCTACCGATGTGGGGTCCAACTGTTCGGCATGAACACATTGTGGGTTGCTCGCAGCAATGTGCATGGCGATGTCTCGGCAGAAATTTTGAAAGTTTTCATTGCGGGCAACAAAGTCCGTTTCAGAATTGATTTCCACGAGAACGCCAATTTTACCGCCGGCATGGATGTAAGATGTTACCAAGCCTTCAGCAGCTACGCGGCTGGCTTTTTTAGCCGCCTTACTAATGCCTTTTGTTCGTAGCCATTCCGCGGCTTTGTCTAGATTTCCATCATTTTCTGCCAAGGCTTTTTTGCAATCCATAAAGCCGGCACCGGTTTTTTCTCTTAACTCTTTAACTGTGCTTGCATCAATCGACATGAATACTCCTGTTTACTATGCTTCGTCGTTACTATCGTCTTTATCTTTGGTTAATTCTTTTTCGACTTCTTCATGGATTTCCACCTCTTCGGCAGTACCTGCTGCAACCAGACGGCGTTTTACAACCGCAGGCCCTTTGGAATCTTTTTGCGGTTTTTCTTCCACTTTGGCCTGTTTTTCTGTGTCGGATGCCTTGTCAGTTTGACTGCGAAGCTTTTGCTCATAAATTTCTGCACCCTCTTTGTAGGAATCAGAAATCAGTTTAGAAAATAGCTGAATCGAGCGAATGGCATCATCATTGCCTGGAATAGGATAATCAGCAGCTGCAGGGTCAGAATTGGTATCGGCAATGGCCACTACTGGTATGCCAAGTTTTTTGGCCTCAGCTACTGCAATACGCTCCTTAATTAGATCAACAACGAAAAGGACGCCAGGTTTACCGCGCATATCGCGAATGCCTTCAAGATAATCCAATAAGCGTTGGTATTCTTTTTCCATTTGCGACTGTTCTTTTTTACTAAAAAGATCCCATTCCCCGTCTTTTTTCATGCGATCAAACTTTTTAAGACGATCAATCGAGTCCTTAATCGTGGTAAAGTTGGTGAGAGTGCCGCCCAACCAGCGCTTAGTAACGTAAAATTGACCGCAAGCTTTTGCAGCCTCTTGTATGGGTTCAATGGCTTGCTGTTTGGTGCCGACCATAATCATTCGCCCACCATTTGCAGCAATATCTCTCACTGCTTCACAGGCTTGTTGAGCACCAGCGACAGACTTTTGTAAATCGATGATGTGAATACCGCCTCGTTCGCCAAAAACAAAATTTTTCATTTTTGGATTCCAACGGTGAATTTGATGCCCAAAGTGAACACCGGCATCTAGCATTTCTTTCATAGTAATTTGTGGCATATATCCTCCTTACTGGTTTCGCCTCAGCCCCGACATTATCAAACACCAGTGGAGTGTCGGAGCTTGTGTACTATTTAAAGTAGCAAGGATTTAGCACGAAAAGGGGAGGCAGGTAACGGTGATTATTTCATTGACGCAATGCTTAAACACTAGAAATAACCTGGATTTAGGTCTTACCATTAATATCAGTTTCTTTCATATCCTGAATCTTCGAAGCAACTTTTTCTGCCGCGGATATTAGGTATTCTAAATCATAATCTTTGTGTAAAAGTCTGTGGAAATTGTGATTCAATGTGTAAATGTTGTTGTAGCTGCCGAGTTGAAGAGAGTCCATCTGGCCCTCATCGAAGGTGTTGTAAATATCTGAAATCATTTTAATTTTTTCAAATTCTACGCTGTCAAAAAGGCCTTTAAATGCACGTTTTATTTGGCGCTTTTTTTCCCTTAGTAAATTGCCTAATTCTTCACCACTATCGCTTAGCTGGGAGGCGATATAACCGGTCCATTGACTGCAAATCCGCCCTTCCGGGTTTTTATAGAAGGAGCCCAAAAAAGCTTTGGCCTCATCTTTTGCTGCCTTTAACAAAAACCTCTCATTCAGAGGCGCTTCAAAAGCCTCATTGTGCAATAGATGCAAATCCAAACGAGTCCAAAAATCTGCCTTGGCAAGCCTTTGCAGGGTTTTGCGGCCTATGCGCTCTTGTTCCAGATAGGCTTCCCACTGGCTAAAGTATTGCGACCAGCAAAGAGCATTTAATCGAACCTTTTTTTGTTCGTTCACTTCGATTGCATTTACCTGGTTGTCGAGGCATTCGACAGCCGATATTTTTGTGCGATAGTGTAGACGATCCTGCATTTGCTCAGAAAGCTTCTCAAATTGATTTTGTTTGTCTTCGTCCCATTTATAGTAGTGAGTATGCAAATAGGGCTCATAGCGAAAGTCTTGATAGTCATCGCCAAAACCCATAAAGGCTTTGAATTCACCGCCATCAAATGTCTGTACTGCGTCCTCCTTTTCTTTACAGGCAAGAAGGGCGCTCATGTCACTAGCAAAAAAACTATCTACAGGATTTAGAAAAGGGCTTTCAGAGGGCGGCTCCTCGTGATCGATTAAATGAACATCGATACCTTTTTCTAATAGTAGGGAGGCAAAATACAAACTCTCAAAGCGAATACCAACAATAATTAGATCGACTTTTTTTGGAATCATAATTTAAGGTCTTAAATTAAAGCGGGCTTTTCAAGTGGAAAGTCTTAGCCAGACGCAAGGCAAAAGAGCGAAAAAACTGACGTAGCGGGGCTTTGTATTGTGGGAAAAAATCCAGCACATTGGCTAAGCTTGGTGCGAATATGTAGTAGCAGCGTACGAAGATTCTACCCCACCAAGAGCGCAATAAAATTTCATCGCGAAATTGACGATAAAAGCGTAGTTCTGGGCTATCATCTAAATAAAAGACGGCGGAAACAAGAAAGCAGTTGGATTTTGCAGCTTTTCTAGCTTGCTTTAAGAACTCGCGCATCTCCTTTGTATGATGAGCCACTTTCATATGCTTTTCAGCGCGTTTTAACAAATCTTTACCCGCCGGTGTATGAGGGATCACTTCTACCAATTTATTGGCAGTGGTAGTGAGTCTTGGGCCATAATTTTCACGCGTATCATATATACGTATCAAGTCCCATAGAACCGAAGCAAACAGCGTGAGCTCCTTTTCTTGACCTTTTGCTTTGATTTCTTTTGGGTTGAGTTTGCCCGGCGGTACATCATGAACCAATTCTAAGGTTCGAATGTACTTTTCATAAAGCACCGAGGCTTCTGCGTAGGCTTTTACGGACATTCTCTCGCGAGCGGCTTTTACCAAGGAAACGCGGTTTTTCCATAAGACCTTTTTATTATGTTCTTTGATGTTAATTTCTGCACGCAATTTGGCGCCGTGAGAAACATTCTCTCTTAATTCATTGAAGCATTTGCCGCAAACTTCTGCAGGAACGTCCTCATCAGGCAGTACCTCTTGAATGCGTAGTTTTAAGCCGGCTTCTATTTTTATAAGATCTTCTTCTTCCGCACCACAACGCGGACATTCGACAGCCATGTCATAAGGATATTTTTTATTTTAGCAGGCGTAAAGTATTTTAGCCCATCTGTATGGGGTCCACATCAATTAAGACTTTGGTCCCCGAGGGAAAAAGTGCATCATTGGCCAGGAGTTGATCCAAGATACTGTGGATATTTTTTTTATTTTTTACCTTCAGCAGCATATGATAGCGATATTTACCTCGAAGCTTAAATAATGGCGCCTCTGTTGGCCCTAAAATTTGCACATCATTTTCTATCTGGTAATGCTTGAAAGCTTTTTGTAGCCAATTATAAATATCCATAATGTTTTTTTCCGCTTTTTTAGCAAAGATAGATTGGTTACGAATGCGAATCATACGAGAAAAAGGCGGATACAATAATTCTTTTCGATGAAGCAACTCTCTATCTGCGAAGGCTTCATAGGAGTGTTCTATCACAAAGGGCAAGCAGGGGTGGTTGGGATTGTATGTTTGGATAATCACTCTGCCATCGGTATTATGGCGGCCGGAACGGCCCGCAACTTGTGAGAGGAGCTGGTAGGTTTTTTCATTTGCACGAAAATCCTGAATATTAAAGCCGATGTCTGCCAATACAACCGACACCAAAGAAAGGTGGGGAAAGTCCAGGCCCTTGGAGATCATTTGTGTTCCGATAAGGATGTCCACGCTTTGGGATTCAACAGCTTGAATGACGGCTTCCATATCTTCGCGGCTCTGTATTTCATCTCGATCCGCACGAACAACACGTGCTTCTGGAAACATTTCCTTTATATCTTCCTGCATTTTTTCTGTGCCCAGGCCCAGGGGAATGACTTCTCCGACGCCACAAGCAGAGCAGGTCTCATTAAAATTTTTATGATAATCACAGTAGTGACAGTGCAGATGATGTTTGTGATGTAGAGTTAATGCCACTGCGCAGTTGGGGCACTCCTCTGTATGGCCACACGAATTGCATACAACCGATGGTGCCATACCTCTGCGGTTTAGAAACAAAGCGCTTTGCTCTTTGTTTTTTAGATTTTGCACCAAGGCATCGTGCAATTCTTGCGACATCCAAAAGGGTAGACCAGCAGGTCTGTGCTCACGCAAATCCACAACATCAATTTGGGGTAGGGATTTTTCATTAAAACGAAGCTGTAGTTGATGTAATTGGTATTTGCCAGCTTTTGCATTTTGCCATGATTCTAAGCTTGGAGTGGCAGATCCAAGAACAATGGGTATTTCTAGTTTTGCTGCTAGCATGATGGCGCTATCTCGAGCATGGTACTTTAATTTTTCTTCTTGTTTGTAGGAGGCTTCATGTTCTTCATCTACAATGATCAATCCTAAATCAGGGATTGGGCAAAATAGTGCGGACCTTGCGCCCAATAAAATTTTTTTATCTCCTTCTACTATGCTAAGCCATTGATTGGTGCGTTCTCGTTCGGTAAGTTGCGAGTGCATCACGGCTAGTTGATCGCCGAACACCCTTGCAAAACGACTTAAAAGTTGCGGCGTAAGGGAGATTTCGGGTACTAGAAAGAGGCCTTTTTTTCCAGAATTTAGAGCCTGTTGAAATAAATGAATGTATACTTCTGTTTTTCCTGATCCGGTAACCCCATGTAAAAGATGGCACTGAAAACCATTGCTTGCAGAAATGCTTTTATAGGCGGCCATTTGTTCTGCATTAAGCTCCGCAATGCTTTCAGGTTCTACATCTGGAATGGGGCTTTTTTTTCTGCTTCGCCCTTGTTTTTTATCAATTAAAGGGGGAGCTAGTAGTTTGGCCACTTGTCCAATGGGGTGTTTGTAGTAATTCGAAAGCCACGAAAGCCAGTCTACATAGCGACTTGGTATATGTGGAAGATCTTGATAGACATGGGCAATGGTTTTTAGCCTTTCCTCATTGTCCATGGTTTTTTCAAGACACAGACCGAAGACTTTGCGGTTGCTTTTGCCGAGAGGAACTTTAACTAAAGATCCGACGGCTATAGATGGATCTTCGCTTGTATAGGTTAAAGGTTTTGTAATGGGTGCATCAACTGCTATTTGCCACTGATTCATCGAAAGCGCTGGTAAAAACTTTGAATGGCCTTGTAAATTTCTTTTTCGCCAAATTGAATTGGGCTTAATCCGTCTATATTACTAGTGGATAAAAGTTTTTTTGTATTGGGACCGTGGATAATTCGGCTTACGCTTAGAATTTGGATAGGGGTTTTGTTTGGTCCCCACTCAAGGCTACGTTGTTTGGGTAAGTGTAAGTTTTTGGTATAAACATCATAATTGTCGGCTAAGATAGTGGTACCATTTGGCATTCGGATCTTCTTTAAGTGAAAATCGGATTGGGACACCCAGAAACCAGGTTTATTTTGGTTCAGGTCGTAGCCAAAGGCAAAGGCGATTTGCTCGTCCAAGCGTGATAGGTTTAAGAAAGCTTGGCCTTTATACTCTACTTGACTTAAATGATAAAAACGTTTTTGTGGGCTTAGTATTTCCGCTCCTATAACGCCCATATTGTAGAGCCTTCTGGCGATGTCTTTTGCTTCTTTTAAATAGAACAAGTTTTCAAAAAATTCTTTTGGTAAGTCCGCTTTAACCAATCGCTTATCTTGGCTTAGAAAATATTTTGCACGAAAATCATATTTGGCAGTGTAAAGAACGTCAGGACCTTTAGCTTCCAAATGCATTTGTAGGCCCTCGTCAACGGTCCATGTCTCTTGAATTACCACACGCTCATCAGCATTCTGAAAAGCGAGCTCTTGTACGATTTGATAAGTACCAGAGCCATGATTTTCCCCCATTTGTTGTAAAATAAAATGACTATGTGGAATATAAGCTAGGGCTATACCTAAAAATAATGCAATCATGTTAACCTCGAATGAAGAGAGAGCAGGTAGTTTTTAAAATCTTCTTTGAGTTGAGGGTGTTCTAAAGCGAATTCAACGTTGGCTATTAGATAGCCAAGTTTGTCGCCGGCATCGTAGCGGCGAGCCCTGGTTTTTTTTGCCAGCATTTCCTCTTGTTTGCACAAAATGTCCATGGCGTCTGTAAGCTGATATTCATCGTTTCTACCCGGCTTTAATTCTGATAGCACATTCAAAATGGAGGAGGTGAAGATGTATCTCCCAGGCATGGCTAAATTTGAGGGGGCTTCTTCAGGACTGGGTTTTTCAACTAAGGACAAAATTTTATAGGTATTTTCATCCAGCGGTTCAGCTTCGATGATCCCATATTTAAAAACTTCTGATTTTGGAACTTCCATTACGGCTACGGTGGATTGTTTCTTGTCATTGTATGTGTTGACTAAATCCGCTGTTGCCTTTTGCTCTCCGGCACTTAGCTCATCGCCAAGTAGAACGGCAAAGGCATCCTCACCGATTACCGGTTTTGCACACAATATTGCATGACCCAAACCAAGGGGTTTTTGCTGGCGAATACTTATAAAATTGGCTTTCTCACGAATCTGGATGAGATCTTGCAAAAGATCCAAGCGATCGCTTTCTTCCAATTTTTTTTCAAGCTCATAGTTAATATCAAAAAAATCTTCTATGGCCTCTTTGTTTCGTCCGGCAATAAAAACAATGTCTTCTATTCCTGCCTCAATGGCTTCTTCTACAATGTACATTAGTGAAGGTTTGTCCACTATGGGCAGGAGTTCTTTAGGTACATTTTTGGTAGCCGGTAAGAATCTTGTGCCCAAACCAGCTACGGGAATCACCGCTTTTCGAATCATGACCCTAGCATAGAGGAAAGCTTCCAAGTCGGCCAGACTTAATTCTCAAAGCATCTATACAGCTAGATAAGATCGAATCCATATGGCCAATCCGCTAAGTAATTGAAATAACTATATAAAATAAAATGTCCTAAAGTAAGACAGTACAAAAGCCGATAAAAATGATATGAAAAAACAGCCATTTTTGTATCTCTTTCCGCTTATATTGCTATTACTTTTTGCCTACCAAAATTGCGGTCAAGAATTGGGGGAACTGGATAATGAGGTGGTGGCAAATAGCACAGATACAGAACCCTTTCCATTAGAAACCTCTTTAGATACCTTGGGCGCCATGTCCTGCCAAGGCAGCTCTTTAAATCGAGGAACGTACTTTACCTTTGCCATTATGGGGCAAAGTGCAGATGCCTCGGGACATAGACTTATTCGGACCAAAAAAGGACTAAGCTTTGATGAGAAACAGGATTTTTTTGATTCTTCCAGCAAGCTTCCGGGAACTCAACTATACTTTGATATTGTAGATTATCAAAGCACCGTAGACAGAGGCAAAGATGATATCACTAGGGCTGTTTCTCCATATCCATTAGATAATGATTTTATAAAAGATATATTGGCAGCAGGTTCACAGTGGTCTCTAACGGGATCTAGCTCAAGAATGCCCTTGGATTATCGCTATTCCAATAAAGTACGCGAGTTATTTCAAGACTTTAACTCAAATAAAATTGCTCTACATCTAGGCTATATAAACAATGACCAGCAGGTAATCAATCCACAAATGCATGGCGATGAAGGCAGCTCGCAAGCCTATGGGAATACTTATGATTTGGCTTTTAGTGAACGGGGCACACTCGTAAATGTCGATGAATACATTATGCTAGATAAAGGAAATCAGCTTGATAAAAAAAATGTAGGTTGGGCGTGCAACCAATACTTAATAGTTCCTAAAAACTTCAATTACAGTGGAGGTAATGCGGATCCTTGTAATGCTACTTCCAATAATGTTTATAGCAACCTTACCAATTCCAATTACCCGGGCTTGTATAAAATCTTAGGTAGCGGCTGGAGAATTTATACATCAGGATCTGACACATGCATTCGCCATTCTACAAAGTCAGGCTGCTACACGGGTTCTACGGTAAAAAGAGAAGCGCTTTGTGAGCAAGGCAATCCACAAAAGCAGTGCCCGTATTATTTTAGTTTTTGTCAAAAAACAAGGTATGATAACTCTTATTAATATTCACTCAAATGAGCTTGGATAATCTCGTTTTGCGTATAGGGGTAAGGATAAATCATCGGCGCTGGATCTATGTAACGTCCATTTTTTTTCATAGCAAAGTGTAAGTGCGGTTTCGTACAATAACCTGTGCATCCCATAGAACCAATCTTATCGCCAGCACTTACTCGCTGCCCTTTGCTAAGGGGCTCTAGTGTATGCAAATGGTTATAAAAAGAAGTGTAACCATTTTTATGTTTGATTACCACATACCTACCTGCAGCTCGATTTTTGCCAAAACGGATTACCTTGCCATCTGCAGTGCTATAAATTGGCGATCCTTTTGGTAGAGCAAAATCAACCCCTAAGTGTGGAATGATTCTTTTGGTTATGGGGTGTCTGCGGCGCGGTTGATAAAGACTAGAAATATTCAAATAATCTACAGGAGCGTAGAAGTCTTTTTCTTTTAGTTTTTTGGGGTTGCGATATAGGAAAGCTCCTCCACCTTGAAAGTGCACAAAATCCTTTTCGATCTTTTCGCCTCGAATGTCCAGTGCTGCATAAAGAACCTCACCATATTGAATGAAGTGTTTGCCAAGAAATTTTTTCTCGTACTGCAATTCAAACTGTGCATTTTTTTGTATATCGCGGCGTAGGTCGTATTCTAGCAAAAAGGCGTTCATAAACTTTTGTGCAATATCAATGCTATCGGTTTTATTTTTTATGGAGCTTTGTAGGCCACCGATAACGGTGCCCTTAGCCGTATGCAGAGTTTTGCGGTAAGTTAGTTCTTCAATATCAACGCTTACCTTATCGCCCGTTCTCTCAATAAAAAAAGCATTATCGGTATCCTTAATGAAAAAAACCAAGCCGTTATCGGTAAGCATATAAATTTCGCCGGGAAAAATGGTCTTTCTTTTCAATTTGGGATGCCCAAGAACCACGGCTAGATCCTCTTGCTGCCATTTCATATTTTTGAGGATTTGGTAAAGGCTTTCGCCTTTTTTTACTTTCTTTAATTTTGCGTCCTGTGGTACTTCTCTAGACAGAGCAAATTGAAATGGAACAAGGCTAATGAAAATGAGAATCGATAGTTTTTTTAACATAATACAATTATTGTACTTTCTTGTGGCCATATGTGTAGGAAAAAACGTCTACGCACAAAGTTACTATCAAGGTATGGGTGGGGCCGGTGTGTCTATGGTGGGGCCAAGTGAGGCAGCCGTGCTAAATCCGGCGCTTTTGGGCTATATGGATAAAAATCATGCCAACATTTTTTTCAATCAATTTCAATACCAGCCCAATACACTTTCCAATAAGAAAGATGATAAATCATTTGGTCTAGTTATGGTTGACACAAGAACGAGCGAATTGATTCCGGGAGCTCTTAGTTTTGAAAAGCAAGAAAACGAAATTGCAGGTACGGAGGCGCGATTGTACAAACTCTCTTTGGCGCGAAGAGAGTATGTCAAAGCTTCTTTTGGACTGGCGTTGCAAAGATATGAATTCACAGCGCCCACTACGGCCAAAAATGAACACGATGTGAATCTGGGAGTAACCATTTCTCCTACAGAGGTTTTTGGAATTTCTTTTGTGGTGGACAACTTAACGAGTGATGGTGGGGATTTATTGAAAAAATATTACAGTCTTGGGCTGCACTATATTTATGAACCCTTTTTAAAATTTACGCTAGATCTGGGTAAGCAGGACCGTGGCCACGGGGATTCCACGCCCGATCTAAAAACGGGCTTTTCTGTGCCCATTGGTTTTTTGGATTTATCCTTTGGTTACGGTAGTTTAAAGTCAAAGGACATTGATTATTTTAGTGGAGGTTTGATCTGGCGAGGGCCACGTATGGCTTTTTCTTATGCCTATCGTGATTTGCTAGGATCTCGCAGTGGAGATGGGCATTTCATTGACATAGGTATCTTTTTCTAATACTAAAGCATAATCTTTGAGCAGGAGTTTGTAATGGCATCAAAAACCACAAAATTAGAAAGCATACGTCGTCGTAAAAAAGCCAAGCAGGGTAGTAAGCGCAAAGCTCGCGAGCGCAACCAAGGTACTACTAAAAGCATGAAAGAGCTGTTTGGCGAAGACTAGCGCCCACGCCTTAAGGTGCTAGGGGCCTCTACAGCTTTGCCGCTTAGGCGAAAATGATAGGGCTTGTTGTAGCGACCAGGCTTGCCCGGTCGATAGCGCCACTTACTATGTGCCTCTAAAGCCGATTGATCCAAAACCGAATAGCCCGAGGATTGCGCTACTGCCACATTGCTTACCTGACCACTCTTTGTCACATCAAAATGCAAAATCACGGTACCCTCATATCTTCTTAGCCGTGCAAGCATTGGATAATCCGGCGGCACATTGCCTGGCAAGGCTGTTAACTGTTTGTGGGATTTCGTGCCACTAGAGGTGCCGTACTTAACTTGATTTTCCACCCCCTTTTTTTCAGCCAATTGGTTGATCTCCTCGTCGAGTTCATTATTGCTTATACTTTTTTCCGGGAGCTCCTCAGCCAATTCGCTCTCAGCAGGCTCTTCTAGGTAATCCTCTAAATCAGGATTTTGTATCTCCTCTTCATCCACCGGTATTTCTTCTGTATTGGCTGCAACCTCTTCTTTTGGCGGCAGTATTGGCAAGTCTTCTTCTGCGGGAGGCGCTTTTTCAATGGTTTTGGCTTTTTTAACCGGCGGTGGCGGCGGTGCGGGCTCGGGCGGTTTTTCAGCAATCAATTCTTCTTGCTGCTGAATATTTGTTGTTTGGTTACCAACGGAAATTTCGCCCTCCACAAATTCCATCTCGGTAGCGCTAACAGTTCCTTCTGGCAGAGTCATATCAAGACCCAGATACGTAATCCCGGCAAACAAGCCAGTATGAATAATTATGGAAAGTACAAAAGCAAATTTAGAGCGGTTACCGTGTTTCATAGTTTGATATTGCCAGCATTTTTCTACCGTTTACAGGATTATTATTAATACTGACTTTGATGCGAAAGGCATTTTGTAGTTGCGGACTCAATAAGGCTTCATCGCTAGGCCCTAAGTCTAGAACCCCCTTCTTGTCTACTAATAGAATGTGGGAGTTCTTAATTTGCAAAGCGCTTTGTAGATCATGACATACTAGTAGCTTGCAGCTTTTTCGTAGATTCAAATCCATATAAAACTGGTTTTTATAATAATAATCCAAATGATTGGTCGGCTCATCAAAGAAATCCATTTCGCTTGGGCGAACAAGGCTTAAAGCAAGCAGAAGCCGCTGCCGTTGTCCGCTGGACAAGTTGCTCAGGTAGGATTGTTCATCCAGATCTTCTATATCTAGAGTCTTATAGGTTTTGCTACTATAGAATTTCTGTTTTTGATCGATATATAAATCAATGAGGTCCGAAACTTTTAAGCATGGATGTAAGTGATTGTTGGGCGGCACATAGTTAAATTTAGAAAAATTACGAATGATCTTACCGGCTTGTGGTTGTATATAGCCCATAGCCAGTTTTATAAAAGTAGATTTTCCCATGCCATTGGGACCAACTAACAAATAGTTTTTATCGCGGCTTAATTCTAAATTGATTTTAGAAAAGATTTTTTGTTTTTTGTAAAAGAAGTCAACATCAGTCCACGTAAGCATAGGTGGACTCCTGAATCAGAAAATAAATCATAAATGGTGCTCCCAGCAAGGCAACAAAGATGCCAGAGGGCAAATAAAACCACGAGTAAAATAGTTTTGTAAGTAGGTCAGAAAAAACCAATAAGTTGGCTCCTATTAGTGAGGATGCTAGTAGCAGTTGCTTGGCACGCATGGATTTAAGATACATCATGCTAATGTGAGGCGATATAAGCCCTAAAAAGGCAATCATTCCGCAAATGCTAACAGAAATAGAAGTAAGAATGCCCACCCCTAAGAGTAATATAAGCCGAAAATATTTTTGCTGGTTCAAGAATGAAAAAGAGATCTCTTCGCCAAGTAGGAATAGGTCGATTTTCTTACTATTTTTTAGGCTGAAAAGTAGAAGGGCAAAAAAGCATAGGCTTTGCATGGGCCACCAGAGATCACGTTCGTGGCCAAAGGAGCCGATCAACCAAGAAATTGCGGATTGTAGATCATAGGGGTTTAAAATACTAAAGAAGACATAAGTTAAGGAGCTGGCTAGAAAAGAAATAAGAATGCCAGAAAGCAGTAACGATTTTTGGTTAAAGCGACCAAGTAGGTTGGCTAAATAAAACACAATCATGGTCGAAAAAATGCATCCAATGCCACTGAATATAGGGGCGCTTATCCAAAGAGGTTGTAGTGGGAATAACATGGCGATGCACAGTCCAATGGAGGCGCCGCCGGAGATTCCTAGCGTATAAGGTTCCGCAAGGGGGTTTTGCAGTAATATTTGTAGCAGCGCTCCGGCTAAACCTAGCGAGGCCCCGACAGAGGCGGCCGCTAAAAGTCTTGGCAGACGTATTTGCCATAAAATTTCGGATTCAATAGAAAACCAGCCGTAACCCGTACTGCCTATGTACAAAGAAAACAAACTCAATACGAGTAGTAAAAAAACAAGAAAAAGACTTTTATTTTTCATTTTCGATGATTTTTTGAATTTGCTTCCGGTAGTTGGCAAGCTTCGACAAGCTCATGCTAGTTTTTAGATAATCACGCATTGTTTGTAGTGGGTGTCCTCCATAGGCCCCCGATTCTTTTATGTCCTTGTCCACCACGCTAATGCCAGCCACTTGCACGTTGTCCGTGATGTTCACCTTGGGCATTACCGTAGTATTGCCGCCGCATACAAAATGGTGGCCCGTAACTACGTTGTGGCAGACTTTTACACCGGCAGTTAAAAATGAGTGTGGGCCAAGAATTGTTTCGCAGCCAATGAAAGTGCGGTTGTCCAATTTCGACCCCGTCTTAACGATGGTTGGCTGAATTAAACCTAGCTCTACCGTATTGGCTGAACCCATCTCGACTTTGTCTTCTAATATTAAACCAGCGGCAGTGCTAACAAAACCATACTCACTGCTTGTCAGGAAAGGATCGGTACCAATACAGTTAAAAGAATGCATTTTCACATGGTTGCCAAGTTCCACCTTTTTTCCAATATAGTTCGCGGCCCCTAGAAAGCAATTTTCGCCAATTTTCGCTTCGTCGCAGATAATATTGTTGGGGCCAATCTTGGTGCCACTTTGAATCTTTACCTTTTTCCCTATGACAGTGTTGGGCCCAATCTCTACATCTTCAGCAATTTCGGCAGTCTCATCAATCACCACATTGCTTTGAGGGAAAGTGATTTTACTCTCGTAATAATAATGATCTTGTAAAAGCTTGGCGATTAGAACTTCGGCTTCAGAGGAAAATATCAAGTTTCTATTTTCAAAATTTTGAGTCTGCTCTTTTAATTTTGTAAGCACAACAATATTTTTAGCTGCCGAATCCATAGCCGCGGGCAAATACCTTTCATTAAGAACATAAATCAGATCATCGGCCTGGGCCTGGTCAAATTCCTTAACCATCTTAAATTCTGCATCTAGATCGCCCTGGATATCATCGATAAGCTCGGCATAATTTTCTTTTAACTGCGATATTTTCATTTCTCTGCCTTTTCTGCAATTTGCAAGATTTGGTGGATTTGTTTTAGTACTTGCATTCGTTCATGAAATTTTTCCTCTGGCTCATGGGGAAATCCTTGAAAGGTACCACTAGAGGTTTCAGAATTGTTAACACCTGTGTGACTACGCATATGTATTTTGTCGCCTAATTTTTTGTGCCCCGTAACCGAGACCCTACTATCGGCGTAAAAGCCTTTGCCAATTTTTGTGGAGCCCGCAACAACTAGCTCTACGTAGGCACGAGAGCCTTCGCCAATTTCAACATTATGAGCCAAGTGGGTGTAGGCTCCAAGCTGGGTGTCTTTTCCTACAATGGATTTGCTTAGGGCGGCACGGTCCAAGCAAGCATGCGGACCAATTTTTGCATTTTCCCCCACTACTTGCGTTCCAATTTGTGGGATGTAGTGGTGTTTGCCTTCGCGGTCGCTTGCATAACCAAAACCTGGGGAGCCTATGCACGCAAAAGGGTAGATGGTAACATGATCGTGAATTTCACACTGGTAGGATACATGACAGAAGGAAAATAGGTGACAATGCTTGCCTACACTAGCAGCTTCTTCAATCACTACATGGGCTTCTATTACGGTGTTGTCACCGATAACTGCATTTTTGTGAACGTTTGCAAAAGGCCCGATTACCACATTTGCGCCAATTTTTGCGGTTTCATGCACATAGGCTTTGGGGTGTATTTGCTTCATGCCTAATTCTTAGCAAAACTTTGCTTTGAAGGGAATTTCCATATCATAATTTTGCTGTGCTTATGCTATGCGGAATACTAAAAAGAGTAGCTGAAATCCAAGCTAAGCACATTTAAGGCTTCGGGATAATTAGGCGTATAGGTAATTTGCCGACGAAAAATGTTTTCATACTTCATGGTGATACGAAAGCTTTTGATGGCATAACTTTCCAGCATTAGATTGGTAGTAAGCCAAGAGGGGGCCTTTGTTTGGTTTATATAATAATCGTACCAGGAGCGAAAATAGATCGACCATTTGACCGGACCCCAAAAATAAGAAAAACGAGATAAGAATTTTAACGTCGGGCTCAGATCTAAGTGGGAAATAGATTTGCCATCTGCATTTTGCAGAGATACGGAGTGAAATTGCTCATAAAGATCTCCTGAAAAAATAGCGTCAAGCTCTATTCCTTGAACCTTGGCGGCACTTAAATTAAGAGTCTTCCACTTGGAAGATATTTGTTTGGTTAAAAATAAATCCTGGTATTCGATAAAAAATGCCTTGGCAGTATAGTGGCCATCTTTCCAACCGAATTCGATTTGGTAAGAATTTTCCGGCTGTAGTTCGGGGTTTGCTGTGGAATTTGGACCGTTAAAATAAAGATCGTAAATCGAGGGAGATCGATAACCTTCTGCATAGGATAGCCAAAAAGTATTTTCCTTATTCGCTTTTGTAATATGTAAAGCTTTGATGTCTTTATCATACTCCCACAAATAACGTAATTGTGGTTCAATCAAATAGTCTTTCCACAAATAACTTAGATTTGCATAAGTATCCCATTCTGTGCGTAGTTTTTTTAAAGGTGTGGATTCGTATACATTGTCAGCGTTCAAATGATCATATCTTGTCCCCACTTCACTGATTAGTGACGGCCTTAGCTGGAGGGTTTTTTCGGCAATAAATCCGCTGCGTTGGTTTTGAATGCTCGAGTGAAAGTTGGGCTCTTTATTATGGTTGTCATTGGATAAATAATAGCTTTGTAAAAACCAGTCGTAATTTTTTTCCGCGCTTAGTGACGCAAAAAATGATTCTTGCTGAAAATCGATTTTATCAGAATTGTTGATGGGCGGGCTATCACCATGGCTTTTTGCAAAAACGAAGAGACCGTCAAATTGAATGTCCTGCCAATTTTTTTGTAGGATCAGCGAAGGTCTATAGGTTTGTCTGTGGTTTTGCCTTAAGCGGGAAGCGGTATAACCAACGCCCTCTTTGTGATTGTAGGATTCATGAGATTTCTCTACAAAAAAGTTGGCTTGAAAATCCCTGTCCCCATGTTGCAGGCGCAGGCGATGTGTGTCCAAGCTGGTAGAATTAACAGAAAGATGGTTGCCCGTATTTACTTTAGTATCCAATAAGAGAGAGCCGCTTAGTCCACCGTTACCAATCAGAGTAGAAGCGGGACTTTTTAACAATTGCACAGAATCAATCCATTCTTCTCCAAGAATATTTTGCAAAACACCGCTGCCATCTCCGAGATGTAGGGGGGCTTTTTTATAAATGTGATAAACTCGGTCCGCAGCTCGAGATCCTCGAATGCTAATACCGGGGCGACCCAGGCTGGGAGTTAGCAGGCTTTCTTCTTCTTGAATTTCCTCGTAGATATCTCGCTCGATGGGGATGTTTCGAGCGTGACGTTTTTGTGCCCGCTCTAGGGGGCTGGCCGTTATAAAAGTTGGATCTAGAGACTTAGCTTTTAATGTCGTCGGGCAGACGATTTTCACGAATGCAAAGAGCCATATTTTGATGCTCTTCACAGCCAATGATTTTGTCTCGTTCTGCTTTAGGTAGTGGCCCAACTTGTTTGATCCTATCTGCTTTTAAAGTCACTACCTTCTTATAGTTTTCTTCTATAAGTGCAAGGTCTAATTTTTTGTTTTCTACAGCCTTTATAATTTCTTCTATTGCTATATAGGGACTTTGCTCCTCGTTACAATAGAGTAAAATATTGCAACCAGCATTAAGTGCATGCAATGGTATTTCATTTATATCATAATGCTTGGTTAGTGCCTTCATGTCCAAATCGTCACTAATTACGAGTTTTTTGTAGCCAGTATCGGGCAAAATTTCTTTCAGTAATTTTTTTGAAAAGGTTGCCGGGTAATCAGGGTCTACATTTTTATATAGTATATGTGCCGTCATAACCAAATCTACACGGGCGCGAAAGGCTTTTTTAAAAGCGGAGATCTCCCGCTCCTTTAGGGTGTCCAAATCTGTTTCATCTACCGGAAGGTCTTCGTGGCTATCAATGATGGTATTGCCGTGCCCTGGGTAATGCTTGGCGCAGGCAATGATGCCAGAATTTATATACCCTCTAACAAGGGCGGAGGCGTGTTTGCCGACCAGATTAGGGTCGGAGCCAATCGAGCGATCGCCAATCAATTCGTTTTCAGGGTTTGTCAATATGTCCACACAGGGAGCAAAATCAATGTTAATTCCCGCTGCCATTAGTTCATGCCCCATGCATTCGGCAAAACGGTAGGTTAATGTGGCCGAGTCTATTTCGCCTAAATGTCGGATGGCAGGCCATTTGGTAAATGGTGCCTTAAGGCGCATAACTCGTCCTCCCTCCATATCAATGGCAATGAATAGGGGGGCTTTATTGGCGGTGTGCATGCGTAGAGATTGCAATTCCGCCACTAGTTCTGTTAGCTGCTCTGGATTTTCAATATTGCGAGAAAATAAAGTTACACCTGCGATATTGTTTTTTGTGATAAATTCTTTTTCTTTTTCATTTAGACTGGTACCTGATATACCAATCATGATTTGATTGCCTATTTTTTCATTCAACTTCATATAAGCCTCACTTCAACGTTCCGTTAAAGATAATTATAAGTTACAGATGAGCAATAGTAAACGAATTCGGTGGTGTCATAATCAGAGTCTAGGCTTGTAAAAGCTAGACCCAACCAAGGGCCGGGTATCAGGGTACTTTGCCAAAAAGGGTCTTCAGTACCACCTCTGGATAGGCAATGCTGCCAACAGCATTTTTTTTGCTGTCTACGGTAATGGTATTAATTTTGGTTATTGGATTTTCTGTTTTTAGTACCTTGCCTTCAGGGCTAATATAACTATAGAAGCGATTGTTTTTATAATCGTTTACTAATTTATAAGCCTCTTGACCATTTATTTTTGTAAGCTCCAGAATTTGTGCTCGCCCCTCACTTACAGAAGCATCTTCTTCGGCAATAGCAGAAAACTTAAAGTTTTTATCAACGGCTAAACCCTTTCTTAACATTCTAGGAACTAAAAATGTGCTAAAAAATGAATTTTCATCGATTTTGGTTTGCGTGGTTTTTTTAGTGCCATTTTCCGTGGTGGTTGTAAAAAGACTGCCCTTTCTGACTACGGCATCAATGATCTTGTTTTTGTCACCAACCATAAGTGTATATTGATAAGATATTGGTGCCAATTGTGATACGTCGCTGTAGGCCTTGATGCCTTCAATGATATTACCGCCAAGCTGGTTGGTTTTTACAAAGGAAGTAACCACCATTTGATTTTTGTCTGCTAAATGTTCTTCTTGCAAGATCGCATAACCAATATGGCTACCATTGGACTCAATTTTTTGAAAATATTGATGAATGATTTTTGCTTCCAGTTGAAAAGCGAACAGTAGTATCAGTGCAAACATATTTACCTCTAACTTCAGTCTGGATAATTCTACTGAAATTGTCAAAAGACAATGTATATGAACAAGACCTAATTGTAAGCAAAAATAAAATGATATAGACTACTTATATGAATCCGCAGCGTGGTCAAATCACCGTATTTATTGCCTTAATGTTTCAAGTACTATTTGTGTTTTTTGCCATGTCGATCAACGTTGGCATGACGGTACATGATAAAATCAATTTGCAAAATTCCGTAGATATTGCTGCTTACTACGGCGCGCAGAAGCAGGCAGAAATTTTAAATGTCATTGCGCATTTGAATTATCAAATTCGCCAGGATTGGAAACTGCTAGCTTGGCGTTTGCGAGGATTTGGTGACTCTTCTAGAGAAGAGCATCCCGCCACAGGTTTTGGTGCCTTTAGTATCAAGCAGCAGGATAAAGCGTGGAGTGCCCCAGATGATGTGTCCTTGTGTATGACAAACCGAAACTGGAAATACAATAAAATTTCTCCACGAGATACAGAAAATATATGTGCAAAGGGCCAGAATATATCTATCCCAGCGATCAAAGATATGAACCTTAGTAGCTTTTTTCCATGGGATAAAGAGGCGGAAGATATCATTAAAGACATGCGTAGGGGGCAGCTTGATACTTGTGAAGGCATGGGGATGTTTAACTTTCAAGTAGCCTTGAGCTATTTAGCTGCTTATCGTTTTCAAGTAGGAAAAAGACAAAGCCTCATAAAAAAGTTGGTGGGACGGCTTAAGAACTTTGAAGACCTTGATGGGAATAGTATTAAGGAGGGCATGAAAAAACCTCTTCGAGCCAATCTTACTAGAGCCAATCAACAGAGCTTAGATGATGGTTATTTTGAAGTTTTCAATTCCTTGGCCGATTTCAATGAGGAAGATTGGCTGCCAAATTCCAAAATTATTCCGGTGGTATTTTATACAGATTTATATAAAGGTAGCGAAGCCTGCCAAGGGGAAGCGAAATTCATCTCCCATAAAGATCCGAATATTTTTATGCCGAGAAATTCCAACAAAGCAGATGCTGCTAAATATTACCCAATTGTGCGTGAGCCCGTAGGTGCCAATATGGAATTTCATTCAACCAGGGGGCGTGAGAAAAATCCGTGGGTCATGGTTTATGTTGGTGTAAAAGCCGAAACGAAGCCTAGAAAGCCCTTCTTTCCGTTTGGTGAGCCAATTTCTTTAAAGGCGAGAGCCTTTGCCAAACCTTTTGGTGGAAGAATTGGTCCCTGGACTAAGACGTACTGGCAGAGACAGAAGGGCTGGGCGCAAAGCGGTGAGGATGTGGACCCTCTGATGCCTCCAAGATTTGATGACCCCACCTCCTATGAACTGAGTCAAAAAAATGTTCCCAACTTTTCCCGTTTTCCAGGGGATAAGCTCGGCTTAAAATCGGGCCCAACCTTGTCTTTGATACGCAGTGATTTAGCGGATACGACTCGCAGTGTTCATCTCTATGATCATTTGCCAGATTTAGCCATGAGCATTCCGCTAGCCTTTACGAAAGAGCAAAAGCCAAACAATATTACTTTACGCCAATTTGAAGTGGCGGCGGTGGCACCAGATGTCTTTGATATAACCTATTATTCGATTCAGCCGGAGTTTTATCACACCTTTGGCAAGCGTTTGATGCCATTGGTAGGCGATGAAGAAGATTTTCCCCATGATTTGGGCTCTCTTCCAGAGCAAGATATCATTTATGATATGAAACAACAAATAGTGGTGGCAAATGAGTCTTTTGATAATTTTAAGCACGCATTTTTTAAAGTCAGCAATTGGAAGCATTTACTTACAAACTGGGCGCCCAAAGGAACCATGGATTACTCTTTTCCTGAGGACCGTTTTGGTAAATGTAGTAAAACTATTTCTGCAAAGGACGGAGATCAGCCGACAGATTCCTCTTGTGTGGCAGGAGGTCGTGCGGGCTACTCCGTGAAACTTGTAGCCAAGTCCTACTTGCAATCGAAGGAATTGGCTCTTGGCGGCGATCCAAATACCAAAGGACCGATATTGAACCCGCCACCACCGGCTTTTTAAGTCGTGACGAAGCCTTGAAATCCATCTAAACTGTAAACATGAATGTAGTTGGAATAATGAATGGTACATCCATTGATGGTGTGGATTTTGTTTTATGTAGTGCTAGTGATAAGTCCTTTCGCTTTCGAGCATCGAGCTCCGTAAAGTTCCCGCCACTTTTAAGAAAAAGACTTGTACAAGCAGCAGAAAATAAGATGAGCATTGGTGATTTGGCGATTTTGCACAATGATTTGGGTTCTTTTTATGCAAAAACCCTGCAAGCCATTAAAACAAAAAAGAAGTGGAAATTTCACTTGGTGGGAATGCATGGACAAACGGTTTTTCACGATTCTGGCAGAGCTAGTTTGCAAATCGGAGAGCCTTCCTATGTACAGCAAAAACTAAATGTGCCCGTGGTTTCGGATTTCAGAAGTGCGGACATTGCCGCAGGCGGTGAGGGAGCCCCTTTGGCCTGTATATTCCATCGGCACCTAAAGGAACTATTTCAACTAAATCATATTGCTTTTCATAATCTAGGCGGCATATCCAATTTAACCTACTTTTATTCCGCAAAAGAAATTTCTTTTGATACCGGGCCAGCCAATTTATTGATGGACCTATATTGCCAAAAGTATTTAAAAAAAGCATTTGATAGAAATGGCCAAGTTGCATCAAAAGGTTTGCAGGATGCAAAATTGATACAGCAAATGATGCGGCACCCTTATTTTAAGAAAAAAGCTCCGAAAACCTGTGGTAGAGAGGAGTTTGGTGAAAGTTTTTTTAAAAAATATGAGCGTTCATTAAAGGCTCTAGGTCATGCCAATGCCCTGGCAACTTTGAGCCACTTTACTGCATTTTCCATAGCTAAAGCCTATAAAGATTTGCTACCAAAGCTGCCAGATGAAATTTTGTTCTCCGGCGGTGGAGCCAAAAATCAATATCTTTTGGATGCCGTGGCCTACTACTTACCTGAGGTGGAAATATCTACAACGAAGGAAATTTCATGGGAGCCGCAACATATTGAGGCTGCGGCTTTTGCCTATTTGGCCTACGCCTGCTATCAGGGAAAAGCGGTGGATAGTCGTAATTTTACTGGCGCCAAAAACAAAGTGGTTTTGGGCAAAATAACTAAATAATAATTTGATTTTCAATCTCTGTTTCGGCGCTGCGACCAATGACAATGGCATTGTTTAAACTGCGAATTGAGGCTGTATCGATTCCCTTTGCAAGATAAGAAAAACCTTGCTTTCGGATCTCCTGATTGGCGCCATAAGAAATATGCACCCCATTACGGGTATCAATGGTTGCGCTAGATAGATACTTGGCCATCATTTTTTGAAATAATGCATTCTGCGAGAAGTGATTCCACTTACTAGCAACAAGCCCATGCGCTTCCAAATAGGACTTAGCATTGCCCATTTCAAACCATTCCATCTTCAAGTTTTCAGCATATAGGCGCTTAGAGGCAAGGTGTGGATACAAAATGTCATAAAGGATATTGCAATCTCTGGTATCTTGGCCGTGAAATATTTCAGGAGATAATATCGCCATACCCACATAGTGCTTTGCCTTAAGACCTGCCTGAAACTTTTCTTTGCCGATGTCTCGAACTACATTTGCATCATCGAGCCAGAGGGCGCCAAATTCTTTGCCCGCCTGAGGGTGTTCCGTGCAAAAGAAAGTAGCCAATCTTTTTTCGTTAATATGTTGCTCGTAGAGTGAATTTAAATTTATAGGATCAGGAAAAAAGACTTCATCGCCATTGGCTAAAAAGAAATCTTCATTTAAATATTTTTTTGCATACAATAGTGCTCCGCCGCTACCTAGTATATTGGGCTCTTCCAGAGAAAAGATAAGATTGCTGTCTTTTATATACTCAAGAACGCCAAGGCGCATTTTCTCTGCCTGGTGATGCAAATTAAAAATTGCTGTATCTACACCTGCTTCTTTTAAAAATTCATAGGTATAAAGCATTAACGGCATCCCCATAAAGGGCATCATTGGTTTTGGTACAATCTCGCTATAGGGACGGAAGCGAGTGGCAAAGCCAGCGGTTAGAAAAAATGCCTTCATAATTCTTGGTACTTTTCGTTGTTAAGAATTTTCTCATTTAGTAATTGATAGAGCTCTCTTAAGTCTTCTCTACCACTTAAAGTATTTAATATCGCCTTGGTAGTGGGCTTCAGGTATTTTAAGTAGCGTAAGTCTTCTCGTGTATTGTAGAAGCTAGCAAAGCTGCCGCATGCTTTTAGTTGCCGCTGAATGCATTGCAATTCATAAGTAGAGAAAAAGTCTTCGTTATTTAAATCTTTCTGCTTTCTCGTCATCATTTGATCAAAGTAATATTGCAGTAGAATTTCTTGTGATTCATCGGATAGATTAACGTAAGAGTCTTTTAGTAGTGATACCAGGTCGTAGTGGATTGGTCCCATCCTCGCATCTTGAAAATCAATAACAAAGACTTTACCGAGTTTGAACATCACATTACGCGAGTGATAATCACGGTGGCAAATAACTCTTTCTTGCCTTGATAGATGTTGGCAAATTTGCTGAAAAGCGCTCTCTAAGGTTTCCTCTTCTTGAGGACTAAGTTTGACCCCTAAGAAATCTTGAAAATAGTGCTTTTTGGCATAATGCAACTCCCAAAGTAGTTTGTCTGCATCAAATGCAATTTGAAAGGCTGTACAAGGGGCGGAAGTGTCACTTGCCTTGGTATGAATTTTAATGAGTTCATCCAGCGCTAGTTTGTAATAAGGAAGTATGTCTTTTTGGCTAGAGGTTTCCCAGAATCTTCTTTCTAGTGTAAGATCACCAAGATCTTCCAACAGAATAAATCCTTCATCCGGTTTTTTAGCCAATACTTGTGGAACATGAATACCGCAATTATGAAAATGTCGTAGCACACTCAAAAAAGGGTATTCATCATTGTCTTCAAAAGCTTCCCAGGCCATTAAAACAGCCGAGGTATTTTGGTAAACAATACGAAAGTATTTTCTGGTAGATGCATCACCAGCAAGGGCAAAAACTTCAAAGTTAGAAGAGCCAAAATAATTGCATAAAAAACGGTAAAAGGACTCTTTTCTTACAATCTCTTCTCGAATGGCATTCATTCTTAAAGAATAAAAAAGAAATCATCAGAACTCAATCAAAAAGGGCTTTTGTCTAGTGTAAGTTTTTGGCACGAAATGGAATCACATTCTTTTCAGGCCTCTGTGATTCGATAAATGATTGTCTTTGCTTTAACAAGTTGTTTTCTTGTCTCAAGACATAAAGATCATTAAATACCAACTCCACACAATCTTTAATTTGCGTTATTTCTGCAGCGGATAGTTTGTTCGTATCACAAACCTCAATGGCAACGAAAATGTCATCAGCGCGATAGATCGGAAAATAGATCGAATCATCACTCATGACAAATTTCGCATGCCGATTTCGGTATATGTTTTTTTCTCTCTCTTCCCACTTGGGGTTTTCTTCGCCATTCATTGGCTGCATAAAGTGAATGTCCACATCACAATGGTACCGTTTTTTTAAAATCTCCAACAGCCGAAGCTCGCACATTTCCACGTCGCTACTCCTTAAGAATCTCTCCAGTAATTGTCATATTCAAATGTGGTGCCAATTTTTGTCGTTAGGATGTGTAAATTTTGGTGAGTTTTATTTGGTGTCAGGGCAAAGCTAGGAAGCTTAGAGCTTCTGCTTTGTAAAAAGGTAATAAAAACCAATGCTTGTGTTAGAAACCTGACTTGTAGATTTTCTGGACATGGAAGTAAAAAGGTAAGGCTAGCTTGTGTTTTATAGCTAGCCTAATTCCTTACTGAAGCCCTAAATTAGCGGGCGTTTTTGCGCTTATCGAGGCCGTACTTTTCCACTTTCATAATTAGGCCAGCACGAGAAATACCCAGCTCTTTTGCCAATTTGGATTTGTTCCAGCCCGTACGGCGAAGTCCCTCAAGAATCATAGTCTTTTCAAGCTCCTCCAGGGCATCTTTAAGTTTCCCATGCACTCTTGCGCCTTGAACTTTGGATTTTTCTCCCATTTCCACAATGCGGCCAGATAGCATCTCGGGTACGAGCTTTGTATCGTCACCGGCAAGAACCACCATACGCTCCACTTCATTTTGCAATTCTCGGATATTTCCGGGCCATGCATAATCGTAAAGCTTCTCCATCGCTTTGGAGCTAAAGTTTTTACGGGGAGTATTGTTATTTTTTGCAGCGCTATCTAGAAAATAATCGATAAGAAGCGGGATGTCCTCTTTACGCTCACGCAGCGGCGGCACTTTGATATTGATAACATTCAGTCGGTAATACAAGTCTTCACGAAAACTACCGTCTTCAATCATCTTTTTTAAATCCCTATTTGTTGCGGCAATGACTCTTACGTCTACACGTCTGGACTCGGTAGAACCAACAGGCACAAAAGTGCCTTCTTGCAGAACACGCAAAAGCTTTACTTGCATAGTAGGAGAGGTGTCGCCGATCTCATCTAAGAACAACGTGCCGCCATCAGCAATTTCAAACAAACCTTTTTTATCTTTTACAGCGCCGGTAAAAGAGCCTTTTACATGCCCAAAAAGTTCAGACTCTAACAAGTTGTCATTAAAGGCAGAACAGTTTTGCACCACCAGCTGTTTGTTTTTTCTAGGCGAATTGTAGTGAATGGCCTTAGCAATGAGTTCTTTACCTGTTCCATTTTCACCTTGAATTAAGACAGTGGATTCGGTGGCCTTGATTTTATCTAGCAGGGCATATAGCTCTTGCATTGGCTTGGATTTACCGATCATGCTGTCATATTTATAGCGTCCGCCAAGCTCTTTATTAAGTTGGTTGATTTTATCATCTCGAGCAGAGATTTCTAAGTGTAGAGTCACCACCTCTTGTGATACTAGATCTACAATCTCGCAAAAGTGTTCGTGCTCTCGATCTTTTAGGTTACGAATGCCCGGCACGCACTTTTCTATGGTTTCACTATCAGCTCCGAAAGCGGCCATGCGCTCTCTAACTTCGGTATAGCGCTCCTCAATATTATCAGAATTGTGAAAGAAGCCAAGGGCCACAGAAGTGCCAAGAAAATCATTGTCAATTAGTATGGGGAAGACGGCAATATCAAAACCCGTCATTTCAAACTTTTTTACCAAATATTTCTTATCGCTCTGGCGTAATTCATTGATGGCTTTGTTTACAGTATCGGCGAACATTTCGCGGCCCGAATCTTTTTGTAAGAAGAAATCTACAACGGGATTATTAAGTTTATTTTCTCCCGCTTGAAAACCACGAATGTAACCATTCTCTTCGGTGAAAATAACATCGATGCTCCACCAAGAAGAAAGAATATGTTTTAGTTTTTTAATGACGTGAATGTGCTCAAACTCTTCCCAACGAATCATGATAAGTCTCCTATTGTGTCTACTTTTTATATATCGTCTATTCCCTAGACAACTTGACTACTAAATGAATAGTTTTTGGAGATTTACTACCTTAGTTGGTAAGAAATTTAGCGGTATGACTGGACTTATTGCCTATGAATTTTTGTAATCCCCCTTGAAATAAAACGCTGCCACCATCGTTGCCGCCCTCAGGACCTAGGTCGACTATATAATGCGCTTGTTTAATTACATCTAGGTTGTGTTCAATCACAATAACTGTAGCGCCCGCATCTACCAATTGAAAGAGGATTTTCATTAACAAATCAATTTCTCGAAAATGTAAGCCTGTTGTGGGTTCATCCAATATATAAATATTCCCGCTATGTTTAGAGCTAGAAAACTCTTTTGCCAATTTTAGTCGCTGCGTTTCGCCGCCGCTTAAAGAAGCGGAGGATTGACCCAGTTGTATATAGCCTAGGCCCACTTCTTGTAAGTAGCGAAGAGCCTTTCTGATTTTGGGGTAGGAAACAAAAAAGTTGATAGCCTCGTCCACAGTCATGCTTAATATGTCGTGAATGCTTTTCCCTTCAAATTTAATTTCTAAAACTTCTTTTTTAAACCTCTTGCCCTTGCAATCTTCACAAAGAATTCGCACTTCATCTAGAAACTGCATTTCAATGGTCTCAACGCCCTCGCCCTTACATTTTGGACATCTTCCTCCCTCTACGTTTAAGCTAAAGGTTCCAGGTTTATAGGCACGGGATTTGGATTCTTTTAGACTGGCAAAGATTTTGCGAACTTCATCAAATGCCCCCATATAGGTGATGGGATTGGAGCGAGAATTCTTGCCGGCAGCAGATTGGTCGATCATGACCACGTTTTTTACCTCCTCTGGCAAAGAGAAGTCTTCGCAAGGTAAATGAGGCGGGTAGTCCACTCCTAAATGACGGGCCAATAGTGGATAGAGGGTTTGCCCAATCAAGGAAGATTTTCCTGATCCACTCACACCGGTGACAACGGTCAACCTCTCAAGCGGAATTTTTACATCGATATTTTTTAAATTGTGCCCACTACAGCCGCCCAGAAATAAATATTTGTCCTCATCTTGGGGAAGGATTTTTTGCGGCGGCTGAATTTTTACCTTGGGATCCTTTTGAATAAAACTTGCAGTAAGAGAATCTTTATTGGCTAAGAATTTTTTTCTTTCGCCTTCAAACAAAATTTCACCGCCATTTTTACCAGAGCCTGGCCCCATCTCAATAATATGATCTGCGGAGTTTATCACATCGTGATCGTGCTCCACGACAACGAGGGTGTTACCAAGTTCTTTAAGTTCTTTCAAAATATCAATCAGGCGGAGGTTGTCTCTTGGGTGCAAACCAATGGTGGGCTCATCTAGAACATAAAGTACCTGCGAGAGGCCCATTCCTAGTTGTGTGGCCAAATGAATGCGTTGGTATTCGCCGCCCGATAAGGTGCGGGTCTGACGATCTAAGCTTAAATATTCTACGCCCACACGAATTAGAAAGCTTAGACGTGATTTTAATTGTTTTAATACTTCCTCGGCAATGGCTGCCTCAGCCTTGGAAAGCTCAATGGTTTGAATAAAGTCATACAGGCTTTGCAAGTTGTACTGTGAAATGTCCGTAATGCTTTTTTCTTTTATTTTTACATTTTTTGCGGCTGGTTTTAATCTTTCGCCATGGCAAGTTTCACAAGTAAAGGGGCTTTTGTAGCGAGCCAAAAATATACGTACATGCATTTTGTATTTTTTGGTTTCTAAGTACTCAAAGAATCCTTTTACACCAAAAAAGTCATCATCACCATTCCATAAGATTTCGCGGTCGGATTTTTTTAATAAATTCCACGGAGTGTTTAGATCAATGTTATGCGCCTTACAATACTTGCGCATCTGGGTTTTTTCCCACTTGGTGGAGGGCATATTAAAAACGCTGATGGCGCCTTTGGATAGGCTTAGCATTTTATTAGGAATGACTTTGTCTGGGTCTATATCCAAAGTGTTGCCAAAACCGTTGCAATCCTCACAGGCCCCAACTGGAGAAGAAAAACTAAAAAGTGCGGGGCTAAGCTTGGGCATGGTGTATCCACATTTCGAGCAAGAATGGGATTCATCAAGCTTTAATTCTTCGTTTTCAGTAGATAGAACTAGGGCCTGGCCATAGGTTTCCAAATTGTATTTTTGAAAAGATTGGTAGGCCGTTCGAAGAGAGTCGGTTAAGCGGCCCTGATCATCTTGGCGCAAAACCAAACGATCGATTAGCAAATAATAGGGGGCCTTAGGCAGTTTTTTTAATTCCTCTAATGGTAGGATTTCTTTATTTTCTTTGTCAAAAAGCCGAACAAAACCATCTTGCATTAAAGTCTTTAAAAAATCCTTTTTATGTTTTTTGGTGATGGGGCATAAGATATAGATGCGTTTTTCTAAGAACTGCTCCATTACCTTTTGTGTAGCAACGTTTAAATTATCACTCTGAATGGGGGTGGCATCTTTTGGGCAGAAGGCTTTGCCTACTTTTGCGTAAAGAAGCCTTAAGTAATCATAAATTTCTGTGGTGGTGCCAACGGTGGAGCGAGAGTTTTTCACTTGGTTTTTTTGTTGCAGGGCAATCGCTGGTGGTATGTTTTCGACTTGATCCAATTCTGGCTTGGGTGCGGTTTTCAAAAATTGCCGTGCATAATTGGACAGGCTTTCTATGTAGCGCCGCTGTCCCTCTGCGTAGAGAGATTCAAAGGCGAGGGAGGATTTGCCGGAGCCACTAGGACCACAAACCACAGTGAATTTGCCAAAGGGAATGTCGATATTAATATTTTTTAGATTGTTTTGCCTAACGCCGAGCAGGCGAATGTCTTTCATGGCGAGGAGTATAGGCCTCGCCTAAAAGGAGTGCAAATGTATAAGCTAGATTGATGCAGTATTTATACTAGTATGCCAAATCTTCTTTAAAAAACTCATTGGAATCTTTGATCATCGCATCGGAGTTGGTTTCTTTCGGCTCCGTGCCTTCCAAAAAGGCTTGATTGACCACTTCTTCCGAGGATGGCGATGCTAGGTTTCCAGTTTTGTTGTCGATATTGGCAAAGACAATGCCATCTGGAATTTTAAAGTTCTGAATCGGCAGATTTTCATGGGCAATTTTCATGTACTCGACCCATATGGGAAGTGCGGTACGTCCCCCAGTTTCGCCGCGACCCAGACTCTGCTCGGTGTCGTATCCCACCCAGACTCCAGCAGCAATTTGGCGGGTAAAACCGATGAACCAAGCATCATAAAAACCATTGGTGGTACCGGTTTTGCCGCCTGTAGGGCGTCCGAGTGCAAGTGCCTTTCGGCCGGTTCCTTCTTTTACCACTCCCTCTAAAAGCGAGATGCCTAGGTAAGCAGTTTGCGGGGATATGAGTTGGCTTTCGTCTTTAAAGAAAAAGGGTGGGCTCTTCCTGTTTTTTGCTATTTCAAGGGGATCTAGCTCTTTTTTCTTATTGTCTTCTGCAGCGGCAGCCACCTCTTCTGTTTGCTCTGGTTTTTCATCTTCTGCAGGCAATAAAGGTGTGGGGTTAAGGTATTCTTCGCGGCGCTGCTCGAAGGCCATTTGAATGGGCTCCATCTCTTCTGCAAAGCGCTTATCAAGGCTTTGCTCCTCTAGCAGAACATTGCCCTTAGCATCGGTTACTTTGCGAATAAAGAGTGGGCGGATGCGCTTTCCTCCGCGAGCAATGTTGGCAAATACTTTGGTCATTTCATAGAGCGTGACAGAGCTAGAACCAAGGCCCAATGTTTGGTCGCGGTTTAGGGGACTAAAAATCCCGAGTCTACGAGCGTAATCTTCTACCCAGGGCAAGCCTGTTTTGGCTTGCACCTTAACGGTGGGCACATTCTTTGACTTGATAATGGCGTTGCGAAACAGAATGTCGCCGCCAAACTTTTCTGAATAATTGTCTGGCTTCCATTTGCGAATCATTTCTTCATCATTTTCATCTTTTATCGTTTCTTCGTACACAATGGGTGAGTCAATGATGACAGAGTTTGGCGCAAAACCGCGATCTAGTGCGGCGATATAAACGATGGGTTTGAACACTGAGCCAGTTTGTCTGCCGGCCTGGATGGTACGGTTAAACTCGGAACGATTAAAATCGTAGCCACCAACCATGGTTAAGATTTCCTCGGAACGTAAATCAAAAGAAAGTAGTCCCGCTTCGATTTCGGGTTCTTGCTCCAGCTCTAGAGCCACATATTCTTTGAATTCCGGCAGCTCTTCTGGGCGCTTGTATTTTGCACCTTGGCGGCGGCGTAGATCTCGCAGATCCTCTGCAACGCGGCTAGAATAAAAACGATCGCCCACGATCCTTAGGTCAATTAGATCCCCTTCTTTCAGAGCTTCAGATGGCTTGGAGATCTCGGCCTGCCATTGGTAAACCTCAGGATCAGGTTTTCTAGCCCATTTCATGGTGTCGATATCAATGATTCCTTGGTTTTCACCAAAGCGAACGTAGGTTAGTCCCCATTTATCATCCACACGCTCTACGATGCCTTCTACAATTTCACCCTCATCCAAATATTCTGGCAGATTGTTGTCGGCATTTTTGTCGCGAACCTCTTCAGATTTATCCAGTATACTGCCGTCAGGACGAATGATGCGAGAGGGGTCTTTTCTAAGGGAATATTCTTTTTTTGTTTTTGCTAAAAAGTCTTCAATTTCTTTTGCATCGCCAAAGTTTTTCTTCGCCCCGCGATAGCCCTGTCTTTTGTCCACAACCCGCAAGCCCTCTTGCACTTGCTTGTTGGCAGCCAATTGCAGTTCGTAATCAATGCCGGTGTAAATTTGCAGCCCCTGATCGAGAACTGCTTCCTCACCCAATTCCTGTACTAAAAATTGGCGGATGGTTTCGACGTAGTAGGGAGCAATGCGCGATAAGTTTTCGCGTGTATAGACTTTGATATCTTCGTTGACCAATTTTTCGCGGATATCTTCCGTGATAAAATTGTTTTCGGCCATTCGGCGTAGAACGTATTTTTGTCTGTCCTTTGCTCGTTCCGGGTGAATTACCGGCGAATATCTTGATGGAGCCTGGGGCAGGCCAGCCAAAAGCGCCGCCTCTTTAATATCAATGTCTTTCACATTCTTTTTGAAGTAAATGCGCGAGGCCATTTCTACGCCATAGGCGCCATGGCCAAGATAGATTTGGTTAAGATAAAGATAAAGGATTTCTTCTTTGCTTAGGTTGGCCTCCATGCGGTAGGCCAAAATCGCTTCTTTAAGTTTGCGGGTATAGGTTTTTTCCGGTGTAAGTAGTAAGGACTTGGCCACCTGCTGGGTGATGGTGGAGCCCCCTTGAACCTTTCTGCCTGCTTTAATATTGGCAATGATGGCACGGATGATGGCCTGGTAGTTGATGCCGCCATGATCGAAAAAAGAGGCATCTTCGGCAGCAATAAAGGCTTTGACTAAGTGGTCAGGAAAATCTGCATAGGGGACAATGATCCGGCGTTCTCGAAAGAATTCACCCACGGGCTTTTCATTGCGGTCATAAACGGTGGAAACCAAACGAGGTTGGTAATCATCCACCGTGATGATTTTGGGGAGGGTGGTGAAAATGTAGACGATATAACTAGTTACGAGGAGAAATACGGCTACTGCGGATATGGCGGTGACTTGCAGGATTTTCTTTTTGTTCATGCCCTATAGTCTAAGCAGATTTATAGGGCGAGGCAAGGGGGATTAGCGCCAGCCTTTGGCTGGTGTCGTGATAGCTTTGATACTACGTGAGTCTTCGCATGTACGATCATCATTATCAAATTGAGCAGTAAGGCCTATTGCCTCCACAATTGCCTGCAAACTGTCTTCTGAAAGCCCTCTTTTAGGATCAATTTTATCTTTTTTACGTATATCGAAAATCGAAACGGCACCCATGGTTTCTACCTGACTTTTTGTCCGCAATTCGTTGAGTTTAGCTTGATCTTCATACTGTTGCTGCTGATCGAATTGCATCTGCTCCTGCATCTGCCTTTGTTTCATCAATAGCTGTTGTGCCAGGTTTTGTTGTTCTTGTTGTAGTTGCTCCATTTGTAGCTTTAGTGCACGGTTTTGCAATTCGATAGAAGTTTTGAGTCGACGCTCTAAGCCCTTAAGTTTGCGCTCTTCCATGGATTTTTCTGCTGCGATTTGATCCAAATTGTTGTAATATTCCCTTTTGGCTGCTTTGAGTCGTTCTTGATACTGGCGTCCACTTTGACACTGTACAAACTTTTGCTCGATCAGGCAGGCGCTGCGTAAACGGTTGATAGAGGTTTTGCCATTAATGGTGCAGTTGGTTTTTTGTGTTGTGGCCATTGCTTGTTGCAAAGAGTTTACGAAGTTTTGACGTCTTTGCCGCTGTTGATTTTGACGTTTTCGAATTTCGGCCTGAAATTCTCTAGCGCGCGTTTCACATTCATCTAGTAATTTCATTTGTGCTGTTTCCAATGCGCGGTCTACTTGTTTGGTTTTATTGTGCAAGCTATTGATTTTATCAATGGTAGCATCAATGTTACTCATATGATCTAGAATTTCTTTTTTCTGGTTTGCTTCGGCATCTAAAGTCATTTTTTTCATTTTTTGTGGAATTTGATCTAACTTTTGTTGGATTTCCGCCATTTCTTCTTCAAGTTTCTGTTTTTTGTCTAGAGCATCTTTTTGTTTGCCGGCAATTTCTTTTTCTAGGTTTTCAATTTTATCGCCAGTTTCCTCGGCTTTATCTTTTTGTTCTTCTAGAGCCTTTTCTAAGTCCTCTTTGCTCTTTGCCACGAGCATACTGCATTTGGTATCGCAACCCTTCGCATTTGGATCGTGTTGGCATTTTTGACAGAAGCTTAGTCGCTCATTACAAGTCTCTTTTTTGTTTGTATTATATTTAAAACCCATATTGCTGCAAGCAGACAGTATTTTTTTGGCATCCTCTTCTAGGGATTTGCATGTATTTTTTTGCTCTTCTTTACACTCTTTATATTGATTTAGTTTTTGCAAGCATACTGTCATGCTACAACTATCATGTTCTATATCGTCACCTTTACAGTCATCGCATTGATTAATATTTTTAATTTCGTATATTTCACATAGTCCCGAACCAAAACTAAGCCCAAAAATAGCAACAAATATTAAATGTATCATACCTAGTGTATCGGATCGATGCGCTTTTAGCTTAAGGGAAAATCGCGGGGCTAGCTGGAAATTATAGCCGACAAATGCAATTAAAAGCCTGTAAGGCCCACGCTTTGTCTCAATATGAGACGTTGGGGCTGGCTCTTAATGCTCCGAGGGCCAATATATATCAATGTGGGTAAAGCCAGGTCTATTGCTGTCCTTTGAATGCTTGCGTATTTTCTCTTGGGGGTAGCTTTTTTGTAGTGCTTCTAAGATGCTATGTAGCCGCTGAATCTCAGCTCCATTGTAATTGACCATGGATACAAGCAGATCTACCAGACGATAGTAATACTGTGTGGATTTTTGCACTCTTCCTTCTTTGAAGGCCATTTTGAGCGTGGAGGCCTCTTGCTGCTGATGATAATATTGATCCCAGCGTACGGCTTCTACATAGGCTTTATCGGCGGCAAGGCTTGCTTCATCAATTCGTGCCGCGAGATCCTGCCGGTGATCGGGATATAAAATATCATTACGCTTTAGGCGCAAGCGTTGGATTGCCAAAAGCGCTTCGCGAATTTCGCTCTTAGATAATTCCTTTATTTGTTGCCACACAGGCTTTGCAGACTCCTCTGTGGCCGTGAAACGCTCAATGATCAAATTGGCTGCCGGCTTTTTATTTAGAAATTTCTTTATATCGCGGTTTAAGTTTTTAATATAACGATTTTGCTGTTCGTATTGCTGTAAAAAATTAAGCTCTGGGTTAAAGGGGAAGTTTCTCGATAATTCTAGTGCCAGGCGAATGTGATATGGGGTAAATCGCAGCTGGGAAACCTCTTTTGGGGAGACGGCTTCAATACTTCGAAAAATCTGCCTGCATTCACTAGCATAAGAGTGACCAACACACAGCAGAGCGAAAGCAACGATATATAGTTTCATGGCTACCTCAAAATTATGATCTTTGATAGCACCAGAAGAACATTCGTCCTATCAAATAAATAGAAATGGCAAAAATTTTACTAATTTAGAGAGCCTCAATATTTGCGCCTGGATATGCTTGTTCCAAGGCATGTATCATATCTTGCAGATATTCAATTCGGTTCTCGTTAAGTTTCACCTGGGCAAGTAGAACATCCGTCAATTTCCAGTAAGACTCATTTTTAGTTTCTGTCTTAACTCTGATGACTGGTGAATAAAGAGGGGAGAAATCTGCTAATCGTTGGTGAAGCTGCTCCCAATTTCTCTGCTCCGACAAGCGATGTTCCGCAATTTTAACTGCACTTACCAAGTCCTTATAGAGCTTTTCATAGTTTTCTACTGCATTGCTTTTATGAGATCTAAAACTGAGCCGTTTCAATGCTTGCGTAAGCTCTGCCTGTTCTTTTTTTGAAAGAACTTTTCTGCTTTGCCATATGTTTGCCTGTCCCTGATAAGGGTAGTGATATTTTATCCATCGCTGGATGACAATGGCGGCGCTAGGTTGTGAGTCGATAAACGTGCGGATCTTCTCTTGCATATCTTGCAGGGTTTTAATTTGCTCTTTGTAATTTTCAGCGACCCGAAGAGTTGGTAGTACAGGCGGGCTCTCTATGGTTTCGACTGCACGCTCGGTAATAAATTCTATCATTTGCTGAAAAGATTTCTCTTTATTGCTAATGCCTGTAGAGCGAAAAATTTGTCCGCATTGATTGACCGCGGCCTGGCAAGTCAGAGAAAGCAATAGGCTGCAAAAAAATATACAAAATTTCATTCTTATACCCTTTGATGGGCATCGGATAACATAAAGAAGGAAAAACTGCTCAGAATTTAAGTGAATAGGAAAAATTTATAGAAATAAAAAACAGCTTCACTTGGCTAAGGCTCCAAAGGTTAAACCTCTTTGGTCAGGTGGGTGCCGTTGTAAGCGCTTTAGGCTTCTTAGTAAAATCTAAGCTTGCTCACCACGCTCAGGGACAGCTCCCTATTTTATACTTGTAAGGTTTAAACATCTAATAAACCTTAACCGTGAAGCTGTGTACAGTTTAACAAGTGAAAAGTACTTTTTCAATGAAATCCGTATTTGTAGAATGGAAAAGCCACTTTTGTGCAGGGTGTATCATAATGAGATGGCAAAATTAGACTTGCATATTATTTTTTCTATGTAGGACTTGATTTTATAAATTTTATAAGTCTTTTTATCGAATTAATAAATGCAATAATCCTCTTGTTTTACCTAAATAAATACAAGTGAATGATTTTAATTGATATCAACCTATGGCTGTAGGTTTTGAAATTCGAGGAGCCTTCTTTGCCAAAGCATAATCTACAGAAGCAGATTTTGCAGCGACCATAAAGAGCCAATTAACAAACAAAATAGAGCTAGGCCCCTATGCGCCTGTAGTTGCTGCATCCATTTCTCGGGCATGCGCTCTTCGCCGATTCTTAGTAGTTCCGGTAAGGCGCAGACTAGACTAATTAGAAATCCATAAAAAAATACGAAAAACGGAAAATAAAAATCCAATTCAGCTAAGCTCATATTATTTTATCGGCATTGCTTTTACAGGCTTAAAAGTATCGTTGTTTAATTGACTAAAAGCTGGGCTAAAGTTAGGCTCCTGAGGATGAAAAATATGCCCTCTTGGCTTCGAGATACCATAGAGCCTGATGCTAACAGCAAGGAAGAAGCTTCCGCAGCTGCGCAGGAAGTGCCTACACCAAGCCCCAAAGCCTCCTCAGTTAGCCAGATCAATGCCATGATCAAGTCGCATTTAGAGGCTAGTTTTGGCACGATATGGGTAAAAGGAGAGATTTCCAATTTCACCAATCATCGCTCGGGGCATTATTATTTCTCTTTAAAAGATGACCGCTCGCAAATTTCTGCCGTCATGTTTCGTGGAATGAATTCGAAGCTTCGTTTTCTACCAGAAAACGGCATGGAGGTCATCGTGCAGGCTAAGGTTGCGGTTTATGAGCCGCGCGGCTCCTACCAATTAATGTGTCAAAGTATGGAGGCCGTGGGCGCCGGCTCCTTACAAAAAGCCTATGAGCAATTAAAAGCAAAATTAAAACAAGAGGGGTTATTTGCCCAAGAGCACAAAAAAAGTCTACCCAAGCTTCCAGCAAAGGTAGCCATCATCACTTCTCCAACGGGCGCAGCAATTCGAGATATGCTTAACGTTTTATCTCGCAGGGCAAGTGGACTAGAGATCTTGCTAATTCCGGCTCTTGTACAAGGGGAAGCGGCAGCTCCTTCACTTATTGAAGCTATAAAAAAACTCAAATTATTAAAAGACATCGATGTGGCGATCATTGGGCGCGGAGGAGGCTCCGTAGAAGATCTTTGGGCCTTCAACAACGAAGCATTAGCTCGAGAAATTTACTCACTCAATATACCCATCGTATCTGCTGTAGGGCATGAAATTGATTTTACCATATGTGATTTCGTTGCGGATCTTCGTGCGCCAACGCCGTCTGCGGCAGCAGAACTTATTGTGGCCAATAAGAGTGATATGCTATTGCGTGTGAATAATGCGCAAGCCCGCATCCAATCCTTAATGCAAAGACAGGTACGCGCACTAAAAGAAAAATCCTACCTCTTGCAGCGCCGCCTAGTAAGCCCACAAAAGTATTTGGAACAAATCAGTCAGCGTGTGGATGAGCTAGACTCCCGCCTGCTGGCGCGCATGCAAGAAAAGCTCAAGCAAGCAAGGCAAAATCTCCGCTATCAAAGCAAACAAATACCCAGGTTGACGAAAAACCTGCAGCTTTATAGGGAGCAGGTGCGGCGCTTGGTAAAAGATATTCAAGCTTGGCAGGGCACACAGATAAAAAGTTTAAGAAAAGATCTGAATTCACAAATGGCCATGCTCGATAGTTTAAGTCCGCTGAATGTTTTGGATCGGGGATATGCCATTACCTTTAAAAAGCAGAAAGTGGTAAAGCGGGCCAAAGAATTAAAAAAAGAAGAAGAAATCGAGATTCGTTACGCAGATAAAACCATTGGCGCCAAGGTAACGAAGATTTAGGAGGTTTAGATGAGTTTTGAAAAACGTTTGAAACGTTTAGAGGAAATCGTAGAAAAAATGGAAGAAGGAGAGATCTCTTTGGATGATTCTTTAAAATTGTTTGAAGAGGGCGTAAAGCTTTCCAAAGAGTGCAATCAAGATTTGGATAAGGCAGAAAAAAAGGTGCAATCTTTAGTCTCGGTGGATGCTGAGGGTAATGTTGCAACGGAAGATTTTGAGGCGGAAGTTGACTGAAATAAAACATGACTGGCAAAAATGCCGCGAACATTTTCAGGCCTTTGTTGAGGATTATTTTGCAAGTGATAAGCGTTTGCTGGCCGAGAGTATGCTTTACACCTTAAGGCAAGGTAAAAAGTTTCGGCCGTTTTTGTCCTACGCCACCGCTAGAGTTTTCAGTGATAACACCCGTACAATCCTTGCCTATTCTGTAGCTGTAGAGATGGTGCATGCCTTCTCACTCATTCATGATGACCTGCCAGCTTTGGATAATGATGATTTTCGCCGCGGTATGCAAACCAATCACAAAGTATACGGCGAGGATGTGGCCATTCTTGCGGGGGATGCGTTAATTAACGAGGCTTACTTATTGATTGCTAACTACTATGAGTCCAATCCTAGTTTGGCATTGGATTTGATTCGATTATTGACTGCTAATGTTGGCAGAAATGGCATGATTGAAGGGCAAATTTTAGATTTAAAAGCACAAAAAGCAACGGTGGATATTGAAGAATTAAAAAAGATCCATCAATTAAAAACGGCTTGTTTGATTCAAGCCGCCATTTTGGGTGCGGCAAAAATTCATTCGGCCAGTCAAGAAGAGCTGGATGCTCTAAAAACTTATGGATCTTATCTTGGTTTAGGTTTTCAAATTGCGGATGATCTTCTTGAGGAAAAGCATGAGCTGGGCTCATATGTTCATTTATTAGGCCAAGAAGCGGCAGCAAAGGCTCTACAGGATTGTTCAGACAAAGCTCTGGCGGCTTTAAAAATTTTTGGTGAATCGGCAGATTTGCTCAGAGCGCTGGTGAAAGAAAATTTAGAGCGAAATCATTAATGCGTTTAGATATTTATCTAAAAGAAAAACTAGGCATTTCTCGTCATAAAGCGCAAGAGCTAATCCTTGCAGAAAAAGTATTGGTGAACCAACAAGTGCAAGCTAAACCGGCTTATATGGTGCAAGATTCCGATAAAGTGGATGTAGATGCCGGTACTACTTTGCAATTTGTATCGCGTGCTGGCTGGAAACTAGAAAATGCTCTTCTGGATTTAAATTTGAACGTAGAGGGCGCTATTTGTTTGGATTTGGGTCAGTCCACCGGCGGCTTTAGTGATTGTCTTTTGCAAAGAGGTGCAAAAAAAGTTTTTGGCGTAGAAGTAGGGCACTCTCAGCTACACAAGTCTTTGCACAATCATCCACGACTTTATACACAGGAAAAGCAAAATGTGAAGGAGCTTAGCAGGGAGCAGGTGCAAGAGGCACTAGGAGCCATGCCAGATTGGCTGGTTAGCGATTTGTCATTTATTTCCACCCTAAGTTTGCTAGCTAAAATGGCAGAGTTTATGACTGCAGAGACACAGGGCATAGTCTTGATAAAGCCGCAGTTTGAATTGGGCGCGGAGCATTTAAACAAACAGGGCGTGGTCAAGACTTTGCAAGCATATGAACGATTGCAAGAAGAGGTTGAAAAAAGCTGTCAACAAGCCGGCCTGGAAGTGTTAGCTTATATTCCAGCAAAACCGAAAGGACGAGATGGCAATCAAGAATTTATCTTACACATTCGTAAAGGCTAGTTTTCTTATTTTACTTAGTATTGCTTGTGCCCAGACGCAAAAGCGCGGCGGCGAGCCCAAAGAGCAAGAGGTCCCTGCGGCGACAAAAACCGAAGAGCAAAAACCCGTGGCCATTATTTTCGGGCCTGGTGGCTTGAAGAGCTTTGCTCACATCGGAGTGATTCGCAATCTACAAAGAGAAGAGGTGGTGCCGGAAAGACTCGTGGGCTTAGAATGGGGAGCGATGATGGCCGCCATCTACGCTAGAAAACTGAAGGTTCATGATGTGGAATGGCAGATGTCGAAGCTAAAGGACGAGCACTTGCCAAGCTCTGGCTTTTTTAAAAATAAAATCGATTTAGAAAATCCCAACCGCATTAACTTATTTATCGAAAGAGTTTTCCCCGCTTATGATTTGGCGCAGTCAACCGTTCCGTTTTCTTGCCCTACCACTAACTTTCGCCAGGAAAATCCTTCTTGGTTGCAATCAGGTCCTGCCTATAAAGATTTAAAAAAATGTATCGCTTATCCACCGCTATTTTATTCTTATAACTCTTGGCATGCGGATGCCCTTGCTATAGATGCTGCAATCACCAAGCTCCGCCAAGAAAAAGACTATCACATCATTTTGGTGAATGTGATTGCTGGCGATAATTTTCAAAGCTCTGCCAAGGTGATCGACCAAGAGGCAGAGAAAATATTATGGAAGGAAATTGCTACGCGCATGGAAAAAGCTGCTAGCAAAGTGGATTCCTATATTTCGATCAATACATCGGAAGTTTCCATCTTAGATCTTAGCAAAACAAAGCGTTTGATTCAGTTGGGCGAAGAGCAAAGTGCATCAGCCATATTAAATATTAAGAGGTAAAAATTGGAAGTATTTCAACGACGCCGAGAAAAACTCGCACACTTTATTAAAGGCTCTGCCATGGTTTTGACTCATTACCCAAAAGCTTGGCGAAATCACGATGTGGATCATCCCTTCCGGCAAGACTCGAGCATTTACTACTTAAGTGGTTATGAGGAAGCAGAATCTATCTTTATATTTCGACCTGGCCATAGCCCGGAGAGTGTGCTTTTTGTTCAGCCCAAGGATGAGGTGGCAGAGATGTGGGAAGGGCGCCGTTTAGGGCCGGAAAAAGCTAAGGAATTGTACCAAGTGGATGCGTGCTACCCAATAACAGAACTGGAAGATCATTTAAGCGAGCTTTTGCTGCCTGTAGATAAAGTGTATTACGAATTTCACAAGAATCCTGAATTTGACAAATTGCTGTTGCAGGCTCTGGAGGATGGACGCAGATCTCGCGGGCGAACCGGTCTGGGTATTCCTCCAATTCTAGATGCAAAAGAAATGATTGGAGAAATGCGTCTTTATAAAGATGCAGAAGAGATTGAAGTTATGGCAACCGCTGCCAGAATATCGGCAGAGGCTCACCGCGAGGCGATGAAGTTTGTTAGTCCTGGTGTAAATGAGCGGCAGGTATGTGCGGTGTTGGAGTTTGTGTTTAAAATGCGCGGCGCGGATCGCATAGGTTACAACCCCATAGTTGCCACGGGTGATAATGCAACGGTTCTGCATTACAACTCCAACAATCAGGAGTGCAAAGAATTTGATTTGCTTCTCATTGACTCGGGTTGCGAGTATCGTTACTACACCGCCGATATAACCCGCACCTTTCCTGTTAGCGGAACATTTACTTCCGCGCAAAAAGATTTTTACGATGCCGTTTTAAATGCGCAAAAGGCGGTTTTAGAAGTATGCAAACCTGGCACTCTGTTTAAGGATCTGCACGAAATTAGTAAAAAACATTTGAGCCAATCCATTCATGATTTAGGCCTTATTAAAGAGTCAGCCGACACCATCCTAAATGAGGAGCTTTATAAAAAATATTTTCCGCATGGAACGGGTCACTGGTTGGGCTTGGATGTTCATGATGTGGGAGCTTACTTGGTGGATGGAGAGTCTCGTCCGTTGGAGGAGAATATGTATTTCACCGTCGAGCCAGGTCTTTATGTTCCTCAAGATGATAGCACTGCCCCCGAGCAGTTTCGCGGCATGGGTGTTCGCATTGAAGACAATATTTTAATTACCTCAGATGGTTATAAAAACTTAACCGAAACGGTGCCGAAAGAGGTAAAAGAAATTGAAGATTTAATGCAACAAGAGTCTTTGCTGACAAAAATTTAAAACTCATGACAAAGCCATCCTTTTTCGATGGCTTTTTGTTTCAATTCCTCTTCACTTTTGCGCAACTCGCTACCTTCTGCGGCGGATTGCAAACACAGCCTTAGTCCTTTGGATGTTTCCAGCAAATCATAATCCCCTAATGTATTGCCCGCCACAAAGATGGGGGACTCACCTTGGCTTTCATAAAAAAATGCCTTGGCTTTGCCTTCTCGGTAGGTGATGGGCCCTTTTTGTTCCGAGGTAATCAAACCATTATCAATACTAGTTTGCACTCCCAAGACCTGCTCCTTGGGTATTCCCAAAACAGCCGCGCCCGGCTCCACGGCCCATTTGACAGAAGCAGTGACAACATAAATATTTATGTTCTTTGCTAAAAATTTTTGAATCAAAGTTTTTATGGCTGGGAAAAAAGGTAGTTCGCCATATTCCTCTACACACGCCTTGGCCCATCCGCGTAAAGTGTCAATTTTTACTCCCTCGTTGATTTGTGCCAACCACAAGTATGCGGCTTTGGGATTACTTTTCTTCATTGTCCGGTAGTATTGCATGGGGTTTTTGGGAAGATTCACTAGCTCATTGTCGATTTGGTATTGAAAAAAGACCTCTCCCAAATCAAAGTCCCACAGAGTACCATCTGCATCAAAAACTGCATAAGTTTTGTCCGAAGCATTTAGGGATTGTAAAAGCTCTTCAATTTTAGCTTGGATTTCTGGAGAGAAATTTTTGTATTCTCGATGTTTCATATACTTAAGTAGGCGTAGATAATACAGAAAGGCAAGATTTTTTGTTATTTTAAGCTTAAAAGCATGCTATTTTGCAGACATGAAAGTAAAAGTTCTCACGCCTGAAGATAAAGACAGCATTTTAAAATTGGAGCGCTCCCATTTACCTGAGGACGAGCCATCCTTTCTTGAGTGGCATGCTTCTTGGAGAGAAGAATCATTAGATCATTACTTAGATAAAGGTTGGAGCTATGCGGTTTTAAATGACTCGGGGATTTCTTCTTACTTTTTGGCGCAACCCATTTTGTTTTTACATGGACATATGCAGTCACTCTGGCTGGAACATTTATACTTTCAAAGCCCAGAAGAGCGAGATTATCTTTTAGATGTTGCCTATCGCACGGCTAGAGAAAAGCATTTGCAAAAATTGTTGTTTAGTCAGCAATTGGTGGAAAGCCATCAATTAGAATCCCACCCATTAATAAAAGAACAAACCAATTTTTACTCAACCAATACAACAAAGATGACATAAGCATGCGTGAGTTTTCTGCAAAAACACGAGAAGAAAATATAGAAAAGTTCCCACATCACGTCTATGACGTCTTGATTGTGGGCGGCGGTATCAATGGCGCCGGCATTGCCCGAGATGCTGCAAGCAGAGGGATGAAGGTAGCGCTTGTTGAAGCCGATGATTTTGCAAGCGGTACAAGTTCTCGCTCTTCCAAACTCATTCATGGTGGCATTCGCTATTTGGAGAACTTAGAGTTTTCTTTGGTCTTTGAGGCTTTGAGTGAAAGAGCCAAACTTTTTGATATTGCCCCTCATCTTTCCCATCCACTTCGTTTTGTATTGCCCGTTTATGAGGGCGCACGGGTTGGTATGTTGCAACTAGGTTTGGGCATGGCGCTTTATGATCTTTTATCGTTATATGAAGCGCCGGAGCTTTTTGAGCACTTAAATAAAGATGAGGCCATGCAGCGTTTGCCCATGTTAGATCCTAAGGGTTTAAAGGGTGCCTATGTTTATTCAGATGGTTATATGGATGATGATCGATTGGTAATTGAAAGTTTGCGTAGTGCCAATGAAATGGGAGCCGATATTGCCAATTATATGAAGGTGGTGGAGGCGCATTATCAGGACGAAAAAATTACGGCCATGACATGTGAGGATGTGCTTAGCGGCAAACAATATAGCATACGCGCCAAACATTTTATCGGCGGCTTGGGGCCTTGGACGGACATCTTTGCAGATAATGTCTTGAAAAAATGGCGACATATTTTACGTCCCACGAAAGGCATTCATATTACCGTTGCAAAGGAGCGGGCGCCGCTAAAGCAAGCCGTAGTAATGTTTTCGGATGATCAAAAGCGCATTATTTTTGGAATTCCAAGGCATGAGATGGTGATCTTTGGCACCACCGATACGGATTATCCTGGTAATCCTCGCGAGGTAAAAACTGAAAAAGAGGACATTGATTATTTGTTGGCCGTGGTGAACAAATATTTTCCGGGCCTAGATTTAATAGAAAAAGACATTCTCTCTTCTTACTCTGGGGTACGTCCTTTGGTGGATGATGGCTCCAGTAGTGAGGGAAAAACTTCTAGGGAGCATGTGATTATTGAGGATGAACAAAATATTACCTTTGTGGCAGGGGGCAAGTACACCACATACCGATTGATGGCCAAGGAAGTGGTGGATGCTGCACTCAATTCTTTTTCTGCGGAAGATCGAATGAGTTTTCATCCCTCGGATACGGATAAGGCCATTAACCCCATGGTTACGGCCGATCTACATCGAGAGGCCATGCGCTTAAGTGAGGTGTGGGCCCGTAATTCGAAGTTTTCTCTTGCGGAGATAAAAATACTGGCCGCTCGCCATGGATTGGAAACGGAAGAAATTTTGCAGCGCGAACGCGCGTCGACAAAAAGTATCTGGCAGCTGGAGGCCAAGCATGCCGCTGCAAAAACCATGTGCCTAAATCTTCGAGATTTTTATTTGCGACGTAGTCCGCTTTTTCTGTCCGAGCCCGACCATGGTCTAAGTTTGTTGCCCATTTTAGAGGATTTGTTCGCAGATGCCGCCAGGGGAAAAGAGCTTTTGGAGCAGCATATTCAGCAAGAGCTTCGGTGGCGACAATCCTGATTTACAAAGCCTTGCAGAGGCCATGGTCATAATAAAAAACAAAGTATTTTTAATTATTTACGTTTGGACTCGATCCATGCATAGACTTTATGCGCCTGGGTAAAGCCGTAGGTAGACATTTGCGTTAAAAACGGGCTGCCAGCCAAAAGGGCCAAGTTCCAATAGCCTTTTCGAATAAGAGTGAGGATTCCGGATTGAAACTCCACGTCTACTTTTTCCATCAATATATGCTTTAAAAGTAGCAAACCAAGATCGGCGAGAGAAATCTCCGGATTGGCTACGATTTGGTTGTAGGCATCGGCATCCAAGCGCAGTAAAGCATCGTAGTTAGAGGGTAATTCTTCTTTTACTTCAAAATCATTGGCTTTGCGCCTTACGGCAATGGATTCACGCTTGTCGATGACAATGACCAAGCAAGCACCCTCTTTGAGACTTAAGATGGCCTCTTTGCAAGCGTCACAATTATGCAAAAATTGATCGACATTTTCTAACAGCGCTTTCATTCGCAATCATCTTAGCGAATTTGCCTGAGACTTTGAATCTATATTTTAAATCCTCGCTAAATATCTGTGTTGACTCGATTTTTGTCTCCATCATAGGATGTTATTATATGAAATTTTTAGATCGCTTCTCAGAATACTTTTCCAACGACATGGCCATTGATTTAGGTACAGCAAACACCTTGGTATATGCTAAGGGTCGAGGCATTATTTTGGATGAACCCTCCGTTGTGGCCGTACAAAAGAATTATCGTGGCATGCAAAATCGAGTTTTGGCAGTTGGGGCGGAAGCGAAAGATATGCTGGGCAGAACACCAGGCAGTATTGTTGCCATTCGTCCGATTAAAGACGGCGTGATTGCCGACTTTGAAGTCACACAAAGTATGCTCAAGTACTTTATCACCAAGTCCACGGGCAATCGCCGCAGTATCATTCCGCCTAGAATCATTATTTGTGTTCCTTACGGGATCACACAAGTGGAAAAACGGGCGGTGAAAGAGTCCGCCACCTCTGCTGGAGCGCGGGAAGTTTATTTGATCGAAGAGCCCATGGCTGCCGCAATTGGTGCTGGCCTTCCTATTACAGAGCCAGGTGGAAATATGGTGGTGGATATTGGTGGTGGTACCACTGGGGTAGCCGTAATTTCACTAGGTGGAATTGTATATTGTAAATCCATTAAAGTTGCAGGGGATCGCTTTGATGAGGCGATCGTGAATTATGTGCGCCGTCAGTTCAATTTACTCATTGGTGAGCGTACAGCCGAGAACATCAAGGTTACAATTGGCAACGCTTTTCCTTTTGATGATGAAAAGTCCATGGAAATTAAGGGTCGAGACTTGGTGGCAGGTGCGCCAAAGACGATCGAGATCACTTCCTCGCAAGTTTATGATGCTTTGATGGACCCCTTATCGGAAGTAGTGGATGCCGTAAGAACGGCGTTAGAAAAAACTCCGCCCGAACTAGCATCGGACATAGTGGACAATGGAATTGTACTTACTGGTGGCGGCGCGCTTATGAATAATCTGGATGTCTTGCTAAGAGAAAAAACTGGTTTACCCGTATCCATTGCAGAAGATCCTCTTACCTGTGTTGTGATAGGCTCCGGAAAAGTATTAGATAATTTAAATCTACTTCGACAACTTTGTTCGGATTGATTTATGGTTGAATCTCAAATACCAGCAGTCGCAAGGTTTTTTTTCTTAACTTTGCCTAACCAAGATAAAATGCATGAAGGCATTTATCGCACCATTTTGCGCTTAAACAAAATATACAAAGAAGATCCCAGCAAAGAGGAAGATGGCTCTTTACTCGTTTTTTGGACCTATTTTTATTGGAAGAGAATGCAAAATGACAAGCGTATGCTTTCTTTTTTGCGGCCGCAAAAACCGCCGGAGGGCTTAAAATTTGTTGTGCCTGAAAGCATTGATTTGAGTTTGTGGCAACAGCTTTTGCGTGAAAGCAAAGAAGAAGAGGCTTTGTTTTTGATTTGGTCCCACGTAATGAATATTTCGGATCATAATATTGCAAAAGGCATGGGGCTTAGCGATGGCACCGTACGCTTTCGCATTGGTAATGCGCTAAAAAAACTAGGAAAGATTGTAGAGGATTAAATGCCAATCAATCGTATGACAAAATTTCGCTGCAAAGAACTACTCTATGATTATGCAAGTGGTTCGCTGGATTCTTTGCGCCGGCAGCAGGTAAAAGAATTTTTGGCGGAACAAGATGACTTGCAAGAAGAATTGAAGCGCTTGCAAGAAGCCATCAAGTATACGGGCTCGCTAAAAAAAATCACCATTTCCCAGCCATATCATCAGGTTTTACTACAAGAGTTTGAGGGTGAGGGTAGTCTTTACTATATAAAAAAAGCCGGCGTCAATCTGGCCAAATACGGCGCGCTCGCTGCAACCTGTGTGCTTTTGATCATGTATTTTCCCAGTGAAAAAGTAATGCAATACTTTCAGCGAAATCCAGATGAAGTGGTACTGGCCGAGGTGAAAACCACCGACGAGCTATCCCAGATACCCACAGCTATGCATGAGGATTCTGATCTCGTACAAGACGTGGTGGAGGCCATCGATCCTACCTTTGATGATTCCGAACAAGTGTCCAATGCCAAGGTTTTAGCAAGGGATGCAGAAAAAGAGGAAGAAGTAGATTTAAAAGCCAAGTTAGCGGAGCAAGAAGAGGAGCTTAAGAAGGCGGCCGAAGCGGAGGCTAAGGAGCCGGTGGAGCCGGTGGTGGAAAAAAAGAAAGATCCCGCCCACGCAGGAATTTTGTTTCGAGCTTTCTTAAAAATGGACAATTATAATGTGGTGGCGGATGCCATTGAAGAAAAGCTTCGAGAGCTTGGAGCTGAAAAAGGTGGCAGTGTGCCCATTGGTTGGGAAAAACCCAATGGCAATCGCTACTTCCATTTCAAAATTTCAGATGCAAATTTTGAGGTTTTTAAGACCTATTTAAATACCATTAAGCAGATTAAGATAGAATCCTATGCTCACCCCAGAGCTATGCCTGAGGGCACCAAGCGTATGATTTTAGAAGTTCAAAAATAAAGCACAATTAGTGCCACTTTGACTCCGTGCCGCGGATTTTCGCTAGCAATGGCTTTTTTTCTTAGATTCCCCTTCGAAAAGTTTGCAAAAGCCACTAGGCTTCGTTAGAAATCTTTTAGTTTCTAGCGAAGGGGGGATGAGCTAGTGACCAGATGGGGAATTGCTTTTTGCTTATTTTTTGCAGCTTTTAGTGCCAGGGCACAATCCGCAGCAATTCTCTATGATCAAGCCGTTCAATTGTATGCATCTCGCAACCAAGCAATATACGTAGATCAGGCCATAGAAAAGTTGCAGCTTGCCTATCAAAGTAGCGCGGATGCAAAGCTTGCATACAAAATCAAAGTTCTTTCCTCTCGATTGTACATTTGGAAATCTCTAACATTAGATAAGGGCTCGCTTCGCCAAAAGGCCTTGCAACAAGCCATTCGTGATGCAGACAAGGCGAAGGAAATTGGCCTTATTGATCTGAACCAAGAGTTTGCCGAAGCTTATTTTTACCATGGTTGGGCTCTTTATATGTGGTCGGATGCAGAAGGGGAAAATGAGATCCTAGCCCGGCGCCGAGATATATTATTAGATTTAGGCACATCCATTTACCTTACGGATATGGATCAAAGAGAAGGGGCGGCGGTAGAATATTATGGTCCCTATCGTGTAAGTGCCATGTTGCTGGAGCGCCTACCGGATTTATTTGACGGTTCACGCAAGCGAGCCATAGAGGACATGGGGCGAGCCTTCAAAAAAGGCAATGACTTGGTAGAAAATCATTTGGCTTACGCCCAAGTGCTTATGAATGGAACGCTCAAGGAGCGCCGTAAGGCTTGCACCATATTGAATCAGTTAACGGCGCGATCCATACATGATTTTGCAAAAGATCGACTTTTTGAAAATGAAATATCCATGAAAAAAGCAAGGCAGACTTTTGAGCTTGCTTGTTTGCAGGAGCCTCTATGAAAACGATGCTTCTTTTAGTTTTTTTCTTATCAGAATCACTTTGGGCCCTAACTCCTCCAACAGATGTGGAAACCACCGGTACCCTTCCTAAAGGGGTTTTTAGTCCGCGTTTTCGGCAATATTATACAGAAGTTTCAGATCGCTTTGCCAATGCCGGATCCATTGAGCCGCTTTCACAGGGATTGAAGCAACAGGTAAAATGGCAACAAGTATTAAATCAGTTTTCTGGGCAAAAGTTGTTAAATGCCAAGTCTTCGCTGCAAGCCATGGGCGTGGACCCGCTAAACGGTAGTCCTGGTAATGTAGATGCAGATTTAAATGTATCAATGGACATTAAAGCCCCAGTCCTAGCCTATGGCTACAATGACCGAACGAGCTTGGCCATAGTGATTCCCGTTTATACGGTGAAAACAAGTTTGGCCACTTCGTTTTTACCCAATGCTCAGGCAAAGGCGTGGTTTGCTGCAAACCCATCTCCTTCTCAAAAACAAGAGATAAAAAATCTGGCCGATAATGCCGTAGCGACGATCTTATCGGACTACAATTACAAACCATTGGAGTCCGAAGACTTTACCGCTGTGGGTGACATATATTTTGTAGTGAAGCGGCAAGTTTACGAAGATAAACAGCATTCTTTGCTTTGGAAAAACTATTTGGTTGCCCCCACTGGTATTGCTCCTGATGCGGACAAGGTTGTGGATATCCCTACTGGAGATGGACAATGGGATTACCAAACAGGTCTTGTTTATCAGTACGACGATCCCTTGGCTAGAATAGGCATGCCAATGACCTATTCGCTGAATTTTATGTACAACTATCAATTTGCTGACACCATAGAAAAGCGCATACCAGAGGAGGCAGGGTCCCCCCTATCTCGAGAAAAAGAAACTTTAGATAGAAAACTTGGTGACGAAGTATGGTTAAGTGCTGGCATCGAAGCGGGTGATTCCTCCGACGGCTCCCTCTTTGGTTTTTCCTATGATTATCAGTACGCTTTTCCCGTTTCTTATTCAGGTTCCGCCTATGAATCCTTTCGTTATCGTTGGTTGGAAGAATTAGAAGGCGAAGCGCAATTAACTTCTGCAACATTCAAATATCAGTATTCCACAATCGGTGCTTTTCGGCGTAAAAAATTCGATCTGCCCGCAAAATTTATGTTGAGCTATGCGATGCCTATCGACGGCAAGAACACCAATAAAACCGAAATTTATTATGGACAGATCACTCTATATTTTTAGGACGAGAGCTATGAGAATTTGGAAAAGAATCTTATTATTGTTATGTTTTTCGATTTTAAATTGTAGTCCTGAACCAGCGAAGGTGGTGCAAGATCCTTTGCCGCCAAGTGAAGCCGAGGCATTTTCAGCGTTATCGTTAAAAGATGCAAGATTGCAAAACCAGGACTGGTTTTTATGGGGAGAGGATGAGCACCGGCCGCAAGCCATTCAACTAATGGCAATGAAAAAGGAAGTGCTAAAATTACTTGCAGATTTGACGTACAATATGGGTAAGGTAAAGTTGTTGATTCGCTCATTTATGACAGAGCATATGGGAGCGGACAACTATGCCATTTATCAGTCCTATGAAGACGAGCGGGATCTTGTTCAACAGCATATTGAGGCCATAAACAAGTGGATTGCCGACGAGATGCAAAAGCCGGAAGACCAAAGGGATCACTACCGAATTCAAAAAATGAAGTTTAAGTTAAAGCTCAAGACAAAAAAGCATAAAAAGATAAAGCAGCGCTTGGCCCAGTTGCGAGATACTTATTTGCCCGATGAAGAATCAAAAGAAAAGCTTAAGCAAATGCTAGGTCAAAAAGATTTACTAGAAAAAAATCATCATGCTCTGATGCAAAAAGCAAAGCAAGTTACATCGCAGTTGGCGACTTTGGTAGAGGTTCATAAATCCCCGCCAACCTTATTGCTACAACAAGGGGAAAACGGTTTGATAGTTTCCCTTCAAGGCTTTGCTATGAGCGAGGAAATTCCTTGTTCTACAAAGGCCGGCAATGTTTTTGACCTTGAGGTTCTACATAACAAAGGCCTGTTAAACTTTTCGGTATATTGTCAGCAAAGAAGTGCTGAGATCAACGATGTTTATATATTTCAATTGGAGCAAATTCAAAAAGATCCCATGGTTTTGCATGGAAACTTTGCCCGTTGTTCAGATAAGAAGCCCAGTATGGGTAAGTGCCAAGCTGGACTACGCTACGGCCAAGTTCGCTTTGCTGCACACGAATAAAAGGAATTTAAGGCAGTTAAAATTATAGAACTGTCTCAATTTGATACGAATTCTTGGCTTGATACCAGTTTTTGTCTTTCTAGTTTTATAGAATATCTTCGCTAGGTTATAATAAGCCTATGATTTTACTTTTATTTTCCTCCATGTTGATGGCGCAATCATTGGCTCCAGACCACAAAGCGAATCAGTATTTACAGCAATTGGAAAACAAACGTCAGCTGCAAAAAAAGCAAGGCGAACTTTTAAAAGATAAATACCAATACCAAGAAGGTTTGCAAGTGGATGATACTGCTCCAAATGCGAATACTTATGGAGTGATTCGTGAGGCTCCCGAAGAGGTCAATCCTAGTTTTGAGCAGCCGGATGTGATTTATAGCCAGGACCCTTTTGAGCAGGCCAGGCAAGAAGCCGAGTATCAAAGACAGAATTGGCGTTATCAAGAGCAGCTACGTCGAGATTTTGTAAAAAAGTATATGCAAAATGCAGAGGCAGATGGCACTGGCATTCACTTACATGAAGACCTAAGTGTGGAAGAGGCGGGGAGAATCCGTCAACCTTCACAACGTCCCACAGGCAGTGGCGGCCAATAAACTTTGCACCTAGACTTGACCCATTTCTCCGACAGCCAGAATATAGGCTCTAAGGAGAAAATCATGAAAATTTTAAGCCTATTCATTTTATCATTATTTGTTTTTTCTGCATGTGGTCCTCGCGCTTTTGTTAAGGGTGAGTACGATGAGGATATCAACGCATCTAATAACTTAAATGACAAATGGTCCGAAACCGATATGCAAAAGGTAGTGAATTCTTTGGTGAGTGATATGGTGCAAACGGAGGTGATTCGTCGAGCCAAGCTCACTCCGATCATCATGGTAACCAAATTGGAAAACAAAACCAGTGAGCATATTGATACGCAAAGTATAATGGATATGGTGAAAGTGGAAATTATGGCATCCAAAAAAGCCAAGTTTGTAGATAAAGAAGCTCGTGGTGATATAGCCGAAGAGTATGAATACCAGGGATCAGGTATGGTTTCCGATCAAACCAAAAAAGGTCCCGGTGGGCAAATTGGTGCAGATCTTATTTTAAATGGCCGATTGGATTCCATTGTTCAACAAGCCGGTAAAGACAAAACTGTTTACTACAAAGTTACCTTGATTCTAACGAACCTTAAAACTGGCGTCATGGAGTGGACCGGTCAAAAGCAGCTCCGAAAAAAATATAGAAAACAACGTGTAGGAATCTAAACACATGAGGGCGCAGCTGCTTGTAGTTTTATGCCTTTTACTAGGCTGCGCTTCTTATCAATCGCAGCTGTCGCTACCCCTTCGTCATATGAAAAATGGCGAAGCCGCGGCAGCAGCCGAATTACTTAAAGAAAAAGCCTTTACCGATTCTAAAGATCAGCTGCCCTTTTTATTGGATTATTCCCTTGCTCAGCAGGAGGCGGGCAACTACCAAGAGAGCAATCGCGGCTTTCAGCTCGCCTACGATGTGGCGGAGTGGAATGACTATCACAGCATTTCAAAAATTGCGGGTTCCTTGGCTTTGAATGAAGGCATGATGCAGTACAAAGGCGATGAGTACGAAAAATTATTGATCCCTGTTTATGCAGCCAAAAACTTTTTGTTTTTAAAAGATTATGAAGCGGCCAGAGTTGAGGTGCGCCGTATCCACGAACGTATCAATAAGATTGAAATGGATGGAAAAAAAGTTTTTGAGCAGATGCCTTATGCGTATTATTTGTCGGCACTAATTTGGGAGCAAAATGGCGATTTAGATAGTGCGTACATCGATTACAAAAATACTTATAAATATGCTCCGAACTTTGAGGAAGTAAAATACGATTTGCTCCGCATGAGTAAGAGGCTGGGCCGAGGGGCCGACCATGCAAAATATAAAAAAGATTTTGCTGATATTCAGGAAGTAGAGTTCTCACGTAAAGATGGTCAGGTTGTGGTGATATACGAGCAGGGTAGATCGCCCAGAAAGTTCCCCCACCCGCAGTGGCACCGCATTCCAAAACTTTACCCTGTGGATGTGACCGGCGTGCAAGCTAGGGTGACAGTACTAGAAAAGGATCTAGTCAAAGAGACCTCTCCAGTTCTAGATATCAGCACTTTGGCAATTTCCTCTCTTGAAAAGCAATATGCCGCCTTGATAGCAAAACGTGTGGCAGGGGTAGCAACAAAGGCGGTGCTAGCTAAGCAGATCGGAAAGGAGAATGAGGGCCTGGGGCAACTTGCATGGGTGGCAATGAACATTGCCGACCAAGCAGATTTGCGGCAGTGGTTGTTGTTGCCCTCGAGCATCCAGGTGGCAAAAATCTATTTGCCCGCAGGAACCTATAAATTAAAAATCGAAACACTAAGCAATGCCCAGGTGCCCATATCCCCTTTTAAGGAAGTAGAAGTGGTGGTGGAGCCGGGCAAAGTCAGCTTTATAAAACACCGCTCGTTAAAATAAAAAAGGGCTTAAAATAAGCCCTTTTTTTATCAAGATTTAGAAAAAACCAATTAGATATTGAATGCTTTGTTGCTGGAGCTAGGCAGCTCTGGCATCACATCATCATTATCAATCAAAGTATTTTGATTTTCTTCTTTATTGGCGGCAGCACCCACGCGTTGATTTAAGTTGCTCTTGGCATCGTCGTAGGAGGAAGTAGTTTTGCTGCTCCCTACATTGTTATCCACAATGGCAGGCTCATCGGAAATCTTGGTTTTATGAGAAGCAGGAAATGCTCCCAATTTAGCTAAATATGCTGAGATACTGCCATCTTGGTTTTGAATCACTTCTCGAAGCGTATAAAGAGGAGCGTAGGAACCAGATTTTTTTTCAGCTTCAAAGATAATCTGGGTCAATGTGGCGGCAGTGATATCTCGCTTGGTTTTGTTATCAACCACCATAACCTCTTCGCTAGCACGGATCATTTTGGCAATATCATCAAGCGTAACATAACAAGATTGCTGAGTGTCATATAGTTTGCGGTTTTGGTATCTCTTAATAATTTTCACTTTTGTGCTCTTTGATGGAGTGCCAGTCGTTAAATTGCTGTTGTTTGTTAAAGTATCCAATTTCGTCTCCATTCCGTTTTAGGTTGGTTGCGTTATCACCGGGAAAATAGGCTTTACGTCACATATTGTCAAGGCCAATAAAGCCTGTTATAAAGGCATTACGCTAAGCAATATTAAGCACTTACACCTCTGACAATGCGCTTAGTCATGGGGGTTAGAAAAAGCCTAAAGTTCGTCTTTTTCTAGCCGATGGTCTAGTAGGGGGAAAATCCATGCTAGAGGCCATCAATTTTGAAAAAATAAAAGAAAAACATGGGTTTACCGCAGCTGATATGCTTATGTGTTTGGCTTCTCTCATCGCCATCATTGTACTGGTGCTACCGATCATTCTTAAGCAGTCGAGCTCCCATGCCCATAATGAGGCGATGTATCGTGCTCGATCTTTATCCAATGAACTGGTCAGTAAAATCCAAGATATGCAGCAGCCCACGGGGATGCGAAAACCTGCCTCTAAATCAGGCGCTTTTAAGCCAGAGGGCATAGTGGGAATTGATCCTTGGGGGAACCCTTACCACTACCGGGTTTTGAAGGATGTTTACGGACAGCCAACGCATTTGGTTGTTTGGTCCTGGGGCTCGAACGCCAAAGAGGAAACTCAGAATATCGAATTTGGGGCCTCCAAGGGCGAAGTTCGATTTCAAGGAGATGATCTCGGCTATATTACGTCCCTAATTTGGCGCTAGTTCAGGACCAAGCGCTAGTTTCCATTAGCCCCCGCTATTTCATTAAGATCGTGCGTTTTTATTCCGATGTCTTATATGATGAAAAGACTATCAGGCATACTTGTAGCCTATTCCACAATCATGGTCGCATGCTCACATAGCGATTTGCGCAATTCCTCCACAGGAGAGACGGCTTTTCACTATCAAGACTTTGAGCAGCGAGCACCGGCTTCTTTAAAGCCTCAATTCAAAGATGATGGCACTTTGGATGAACTGCATATGAAAATGCAGGCAGATTATCACTTTACCATGGCCGAGGCCTATAGTTTGGAGGGGGACAGTGATAAAGCCATTGAGTCCTACAAATTAACTCTGGCTTATGATGCCGATGCCTACGAAGTTCGGGTAAAACTAGCGGCGGAGTATCTACGCCGCGGTTATGTTAGCGAAGCCATTGAGCAGGCCAAGCTTGCTGTGCAGGCCAAACCAGATCTTGTCTCTGCTCACTTTTTGTTGGCAGGCATATACACGAGTTTGCGTATGTTTAATAAGGCAAAAGACCAATACAATAAGGTAGTCGAGCTAAAACCAGAAAGCGAGGAGGCCAGGCTTTATCTGGGCGCACTTTATGTTGAGGAAGGAAAGTATCCAGAAGCTTTAAAAGAGTTTCGTGCTGTAACGGAGCTGGAAGAGGGTAAGGCAAGGCATTTGGGCTATTTTTATATGGCCAAAGTATATGCTGCTCAAGAGCAGGATAAAAAAGCAGAAAGTCATTATCAGAAAGCCTTGGAAATGAAGCCGGATTTTGTCGACGCGGTCTTAGCCCTTGGTAACGACTACAAAAAAGACTCCAACGCAAAAGCCATTCGTTTTTACGATAGCTATTTAGAAAAGTATGGTAATGAGGAGCGCATTTTAGAAGTCTTGGCAATGATTCACCTTGAGCAGGAAGACTATGAAATGGCGCTAAAGCGTTTCAAGGTTTTAGAGACAATGAATCCTAGTCTGAATGCAAAAGTTAAAATTGCCATGATCTATATTGAGCAGAAAAAATACGATGAAGCCATTGATCGATTGCAGGCGATTTTAAATGAGGTGCCAGAATCCGATAAAATTCGCTTTTATTTGGCCGCAATCTACGAAGAGATTGGCCAAAACAAAAAAGCCATTGAGCTTTATAGACAAATCCCTCTAGCAAGTTCTTACTTTGTCGATGCTAGCATTCACGGCATTTATTTGATGAAGATGGAGGGGCAAGTAGAAGAGGCGATAAAGTGGAATGAGGACGTATTAAAAAAACGTGGCGATGTATTACAATTTTATACGCTCTATGCAAGTCTCTTAGATCAGAAATCAAATTATAAAGGTGCGGTGAAGTTTTTATCTGATGCCGAAGCACAATTTCCTGACAATCCGCAAATACAATATTTCTTGGGCTCCTTTTTTGATAAAGTGGGAGACAAGGAAGAATCGATGCGGCGCATGCGTCGGGTGCTAGAGCTGAACGAAGATCACTCTCAAGCCATGAACTTTTTAGCCTACACAATGGCAGAGTTAAGTGTCGATTTGGACGAAGCAGAAGACTACGCTCTACGTGCCTTGGAAATCAAACCACAAGATGCCTTCTATATGGATACACTTGGATGGGTGTATTACAAAAAAGGCGAGTACGAAAAGGCGATTCAATATTTAGAAGTGGCATTCAAATTAGAACCAGAAGAAAGTGTGATTGCACAACACCTAGGTGATGCGTATTATAAGTTTAACTTGCCTGCAAAGGCAGTGAAATATTATCAACACGCACTCAAACATGAAAAGGATGAGAATGAGCAATCTAAACTTCAGCGCAAACTGGCTTCCGTCAAAAAAGCACTTTCCCTTCCATCAGCAAACCGCACCACGCAAAAGCTCGAAGCAGAGCGTCAGCCTGCTTCTGTTAATGATTAGCGTTTTAGTATCGTGTGCTTCACCAACAAAATTTAATGAATACGAAGAAGGTGCATGGGATATACGCGCCATGATTCGTGATAAGCGCGCGGCAAAGTCTGCGCTGGTGAATGTTGATGCCGTCGCACGCAAACCAGATCAGCTGCGAATGGATTTTTCTACATCCATTGGTATGGAGCTCGGCTATTTTATTTTAAACCGTGATAAGGTTTCCTATTATTTAGCTAAGACCAATAAAAAACGCCAGGTCAATGCTAGTCCTCGTGCCATGCGGCCACTGATTCACACAGATTTAGACCCTTACTTACTGGTAAAAATACTTTTTGATGAAGAACCAAAAGGAAAACATTGGCAATGCGAGCGAGATGAAAAGGGTTTTTTAAGCAAATGTAATAATAGCAATAAAAAAATCTCATTACAGTGGCTGAAGCGAAAAAGTCAGCAGCGTGCAATTGAAGTGGAAACTCCATCAGCTCGAATACAGCTAAGCTTAAAAGGCTTCCGGTCTAAAGTCGAGACAAGCGCGGATACGTTTCAGATCTAAGCAGACAATTTTTTTTAATTCCCTTTTCCTAGGAAGCTTAAAGTCTTATACTATTAGTAGAGACTGCAAAGGTCCTAGGGAAGGTAAACCATGTCTGAATTTAGTGCCAAAAATCTTATTGAGAAATTAAAGGATAACAAAAAGATCGAAGACATAACTTGGTCTGGCTCTTTTGATGATTATCTCAATATTGTACGGGAAAACCCAAAGGTAACTCGAAATGCCTTTCAGCGTATGTATGACATGATTATGACCTACGGCACAGAAGAGTATGTTGATTTTAAAAAGACAATTACTCACTACAAGTTCTTTGATGATGAGCAAAATGGTGGCAACGATGCCGTCTTTGGCATGGACATCTCCATTATGAAGTTCATGAATATTTTAAAGAGTGCCGCGATGGGATATGGCACAGAAAAGCGTGTGGTACTCTTTCATGGCCCTGTGGGATCTGCTAAGTCCACAATTTGCCGAGTTATTAAAAAAGGACTAGAGGAATACTCTCGCCGCGAAGAAGGCGCACTCTATACCTTTGAGTGGGTAGATGAAGACGGTGAAGAGATTTTAGGTAAAGATACACATAAGTTTCACTCGCCAATGAATGAAGATCCTCTTTTGATCATTCCGGTACATATGCGCGAGACATTTTTAGAAGAATTGAATCGCGGTATTGATAGCGATTATAAGGTAAACATCAAGGGTGAGCTTAGTCCGCCATCGAGATTTATTTTTCAACAGTATATGGATAAATATGATGGGGACATAACCAAAGTTTTAAAACATGTACGCGTTAAGCGTTTGGTTCTCAGTGAGGCAGATCGTGTGGGAATCGGTACATTTCAGCCCAAAGATGAGAAAAACCAAGATAGCACGGAGTTAACTGGTGATATCAACTACCGTAAAATTGCTATTTATGGATCGGACTCAGATCCTAGAGCGTTTAACTTTGATGGGGAGTTTTGTATTGCCAATCGCGGTATGATTGAATTTGTTGAGGTGCTAAAGTTAGATGTAGCCTTCTTATATGACTTGTTGGGTGCATCTCAAGAACACCTAATCAAACCTAAAAAGTTTGCACAAACAAGCATTGATGAGGTGATCATTGGTCATACGAATGAGCCCGAGTATCGCAAACTACAAAACAACGAGTTTATGGAAGCTCTTAGAGATAGAACGGTAAAGGTAGACATTCCTTATATTACTCGATGGGATCAGGAAATTCGTATTTACAAAAAAGATTTCAACTCTCGTAAGGTGAGAGGAGTAAGCATTGCCCCCCATACCATTGAGATGGCAGCAATGTGGGCCGTTCTTACGCGTTTAGAAAAACCGAAAAAATCCAATGTTACGCGCTTGCAAAAATTGAAGCTGTATAGTGGAAAGATTTTGCCCGGATTTACAGAGGACAACGTAAAAGAATTAAGAAAAGAAGCTTTTCGAGAGGGACTTGATGGTGTTTCGGCTCGTTATGTGCAAGACAAATTATCCAACGCCATTGTTCGTGCACAAAGTCAGAACAAAGGTTGTGTAAATCCGTTCATGGTTTTAAACGAACTGGAATCTGGCTTGAAGAATCACTCATTGATCAACAATGAAGAGTTAAAAGCGGATTACCGTGAATTGATTGGTATTGTACGACAAGAATATGAAGACATTATCAAATCCGAGGTGCAAAGAGCTATTAGTGCTGATGAGTCGGCCTTGCAAAGACTTTGTGGTAACTACATTGACAATGTGAAAGCCTATACGCAAAAAGAAAAAGTAAAAAATCAATTTACTGGCAAGTATGAGGAACCCGATGAGCGCTTGATGCGTTCCATTGAGGAAAAGATTGAAATTCCCGAGTCGCGCAAGGATGATTTTCGCCGAGAAATTATGAACTACATCGGAGCCTTGTCCATCGATGGCCGCCGATTTGACTATAAAGCCAATGAGCGCCTTTATAAGGCCTTGGAGTTAAAAGTCTTTGAAGATCAAAAAGATACCATCAAGTTGTCTTCTTTGGTTTCTTCTGCTGCAGATAAAGAAACAGAAGAGAAAATTTCGGTAGTGAAATCTCGTTTGATAAAAGACTTTGGCTACGATGAGGTTTCTGCAAATGATGTATTGAACTATGTCTCTAGTGTTTTTGCTAGGGGAGATGCAAAGAAAGACTAATGGCTATTGATCAAGACCACAAAAGATTTCGTGACATAGTTCGCGGAAAAATTCGCGAGAATTTTAAAAAATACATCACCAAAGGTGAAATGGTGGGTAAGCGGGAGAATGAGTATGTGAAGATCCCGGTTCCGCAAATTGAACTGCCGAAATTTCGTTATGGTCCAAAATCACAAGGCGGACAAGGTCAGGGTGAAGGTGAAGGCGGCGAAGGAGAGGCAGGCCAAGGTGAAGGGCAACCCAACCAAGCGGGCAACCAAGGCGGCGAGCATTCGGTAGAAGTGGACATTACCTTTGATGAGCTGGCGGAAATACTGGGGCAAGAGCTGGCCTTACCGAGCATCGAGCCCAAGGGTCATAAGGCTTTAGAAAACCAAAAATACAAATTAAAAGGTATGACCGATGTTGGGCCTGCCAACTTGCGCAATTTTAAAGCCTCCTACAAGGAGGCCTTAAAGCGCTACATTGCTTCGGGGCACTACGACCCAGAAGAAACCATCATTGTACCAATCAAAAAAGATTTGCGCTTTCGCTCTTTTAAGCCAGCACGCATACCGCAATCCAATGCCGTGGTAATTTATATCATGGACGTGTCCGGCTCTATGGGTGGTGAGCAAAAAGAGATCGTGCGCTTGCAATCTTTTTGGATACATACATGGCTTAAGCATCATTACAAAGGCCTTCAAACTCGCTTTATCATTCATGATGCCAATGCCAAAGAAGTGGATGAGGATACATTTTTCCGCACCTCTGAGGCGGGCGGCACGTTGATTTCTTCAGCCTATCAGCTTTTGAATAAAATAATTGAAGAAGAATATCCTATTGATGATTGGAATATTTATCCTTTTCATTTTTCTGACGGTGATAATTGGAGTGCGGAGGATACGAAGTATTGCATGCGCTTGCTGAAGGATAAAATTTTGCCTAAAGTAAATATGTTTGGCTACGGGCAAGTAGAGAGTAAATATGGAAGTGGACAGTTTTTGAAAGACTTATTAAAAGAACTGCCTAATGATGAAAAATTGATTACCTCGCGCATACCCAACCGCGAAAAAATTCCGGATTCCATTAGAGATTTTTTAGGAAAGGGCAATTAGTGGGAAAATTACCAGAAGCATTAGAAAAAGCTAGAGTCCATATTGAAAAATTGGCTAAGGATTATGGTTTGGATTTTTATCCCGTTGTTTTTGAAATGGTAACGGGAGAGCAAATGAATGCGTTTGCTGCCTACGGTGGTTTTCCTACACGTTATCCGCATTGGTCTTTTGGTATGCAGTACGAACAGCTCTCAAAGGGTTATCAGTATGGACTATCCAAAATATATGAAATGGTAGTGAATACAGATCCGGTTTATGCCTATCTGATGGAAGGCAACTTAAATGTCGACCAAAAGATGGTTATGGCACATGTTTTCGGGCATGCCGATTTTTTTAAACACAACAAATGGTATGAGCCTACCAATAAAAAAATGATGGATACCTGTGCCAATCATGCTACGCGCGTAAGAACTTATATTGAAAAGCATGGTAAAGATCGGGTGGAAGCGTTTATTGATAAGTGTTTGAGTGTCGACAACTTGATTGATCGTTATGCGCCCTACTCGGGCAATGCGGCCGAAAACATTCGAAAAGAAGAGCGTAAGCGTGTTGCAGAAGCTAGAAAGGTGGCGGCCTATAAGGGTGAGTACTTAGAGTCCATGCGGCCAGAATTGGCTAGTGAGAAAGAGGCCGAAAGTGATTTTGTCTACCCGGAGCGGCCACAGCGAGATGTCTTGGCCTTTCTCATTGATTATGCGCCGTTAGAAAATTGGCAAGCTGACATTCTAAATATCATTCGAGAAGAAGCCTATTATTTTTCGCCGCAAGGCATGACCAAGGTGATGAACGAGGGCTGGGCCTCTTACTGGCATACTACGATGATGACTCGAGATATTTTGGATGATTCTGAGTTTGTTTGTTATGCCGATCACCATGCCGGTGCCGTTGCCATGCATCCGAACGGTTTTAATCCTTATAAGATTGGTTTGGAGCTATTTCGAGATATTGAAGAAAGATGGGATAAGGGGCGCTTTGGCCGTGAATGGGATGCTTGTGATAATTATGAAGAGAGAAAAAACTGGAACAAGCAAACCGGCCTAGGTAGAAAAAAGATTTTTGAAGTGCGCCGTGATTATAATGACATAACTTTTATAGAAGAGTTTTTGACCGAGGATTTTGCCGTTCGCAATAATATGTTCATTTACAAGCAAGATGAAAACACGGGTCAGTGGGTAAAAGATATTAGTGAATTTCCAAAGCATAAAAAGAAGTTGCTGTTTCAGCTAACGAATTTTGGCCAGCCCATCATTGAAGTTATCAACGGCAATCATAATAATAATGGAGAGTTGCTTTTAAGGCATATCCATGAAGGCGTAGATATGCAGCCAGACAAAATGAAAGAAAGCATGGAAGCCGTGGCTTACTTATGGGGTAGACCAGTCTGCATCGATACCAAGATGGATGATGAGGACTGTATCTTTCGCTGGGATGGTAAAGAGCATACCAAAGAAAGTAAAAAGTAATTAGTCGCTGCTAACAAATTCTTTTTCTTCTAAAAAAGCATCCAAATCGTCTTCATCATCCGCTTGCATTTTGAAAAGCCAGGAATCCTCATTGGGATCATCGTATAGCAATTCGGGATGATCTAAAACATCTTGGTTCACTTCGGTGATTTCTCCGCTAACAGGTGCATAAACCGAAATGGAATTTTCATTGTCATTTAAGTCGCCAATCATTTCGTCGGCTTCAACGCTATCGCCTTCTTCGCCAATATTAATGTTTTTGATCATTTCCAATTGATTGAGTGACTCTTCCAAAACGCCAATGGTTAGTGTTTTGCCATCTCTAGAACACCAAAGATCTTCTGAAAACTCACGATAGCTTCGAGCCATGCCAAACCTCTTTCGCTTAATATGTGCTCAGCTTCAGATTCCAAAACAGGCAAAGCAAGGAAAAACTGCTATCAACACAGCGCAAATTTTTTTCCTATAAAGACCTATTGATCGCCATATCGCATTTTGCTATAAGCATGTCTCTCTAACGGTTCAATGTAAAATGGGGTTACAATGTTGAATAATTCTTTATTTTTGTGCGGTTCACTTTGCAAAGACATGCTTCATCACAAACTTATTGAAGATGCCGTTGTTCATTCCGTACCCGCAAGTTTATTTGGCAGTGTTTATCGCTTGGAAGTGGGTTTCCCGGTTTTTTGCTCGGAAGGGCAGGACAAAATTCAGGGGGAGTTGGTTAGCATAAAAAATACCGAACTTGTTTGGCCCCTATTGGATCAATTTTTTCTCTACAAAGAAGAAAAGGCCGAAAAATGCCTCTACTTACGAGAACTAAAGAAAGTGGAAACCGATGAGGGCTTAAAGGATGCTGTGGTTTACAGTTTAAATCCCACAAAGAAGCCACGTTCGGCTCGTTTGATAGAGGGTGGCGATTGGCTAGCGGATTTTCGAAAGCAGGTACCCATTACGCAAGAGCTTACAGATGAGGAAAAACATTACATAAAAAAGTTGGGTAAATGTACCGGACGCGACATTGTACCTTACACCCCTCTTACTCGTGAGTTGGAAAAACGTGGTTTTGTTGTGGATAAGGGTCGGCGGCCTGCGCTAACAAAATTGGGCAAAGAAATCTTTCAGTTTTTAATATAAATGCAGTACGAGCCCCTATTTCATGTGATTTTGGTAGAGCCTGAGATTCCGAACAATACAGGCAATATAGGTAGAACCTGCGTTGGTATGCAGAGCAAATTGCACCTGGTAAAGCCCCTTGGTTTTGAGATCAATGACAAACAATTGCGCCGATCGGGCTTGGATTACTGGCCGCATTTGGAATGGCAAGTTCATGAAAGCCTAAAAGAGTGGCAAGAACAAAGCAAAACGCCAAGTCGCACCTTTTATTTTTCCACCAAGGCGAAAAAAACCATATACGAACTTGAGTTTCAGCGCGGTGATCAATTTGTGTTTGGCAAAGAAACCAAAGGACTTCCCGAGGACCTGATATATTCCAATTTGGACCAGGCTGTGAAAATCCCCATGCTTGGACCCATTCGCTCCTATAATTTGGCCAATTCCGTAGCGGTGGCGCTCTTCGAGGCCAGCCGTCAATTGCAAGTAAATAAAGGTTAGACAGAAGCTGATTCCGTAGATAGACTTCTTAGCGATGTTACAAACGGTATTTGCAAAGATCTTTGGCACTCATCACGACCGCGAAATGAAGCGTTTGCGCCCCTTTGTAGAAAAAATCAACCATCTTGAACCGCAAATGAAAAAACTCAGCGACAGTTCTTTGCAAGCAAAGACTGCCGAGTTTCGAGAGCGTTTAGCCAATGGTGAAACCTTAGATGATATACTTATTGAAGCCTTTGCCGTTTGCCGAGAGGCGGCTTGGCGAGTGCTACATATGCGCCACTACGATGTACAGCTCATCGGTGGTTTGGTTTTGCATTATGGCCGCGTAGCCGAGATGAAAACCGGGGAAGGGAAAACCCTAGTGGCAACTCTTCCATGTTATTTAAATGGTCTTACGGGCAAAGGCGTTCACCTTGTAACAGTTAACGATTATTTGGCATCGCGTGACTCCGAGTGGATGGGGCGACTTTATAAATTTTTAGGTCTTAGCGTGGGCCTTATTACCAACGATTTGGATGATAACCAGAGAAAAGAAGCCTATGCCTGTGATATTACCTTCGCAACCAACAATGAGTTGGGCTTTGATTATCTAAGAGATAATATGAAGTACTCACTAGAGGATTATGTACAGCGTGATCCAAATTTTGCCATCATTGATGAGTGCGATTCGATACTTATTGATGAGGCCAGAACGCCATTGATCATTTCGGGGCCTGCCGAAGACAATACAGAAAAGTATTTGGTCATTCGCAAGGTCGTGCCGCACCTGCAAAGAGACACCCACTTTGTGATGGAAGAAAAATCTAAGACGGCATCTCTTACTGAAGAGGGTAATGCCAAGGTCGAAGAAATTCTTGAAATTGAAAATGTTTATGATCCAAAACACATTGAAGTTCTGCACCATATTTACAATGGTTTAAAAGCCTACCATCTTTATAAAAAAGATGTGGATTATATGGTAAAAGATGGCGAAATCGTGATTGTGGATGAGTTTACTGGGCGATTGATGCCAGGGCGCCGCTGGTCAGATGGCTTGCACCAAGCCATAGAGGTAAAAGAAGGTGTTCCCATCAAGCGCGAGAACCAAACTCTAGCCTCCATTACCTTTCAAAACTACTTCCGTATGTACAACAAATTATCGGGCATGACCGGTACGGCCGACACGGAAGCCGTCGAATTTAAAAAGATATACAATTTAGATGTGACGGTCATACCAACAAACAAACCCATTGCACGTATGGATCACAACGATGTGATTTATAAAACCGAGCGCGCCAAGTTCAATGCGATGATCGAAGATTTAAAAGAACGCGCCAAGAAAAGACAACCAGTTTTGGTGGGTACGATTAGCATTGAGAAGTCTGAAGAAATTGGCGATGCCTTAAAAAAAGCGGGCATACGGGCCAATATTTTGAATGCGAAATACCATGAAAAAGAAGCCGAGTTTGTTGCGCAAGCTGGTCGCCTGGGAGCTATAACCATTGCCACCAATATGGCTGGCCGTGGAACTGACATCAAGTTGGGCGGCAGTGCGGAGGCCATGGCCAAAGCAGAAGTGGACGATGATCAAAGTGAAGAATTTCAGATCGCCCTTCAAAAATATACCAAGCAGTGTGAAGACGAAAAGCGTGAGGTGATTGCTGCCGGCGGTCTTTACATTATGGGTACCGAAAGACATGAATCTCGCCGGATCGACAATCAGCTTCGAGGTCGATCGGGTCGTCAGGGAGATCCCGGAGAGTCGCGTTTTTATCTTTCTTTGGACGACAATCTATTAAGAATTTTCCAAGGTGATAAGATCAAGATGTGGATGGATCGCTTGAATGTTCCTGAAGATGAACCCATCGACTCCAAAATGATCACTCGCTCCGTTGAGGGAGCACAAAAGAAGGTGGAAGGTCACAACTTTGATATTCGTAAGCACCTACTAGAATATGACGATGTGATGAACCAGCAGCGAAGCACGATTTACACCTTAAGAAAGGACATTCTAAAGGGTGAGGAGCTAGAGGAGATCGTCAAAGAGATGATGTCTGATGTGGCCTCGGAAATATTGGATATTTATGTTCCTACGGGTAAAAATCTTGAGGCAGATCGTGAGGGCCTTAGATCTGCACTAAGAAAGCAGTTTGCCGTAGATGTGGATCTTAGCAATGCGGACAACTTAGATAAGGCCGTCGAGGCTGCCGTAAAACTTGCCTATGAAAAGCAAGAAGAGGAAATGGGACCCATGTTCCACCAAGTGCAGCGCATGGTTCTTTTGCGCACCATTGATACAAAATGGAAAGATCATTTGCGTAGTATGGACCACTTAAAAGAGGGCATTAACTTAAGAGCCTACGCCCAAAAAGATCCCCTTATTGAGTACAAAAAAGAGTCTTTCAAAATGTTCGCAGACTTAGATCACTCGATTAAATCCGAAGCCATAGAAAAAATCTTTAAGGTTCAAATTGTATCCGAGCAAGCCTTTGCTGAGATGGAAGAGGATTTTGAAGGGGAGCAGGTGCCGCAAGATCTAGAGATGTCGCGGCCTAGCGCCGGAGGATTGCAGGCTGATGCTGCTGGTAGTCCCTTGATGTCACCGCAAGCTCCGCCGCGTATGAATCAAAATGCCGAACGCAGTCCCTTTGTTAAAAAAGAAAACGAGCCCGGCCGAAACGATCCCTGTCCTTGTGGTAGCGGAAAAAAGTATAAGAAATGCCATGGAGCTAGTTAGTGCCTAGCTGTCCTAAATGCGGTGAAAATATCGCAACGGATTTTGGCATGGTGAATTGCCCTGGCTGCAATACTATGTTGTCAGTTAATTTTGATGGTAGCGTTGATATTAGCGATGATGTCGAGAGCAATGCTGTTGAGCCAAATCCGGATGCAAATGAATTTATAGAACATGAAGATAGTTTTTCGCAGCCGCCGGCCGTAGTGGATCCGCAGCATCGTGCAGAAGATTTTATTGAGGATGCAGGTGCTTTTTCTGAAGAGAACTCCTTTATCTCGGAGGACAACGAGGTGGCAGAAGAGGTTTTGCCTAGCGAAGAACAAGAAAATATATTTGAGTCTGAGGAGCAAGAGCGCTCGCAAAGCCTTGATAATCCCGATTTTTCTGATGTGGAAGAGTATGCAAACTCTGAACTTTCGTCGAGTCAGGTGGGAGGTATTCTTTATGATCTTCATATCACAGGCATTGATAATTCCACGCTAAAAGAAGAAATACGTCTAGAGTTGATAGATAAACGCTACCGCCTAGACGTGAGCGCATTGCTGGACTCTATTCAGGATGGTAAAATGACGATAAGAGGTCTGAACGCCGCAAAAGCGGCAATGATCGTAAATCGTTTGAAGCATTTGGATATAGAAATGCAATGGAAGCAAAATGAAGTTATTCGTATGTAGTCTTTTTTTCTTAGCTAGCGCCGTTGCGCAAGAAAAAAAAGATACCTATCCGGAGCTAATCAGCCTGCTGAACCAAAAACTAGAAAAGGTTCGCGAAATGCAAGAGCGTAGCGAGGAGCTAATTCGAGAGAAATCCTATATTACGGATCGCCAGAGAATAGTGGAAATCATTGCAGAGCTAAACGACTTGCAGGCAAAAATAAAAAAGCAAAACGTTGATATTCGAAAGTTAGACTACGACCTACGTTTTCGTTTCCCAGAGAAGGGGGATGATACGGAGCGAACCTACCGAAAATACAATACAAGTAGCGAAGAAATCGCAGAAAAAAAAGAGAGTTTTCCAGAAAAGCTAAAGAGAATACTGGAGCAGGCTAAAAAAATCTATGGCCCCACTCAAAAGGAATTGGAGCTAGCTCGGCAAAAGGTGGAGCGCCGTAAAAAAGAGCTAGAAAAACCGAAATCTCGCTTTCAACAAATTGAAATCAATGAGTGATTTTGGTCTATTCCCCTTAGAATCAGAGTGAGCCTTTAAGTGCTTGAAATTTTTTATGAAATAATGGCCTGTCTCAAAATAAGACAGCATTGCAGCGGCTTTTTTCCCTAAAGTGTTTCAAGATGAAATCCGAATAAAACAATATGTTCGCTCAAATCCGTTCTAATTTTGATCGTATCGTAAATTCCGCCAATATTGTTTTGGCATCTTTGCTAATGATAGGACTCTATCAAAACTGCTCTGATGTGGGTTTTGCCAGTAAGCCATTTAGTGCCTCTTCTCTGGATGCGGCCGACTATACCGTAAAAGAAGATGAAGTTTTAAACGATAGCCTGATAAAGGATTTGTCTGCCTTTTATGGTGGAAAAGAAACCACGTTGGAGATCACTAGCACCACAATGAATGGTAGCATTACAAATTTCGATCCGGCTTCTGGTGCTTTTACCTACACGCCTGTACAAGACTACTTTGGCGTCGACGAATTTTCTTACAGAGAAACCTATGTATACGTGGATGGTGAGGGCAATCCCCAGAGCGAAGTGGTGGAAAGACGCGCCATCATCAATATACTAGCGCAAAATGATGAACCGAAGATCCTAACAGAAGAAATCAATGTAGAGATGAATACAGAAAATGATGTGGTGATTGAGGCTACAGATGTTGACGGCGGTGCACTTGTACCAATGATATCGGCCAACAATGACTCCATGGTTGGTATTGAAGGAGTAGTCTTAAGAAGCGATGGTAATGGCAATATTCGTCTAACAAGTTCTGGTAACTACCGCGGAACACAAAGTCATACTTTTTATGTAAAGGATGCCGAGGGTGCGCTGGTGAGTAAAGAGATAAAAATTATAGTGGGAAATCCTTTATATGATTTGGAACCTGCTATGGCAGTTCGTGCTAGCGGCTGCGTTTCCTGCCATGCCAATGTTGATGCCAATTACATAAGTGATTTTGGTCTGGGTTCCGGCAAGTTTTTCGGCGGCATAGGGCAAAATATCAATACCGCTTTTAGTACCTACTACGGCGATCATACATTTAGTTGGGTTACGGCAAGATTTAACAAAGACATTCTAGTGCCGAAGGACGCAAGTTTCAGCAAGGATTTATCAACAGTAGACAAATTGTACAATTGGTGGGGCACAAGACTTAGCAAGTACGTGGAATTCAATCAATTTAAGAAGGATATTCAACCAGTTCGTTCGCTTGCAGATTATATTCGCTTAATGGAATCTTATAAGAGCCAGCCGGCCACAGTGAAAGAAAAGGACTCTATTTATATTGGAGCGCCAAGCATTGCTAAGATGACTAGTATGCTCAATGGGCGTGAAAAGATATTCTATAAAGACTCTAGTGCTTCACCTTCTCTTAGTGGCCTGTCTCCGCAGTACACAATCAATGGCACTACAAAAAAATACTTTAAAGCTGATGGGGATCTAGTTTGCGACGGTGATTTGATCTTAAATGGTGGTTTGATTCTGCGTTCTGTAAAAATTAAGACCATCAATGGTTGCCGTATATATGTAAATGGGCCTGTTTTCACAAGCGGTAAAATTACCTATGAGGATCTAGATGGTGGTCTCAATCTTACGAACCTACAAATTACCAGCTCACGCATGATTGCCATGGGCGTTGGCTTAAAGCATTGTGAAGTGGAGTCTGGTTGGTACAGGAAGAACGCACCCAACGACAGTCCTTTGCGTAAGCGATTGCAAGATCATATGGCACATGCCTTTCTTCGCAATTATGCTGAAAGAGACAAAAAAGACTATGCTAGGGCTAATGATGATCTATTAGAATTTGCACAGGGCTTAACGAAACAAGATGCAAGTGCCATCGTGGACGCTTCTTGCGACTCCGATGGCGGCCGGAGCAATTCCTACGAGCGTCTACTGTTAAATGCTCCATTAATACACAGCCGCTACCAGGGCTCTTACCGTGGGGTGATCATTGCTGAGGTACCGCTTTTTTCATTGAGCCGTTTTTCCTTTCAATTTGACCCGGTATTTAAACGGGCCCCTGTGTTACCGCTACTGGACTTAAAAGACTTTTTAGAGGTAAAATAAGCCTATAATTACAGATGTTTAGAAATGAGACTAAAGTTTGTATTAAAATGAGCCGATAGGAATACGGTAATGAAGTGGTTAGTAATTTTATTTTTATTGTTTTTCTCAACTTTGATTTTCTTTCAAAATTTCGACAACGTGGATATCAGAAGCCTAAAAAAACAAGAGGAGACTAAAAAATGAAGGTATTTCTTGTTGCTATTCTCGGCTTCCTACTATTGGTGGGTTATCAAAATTGTGCAGATGTGAATCAGGGCATGATAGATGGGGCCCAATCACAAGATATTGCAAAAAACAAAAAAGATGGTGCCAGCTCGGATGATTTGGTGAGCTGCATGGCCATTGCCATTCCATATATTGAGCTAAGCTTCGACTTTGCTAGCTCCCAGCAAACGGCCGGCAATTTACCGCAAAACTTGGAACTGGAAATAAATGGCGAAACCGTTTATTCCGATTGCGATGAAATGCCTAGGGGTTATGTTCATGTTCGAAGAGATGGAGAAGTTTTGAATGTTCGCCAAGAATTGGTGGACCAAGACCCCTACGTAAATATGGACATACGATTGCTAAGTCGCCCTTCCTGTGACTCTAGTTCTGCAACGGAGCTATTTAGTATCAATGAAAGGCCTAATTACCAAAGCCACCGTGTTTGCTCTACTACAGCTGTGCATGCGGAGATTACCTATTTAGTAAATTAATATGAGATATTTTATACTGCTTTTACCATTTTTATTGATCGCCTGTGCTTCTTCTCCCTACAAGTCGTTTGATAAGGTAAAAGTTGGGATGGACAAGGGAGAGGTGCTAGAATTAATTGGCAATCCTATCTACGTGAATAAAAAGACTGCCGATCATATTTGGATTTATCGTTTCTATAATGCGGATAAAGAAGAAATTCGCCGTGAAGTCAAATTCTCTCGTGGCAAAGTGGTTTATGTCGGCGAGGTAAAAAATAAGCCCAAGATCTTTAACCCAAGGGGCTCTTCCTATACTGAGAAAGATCTAGAGGAATACTTAAAAAAAGAAAAGCAGCAAAGCGAGGCTGCGCCTAAGAAGCTGGATACTCATGATATGGAAATGGAGATGCAGCGAGATCTAGTGGATGAAGACGACTTTCAACCAGTAGATTAATTTCTAAAGCTGTGAACATGCTCCACAATCTTCTCAATGGTTTCAAATTTTGTTGTAGGTATAACCCCATGTCCTACATTGAAAATATAGCGGTTCAATATATTTGCTTTTTTTGCACGGCTTAAAACATCTTCTACATAAAATTTCGCATCTTCCCAGTTCAAGGTGGTGGCCACAGGATCCAGATTGCCCTGGAAGCTTCCCTTGTAGCCTACTTTATCTAGTGTTTCTGCCACTTCATCCAAACGCACTCGCCAGTCAATGCTAATGGCATCGGTTTGCAATTTTGCAAAAGAGGTTAGTAAATGCGAGCTAGGTTGCGAGTAAAGAATAATGGGTTTCCCGCCCTCGCGAGCAATACCTATGAGTTCTTGCATATGGGGCAGGATATGCTTTTCATACATATCTTGATTTAAAAACCCTACCCAGGAGTCAAAAATTTGTACGGCATCCACACCGGCTTGCATTTGCGCCTTTAAATAATGCCCAACAGAGGAAGCCAGTGTTTGCATGGCTTTAGAAAATTCTTTTTCATTGGAAAACAAGAAGTGCTTTACTTTGGAGAACTCCTTAGAGGTTCCGCCTTCTACAATGTAAGAGGCTAAGGTAAAGGGTGCGCCCACAAAGCCAATTAAGGGTTTTTCCCCTATCTGTTCTTTGATTTTACCAATTCCTTCATAAACAAACGCCATATCATCAGTATTGAGTGGCTGGATATTTCGTAGAGTGGATTCTCCAGCGTTTTGCAGCTTGGGCCCGCCGCTAGAAAAGTCAAATTCTGCCCCCATAAACTCTAGAGGCGTTAGAATGTCAGAAAACATAATGGCAGCATCTAGTGGATAGCGGCGCAGGGGCTGCAAGCTTATCTCGGTCATCAGATCGGGCGTGTGGGTTCTAGTTTTGAAAGAGTGTTTGTCTTTTAGCTCCATATACTCGGGCAAGTAACGACCTGCCTGTCGCATAAACCAAACCGGAATATGTTCTTCATTGCATTGGTTGATGGCATTTAGAAAAGTAGATTTCATAATTCATCCTCACTAGTTTTCAAACAGTAACCGAAACCTCGTTTGGATACAAAGTAAATAGGTTTTGTCGGCTCTTTTTCAAAAATTTTACGAAATTTTAACACCAAATTGTCTATGGTGCGGGTATTGGCCGTGCTGCTCAAGCCCCATATATAGCCAATCAAATCCTCCCGGGAAATGTATTGGTTTTGTTTTTGATAAAAAAGATTTAGAGCTTTGCACTCACTCTCACTTAAGTTGATTTTTTCCTCATGATTACGGCTTTGTAAACGCATGCGTAGTAAGTCCACTTCATATTCACCAATAACAAAACCTGTATGTTTGGGCTTCATCAGCTGACTACGAGAGAGAATATTTTGCATCCGCAAAAACAATTCATTTAAATGAAATGGTTTTGTTAGATAGTCATCCGCTTTTAGTTTAAGTCCTTTTAAACGGTCCTCGACCTGACTTTTTGCTGATAATATGATTACGGGGACATCCGACTTAGCACGGATGCTACTTAGTACTTCATAACCACTTGCATTGGGGAGCATTAAGTCTAGCAAAACAATATCATAATGATCTTTTTGAAAGGACTGTTCGGCTTTTTTACCGTCTGTTAGCCAGTTTACATAGTAACCCTCCAAGTGCAGGTTATCACTTAGAGTCATGGCAAGATCTTTGTCATCTTCTACCAATAAGACCTTTCTCACGGCAGCACCCGATACCAGTCGATGGCAATGGTGGAGCCTTGGTTTTTACCTTCGCTATGTATTTGAATCTTAGCATTGTTTTTGCGACAAAGCTCCTTAGCCAAGCCGAGTCCTATCCCACTACCATTGATGGCTTTGGTCTTTGCGGTTTCTCCGCGCCAAAAAGGCTGAAAGGCCAAATCCAATTCTTTACTTGTAAAACCAATGCCGTTGTCTTTAATTGTAAGGCGGGCTTTATTTTTCAAGTACTTTAAATTTACGTAAACTTCCGCCGGCTTTTCAATGGATGAGTACTTTACTGCATTCGAAAGTATGTTTTGCAGTATGGCCCTTACTTCCTCATTAGAAGCCATGATATTTACATTTTCTAATTCAAGATGATAGGTGGCCTGCATATCCCAATCTTTCTTACAATCTTCAATCAAATCTTTTAAGTTTAATTTTTCTTTTGGCTGTTTTTTATCTAAACTATTAAAGCGCAAAATTTTGTCGATCTGTTGATTTAAATTGCTAACACCATTGATAGCACGATTTATAAAGTTTTGCCGCATTTCTGCTTTTAAATCATCTCGCTGCAAACTCTCTAGTGAGATTTGTATATTAGACAGGGGAGTTTTAAGATCATGGGTAATGAGATCAAGAAAGGTTTTTCTCTCCTCTTGCAATACTTGTTCACGGCGAAAGCTGCGATATACATAAAAAATCCCCAGAGACCAAACAAATAAAAAAAACAGCGCTTCAAATAGAATCATTCGCTGGTAAGAGATGGCTTTGCTAATGGCTTGCGGATCGTGGCTTAGTTGTGCCAGTTCGTTTTGTTGGGCCACAACAAGATAGGCCCACCAAATCATTTGCAGGCCGGCCAAAATCGCAAGAGCTAGAAAAACGGTCTTCGTTCTTTTCATAGGCGTTCTAGAGCACCTACCAATTGATCAATATCAGAGTTGGTGTGAGCTCGGGTTAAGAAGGCGACCTCAAAAACAGAGGGAGACATATAAATACCAGCTCGCAAAAGTTTGTGATAGATCTCTGCATAGGCAGGAGCTGCATGGGAACTAATTTTGTTAGGGCCTTCCGGATAGTCTTTGGTACCGGGGCAAAGCCAAAAAATAGCGCCAACGCGTTTGTAAACAAAGTTCTTGTCTTTTAGAGCGGAGATTTTTTCGTCTAGATAGGAACCAAGCTGTTCTACATGACCATAATAATCTTCATCTATCATCGAGCTAAGCGTGGCAAGGCCGGCGGCCATGGCTACAGGATTGCCGCTTAACGTGCCGGCTTGATAAACTTTACCCGTGGGGGCCAGTCCATCTAGGAATTTTGCATAGGAGGCAATGGCGCCCATGGGCATGCCGCCACCTAGAATTTTCCCATAGGTAGAAATATCAGGTTGAACTCCATAAAGTCCCATGGCTCCTTGAGGGTGCACACGAAAGCCAGTAATCACTTCATCAAAAATAAGAAATGCACAGTTCTCATCGCAGACTTTGCGAAGCTTTTGCAGGTAGGACACATCAAATTCAAACAGGCCATTATTAGCTAAAATGGGCTCCACAATCACTGCCGCAATGTCTTGTCCATGTTCGGCAAAGACCTTTTCTAAAGCTTCTGGATTATTAAATGGAATTACCAAGGTGTCTTGCACCGCACCTGCTGTTACTCCGGCCGAGGAGGATTCGCCTTGGGTTACGAGGCCAGAGCCAGCCGAAACCAGTAGTGAGTCCAAATGGCCATGATAGGCTCCATCTATTTTTACGATCTTGGATTTTTGCGACAGGCCACGGGCTAGGCGCACGGCTGTCATGACCGCCTCGGTACCAGAGTTAACAAAGCGAATCTTCTCGTAGGGTTTTAATTGCTGTACCGCCAGCTCAGCTAGCTCCACTGCCAGTCGCGTTGGAGTGCCGTAGTGAGTTCCCTTAACCACTTGTTCCTGGATCTTGCTTACCACATTTTCGTGCGCATGCCCCATGGATAAGGCGCCCCAGCTCATGCAAAAATCAATGTATTCATTATTGTCTTCGTCTGTTAGTTTGGAGCCTTTTCCCTGTTTAAAAAAAATGGGGCTGCCGCCTACCGCTGAAAAGGCCCGTACAGGAGAATGAACACCACCAGGTGCTACAAGTTTTGATCTAGCAAAACACTTTTGTGATTCGTTTAAGTTCATTGAAAACCTCAGATTTGTTCTTTTATACAAGCGATCATTTTTTTCCAAGAGCCGCTCTCAGGGTTTTCTATATAAGAGAATCCCTGCTTCTGCAATGCCTGCGAAGTGACTGGGCCGAAACTATAGAGCTGTCGAGTCTTTAGTTGATCTTTGCCCAGTGATTGTAGAGCAAATTCTACACTGCTAGGACTACAAAAAACCATATGGCGGCAGCTCTCAGGCGGCTTGGCCCATAATTCTTTGTAGGGAAAAGATTTATATAGGGGAAAGCACTTACCCTGAAAGTTTTTTGCAAATTCACCATCAGGATTCCCGCAGTAAATGGCGTTTTGGGAATCGATAACTTTTAACAGTTCGCTCGAGGTAGCTGTGGGGGGAAGATCCTGAGAGCTAAAGCCAAAATCTGCCAGAGTTTTTGCCGTGGCTTTTCCAACACAAAATATTTTTTTAGCTTGCCATTTTTTTACGTCCAAATCTCTCGCAAATGCTTCTTGAAAAAAAATGCGAACTGCGTTGGGACTAGTAAAAATCAAATCGTAATCGAGAAGCTCTACCTGCCACTGCTCTTCAGCAAAAATGGTTTTCGTCTCGATCAGTGGATAGGAGTAAAAGCCCAATTCTGCCTCAGCAAGTAGGCGAGCAACCTTTTCGTGTTGTTGAATGCTATGGGTAAGGATGATTTTTTCGGTAAAGGAATTCTCACTAGTGGAGCTTGCCACTCTTTGCGAATACTGCTCTTTTTCATTTTGAAAGGTGTATCGTTTACCGCCACGAAAAAAATCGTAATCGCCAGTTTCAGCATTGGCACCAATGGGCAAGTGACAGCCGCCGCCAAGGAATTTTAAAACCTCTTTTTCTACATAGGCGGTTTGGCTTAAGGCTTCGTTGGCAATCTTTTGCATCCAAGCAAAATCTGCTTTGCGGCACTGAATGGCCAAAATTCCTTGGGTGGGGGCTGTAATAATATCCAAATCACGAAGTGCAAAGTCATGCTCAATATCTTTCAGTAGGCCAAGTCGTTCCAGCCCGGCTTTTGCTAGCAAGATGGCATCATACTTGCCGTTACGTAATTTGTTCAACCTCGTTTCCACATTGCCTCGTAGAGGAAGGATTTCGGCATCAGGGTATTGGCTTTGCATTTGGGCTTTTCGCCTAGGCGATGAAGTGCCTATGCGTTGGATTTTTTGCTGTTTTCGAGCAATCAAAACATCTTGGCATGCTGCTCTTTGATCAAAGGCCACCCAAGGCAAATTATCATGTTGCAGAGAGGGCAAGTCCTTTGCTGAGTGTACAGCAATATCAATTTGCCCTAGTAAAAGCGCCCTTTCTATAGTGCGAGTAAAAAAACCATCGCCAAGAATTTTTTGAAAGTCGCGCTGATCGTGATCGCCCTTGGTAGTGATTTTAACAATCTCCGCAGCACCAAAATGCTTTTCGCAGGCGGCTTTTACCAAATTGGCTTGGTACATCGCCAAATTGCTAGCACGCGTGCCAATTCTAATAAGCTTCGTCATTTTGTATGCTTTTGCGAAATTCTAAAATTTGTTGATAGCTAATATGCTTTAGTTGTTTGCTAATATTTTTGATTAAATCATCGGAGGCTTCGTGCGCCTTCAGCTCATTGATAATGCTTTCTATATAAGTTGCTTGATGTTCTTTGAAGGATTTGATTTGCCCAGCGTGAGTGTGAATTTTCCATTTGTTTAAAATTTCATTCTTGGCATGAATGATTTCTTTTTGTAGATCCCATAAAAATTCTCGGCTCTCCGATTTAACGCGGTCAAGATCATTGCGAAAGTTCTCTACATTTAAGAAAGTTATGGCTTGTTCTTGGCAAGCTCTCACGTCAACATTCTCTGGTAGGGAAAGATCAATCACCAGTTGCGGTTGCCATTTTTGTAAAGCATCTTTGCTAACCAGTATCTCTGTAGAGTTGGTGGCACAAACTATCGCATCGACTTTGGGAATGTCATCTGTCTTTGACCAATCAAAGGCTTTGCCGGCAAGACGTTGGCACAATTTTTCTGCCTTAGAAAAAGTGCGGTTTAATACATAGAGGTTATGGTAGTTTTTCTTTGCTAGGTACTTGGCTACGAGCTCGTTAGTTTCTCCTGCCCCGATTAATAATATTTTGGCATCCGGAGTAAATTGTTGCTGGATTTTTTTGGCGGCTAGGGCAGACATTGAACTGGGAAAATGACGGAAGGGCAATTTGTTGCGAATGCGCTTGGCCTCCTCCATCACCCAGGGCAAGATTTTGTCCAACGGATCGCCCACAAGGTTTTCTTCTTTTGTAGCTAGATAGGCGCGGCGAAATTGTCCAAGAATTTGATTTTCACCAAACACCAAAGAGTCTTTTGAAAGACATATGCCAAGTAGATGTTCCGTGATCTCGCCCAGATCCGTAAATAGTCTTGAGGTTAGGGCTGGTAGCAGCGAGTTCATATCATGACCGCTTAGCTCCTCTCCTCGTAGGCAGTAGAGATATTCAATTCGGTTACAGGTTTGTAGGTAAAATAGCCCTTCAACTTGTGGATGTTTTTGCGCTTTCTCGCGCAACAAATGCCACTGCTTGTTTTCAGGAAGAGCCAGATCAGAAAGGCCTTTAACTCCAAATTCTTCAATGTGATAAGAGGCCAGTAGCCAGGATCTCGAAGCTGTCATATACCATTCAAAATTAACAAAGATTCGCATTTTATATGTCATAGAAATGTCATTTAGTGAAAAGAAAATGAGAAGCGCTGATTTAGTATGCAAATAAGTCCCATTGGATGCTTTTTTCATGGCCCATTATTTTTTGCGCAGCATGAGCAAGGTCTTAACATTTCTTAAACTATAAAATGACAGGGAAATAGGCTGCAAAAATATAAGTCATACGTAGGTTGTGCGTAAATATCATTAAAATCAGCAAGAATCCTGCTTAATTTGGCAAACATCGGACTCTTTGGTTCAGTTTTAACTACTTAAAATTACGCAAATATTTATTAACAACGTGGAATTGTGGATAAATGTGTGGAAAGTATGGATAACTTTTTATTTTTTTTCACTTTTTGCTGTCGACCTGACAGTAAAAGCCGTTTTCTTAACAGAGAATTTAAGATCCCTGGACAAAAGGCGTAGAAAATCTCTTGAGATTGCACACAAGCTTCGAAATACTAAGAGCAGGGGGAAGCATGGATGTAGTGAATGTGGAAGAGCAGAGGCCAGGACCGCTTCTAAATGATTATGCGGACTATCGTCGATATTTAAAAGACTATTACCAGTATAAAAAAACTAGCGATCGTCGATATAATTATGGTGTTTTCTCTGCGCGTGCGGATATCAAATCCCCCAACTATTTAAAACTAGTTATCGAGGGTAAGCGCAATCTATCAGATAAGATGGCCGAAAAATTTGCCCGCGCCATGGAGATGGACAAAGAGCAAAGCCGTGAGTTTTTAACCATGGTGAAATACTGCCAAGCCAAGCGCAATGATGAGAGAAATCTTTATTTACGTGAACTTGCGGAACTTCGGGTGAAGAAGAAAATTGCCAAAGGCGAAATCAAGCAAGAGGTTTGGGAAAACATTCCTTCTTGGGTTTCTTGGGTAATTTATGAAATGGCCGATATGGAGGGTGTGAATCTTAACGACAAGAATCTAGCACAGCTATTGCGCGGCAATGTACGGCAACAAGATGTGGAAAATGCCATTGAAAAATTAATCCAAGCCGGTGAGCTGAAGCGCAATGATATAGATGGTCGCCTTGAAAAAGCCAGTGATGTGACTCGCAACCGTGAGGATGTTCCGGTGGCATTGGTTAAAAAGCTGCAAAGTGAACTCATTCAAATTGGTATGGATTCGCTTTACCACGACAGTGCCGAGGAAAGAGAGTTTGGAGCGCTCACGCTATGTTTGACGGAAGAAGAATTTGAAAAGCTCAAATTCGAATTGCGGCAAATACGCAAACGCATTCACCGTGATACGGCAGTGGCTAGAAAAGAGAATAAGGGTAAGCGAATTTACCAGCTGAACCTGCAGCTTTTTCCGCTAACCAATTAATATTTATTTAATATTTCAACCAAGATTTAAGCCTAATATAAGACATCCTTATGTTTATGGCCATATTTAGCATAAATAGGCCAAATCGCTGTAATTCTTACGACTTAGCCGCAATGTTAAGATTTCTTCATAATATCATCCTATAAGTTTCCATAGGGAATTAAGAATGGGAACATCACTGCTTATATTATTGGCTCTAAGCTTACCGAATCTTTTTGCAAAAGGTGGTCACTGCGTACGTTTATTTGAAGGGGAGTACGTATCCAGACCCGCGGGGCATGCACAAAGACCGCTTAGAGAGAAAAAGCAGCTAGTCGTGGCAACAATGAATTTGAATCGCTTCTTTGTGAAGCGGCCACACTTAATTGATAAAACGCTCCCAAAAATGGAGCAAGAAGGTCCTCTTGGGGTGCCAGAAAAGTCTTTTCAAGAAATTCTGGCTTATAACAAAGCTTTAAAGGAATTGGACGCCGATGTTTACGTCTTTCAAGAGGTCATCGGCTCCTATTCTACTAAAGCCTTAGATCCGTGGGGGGAATACATTCACTTGGCAGATACCCCTGCCGATATGGCCGGCATGCAAACCGTATTCATGGTGCGCAAGTCCCTTGAGGTGGAAGCCAAAGTCATCCTGCCCAAAACCATGGATGCAGATACCACTCCTAGGGGCTTGCCGGTCTTAAAAATTCGCGCCAAAAATGCAGAGGGAAAGATCATTGACCCGCAAAACCCCAATATGATGATCATGGGGGTTCATCTGAAATCGCCGCGTAATATCAACGATGCCACCTACGATCGGGTGAAAAATAAAGAAATGCAGGCAATCCAAAAAGCCTACCGAGAAATTCGCCAGCGTTTTTTAGAGGTTCCATTCATGGTTACGGGGGATTTCAATATGGATACCTTTCGTAATCAGACACTGGTGACCACGATCAACCGTGAGCTGGAGAATTCTTTTGATATTGCACATCCTGAGTTTAACGTCTTTGACCGCGCCACCAAATACTTTCTCGAGGCCAACGGTAGGATCAATCACAATAGCTTTGATGCGGCCTATATTTCTAAAAATCTAAAAAAGAATTTAAAAGACTCCTTTGTCTTCCATTGGCGAGATGAGAACGGCAATCTTATGGGGGTGCTTGATGAAGCAGGCGTATTGCAACCCAAGGTAAGCGAGAACAATCAAGTGGAAATAGGCATCTCCGATCATTTGCCGGTGGTTTCCGTATTTCAATTCTAGGGGTGCCTTTTAAGGGCATGACCTGACAGCCAAAAGCGCCATTTTTTGTCGGCACAGTCACTCAAATAGCACAGAGAGCTTGTAGGCTTGGTATCCCACTTGCTTTATACAGAGTCAGAGCGGGCCACGGTAGAATGTAAGCGAACATTCGGCCCGTTCTGGTACGTTTTTCTCTCCTTTCCCCCAATGCTACTCCTAAAATGGCTTGGGGGTTTTTTTTAGACTTAGTCTTTGGTCTAAATTCACTGTCTTCTCGTCGAGTTCCAACGAATTCTGCCGATTCTCAAAGCATGAATGCTTTTTGGATCATATATTTAGGCCTCTCCTTGCTAGCAGCAGAAAACAATTTGCAGGTTATGACTTTTAATGTGGGCTCGAGCGAGGGCGAAGCAAAAGCGGATGCCGAGGCGGGGGAGTTTTCCCGGGAACTGGCTAGCATTGCCGACAAACACTATGGCAATGGCTTGGCTTGGCTACCAGCGGTGGAAGCCACTAGAGATTTTATAGCTCAACAACGACCTCATATCATCGGTTTTCAAGAGATCTTTGATCCTTCCCGATGCGCGAAAATCCGTGCGGAATTGCACCAAGATTTTGTTTGTGAATACTGGCGCTCGGGCGATCGAAGTGTGGTGGAATACATCACTGGCAAAAATTATCAAGTGGCTTGTCACAAGGGCACTAGCGAAAAATGCTTGGCCGTGAGAAAAGATTTTGCTCGTATTCGCGGTTGTCACCAAGATTATTGTGAGAACTTTTTAGAGGGCAGAATCATTTCTGGCTGCGGCAGCAAATCGCGCTTAGGAAAAGCAGTTTTGGATACCTACGGTGGTAAGGTATTGAATGTCATCCATATACATGGCACCTCTGGCTTTTCTGGCGAGGATAGAAAATGCCGCAAGAGACAGTTTCGTAGTATATTTGAGGAGGAGCTAGGTAAAGCTCCCTTAATCGGTCGGGCCGCCAACATTGTATTGGGTGATTTCAATACAGATCCAAGGCGATTGCGCTGGTTTGATAGCAGTGCGCGAAAACTAAAATCCTATGTGAAAGGAACACCATTTCAATTTATCAACGATAAAGCCGATCAAAGGGACCCAACCTATGCCGGAATTGTCAGTATTGATCATGTGATTTCGGATGACTTTGTTGGAAAGTGCAAGGTAGCGGGTATTAGCGAGGAGTTGCCGGCCGTATTAAAGACTTCTTATTTTGATCATAAGCCCCTGCTTTGTGATTTGTGGCCCGATCCCTACGCGCAATAGTGGGCATTTGACGTTTTCTAACCATTAGCTAACAAAAAAGGTAAAAAATCCTGATACCAAGCAGGAAAATATTTCTTTTCCTAAATATAAAGTAGTACGAAAGATAGATACTGCTAACGTTCTTCTCGGGATGCGGGGACACTTCTTTTTTCTATTATCAATATTCGTTTTTGCTACACAAAGTTTGCCGGCAGATGTTGGTAGATGTCGCTATCTTTTTATTGATGAATATACACAGGAGGCAAAGCCGAGCCAGGCGCCTCTTCGCAAAAAGCCAGATTTAAGAATTGCCACCTGGAATTTGCAGGATTTCCTAGCGCCAAATTCCATTAATGGATCGAATCAAAATGGCTCAGCGAAAATTGATCCGGTAAAGCCCAAGGGCTATCGAGTTACAAAGGCAGAAAATAATACGCAAGATATAAAACCAAAATCTCGCCATGTAAGTGTTTACCCAAAGAGCAAAAAGAAAATCCGTGCAGCTCAGGAGGTCATTGCTGATATTGGTGCCGATATTTTTGTTCTTAACGAAGTGGTGGGGGAAAAATCCACCCGAGTCCTGGACCCACACAAAGAGTATCTCCATATTGGCAATACACCGGTGGATAGCCGCGGTTTGCAAACCACATTCATGGTGAAAAAACATCTAAATGTCGATGTGGAATTGTATTTGCCCAGCTCCATCAATGAAAGTGTTAGTTTGAAGCGAGGTTTGCCCACGCTTTTATTAAGGCAAAAGAATGCAGATGGTTTTGTTGATGTGAATGCGAAGCCGGATCTTATGATTATGGGCGTTCATTTGCTTTCCCAATTGCGCTTGGAGGGCGATCGTTTAGCAGAAGTCAAAAAGGGTGAGGCAAAGCTCATTGCAGATGCTGCACGGGAGCTGGAGGCCATGCATCCCGATGTCCCCCTTCTTATTATGGGAGATTTCAACATTCACTTGCCGGCAAAGTTTAAGACCAAAGATTTAGAAGATACTTTTGTGCGCTCCATTCACAATCTTTTGCCAGAAGCGAAACCAGAAGAGGCCACCTATAGCTACATACGTATTTTGAAAAAGCAGCGAAAATCAGTTTTTATTACCGCTCAAACCTTGGATTCTTTAAGTATCAATGAAACGGCCAGCAGGCGTCTCATTGATAGTTTTGTTTACCGTTTTCGCGATGAGAATGCTAAGGACAAGGTCTATAAAGATCATCAAGGCAATGAATCCCTAGTGCCGGTCAACCACCATCAGCGCAAGCAAAATCCATCCGACCATATGCCTGTGGTCGCGGATTTTAATATGGAATAGCGATATATTTTCGGAAATGGTGTCCGGAAAAGTGCGAATAGGTACGATAAAGATGCGGAAAAGGTGCCAGGCACCTTTTCCGCATTTAAAAAATCAAGGTAGCTCGTAGCAAAACGCCATTTAGAAGTGAAAATTTACGGCTTTCTGCAAATTGCATATAGGGTGTGATGCTGTAGGTGAGCACTCGGTTGTATAAATTGTGGTAAAAAGATGTGGATAGGGTATAGCGGCGCAAATGATAGGCCGGCTTATTGTCATATTCATAGATCAAGGAAAGTCCCTGGTTCATTACATCATTAATCCGATAACCGGCACGAAAGCCGTGGGATACGGTAAAGAAGTGATCATTGGCCGTATACTGTTGCTCGTTGATCAATAGCAAGCCGGTTCTATCATTGATGGGAATCGAAAAGTTGAAGGCAAGAAATTGTCCGGTTCCTGAATCAGACCTGGCAAAAAACTGCATCTCAGGTAAAAAAGAAAAGTCCTTGGCATGCATCGAAGTGCGGATTCGCAGCAAATAAGAAGTTTGCAGTCCTTTATCATATTCGATTCGTGGACGAAAACTAGTTCGCACCTTGCCGATACTTTCAAATAAGGCCAAGGACGCACCATAGGCTTCACGCTCCGGCTCGGTATCAATACGATTTTTGTTTACCCCACGCTCTTCATCGTCCTCTGCGTAGGTAGTAAAGCGCAGCTTCCACCTCTCTTCCAAATTTGGTAAGTGCAAGCTAACAGAAAATTTGGGATTGAACTCAGGGTCTTCTCCCTCAGCCAAGTCCAACGTGTTTTCAAATCGAAAGGTGGTGGTATTTATTTTTTCAGAATCATCTCTGCCGGAAAGCAATTTATCCAAATAGGTTGCGGCCCGATCAATCTTGCCTGAAACCTCTTTGTTCTTTTCGATCAATTCCTTTTTGTTGGTCGGAATGGGGAGCTGCGCCTGTGCGACAGGAGCGACCCACAAAATAAGCAAAACTAAGAAACGAAACATTGGAAATACATAGCATCATTCCACAAAAAGGGCTATAAACTAGGCCATGAAAGTAGGCAGCAGCATCATTTTGCTTCTTATTTGCGCGGCAGCTAAGGCGCATGAGCCGGTTCGTGGCCGGATCTCCGCTACGGTGGGTCCTTATCTTTATCAAACCCATTTAAAGCGCAACTACCCAGGGTTTGATTCCCCCGAGCGCTTGGGTTTTGGCATCAGCGTTTTAGGTGATGTGGATAAAAACGGCGGCATTGAGGCCGGCATGTTTTATATTAACAAATTTTTCTTTCGTAAGGCCGACACGCTTGCCGTGAAAGAAAAGGTCAAGCGCATGTACATAACTTTGGGTTACCGCCATTGGTTTACGTCGCGTTTTTCTTTTGCTGGCGCTTTTTTTTCCTCTTACCTGATGGGCGATCCAGTGATTGTGCAAACGGACTTTGTACCCAAGGAGGCAAGCCCGGCCACCTCTGCCCTAGATAACGTCGATTATGGAGGGGATTTTTCTTTGCAGTGGGAGGTTTGGCGTTTAAAAGGCGAGATGCAACCCACCTTTATCATTGATTTGCGCTACTCGATTTCGAATACTTCACGCGATCATGAAGATTCGGATCACCGAGCTGTTTATTTTGCTTACAAACAAGAAGTTCGATTGCGTTAATTGCCAATAAAAAGATCTTCCCCTAACACAAGTCGCATCCAGATCTAATCAAGGAATCATTCGCCAAAATAGCAAAGCTTTTCTATCTTTATGCGTGGGGATTCCGTAAGGGAGGGGGAAGCTAGCTCGCAACAGGGGCTAGCTTTTTTTTTCTAAAAAAAGAGGCGAGCTTCCAAGTAATAGGTTTCCAGTTGGTTGGCATTCTTGCCGGCAAACACGTTTTCATAGGCTAGATTGATACGAAAGGGCAGCCAGGTCTCTTTTCTTAAGTAAGCCTCCACACTGGAGTAGGACAATACACTTAAGGATTTCCATAAGCTAAAACGATCCTGTTCCCAACTCAATACGCGCGAGTCGGCGCTGCTTTCTTCGTTGTATTGGTAAATGGCGGATTGGGAAAGGGACCATCTGGAGGAGATTTTGCCGCTCGCTCCTAGCTCGCTCGTGTAAGCATTGCCGCGTTGTACTCGAAAATCTCCCACATCCTCTGCAATGACATCTGTCGGATCACCGTAGCGCAAGCTTTCTGTTTGCGGAAAAAAATATTGTACCTTGAGCAAATGAAATAAACGCAAACTGGGGGAGGCAAAGTAATCTTGGTACAAAACCCCATAGGGCGCCCATGTGCCATGGCCAAAACTAAAATCCGTCAGTACATTGGGGTCATCTACATAAGCAGTAGGTAAATCTGTGCCGTACTCCAAGCTCAAGGAATACTTTGGTGAGCTGTAAACCAAGTTCTTGGCAAATACACTTACATCACTAAGGCCTTGTCCATTCCAATCGCCCAATGGTTGATAACCAAGGTCATTGACCAAATATCCTTGAATGTGCTGAGCTTCTAAGTTTTGCAGTTTGCCAATGATTTGCCGGATGGCTTCTAGTTCGTTGGAAGATTTGCCCTGTGCTTGTATTTTATTGATACGCTCTTTTAGCTTTTGGATGCTTTTGTATTCTGTAAAACCACCGATTAGCTGCGTCTTTGCTTCGACAAAGGGAACAATCAAACCTAATGTCCAAGTATCACTCAGACCAAAAGCATAGGCCATAACATCTACTTGGGCGTTCACCTTCGCATCTATATTCCAGGAAATAAGATCAATGCCCTTGGCAAGCTCCGGGTCAATGGCGTCCAGCTGAGCTTTAGCTTCTTGCATGCCCGGCATATATTCTGCCAGACCTTGGAGATCTAGTCTGCCGCTACCGCCGTGGCCGATTTCTCTGCCTCCTGCGCCGTAAAAAGAAGAAGTTTGTATCTGCATATTGCGGTAAATCAGAGTGCTTACGCCTTTTGGCAAAACCTCACTACTAGCTAGAAGCGAAGTATTTACAAATAGAACCGCGGCAAGACTTATTAATTTTATCACAGACCCCTTCTTTAAGGATTTCCCTTGTGGTCCCCTGTCTTTAGCATTAATTTGGCCAGGGGTCTTATGTATAAGCAGTTTCGGATAATATTTTTAATTTTACTTACCTCCAATTTCTTCATGGCCTGTGCCGAAGATTCAAAATTAAAGCCCTTGGCCGAAACCGAGAGCTATCCTGTGCCCAATTCGGTAGAGGTAGACCTGGCCATCAGCCATGTGATGGAACCCATTACCATTGAACGCACCAAAATTCGTAAAATCCTTGATAATACCATTGGCAGAATTCCTGTGGCCGGAGAGTTGATTCAATTGCCTTTGAATTTGGTAAACCTTTTGCTACCAGATTTTAGTGATGATTTTGCAGCGGAGTTTCCCTCGCAAGGGGAGTGGACGGATGAGCAAATCAAGAATAGTTTGCGCGAGGTGAAGTTAAAGCAATTGGTATTGTTTATGAGCGCAGAAAAGGATTGTAGCTTTTTAGGCTGTCGCCCCTTGGACTTTGATTTTATTTCCAAAATGAAGGTTTACTTGGTGGCCCCAGAAAGCGGTCTGCCGCCCTTGCTATTTGCCTCGGGCACGAAGACTCTTGTGGAGGACAAGGGAGCGCGCTTTATTTTGCAGCCAGAAGATTTAAACCTAAAAGATTGGCTGTTTTACGAAAAAGAAATCCGTTTTGAAATTGAGGCAGAGGGCAAGCCGCCCAAGCAAGAAGTGACCATTGAGGGCAAAGCCGATTTTGACGTGAAATTGGATGTGAATTTGTAGCTAGCAGTTGGTCTAGAAAAAATAAGTTCACAGAATAGTTATACCGATACATAAGCATAACCGGGGGGATATGTGCTTCAGTTTTTCAATATACTTTTTGTTTTGTTTTTTGCAGCTTTTGCGCAGGCACAAAATTGTGAAATTAGCATTTCGGATACGGAATGTGATTTAACAAAAGAAATTGATACAACGCGAGCGGCGGCTCCGCCATCGGAGGTGCATGTAGCGGGCTCTTTTCTTTCTGCATCATGGGATGGGATTTTGCATATTAGTGCGGTTTATCTTTTTAAGCCGCAGCACTACGCTTGGGGGATACAAGTTTTTCGCCCGCAAGCCACAAAAAATGTAGAAAATAATTTTTTACGGGCAAGGGGAGCCTTTTCGCAAACCTACATTTTGGATTCTGATACTTTAAGTGCTAGTGAGGCCGCCAACGCTAGACAGCGACATAAAGATTTAGCCAATCCCGAGCGTTTGGGGCAAAACGCTACGGACTTGGAGAGGCGATTGCACTTGGCAGTATTTCCCGATCCAGAGCAGCCTGGGGCGCCCTATACTTCCGATGCTGAGGGTAACTACCAAGAAAAGGGTGCTTATGAAACCTATGTTTTTTATATCATTGGTAAGACCACAAAACTTCGCAATACTTATCCCGATGGAAATCGTCAACGTAATAACTTTTTAACTTTATCCAAAGCAAAAGTGGTGGTTGCCGATCCGGGCACGTTGAATGCAAGAGTGCATAGCGCAGAAATTCTGGAGGCGGCCGAGGCCATGCGAGATGATCGCAACAATTTGCTTACGGGTTATGAGCCGTCGGCTACCTTGGATGGACGCCTGATCGTTTGGAACGGCTCCAATCAGCCAGATAAATCCAATCAGGGTATTACGATGTACTCTTTTAATCCCAATCCGGGAGAGCCAAGGGGCTGGACCGCGGCCAGACCGATTACTGAGCTTTACTACCATCTTGGCCCCGGAGGTAGTGACCCCTTGATTGAGGGTGCCAGATTTTCAGATCATTACACCGTAGCCAAACAGCCGCTAAAAACTCCCGATGGAAAAACTTTGGATGCAAACGCTGCATGGCCATGTGCTTATCCTTGGATAGCCTTTGATGGTTCCACAATTTTTTGTCAGTCGGTACCCGTCTTTTTTGGTGCGGCCCGCTCCGGTGCGGTGATGATGGGGCAAAATACGGATCATCGGATTGTACATATCGACGGCCGAATGAATGTCACTCGTGGTGCCGTGACTGGCGAATACAATGTTTACCAGCAAAGTCAGCCGGCTAAATACAACGAGCTCATGGATGCTTATAACAACATTACCTTGCCTAATGGCGAAAAGTTAATTCGCGGGGGATTCCAACGAGTCGTACTCAGCCCCTTTGCCATGTACGGTACTTCTTGGGACCCCTATGCAAAATACAATTTTACAAAGAAAAGAAATGCTAGAAAAGATAGTTTTGCATTGATCTACTCGCCCAGCGGCCGTTATGTGGAGATTCCATTTTTAGAGCAAGACAGTGATTTGGTAGCCTACCTACCGATGAATGAAAATCTTTATACGAATATTTCCAATCTAAGAGATTTTTTAAGAAATCCCAACAAGACTTCCCTGCGTGGTGAAATGGTGAATTACAATACCAGTGCAACGCCGAATCTAAGTGGGGGTGAGTATGAAGCCACTCTACGGGCTCCAGCAGCTTTTCCTTTTGAATACAAAAATGCCCGGCAGGTATGGGATAGTCGAAAAGAGCTATTGGATTTTAGTGATGGTGCCATAGGAAATTCCATTTTCTTTCCTCGCGGAGGGGAGGTGGACTTTGCTCTATCGGATGAGCATCGTCGCCGCATCGTGGAGAAACAAGAGTTTAGTTTGTCTTTTTATCTAAAGCTTGAAAGCAGCGGTCGTAATCGCTTGGTACATTTGCCCGGACTGATGACCTTTGGTATCAGCGCAAACAATCAATTTTACGCTCGCTTGCTTGGTAATAACGGCAATCGTTTTGTGAATTTTCCGGCAAGCAGCGCTTTGCAAGTGGGGCAATGGCATCACATCACTTTTCAGATGGATGGCAGTGATTTAAGTCTGTTTTTGGATTCGCGAAAACTTGCAACAGTAGCAACGGATTATCGCTGGCCAGTAAATTGGAATAATTCTCGTGCGCAGGTGGGCTCGGGCAATTTTGGCGATTCGGTCATGCAGCTAGATGAGTTTTATTTGTATTCCCGTTTGCAAAACATAGAGGATTTGCGAGCCAAGCTTTGGCTTCCTATTCAAGATCGTAGTCAGGATCATTCACGGGTCAATCCCAATATTCCTTCCATCTATAATGATGTGAAGGTGCACGGAGCCGAGGATTACTCCGAGGTCATAGCTCGCCTTGGAGCCACGCTATTTCGTGACCCCATTTTATCTCGCAATCAAAGCGTGAGCTGCCAATCTTGTCACGGTGTCAACAACGCCTTTGCGGACAACAAAGCTTTTTCAATTGGTTTATACGGAGACACGACTCGTAGAAACTCGCCAGTGATTTTTAATCGCATATTTTCTACCAAACAATTCCATGATGGCCGCGCCCATAGTTTGGATGCGCAAATGTTAATGCCCATTGAGAATGCGGTGGAGATGGATCTAACAACCAATGAGGCGGTATTGCGACTGCGCGAGCATCGCCAGTATGATCAGGCATTTAAAAATACCTTTGGTCAATCGGCCACTGCCGAGAACTTGCAAAAAGCCTTGGCGCATTATGTGCGAAGCTTAATTGCTGAGCCAAGCCGCGAGGATCAAGACCTCTTAGACCTAGAAGAGCGTTTGGGAAAAAATATCTTTGAGCAAAAAGCCAACTGTATAGCTTGCCACAAAGGATCTAACTTTAGTGATGAGGCATTTCATGATGTGGGACTTCGCCTAAATGGTGATCTAGGTTTGGCCGAGATTACCGGGCGCGATAGTGATACGGGAAAATTTAAAACCCCTACCTTGCGGAATATTAGCAAATCAGCTCCTTATTTTCATGACGGCCGCTTCAATACATTGGATCAAGTGATTGATATTTACAATCTTGGTGGTCAGGTGCACCGACCAAATAAGTCGGTACACGTTCGACCTCTGGCTTTAAGCAATCGAGAAAAATCGCAGCTCAAAGCTTACTTGCTTTCTTTGGACAGTGAGATTCGCCAGCCTGCTGCGCTTCCGATTCCGCCGGCAAAGCCTTTGCCAACGCCAAGCCCCACTCCGCGGCCAACGCCGCAGCCGACTCCAGAGCCACAGCCAACGCCGGGGCCCGATTTGCCAATTCCACAAATTGCGGCGGCAGGTACGGGTTGTCCCGATAAGGATTGCATTTGGATGCGGGCAATGGATGTGGAGGAAAGCGCAGAGATTCATTTGCAGACGCTAATTGGCCGGGTCTTAGAGGTGGTAAGAAGCGGCGATTACTCTCGGCGCGAGAACACCAATGGTACAACAACCATCACCTTTAGAATTGGCAGCTATGCGGCTTTAAAAGCTTTGAGGGATGAGGGGCTATTGATACAAATCTCCCAGGGCGTTCAGGAGTCGAATGATTTTCGAATTGCACAAACTGCGGGACCCTTGCCGAACCCACCTCCGCGGCCTACGCCGGAGCCGACTCCAGAACCTACACCAGAGCCAACACCGCCGCCGCTTCCAAGCCCCGTGCTTGATAACGCCGGTGTGGGATGCGCCACCAAAGACTGCATCTGGATGATTGCCGATCAAGTGGAGGAGACTGCTGTAGTAAATCTTTACTCGGCCAGCAATCGCTTCTTGGCCCAGGTGGCTAGCGATGGCTTGAATCGACGTGAGCGAGATGATGGCCGGCTGACCATTACCTTTCGCATTCAGAATGCGGCGGTTGTTCGCGAGCTTAGGGCTAGCGGTTTAAAGGTAGAGATTCAGCAAGGACAAGAGCGAAGCCGCCGGGTGGATATTGCGCGAACGCCGGCGCCGTAGGTTTCTTGTCTACGCAGCTGGCACTCCGCTATTTCAGTGGACTTTTTAAGCAATGCTTAGTATTGTATTCATCTGATCTTTGAAAAGAATTTCATAACCAACGGGGGCGTAATGGCTTCGACGTGGGTAGTGAAGCAATAGGAGCATGCATAGGGAGATTCGACCTATTAAAAACGATCATTTTTTGTAATTGGCAACGATTACGCTTTAGCTGCCTAATTAGCTGGTAGCCGATTTACCTAAGTGTGGGAGCGCCTTAGGATAAATTGTCACTTTAGTTCCCTAGGATTCTGCCGGTTTTCTCCAGCGAATGAATCTGAAACTTACTGGGGGAGCTTTCAGGTTAACTTTGTCTTTGGAGGTGCCTGTTAGCTAAAAAACAAAGACTAAGCATGTAGAGCCTCTTGATGGAACACTTGCGGACCTGGGTTCAACTCCCAGCGCCTCCACCAAACAGGGTATATTCCGGATACATCCTTTACACTTTATTCCGGGCACATAGTTTACACTTTTATGACGTATCATTTCCCTACAGGGAGGGTGATATGTCATGGAA
>MDTC01028027.1_pt1 | contig 109322 bp, 108 predicted proteins | sample 811181 | NCBI WGS metagenome assembly MDTC01 (sample SAMN05326644, study PRJNA326480) | marine metagenome | isolation source: seawater | place: Pacific Ocean: North | collected 2011
ATAGGGCTCCAAGTAAGGATGAAGTCCTTTGGGAAGACAAATGGACTGAAGGGAGCGTACAAAACAGTACGTGACCTGAGGGGAATGCAGGCTTAACGAAGGAATTCGCCTTAATGGGTGCCCTACCCAAAGACAATAGGGCTCCAAGTAAGGATGAAGTCCTTTGGGAAGACAAATGGACTGAAGGGAGCGTACAAAACAGTACGTGACCTGAGGAGGAATGTAGGCTTAACGAAGGAATTCGCCTTAATCGGAGCCCTACCTACAGGAGAGTACTTTCTCTTGGCGTATAGCTTCAAGTGTCTCTTCAGATACGTTGCTTGGGTATTCGCCAGAGAAGCAGGCGTCGCAGATGCCGATGCCTTGGTATAGGCTGCGCATATCTTCTAGACTGGGGTAGACGACTGCGTCAGCGCCCATAAATTCGGCGACTTCTTCTTCGGTACGGATGGCGGCGACCATTTCTCCGGGGTCTGGCATGTCTACACCGTAAATACAGGGGTGCTTAATAGCGGGGGCTCCGGAAACAAAGTAAACAGCCTCGGCGCCAGCGCGGCGGATGAGGTCACAGATGTGCTTTGAGGTTGTTCCGCGGACGATAGAGTCATCGACTACGGCAACTTTTTTACCTTGAATGACTGTTTTTAAGGGATTGTGTTTTTGGTGTACGATCTTTTTGCGCAGAGCTTGCGTAGGGGAGATAAAACTACGTTTGGCCTGATTATTTTTAATGAGGCCTTTCTTGTAAGGGATGCCTAATGCCTCGGCAAGGCCTTGAGCAAAGAAATACCCAGAAGAAGGTACATCAATCACGATATCAGGATCGAAGCCTCGTTCCTGAAAACGCTTTGCAATTACGTGGCCGAGTTTCTCGCGGTCTGAGGCTACTAGGCGACCATGAAAAGAGGTATCTGCCTGGGACAAATAAATATATTCAAAGACACAAAACGCCTGGCGCTTACTTACTCCAGAGTGGGTGTGTATCTTTTTATTTGCATCAATAAAAATAGCCTCTCCAGCACCGAGTTGATGAATGGGGGTATAGCCTAAATAATCAAAACATTTAGTCTCTGAAGCAAACGCATAGGCAGGGCCTGTTTCGGTATCTTTACGGCCTAATAAAAGTGGGCGAATCCCACAAGGGTCTGTAAAGGCAACCATCCCCTGCCCTGCAATGAGAGCAATTGTAGCATAGGCGCCTTGAACTTTCCGCTGAACGCCTTCTACTGCTTGAAAGACAGACTCAGGCGTAACACGAAACATACCTGTTTTCTCGAGCTCTAGCCCAAATGTATAAAGCAAAAACTCTAGATCGTTTGAGGTCTCTATTAAATAACGATGGTCTTGGGCTAAATTTTCACGCAGTTGCTCAAAATTGGTAATGTTCCCGTTATGGACCATTGCAATACCATAAGGATGATTGAGCGTAAAGGGCTGTGCATCCATAAGGCGTGTTTCACCTTGGGTTGCATAACGTGTGTGCCCCAAGCCCCAGGCCCCTCTGCAGGAGTCTAAATCATTTTGTTTAAATACCTCGCTAGCAACTCCAAGCTTTTTTTCTAAATGAAAAGTTCGGTCAAAAGTGACAAGACCTGCCGAATCCTGCCCACGATGCTGTAAGGTAGTAAGCCCACAGATGAGCTCATTATAAACATCTTCCTTTTCGTTAACACCTACAATCCCTAGGATCCCGCACATAGCACTTCCTTCTTCAACTCCTTAACTAAAAGATTACGTATTACTTTACTATAAAAAAGTCGCTCAGCAGCTAGCCCTACTTGAGTGACTTCTTCTACATTTTTACACTGTTCTATATCCACAGACATTTGATCAATTATGGGGCCAGTATCAACCCCCTCATCTATATAATGTACTGTAATGTGGGTCTGCTTCAAGCCATTTTCATAAGCCCAACGATATCCCCCTACCCCCTGGAAGGCACGTGTGTCGGCAGGATGAATATTAATGATCTGGTTTCTGTAGGCATTAGTCATTACGGGGGATAGGACCCGCATAAAACCAGCCAAAACAATCAACCCAGGTTGATACCCCTTCAATACATCCAAAAGATCATTCTCAAAATCTTCTCGACTACGCCCAGCCGAAGGCACACATATCACAGGAATTCCAAGAGCTTTTGCCTTTTCTAAGCCAAGAGCATTGGGCTTATTGGAAATAACCACAGCGACTTGACATAAACCTTCAAGCATACCTCCGGGCTGCGTATTGTGGACAATCGCCTCCATATTGGTACCACTTCCAGAAATCAGTATGGCTAAGCGTTGCATGCAGGTATACGAAGTCCTTTATGCGCGATGTCTTTGCGGTAAGTCATCCCTTCAAAATGAATTTTGGAACACTCACGATAAACCTTATCAATAGCTTGCTCTAGAGTATCTCCCTTACAAACAATATTAAGAACACGCCCTCCGGCAGTCACCAAAGACTCTCCTTCCCAGCGGGTTCCTGCATGAAACACGAGTGTTTCTGAATCAAGCTGCTCAAGGCCTACAATAGGCTTACCTGTAGTGTAATCACCCGGGTAGCCATCTGAGGTTAAGACAACATCTACAAAATACCCAGGGTGCATGGCTATAGGCATTGCAGACAAGCGTTGCTCTAAGCATGCTTGAACCACCTCCAAAAAGCTCGTCTGGAGCGCTGGGAGCAAAATCTCTGCTTCGGGGTCTCCGAAACGAGTGTTATACTCTAGCAAGCGTGGTCCAAGGGGTGTCATCATTACCCCAAAATAAATCACACCTTTATAGTCTAGGCCTTCAGCAGCAATACCTTTGAGCGTAGGCTGAATGATAGTCGCATCAATATGACTCAGGAGGCGCTCATCACAAAAAGAGGCTGGGCAGAATGCCCCCATACCACCCGTGTTAGGGCCGCAATCACCTTCGAGTGCACGCTTATGGTCTTGAGCAGGAAGCAAAGCAGAAAAGCTCTTACCATCAGTAAAACCAATCACAGAGACTTCTTCTCCTTCTAGGCGCTCTTCAATCAGGAAAGGAACCTCATTGCCGTATTTGTCCTGGAGTTGTTTTAAGGCTGTGTGCGCTTCCTGAGTACTCGAACACACAGTAACTCCTTTCCCCCCGGCAAGACCATCGTACTTAACAACTAAGTTACCTTCTAAAGAAGCTACGCACGGATAAGCGTCTTCAATGCGCTCGAAGCTCCAAAAACCCGCGGTGGCAACCCCGTGTCTTTCCATGAACTGCTTAGCCCAGATCTTAGAACTTTCAAGCTGTGTTGCTTCTTGGCTTGGTCCAAAAATCTTAATATCTGTCTTACGGAAGTAATCCACGATACCTTCAGCTAAGGGGGCTTCGGGCCCAACAATAATGAGCCCTACACCTTGTTCGCAGCAGAATTGCTCGAGCGCCTTAAAGTCAGAAACATCAATGGGGTAAGAGCAGTTCACACCGGCATTGCCTGGCAAAAGAAATACATCCTCCTCAGGGAGATCCTGCATTAATTTCCAAACAAAGGCATGTTCTCTGCCCCCTGTCCCCAAAACTGCTACTTTCATACAAGAGCCTTATTTTTGCTTTCTGCGGCACTGTCTGCAGATTTTGAGCGAAAAGCTTTCTTCATTTGCTCATCAGCAGCAGCTAAGCCGGCTTTGATCTCTTCAATGTCTGAACAGAAAAGCTCTTTAAGACGTGGGATGCTTAAAGCGCGTAATGCGGCCATTGCTGCATTGTCTGGGTACACACAAGTCACAGCAGGTGTTGCAGAAGGCATCATAAGAGAAGAATTCACGTTCTGTGCGCAATCTTCCTTACTGCTAAAGGGAGGGCAATTCACGACTTGCACCACAAGGTTAGCTGCTAGAGCACCCCCTAAACCATTAGAGCGGCCCGCAATCGCAATTACCACACCTGGCTCCATAGAGTGATTATACTCTTTTGCTAAAGCGGGGATTGCTTCACCATTTTTATGAGCAGAAAGCACACGAATGTCGACCATCACGTCATAGCGGTCTAGGTGGTCTTTAATCTTCATGGCGTGATCAAAGTCACTCTTTGAACCTAACACCATCGCGACATAACCATCCTTAATGATACCTTCACGAACAAGGTTTTGGCACATGCGTGTTTTAGGCGCATCTTCCTCATCCTTAAACTGAGTACCTGTAATGGCTTCGTACACCCACTTGTAGCGCTCGGAGGCTTCGTAAACAATATCACTAGGAACTGTTTTGATAGAGCTAGGTACATCACCTTTGTCGAGCAAAGCCTGGCGGATATATTCCTTATCCATCCAAGAAGCTTTTCCTCCGGTTGCATCATACTCTTCTTGTTTCCAGAAACGTGAGGAGTCTGGTGTGTGAATCTCATCGATAAGCACAAGCTCGGAACCGATAAGACCAAATTCATATTTGGTATCTACCAAAATAAGCCCACGCTCTTTACACCACTGGCTACCAAATTCAAAGAGGGCTAAAGCAACCTCTGACATTTTCTGGTAAGTTGCTTCTGCAACTAAACCACTTGAAACGATCTCGTCTGGAGCAATACCGCGGTCCTCTTCACACTTTGTTGTAGGTGTAAGGATTGGCTGCGGGAAAGGATCGTTCATAGACATACCATCCGGGAGTGTTACCCCAGAGAATGTACGCTCACCCTTAACATACTGGCGCCAAATAGACCCCGTCAGATAGCCACGCACGATCATTTCTACGCGCAAGGGTGTAGCCTCTTTCATAAGGCACATATTCGGGTCTACAACCTTCAGGAAAGCACTTGGGACAATGTGGGCTGTCTTCTCAAACCAAAAAGCAGAAAGTTGATTGAGGATCGCTCCCTTATGGGGCTGCGTTGCCTCTAAAACTTTATTAAAGCAAGAAATGCGGTTCGTAGAGGCAATCAAGCGAGCATTGCCCACACGAAAGCTTTCACGGACCTTGCCGGAGTGGATTTTCTCGAGTTGAGGAGTTGTTATTTCTTTTAAGGTATTCATGGTTCTTAATAGTTTTAATGTTTAAAATGTCTTACTCCTGTAAGAAGCATGGCGATATCATACTCATCACAGCGTTCAATAATATCTGCATCGCGGATAGAGCCCCCAGGCTGCAGGATTGCTTTAACACCATGCTTAGCACATGCATCTACACTGTCTGGGAAAGGGAAAAAGGCTTCAGAGAGCAATAAAGTCTCGGAAAGTTCTTTCTCTAAATAAGCACTCTGCTGTTCTGCAGGGCCTTGGTACTCTGCACTTAGGTTATCCTTGCACTTATCTAGAGCAAGAGCCACAGAGGTTAAGCGGTTAGGCTGCCCGGCACCCATGCCAAGAAGCTGGTAAGTCTCTCCCTCTACCTTGCGTACTACAGCAATCGCATTGGAACGGACCTGACGGACTGCCTTAACCCCGAAGCGAGCAAGGCCTTCATCAAAATGAGCCTTCTTCTTTGTTGGGCAATCTAGCTGCTGAAAGAGTTCTTCATCTTTGTCCTGAAGGAGTAAAGAACCTTTGAAGTACTTTAACTCATACGGAGATTCTTTAGCAGCTGTATCGAACTCAATAACGCGTAGGTTTTTCTGCTTTTTAAGAATATCTAAAGCAGCAAGCTCAAAACTAGGTGCAATAATAACCTCTACGAATTTACGCTGAGATTTATCTTCGTTCCCAAAGCCAAAGAACTGAACGGTCTCCTCGGCAACAGGCTTATTAAAAGCAATCACTGACCCAAAAGCAGATACAGGGTCTGACTGCCAGGCAAGTTCTAATACACGACGCTGATTCTCTCCTTCACTCAGCCCGCAAGGGACATTATGCTTAATGACCGCACACGCTGAACGCCCAAGCTCGCGCACGCAATCAATAGCGCTGTTTACATCTAACAAGTTGTTAAAAGAGAGCTCTTTTCCGTTTAAGATATTAATGTCGTACAGAGAATTTTCGTTCTTACGTTCTTTAAAGAAGAAAGCTTTCTGGTGAGGATTTTCTCCATAGCGAAGGGGTTTACCATCAGAAAAAGCAAGGCGTAAAGAATGTATGCCTGCCTCTTTGTCAAATGCTGTGGCAATTAAGGCATCATAGTCTGCCGTCAAATGGAAAGCCTTACGCATCAAGCGCTGACGCAAAGCTAAAGTTGTTGCCCCCTCATGCACAGACAATTCCTCAATCACATCTGCATAATCAGCAGGGTCTGTCAGGGCTGTTACGTGCTTGAAATTTTTAGCCGCCGCGCGAATCATCGTAGGGCCGCCAATATCAACATTTTCAACCAAATCTTCTAAAGAGGCGCCTTCTTTATAGACCTTCTCAAAGGGGTAAAAATTACAAACGACTAAATCAAGGGGCTTAATTCCTAAAGAAGCAGCCTCTTGAGCATCTGTATCTCGATTAAACAAGATAGAAGACTCTATCTCGAAGGAGATAGTCTTCATGCGCCCACCAAACGCCTCAGGGTTTTTTGTAACGGCACTAATGTTAGTCACTGCTACCCCTGCTTCCTCTAGAACCTTAAGCGTTCCCCCTGTGGATATAATCTCACAACCACTTTGCTGAAGGGCTTGAGCTAAAGGAATGATGTCTGTTTTGTCAGCTACGCTAATAAGAGCGCGTTTTAATTTTACTGTATTCATTATTAAGTAATAACTGCTGTGTGCAAGGTTGCACGTACGTGTTCTACAATATGCTTAAATAAAGAAAGCCCCTCGCCTTCATCCTTAGCTGTGGGTTCTTCACGCAGTCGCTGAGGCCACTGGGGGTGATTATAAAAAGAAAGATAAGCCTCAGGGTGTGGCATCATCCCTAGCACTTGTCCTGTAGGGTCTGTGAGTGCGGCGCAACTCATCCAAGCTCCATTTGGGTTATGCGGGTATTCCTCGGTAATTCCACCTTCTTGAGTACAATACTGTAGTGCAATCAGCCCCTTGCGGATAATAAGCTCTCGGGTTTCTTCATGAGGGACCCATAACTTTCCTTCGCCATGGCGCACAGGAAAGTCAAACAAGGCACCTTTTGGAAGGAGTGGGCTTGTACAATATTTGGGCACTACACAATGGCACCAACGGTCTTCAAACTTCCCTGAATCATTAGAAACTAAAGCAACTTCCTGCTGTATCTCAGGAGCAAGCCCAGGTAGCAGGCCCAAGGTAACTAAAGCCTGAAATCCATTACAAATCCCTATAATAATTTTGCCTTCGGCAATATAACGCTGCAATTGCTCAAAGAAAGACTCTCCTGTTGCACACTGCTTATATTTCAAGCGGTTTGCTAAAACGCGCCCGGCCCCCAGGTCATCCCCAAAAGAGAACCCACCCGGGAAATTCAAAATATCATAGTCAAACAAGCAGGCCTTTCCTGAAAAAACATCCTTAAGGTGGACAATATCTGCTTCTGCACCGGCAAGACGATAAGCAGCCGCCATCTCTTCCTCACAGTTAATCCCAAACCCAGTTAATACTAATGCACGCACACCTCTCATAAAACAAGGCCTCCCTTCCAGGCTTCTAGCAACTTTGCCAATTCTAAGTCGATTAATTTTTCATTTTTAACCGTAATACTCAAGCGGTGCTCTTTAATAACTTCACCTAGAAAAGTAAAGCGCCCTTCCATTAAACGCTCGAAGGCTTCCTTACGCTTCGGATTTACAGAAACCAGGAAACGAGAATGAGACTCTGAGAAAAGGACTGCCTGCGGACTCAAGCCTGAGGCATTCCATTTAATAGAAGCACCCAGCCCGCCTCCAAAAGCAGACTCGCATAACCCAACAGCCAACCCTCCATCTGAAAGGTCGTGGCAAGAGGTGATTAGACGCTTGTCGTGCGCCTGAGCCATTCGTTTGTAAAGCGCGATTGCCCGCTCTGGACGGACTTGAGGTACATTTGCCCCCAGTTCATCAAAAAGCTTATAAAACTCAGACCCACCTAACTCATCATAAGTCTCCCCAAGAAGGTAGATAAGATCTCCCGGGGCTTTAAACTCTGAGGTTGTTATCTTACGCACATCCTTAACCTTAGATACCATGGAATACAATACCGTTGGAGGCACCGAGATTTTAACATCCCCAGCTCTAAAGTCGTTCTTCATACTATCCTTACCGGAAGTCATCGGAATATTATAAGCAAGAGCCATATCGTACAGAGCATCACACATCCTGACGAGTTGGGCTAACTTGTACTTCCCGTCTGGGTTTCCTTGCTCGTCATAAACAGAATCTGGCACACAGAAGTTATCATTCACTGTCCAGAACGGACAATCTTCTTGCAAGAGATCTGGTAATGCCCCACCCACTGCAATGATTTGGCGCACAGCTTCATCAAAGGCTCCCGCTGACATGGCATAAGCATCAATATCACCATAGCGCGGCAATATACCGTTAGACACAGCCAAACCTTCGTAGCCTTCATGACTTAATCGAATAACAGCTGCATCCTGCGGGGCTTCTCCATTCATTCCCATCAAAGGCTTCACAACACTGCGGCCTTTAACCTCATGATCATAGCGGCGGATAACATCCTCCTTAGAACAAATATTATAAGCCCCCAAAAGCTTGAGTAAAACACTGTTATAATCTGAAACTACAATTGATTTTGGCTCCTGCACATTAGGCTTAGCCCACTCAGCACAAAGCTTTTTCTGGGGCACTCCATCATGGAGAAACTCTAGATCCAAATAAGCAACCCGCTTGCTCTTATGTTGAATATCAAGATACCCAGTATCCGTAAAAGCTCCAATATGGGAGACTTCTACCTCAAACTCATCTGCTAAATGCTTCAGCGCCTTCCAATTCTTTGGCTCAATAGCTATAGTCATGCGCTCCTGAGACTCAGATAAGAACACTTCCCACGGGCTAAGCCCTAAGTACTTAAGCGGCACACGCTCTAAGTGAACCTCCGCCCCATTAGTAAGCTCAGCCAGCTCTCCAATCGAAGAGGACAGCCCACCAGCACCATTATCCGTACTAGTTTTTATGAGCCCCATACGCAAAGCCTCTTCCATAAAGTCAAAAAGGAACTTCTGAGTTGCAGGGCTACCAATCTGAACCATACCTAAAGGCAACTCTGCATCTGCCTCTACTGACGACAAAGTCGCACCATGAATACCATCTTTACCCACACGGCCTCCAGCCATGATGATCCAATCTCCAGGGTCTAGTCGCTTTTCCCAGGTATTCTGGTCATTCAAGTATTCAGGCATTAACGCTCCTGTCCCACAAAAAACTAGTGGCTTACCACAAAAACGCTCATCAAAAACAATTGAACCATTCACAGTAGGAATACCCATTTTGTTTCCACCATCCATAATGCCTTCGACAACACCCTCAAGAATACGCGCCGGGTGGAGCTGTCCTTGCAGTAAAGGTTTGTCATAAGTAGGTTCAGCAAAACAAAGTACATTGGTATTAAATAGCGGCCGTGCTCCACCAACCCCAGTGCCCACAGCATCACGGTTACACCCCAGCACGCCTGTAATCGCCCCACCATAGGGGTCGAGCGCGGAGGGGGTATTATGGGTCTCTACCTTCCAGGTAAATAAAAGATTTTCTGCAACACGCACCACACCTGCATTGTCTGAAAAGACCTTCAGCAACCAATCATGCCCATTCTCTTTAAGGCGTTCCTGAATCAGGGCTGTAGAGCCAGCAATTTTTGTCTTGAACAAAGAGTTTATTTCCCGGTGTGTATCTGTATCTTTGTCGTAATAACGAATTAGCGCATTAAATTCCTTATGCTTACAATGCTCTGACCATGTTTGAGCAAGAATTTCAAGCTCACAATCTGTCGGCCCTTCAGGCATTCCTAAAGCATCACGCATACTACGCAAGGCGCCTTCTCTAAAGTGAGCCTGAATGGCCTTCATTTCCTCTAGGCTAAAAACCCAATGCCGCTCCTTGGAAAGAGTCTGCAAGGCCTCATCAGAGATCTCTAAAGAAACCACACCTACTTTTTCAGAAGGAAGCTCTGCACACAGGGGTGCCTGGGTCTGCTTTGCATTATAGGCAAAATCATGGACCATAGGGTTTCCTAATAACTCACACGCAAGCTTCTTCAATGCGGCTTCATCCAAAGCATTTTCGAATCCGTAAATCGTTTGGGTAAACACCCCTTGCTCTACAGCTGCATGCTCGTTACCCAAAAAGTCATTAAATGCTTTCTGGGCTGTAGCCCCTTCATCATCTGTAACCCCAGGACGCTTCCCCACAACAACCCAAGTATGATAGCGTGCCTTCAGATCACAACCCCCAATACAAGCCTGATAGATCCCACCTTCACTCAACACTTCTCGAGCAAAGTGCTCTACCTGCTTAAGCTCCCAAAGGTTTTGAAAGATTAAGCGTTTTGCAACTGTTACCCGCCCCGTCTTGATGCCTAAAAACTTCTGGGCTTTTTCTTCAATACGAACCCCCTCTGCCTGGAAATAATCCTGGGCAGGCATCAAGGTAACTACAAATGGATCAACATCAACAAGACTCATAAATTAATGCATCCGAGTGCATAGTTTGTGTTTTTAAAGTAATGATCTTCTCAGGAACAACTGTTCCTGCTTCCTGGGCCTTGTAACCTTGCTGCTCAAGCAACGAAAGAACAAGCTCTTTATCTTCAGCCCCTACAATAACAAGCATACCATTGCCCATATTCCAAAGTCGGTAAGCCTCCTCATCGCTCATTGTCCCCATCTTCTGAAGTGCTTGCATAAGGGGGTGTGGCTCAAAAAGACTATCAAGCTGAGCACCCAGCTGATTTGCCTTAAGCATCCGCTTTAGGTTACCGGCAATACCTCCGCCGGTGACATGAACTAAACCATGCACAGGTACACCTTCATCAAAAAGCTTCAAAATTCCTGGCGTATAAATAAGTGCTGGTGTCAGTAAAGCTTCCCCCCAGGATTGCTCTGCCTGGAACATCACCTTATGCCAATCATCTCCGAAAGTTGCCCCAAGGAGTTGCCGAGCCCTAGAAAATCCATTACTGCGTAGCCCACGGCTCTTAATAGTAATAATGGTATCTCCCGCGCGCACCGCACTTCCATCAATAAGTTCTCGGCTAGAAGGTAGCACACCAATACCTGTAGCCCCCCAGTTAAAATGCATAGCCTCACCATAGCCACCAATACGAGAGCCCAACTCAGCAATTTCTCCTCCAGTAACAGAAACTTTGGCGACCTTCGCAGCCTCATACAAACCTTCCATCAACTTTCGGACAATAGATTCATCTAAATAATCAACATCTAATATATTGGACAGGTTTGCAGGTTCTACCCCATTACAAACCAAATCATCCACAACCATAGCTACCAGATCAAAGCCAAGCGTATGATAAATGCCCGCACGTTCAGCAATTTCAATCTTGGTCCCCACACCATCGGAACTCATAGCCAAACGCACATCACCATAGTTCATGATCTGCGAGTAGGATCCTTTTAGGCGCGTATCCGCACTCCCATCTTTTCCTTCCCTATATTTAAAAGTCTTTTGGGCCCACTCGAAAGCCACAGAAGAACATTGATCTCCTAATTCTATATTAATACCAGACGAGGCAGCTTGAGACATGCCTCCATAGAAAGCCAAGCCCACATCCCAATCAAGTTAAAAGAATAAATAAAAACGCTTAAAAATATTGCTTTGGCATAAGCTTATTCTTAAAGTCCCCCCACTTATGCAAACTATTGATACGCCTACTCAAACAAGCCTTTCTCATAAACTTTACGAAAAAGCAAAAACGCTAACGCCTAGCGGCGTACACTCTCCTGTATGGGCTTTCCAATCCGTAGGCGGTCATCCCTTTTATATAGAGCGCGGCGATGGAGCAATCCTAACGTCTGTAGACGGAGATCAATATATTGATTTCGTTAATGGCTGGGGCGCTATCATTCATGGACATAACCACCCTAAAATCCGCGCTGCAGTGCATGAAGCCTCCAGTAAAGGAAATACTTTTGGAGCAGTAAGCCCCTACCAGATCCCCCTCTGTGAACTTGTTGTAGAGGCAGTGCCTTCTATAGAAAAAGTTCGCATGTGCAATAGCGGTACTGAAGCTACTATGTCAGCTATCCGTTTAGCACGCGGGTTCACAGGAAGAAACAAGATTATCAAGTTCTTAGGTTGTTATCATGGTCACCTAGATGCACTCCTTGTTAAAGCAGGATCAGGCCCACTAACCTTTGGAAACCCTGACAGCGCAGGAATCCCCCCTGCTTTCGCAAACGAAACATTACTCTTAGAATATAATGATATCGATGCTATTAAAGGCGCCCTACAAGCCTATGGTTCTGAAATTGCCGCCATTATACTCGAGCCTTATATCGGTAACTGTGGCCACATCCTAGCTAAGCCCGGCTACCTGCAAGCATTACGCCAGCTTTGCACTGAGCACGGGGTCCTCCTTATTTTTGATGAGGTCATGACAGGGTTCCGTCAGGCTTTAGGAGGGGTTCAAGAAAAAGAAGGGATCACTCCTGATATTACCTGTCTTAGTAAGATCATTGGAGGCGGCTTGCCTGTGGGTGCCTTTGGAGGCCGAGCAGAAATCATGGAGATGCTTTCCCCTGCAGGCCCTGTATACCAAGCAGGCACCAATAGTGGGAACCCAGTAACTATGGCTTCAGGGACCGCGGCACTGCAACTCATCAAAGAGGAACCCCCTTACGCGTTACTCGAGCAAATGTGCCAACAACTGCGCAGTGCTCTACTCGAAGCAGCCAATAAAAAAGGACTAGCACTCCAAGTGCCTCAGTCTGTGGGTATGCTCTCATGCTTCTTTAGTGAAACCCCGGTTCACAATTATAACGAAGCAATCCAAACAGAGACCTCCCTATTCAATAAACTATTCCACTTTGCCCTTGAACGCGGAGTATATCTCCCTCCTTCAGCCTTTGAGGCCTGGTTCCTCACTACAGCTCACCACGGTGCTGCGCTAGACAAAGCTTGCGAAGTTCTCTCTGAAGGGATCAAGCACCTCTAACAAAAGGATTAGTCTTCTTCTCCTGTTCTACCGTGGTTGCAGGGCCATGCCCAGGGTACAGAACTGTATCTTCAGGTAGCGTGTAGACTTGCCTGGTAATTGCCTGCATGAGCTGCTCTCCATCCCCTCCGGGCAAATCATAACGGCCTACACTACCAGCAAAAATCGCATCCCCAACAAAAGCGCAGGCGTAATCGCTAAAATAAAAAAGAACACTCCCAGGTGCATGCCCAGGTACTTCTCTAATTTCAACAGCCTCACCCAAGAGCTCGCAAGTAGACTGCCCTTCCAGCCAGGTATCAACCTCAATAGGCTTTATAATAAGCCCTTCAGGCATAAAAGGGGCCATCATCATAGGGTCTTCAATCCATAAACGATCCCCAATATGGGCATAGACTTGAGCCCCTGTTTTTTCTTTAAGCACCTGAGCCTCTGCTATATGATCCCAATGCCCATGGGTTAATAACACCCCAGTGAGCATGCACTCTGCTTCTTCCAGGATAGGCTCGAGTGCCTCTACTGCACCCATAGGGGCATCCACAACAAAAGCTTCACCAAAGCCTCTATTCAGCAATACATAAGCATTCGTAGCAAGGGGGCCTAACTCTAATATTTTAATATCCATCTTAAGCAGTCTTATTTTCTGAATGAATTTATTCTATAAACATTTTCTTGTCGATCCGAAACCGATGCCAAATCAACAAAGAATGACTTAAGAGGGTCATGCATCTGCTTGTATATAAAGCTTATAAAAGATTGACAAAAACCTAATAACTTGCAAGAATCCTCATGTCCCACACGTATCGAATTTCTATTGATCCCTAGCCTACCCTAATAGATTGTTACCTATAAAGAAAAGCCGGATGTACCCCTCATCCGGCTTTTCTATTTAGACAAGGCCCTTTACAAAACTTCTTTAAAGTTTTAGCATCCTCTTAGTAAAGAGCCTTTTACCTAAAGACTAGCCCCCTTTGCTTATGCCTACAACCGAACCCCCTACAGAACCTACACTCAAAGAAGAACAAGAGATTTCTGTCCAAAAATATCTCCTTTTTAGGCTTGCTGATGAACATTACGGAATCCCAGTCCAAGTCTCTCAAGAGGTTATTCAGCAAACGCAAATTACACCCATCCCTAATGTACCCAATTTTGTGAAAGGAGCGATTAACCTAAGAGGGAAGGTTGTTCCCGTCATTGACATGCGTACAAAACTAGAGATGGAGCCGGCCGAAAAAAAGCAAGAATCTTATATTATTGTTGTTGAAATCCTTGTCCCTCAAAAGGGAGCCTCTCTAACTGGTATCAGCGTGGATAAAGTCAATGATGTAACAAGCATCATAAGCTCCCAGATAGAAGACAATCTGGAGCTAGGGGCTCAAATCAATCAGCGCTACATTGAGGGTATAACAAAGATAGAGTCTAAAGTAATTACTTTGCTTAAAATCGAAAATATCATCCTAGATAGCATAGTTAAAGCAAAGTAATGCGCACCCCTGACCCTACACAGTTCATCAAGCGCCTTATATGGCTCTACCTGATTTTACTTATTTTTGAAGGAGCCTTAAGAAAGTGGGTACTTCCTGGGCTATCAAACCCACTCCTTATTATCAGAGACCCTGTTGTTGTCTTAATTTACTTCATGTACATGAAGAATTTTCAGACAAAGCCTGGAGCATGGATATTTAACCTCATACTCCTAGCTGTCTTTTCCTTCTTCTTTGGGTTATTCAGCGACAAAAGCAACCTCATGGTCACTTTGTACGGACTACGGGTTAACTACCTTCATATTCCTTTAATATTTATTATGGGGAACATCCTCACCCGGGATGATGTCTACAAAATAGGGAAATTTATCTTACTGCTGACAGTGCCGATGACATTGCTGATGATTCTTCAGTTCTATGCTCCTTACACTCACTTTATTAATAAAAAACCAGGGGGGATCTCCGGCTTCTCGGTTGCAGGGGCTCTAGGTCGTTTCCGCCCCCCAGGGACATTCTCTTTTATTAGTGGCCCTGCGGCTTTCTACCCTCTGGCAACTGCTTTTCTCATCAATATTGTCATTCATAAAAAACCGGTCAAACTTGCTTTTATTGTAGCCACAGCAGGGGCTATTATCATCGCAGTTCCTATTTCAATCAGCCGTCTCTTTGCCCTCACGGTGGCTACTGTTGTTGCTGCAGGTGCTTTTTCTATCTATCACTTGCCTGGTTTATCTAAAATCCTATCTCGTGTGATGGTCATTAGCTGTATCATTCTTGTTGGGTTAAACTTCTTACCTGCCTTTAGTGAAGGAATGGAGACCTTTGGAACTCGCTGGCAAGAATCAACTGGAGATGCCCAAGGAGGTGTCCAAACAGCTATTGTAGCGCGCTTTTTCAAAACGCTGACTGAACCCTTTGAGCTACTCCCACAAATTCCATTAATTGGTTATGGCATCGGCCTAGGATCAAATGTCGGAGCAAAGCTAACAACAGGTAAAGTAGGATTTACACTTGGAGAGTATGAATGGACACGAACAATGAGTGAACTTGGGCCTATTTTAGGGATGGGCTTCATTCTTTATCGCGTCGTCCTGACATTCTTTGTATTTGCAGCCGCTTATAGCGCACTTAAACGGGGCAATAGCCTGCCTATACTTATTTTTTCAGCAGTAGCGTTACTCCTTCTGAATGGACAATGGGCTCCACCTACAATTCTTGGGTTTTCAATAATGGGTGCAGGGCTAGCACTCGGTGCCTGTAACTCGCCGACCGAAAGCGCCATGCAAAAAACCAAGCGTAGGCGTTTAGCCAGTCGGGTGCTTGCAATGAGTGACATTAGACCAAGACCCGGAGGCAATCGCCCGGTCAAACGCCCCGCACCCCAGCGCCCTATACCAACCCCAAAACAAAAAAGACCTGCCCCAGGCAACCACAACCCCATGAGACCTAAGGAAGAAACACCTTAGAGCCCCTCTGTAACACTTTTTTTGAATGCGCTTAAAAGTTCTACTGGTCAGCAACTATACAGCAGACAAGCAAGAAAGTATGCTTCGCTTTGCTGATATTCTTGAACAGGAGCTAAAAAAGAGAGGTCTACTGTATGCACGCATCGAGCCTAAACCCCTCTTTGGCAAATGGGCCAGAAACTATCCAGCCCTCAGTAAATGGCTAGGTTATCTCGATAAACTTTTTGTATTTCCCTTCTTCTTAAAGGCAGTTCTACGTGTTGTTCCGGCAAGCCAACCCTTACTTGTTCATATTTGTGACCACTCTAATGCATTTTGTTCTCTATTCCTTCAAAAAACACCACATCTAGTTACTTGTAATGATCTTATTGCGATCAAGTCTGCACTCGGCAAAACACCTGAGCACCAGACACGCTTCACAGGAAAAATGCTCCAGTGGGTGATTCTTAAAGGCCTCAAGAAAGCAAAGCGTATCACCTGTATCTCAAAAAAAAGCCTACAGGATCTAATAGACATTGCACAAGTAGACAAGCACATCGCATCCTATACCTATATGGGTTTTAACTACCCCTATACGCCTTTAGCAAAAGAAGCTGCAGCAAAAAGAGTTCAAGACCTACTCCCAAAACTCACAAACCCTTATATTTTCTATGTAGGAAGTGATGCTTGGTATAAAAATAAGCAAGGCTTACTCTATTTATTTAAAGAACTCCAAGCTCTTCAAACTAAAAAAGTAGATCTCGTTTTGGCAGGGCCTCCTCCCGCAGAAATGTTCACCTACTGGATCAAGGAAAATCATTTTGAAAACCGTGTACACTTTATTTGTAATGTAAACAACGAAGACCTACGCGCCTTATATTCCAAGGCTGAGCTCCTGATCTTCCCCTCACTGTATGAAGGCTTTGGATGGCCTGTCCTAGAAGCTCAAGCATGCGGATGCCCCGTTATTGCCACAGAGATTGCCCCACTGACCGAAGTCGGAGGTACTGCGGCACGCTATATGCCCTCAGTCCAATCCATGAAAGATCTTGATACTTGGGCTGAAGTCTCTGCAGAAATTGTCGCATGGACCTTAAACCAACCTGAGCAAGAGCGTGAAAAACAAATCGAAGCAGGTCTAGAGAACAGTAAGAGATTCAGCACAGAAGCAATGATTTCAAATTACTGCCAAATTTACGAAAAAATGATTACTGAAGCCAAAGGAGGCTAAGAAACTTATTGCCTCGTACGCAAAACCTGTTGTCTAAAGTCATTTGCAAAGACCAAGAAGCACCCCAAGAACAGCCCCAAAAAGGAACCCGCAGCAACAATGAGTTTACGCTTGGGCTTTGAGCGTTCTTCAGGAACAATAGCAGGATCTATAATCTTAAAGGCAAATTCTTCAGTCACATTAGCCAGCATAGCTTCTTTTGTTTGGGTCTCAATCAAATGAAACATCGCCTCCTGAACATGAACCACACTTGTCTTTTGAACCTCCCTGGCTAAATAATCATTTTGCTTCTCGTACTCTACAATAGCCTGAGCACGCATCTGATCATTCAGTCTCTGCACTAAGATATTAGCCCACTGAGCTGCCTGCTGTGGGTTACGCCATTCGATAGACATAGCAACCAAACCAGTCTTCTTATCTTGAGTTACTTTTAGGATCTTTTTTACAAATAGCTGGTGCCCTTTAAACAAAGTGGGTTGCTTTTTCGGATCCTGTTTCTTCCAAGACTGCCTCTTAGCATCCCATTGCTTGGGGAACAAGACCGGAAGTAAATCGTAGTCCTCCATAAAAGAAAACAGGAATGCACGAGACTTAATAGTAGCTAAAGCAATCTCTGCTTTGTTATCTCCATTCGTTCCTAATAAGTTAGACGCAAAACCAAGCCCCATATTACCTAAAGTAGAAGACAGTTTCCCTGAACCATCATTTTCACTAACAGGAGCTACTGTTATTTCTGCCTTGTAAGTAGGTGTTATAGCCAAAGCAATAGCAACAGATACTAAAAAACCAAGCAGACCTACTATCGCAATAAACTTACGGCAATCAAGAAGCTTCCGAGTGACTGCAACTAAATCAATCCCTTCATTACCTGAAGCTTGAATATGACTATAGCTACTCTGCTCCTGCTCTTGGGGGCGCTCTAAAACTCCTGTACTGTGAAACCCTTCTGACATAATTTTTCTAATTAAAAAATGCTCTTAACTGCAGCCGTAGAAACAGCCAAGTTATATATAATTTGGGTTGCTGCCGTCCATAACGTTAGTTGAGACATCCTATCCACCTTAAGAGGAACGACAATAGTATCTCCTGGGAGTACATTCGTGCATCCAAAGGTGCGTTTAGGCATCACAGATCCATTCGCACGTACCACATAAATACGCTGTCTATCTGCCTTATAAGTCAAGCCTCCGCTAGAATCCACATAACTCCTACGGGACCACTTCTTGTTGTACATATGTGAGGTTGGAAACTGAACCTCTCCCATCACTGCAACAGAGACAGGCTTGTAAGGAACCGCAATTCTATCTCCATCTTCTAAAATAATATCATTACGCTCATCTTTCAGAATAGCAGGTAAATCAATCACTAGGCGCCCCACAGCTTCTGCCTTTTTAAGGTCTGCAAGGAGCGGCCCAAGAGCCGCAGCTATATTACCAAGATCCTTACTGGCTACTCCTGCAGCTTCCTGGAGTGCATAGGCTGCTAAGTCAGACTCTGCTTGTTTGGCAAGCCTGTCGAGCGTTTCCTGCTCACGCTTGCGCAATGCTTCCCTTAAGAAGACAGCCCCTTCAGGATAAGCCCGCTGTGTGAGGCCACCTGCTCGATCTAGAAGATCACGTAGGCTTTCGCCTCTACGAATAGTATAAGTCCCAGGAAACTGAACCTCCCCTGCTAACTCAACAATTCCTCGTGAAGCAAACTCTGGCAGCGGCTTGATATGCAAACGATCATAAGGCTGCAAAAGGATGTCATGCACCTTATCTCCAGCCAAAGCCTTTGAAAGATCGATACTAATATGTTGGATCTGAAGCCCATTCTCCTGGCTAGGAGTGTATCGTGTCACTTCAGCACTGTGCATGTAGGCGGCATCCTGCAAACTACCAGAGGCACGAATCAAACTCGAAACACGCATAGCTGCTTCCAAAGGGTATTCTCCAGGGGATTGAATCGAACCCACTACGCTAACAACACGGACGGGCTCTCCCTCTGTGGCTTGCAAACGTAACTCTTCAATTAAGTCTACCAATACTGCTTCACGTATTTTTTGATCTCCTAAAGGGAATACGATAATCTCGTCCCGAGGTTGCAGCTCAATATTTTGGGAAGACTGCGGATTAGAGAAAAACTCTGCTAAATCCACAGATCTTAACTCAATACGCCTATCAATTGAAATCTCACGCCGGATCAAGACATAAGAAAGATCTGCCTTCGCTAGCAACATATGGGGAGAGTTAATCACATCACTGAGATGCATCCCTTTCGCCCATTGAACAGCGCCTGGTCGCTTCACGTGTCCCCTAACGGTAATAGCGCTTCCAAATTCATCTAGAGCAGAACCCAAACTAATAATATCCCCATCACTAATTGCTGTCTCCAGGGCTCGGTCTTTCTCCAGATCAACAACTAATAAAGTACGCTCCCCCTTATCATTCAAACGCTCGATGCGGCATAAAGGCAAATAAGCAGTCGCTAAAGTTCCGCCCGCTAGCTCTAAAACTTCACCCAAGGTTACTTCTCCATTTAACTCGTAAATTGCTGGACGACGCACAGAACCAGCAATCGTAGCACGAGGCCCCACAGGAGGCACAAAAATAACATCTCCCGGCTGTAAGCGCGCATCTCCACTTGTATTACCATCCAAGAGGAAATCATATAAATCCAGTTGTGTGACAAGCTCTCCCTGGCGTTTTAATTGAATTTTACGCAAGCTTCCAATGTGCTCAACTCCCCCGCTCACAAATAGAGCGTTAGTCATCGTTGAAAGAGCACTCACGGTATAAGACCCCGGTCGATAAGCATCCCCCAGAACAAAAACCCCCACGGAATGCAAACGACCCATGGCGATCTTCACCTTCACTCCAATCATCCTCTTAGTGACTTCCTCTGAGACTAAAGAGAGCATCTCCTCATACCTGAGGCCTGCTACTGTAATGGGCCCAACCTCAGGAAAGTGCAACTCTCCCTCTCGCGAGACAACTAAAGAATATTCCTCATTCTCTTTACCGTAAAGCTGTACATCAACCACATCTCCAGGCCCCACAACATAGTTAACCGGTGTAGGAATATCATTTGCTGGAGCAAATGTACTTGGGGTTCCCGCAAAGAGCTCATACCCAAAAGGCTTAATTTCATCATTCGTGTAAGCAACCGTTTCCAAACCCCACTCAGAAATAGTCACCTGTTCTTGCCTCGTGTCAGGGTCAGCATCAAGACTTGTGGGGCGCCCTTGGCGAATAAGCTCTACCTTACGCTTTTCATTTAACTCTCCCGTTGTTGTGTAACGCCCGTCTTGAGGGTCACGAGGCTTTACAATCGCAGGTGGTTCGTGAAATTCTGTACCTTTTGAAGAAGCATTTCTCTCTTTTGCCTTTAAAAATTGCTTTTGCTGATCTGGGGAAAGCTGCTGGAAAACCTTTAACTGGTCGGGAGTTATTCCAGATTGCTTAGCCTGAAGGCACCAGGGAAATAATAAAAGTAAAGCAAATACAAAAAAACGGAATCGGGAATTCATCATGATACGAGAGGGTCTTTTTTATCGCATCTTTTAGGGGAAAAGTCATTAAAAAAGTATTCCCAAGCCCAACAATTGAAACAAAAATATCAAGAAAGCACCTTGAGCGCACCATACACTCCGATCCCTACACTTGTAGCAAGATTTAAGGAGCGTAACCTAGGCTCTTGGTTCGGTATTGTGACCCTCGAATCAGGTCCTACCGCCTCATGGAGCCACTCTGGACACCCAGCTCCCTCATTTCCAAATAATAAACCGTCCTCATCCTCATAAGCAACATCCCAAAAAGCCTCCTGAGCATGGGTCGTAAAAAGCCACAACCGCTTAGGCCCTAAATCACTTTGCCGGAAAGCCTCCCAGTCAGCGTGATGGTGCACATCTAGATACTCCCAGTAGTCCATCCCGCTACGTTTTAGGTGAGTATCCGTCAGCGCAAACCCCAGAGGGTGAATAAGATGCAAACGACTCTTTGTAAAAGCACAAAGCCTACCGATATTGCCGGTATTCTGAGGTATCTGAGGCTGAAAGAGGACTACATGTAACATCAATAATCTAAATTTTGCTCAAAAAAGCTCGCACTCGGGCCTTAAGTAAGTTAGGATTAGGGCTTAACTCCAAATCGAAATTACCCTGATTATGAAAACAGTTTTTGTGATAGAAGACGAAGATGTCTTGCGCAACCTTTTTTACGAATACTTTGAAATGACCCTGCCTGATATGGAAATTGTCGGGAGCAGTGGCAACGGACAACAGGCAATCAATGAGTGTATCGAGAAAGCGCCTGACCTCGCCATTGTTGATATAAGACTCCCAGAAGTAAACGGTCTAGAAATTCTTCAGGTCCTCAAAATGCGCCTCCCCAACACAAAAGTGCTCATCTTCTCAGGATCAGTAAATGCCAAGTTTATCAAAATTGCTGTCAGTGGTGGCGTTGATGGTTTTGTAGAAAAATCCGAAGGGATGAAACATATCAAACAAGCTATTGATACTCTAAAAGAAGGCAGCAAATACTTTAGCCCTAGCATTGCGAGTGAAATCAACATGCTCAAAGCTAGCGGCACTCTTTAGGCTATAAAAGAGCTATGGGGGATCTATACACACCCCCAATGGACACAATAACTCGGGCGATTGCTTCTAAAGCAACGGAACCTCATACATTTACAGTCGACTTGATCCTGTCTATAACCTCCTGGACCGTGAATCAAGTTTCAGGACAGCTCCAAGAGCGGCAAAGGCTTCAGCAGCTCAAGGCACTCAAAAAAGAGTCTTCCCAAACAAAAGCGACCGCAAAGAAGCTATTACGGACCCTTGGTAAAGAAAAGGAAGCCCTCCAAACAGCCCAGGCCCTCTTTGATCAAAGCCAACGTTATCAAGAACAAGGCCTCCTCGAGAAAGAGGAAAAACGAAACACCCTAGCTGCCCGCCTCATTCAATACAATGCAGGCTCGCCTAAACTTTCAGCAGACATAGGAAAGTATTTTTATAATCGAGCTGATTATCTTCTAATACAAGCTCCCCTAGAAGATAAGCATATAACCCATGCCCTTAAATGCCTACTCAGGATACTAGATATTGAAGGAAGCACGGAAGAATTAAGGCAAAAAACATTTTTAAAAATTGAGCACTGCGTCTCACTCTACATCGGAAGCAAACAAAACACTGCGCCGGTAAACATCAAAAAAGGAATCGCCTTAAACATTCTGCTTAAAAACCCTAACGAGCAACAAAGAATAAGCCGCATAGGACTCCTTGCTGGTCTCCCTTGGGAGCGCTTTTACAATGACATTTGCATCATAGAAGACCATTTCTATAATAAATTTATCAAGGCCTTATCAGGGCACCAGGCATCAACTACTGGGTAAACACGACCTCAATGCTGGAAAGAAACTGAAGTGTCTCTACGCGAAAGAAAAGCCAATAAAGAGCGGCCCCTAAAGCAAGCCAAGGCCCAAAGGGAACGGAACTGCCCCACTCTAAATTGTCACTAACATCTTTTGTTTTCTTCCTTGGGGTTTCCTTAATAGCTTTCATCGAAAGCCTAAGACCTAAAGCCTGCCCCAGCATCACGGTTGCAATAATTAAAGTCCCGCAGCATGCCCCCCCAAAGAGCGCAAAAAAGGAACCCTGCCAACCACAAAAAGCACCAATAGCACCCATAAGCTTTACGTCTCCAAAACCCATTGCATCTTTGTTGAGGACTGCTTCTGTAATGAGCGCCAACCATAAAATCATCCCTGAACCCACAAAAGCACCCAACAAAGAAACCAACACAGCATGCACACTATCTAAAAGAAAAACACCTGAAAGGGTATCTAAATGCATAGCAGGGAACATCCCTGAAAGAACAACGCCTAAAACCATGCCCCCTATAGTGAAACGGTCAGGGATGATCATATGATCTAAATCTATAAAAGTGGAGGCTATTAAAATAGCCATAAAAACCATACCTACCCAAGCATGCACAGGGCTTAAAAGCACCCAGCATAATAAAAACAAAACACCCGTTAACGCCTCTACAACAAAATAGCGGAAAGGAAACGGCTTCTTACAGCAACGCGCTTTTCCTCGCAAAATAAACCAGCTGATTAAAGGGATATTGTCGTACCAAGTAATAGGCTTACCGCAACGACAGTGTGATCGCGGCCCCATGAGTGAACGCTCTTCAGGAATACGGTAAATACACACATTAAGAAAGCTGCCCACACAGGCCCCCAAGAGGAAGATGAAAATAGGAAGATAGGGTAAAATCAAGTCGTACATAAGCTTTGTCGAATAATTAAGCAACTGAGTATAACAAGTTCAGTAAACATTTGCCCAGTCTAAAGCTCACACTCGTGCACAAAACGTGCAAATAGGCGGGCTAAGGCTATCTGCTTCTGTGCGGTATAGTGTTGGACTAAATTCTTACAGGTTCTGCGTATAATCTCTGTCACAGAAATAGGCTCCAAATAGCTTTTCTTGAAAGTCACTTTGCGCATCTTGAGGACTTCACGCATTTGCCTGACCGAGTACATAATACCCCCCTTAAAGGGATCAATATAGAAAGGTTCTTTTTCTATAAAACAGCCTAACATGACATAGCCAGGCAACCCAATAGGAGATAGTGGAATACCGCAGCGCTGAGCTACCAAGAGATAAAGAATAGAAAGGGATATGGGGATTCCCTTACGCCGCTTAATAACCTGATGTAGAAAGCTATTTAGTGGATCATCAAAGTGCTCAAGATTCCCTCGAAAGGCGTATTCAAAAAAAAGCACCCGATTAATAACCAAACATTTATCCTGGGAAGAACAGGGAAGAAGCATAAGCTCTCTAGCTCGTTTCGCAACCTGATCAAAAAAACCTGAGACTTCTCCTAAATCGAGCTTAGGGTAAACCGTCTGATCAAGAAGCAAGACCCCTGCCTCAAGGTCATGATCAACTCCTCGAATAAATTCAACAAACTCGCCCACGGTATCATGCGGAAGAAATTCTTTTAAAAAAACACGGGCATTACTTGCTGTGGGCTCTTCAGCACCCAAAGCTAACTCGCGTAAAAAATCAACAGCTTCTTCTCCTAGGCGCTCAAACTCCTCAAAAAGGGCCTTACGTATTGCTGGAGTATCATCATCCAATAGTTTAATAAAACTCTCTTTCTTTTCAGGGGTAAGCATTAGGGCATTTTACATTTAATAAGACCTCTCACCAAATAAATAAGTCCCTACTCGTATCAAGGTACTACCTGCTGCAATAGCCTCCTCAAAGTCACCACTCATCCCCATGGATAACTCTGGCAATGTAACACCCAAGGTAGACTCTAACTCTTCCTTAAGATTAGCTAAACGCTTAAAAGCAACTCTTGCTTCTTCTTTTCCTATCGGCGCAATCGTCATCAAGCCCTCTAATTTTATATTTTTAAGCGTCAGGACAGATTCAACTAATTTATGAGCCTCTAGTTGAGTCGCCCCAAACTTCTTAGGATCTTCGCCTGTATTAAACTGAAGCAATATTGCCTGCTGAATCCCAAGCTCTCCAGCAATGCGATCTATACGTTGTGCCAAAGCAAAGCTGTCCACTGTTTGAATACGATCAAAAAGTTCAATCGCTTTCTTAGCTTTATTACTTTGCAAGTGCCCCACTAATTCCCATCGGATAGAATTATCCTGAAGTTCCTCTTTTTTTGATTGAGCTTCTTGAATACGGTTTTCCCCAACAGCAAATAAGCCTGCTTTATGGGCATATTCCACACAATCTGCAGGATTATTTTTAGTCACAGCAGTTACCTTTACGGTTTCGGGGCTACGGCCACATTCCGAACATACTTTAGCGATAGAAGCCTGAAGCTGTTTATAATTTTCTAAAAAAGCTTCGTAATTTATCATAAAAATAAAAAATTGATCTTAAGTTGCATAATATTGTAAACTACTCGTGTATGCAAATTGAAAGTCTCCAGGTATTTAAAGACCTTGTCGAAAAGCAAAGCTTTTCGGAGGCAGCCAAAGTAAATGGGATTACTCAATCTGCAGTGAGCCAGAAGCTTAAGGTCATGGAAAAGACCTACAACACCCCTATTATCGATAACAGTCAAAAGCAATTTCAGCTCACCCCGGAAGGTCACATTCTTTACGAAAGCGCCAAAGAGATCCTCCATGCCTATGAGGCTATGCTTTGCAAAATCCAGACAGCTAAAAAAGAAATTGCTGGGCTCATCCGTATTTCTACAACATCCAGTATTGGATTGCACGAACTCCCTCGCTATATAAAGCAGTTCCTGAAGGAGCACCCTACTGTCAGGGTTAACATCGAGTACAGACGGGCTAAGCATGTCTATGAAGATATCTTAGAAGGCATAGCAGACTTAGGCTTTGTGGCCTTCCATTCTAAAACACGACACATTACAGCAATCCCTTTCCTCGAAGAAGAGATGGTCTTAGTGTGTTCTCCAGAAAGCCCTTTAAGCACTAAAAGCCGCCTACCCTTTAAAGAGCTAGAGCAGCATCCCTTTATTCACTTTGACAGCGACGTCCCTTCTTATGGAGCAATCCAGGATGTCTTTAAGAAATATAATATTGCTGTAGAAACAGCTATGAGTTTCTACGACACAGAAAACATCAAACGTGCTGTTGAAATTAACGCTGGAATAGCCATTCTCCCTAAAACAAATATAGCACGCGAGCTTGAACAAGGCCTCCTGTGCACAATCCCCATCGACTGGGAAGACTTCATGCGACCTATCTCTATTATTCACCATCAAAACAAGCTCCTCACTCCAGCCATGAAGAAATTCATCGATATGTTCCTCACTACATGAAAATACTATTCATCACACCTGAGGCTACCCCTTTTGCCCAAGTTGGTGGGCTTGCAGATGTTGCAGGCTCTTTACCTAAAGCACTGCGCAAGCTAGGGCACGATGTGCGCATCGTACTCCCGCGCTACGGCTGCATTCAAAAAAAAGAAGACTGGAAGTTAGATAAAAACCCCCTTGAAGTCCACTTAGGCGAAGGGCGCATACTTCAGGCAGGCCTGTGGGAAGCAAAAGTCCCCCATACGGACATCCCTGTATACCTCTTGGAGTATAATCAGTATTTTGAACGCCATGAAATCTATACAGGCCCCTGGGGAGACCACAGCGATAACCACGAGCGCTTCACTTTCCTTAGCCGAGCAGGGCTTGATTTATGCTACCACCTAGACTGGATTCCAGACGTAATCCATTGCCATGATTGGCCCACAGGGCTGGTACCGGTTTACCTAAATACCATAGAACGCTACAAGCCGCTAGGCCAAGCAGCCACTGTCTTCACTATCCATAGCTTGCGCCACCAAGGCGTGTTCGGGCCTGAGACACTTCAATTCGCAGGGCTTCCAGCATGGCTCTTACGTAACGATGGCTTAGAGTGTGTGGGTAATATCAACATGTTAAAGGGCGCCCTCTACCATGCCACAAAGATTACAGCGGTAAGCCCCCATTATGCTCAAGAAATCAGGGGCCCTCAATTTGGTTGTGGGCTTGAGGATGTATTGCGCTTCCGAGGCGCTGACCTCATTGGAGTCTTGAACGGTATCGATACAGACTTTTGGGATCCTCAGACAGATAAACGCCTCCCTGCTCATTTTTCAACAAAAGACCTTTCTGGAAAAGCGCTTTGCAAAGAAACCCTCCAAAAGGCTTTTAATCTCAAAAAAGACCCTAACATACCCATTTTTGGGGCTGTTGCGCGCTTATACGATCAAAAAGGCCTAGACCTTTTGGCCGCTATCATCCCAAGACTGATAGCCGAGATGAAGATCCAAGTCATAGTAGTCGGGGCCGGGGATCCAACCCTAGAGCATTTGTTTTCACACTATGCGAATGCCTACCCAGGCCAAGTGGGGGCCTATATTGGCTACTGTCCCAAGCTCTCACACTTAGTCTTCTCAGGGGCTGACTTCTTTGTAATGCCTAGCCGTTTCGAACCTTGTGGCCTAACTCAAATGTACGCGATGAATTACGGAACACTCCCTATTGCACGCGCTACAGGAGGGTTGGTCGACACTATTGAGTCTTATAACGAACAGGAAGAAACAGGCACAGGTTTCTTATTCGGTGAAGCTAGCACCAATGGGCTTTACTACACTATAGGCTGGGCCTGCGCCACCTACTATGACAAACCCAAAGCCATCAAAAAGCTCCAGAAGAATGCGATGCAAAAAGAATTCTCCTGGGATAGGTCCGCCAAAAAGTATACTGATATTTACCAGTGGGCTATTGATGCACGAACTCGTCATCACTAGGGCTTACTCTAGGTCAATGAGCTGCCCTAGAGATTCGTAATAACTTAATACCTGGGAAACATCCTTCAATTCCCCAACCACACCCTCAAATAAATCTTTCTTTTGAGTCTTCAGCTTTTGGATCCGCTCCTCAACCGTTCCAGGTGCAACTAAACGATAAATAAAAGTAGGATGCTTTTGTCCAATGCGGTGCACCCGATCAATTGCTTGAGCCTCAACAGCAGGGTTCCACCAGGGGTCGAGCAAGAAAACATATTCAGCTGCATGCAGGGTAATCCCTGTACCGCCCGCACGTAACGAAACTAAAATCACAGCAGCGCCTTCTGCCTCCTGAAAAGTATCTACAGGCTCTGCTCGATCCAAAGTCTGGCCCGTTAATTTATATAAAGGACAGTGTGGATACTCTTGAGTAATAGCGCCCTCTACTCGATCCAATAAACTTACAAACTGGCTAAAGATCACGATCTTGTGCCCCCCTTCGAGCAATTCACTCAATCTTTCCAGCAAGACCTTTAGCTTACCGCTTTGCTGAAAATCACAGGGCTTATGTTCAGGCAGCAGCGCAGGGTCACAGCAGACCTGGCGCAAACGTGTCAGCAGAGTTAAGACACTCATCGACTGGTGCTTCATAACCTGGGGTAAGGCCCCCGTCATGGCAGCAGTCCCCTTTTCAACAAGTTCCTGATAGTTTTCGCGCTGAAGATCAGTCAGTGGGCAATGCAAATCCATTTCTACCTTTTCAGGTAACTCTTCAAGCACATCTGTTTTTTTGCGGCGCAATACAAAAGGCGCTATCTGAGTCCGCAAGGCTTCGAGACTTTCAGCATCTTGGTTTGCAAAGCGATTTTCAAACTGCTTGCGCGTCCCTAATAACCCTGGCATTAAAAACCTGAAAAGTGTCCACACATCTAAAACTCGGTTCTCTAAAGGCGTTCCCGTGAGAACAAAGCGGTGGGCCGCACGTACTGATAAGCACGCCTGGGTTACTTTTGCCTCAGGGTTTTTAATAAACTGCCCTTCATCAAGCACAGCATAACCAAACTCAACCTCTCCTAATAAAGGCTTGTGCCTACGCAATTGAGTATAACTACTCAACCAAACATCCGGCTGCTCTAAGGCCTTAAAGTCATTGCCCTTCTTAAGTACCGCTAATTTTAATTCCGGGAAAAACTGCGCAGCCTCCTTTATCCATACAGGAATTACACTTGCCGGACACACTATTAAACTCGGTTTTCCCCTTGTAGGGTAGCTGGCGATTAGACTGAGGGTCTGTAAGGTTTTCCCTAACCCCATCTCATCTGCTAACAAGCCGTGGCAATCATGCTCTGCTAAGTGCCTTAAAAACTTGACTCCACGTTCCTGATAAGGCCTTAAACAGCCGATCTTCTTTTCTTTTTCCTGAGGCCCCTTTAATAAAGAAGCTTTCCAAGACTCAAGCTCAGGGCTTAGCTCGAGTGCCTTCCCTGCCTCTTGGCTAAAAGCAAAGAGCATATAATAGGGTATTTGCTTATCCGCAAACCCTTGCCAATCTGTAAGGAGTTTCTGGCGAGGCGCGCTCAAACGTACTAAACCTTTTCCTTTCAAGAAAGTAACCTGGCCCACATGACGCATCACTGAAGAGCTCTCAAGTTCTGAAAGCAGCTCATCCCCCAAGCAAAGCTTCCATGACAAACGGGCAGACGCCCTATCATCGGCGGCTAATTGAGTAATAGCCTCCAAAGATTGCTCCCCTTTCCTAAGTAATAAAAGTTCTTTATCGCGCTCTACACGAAACCACAAACGCCATCGCGGTAATTCTTTTTTCAAGAAATATTGTGCATTACTAAAATCCTTCAGCACGTAAGCTTTCTTATAAGGTAGCAGACGAAACCCTGCACGATGCGCAAGCCGGATAAATTGAATAATCTTCTCTCGCTCAGGCAAGGACAGGGCCTGCCCCTTTAAACTTTCCTTGTCCGTCAAAGCAGGGATGCGACCTTTCTCAGGGTCTTGCCAAAAAGAACGCACCATAAGCCCCAAGCTACCCACAGAGACTTCTAATACTAAAGGGCGCGCGACTGCCTGAGGTTCCTGCGGGAATTGCAGCCTCCAGTCCTCATAGAGAGGCTCTTCAGGCTCTACATCATCTTCAAGCGGCAGCATGGAGATTTCATCAGCAATTAATGCCTCAATCTCATAAATACCGGCCACAGCCAATGCCTTCCCCAAAATAGGGTTTTGGACTGAAGCCCGGCTCGAAAGCGCTCCTTCCTTCCACTCCAGAACCGCATAATGCTCCTCCCCTTTAATCTTGGCATTTACAATGGCATCCTCATTAGAGAGCTCCACCTCCCTAATAATATCATCCCGGTAGCATTCCCGACCCAGGCGCAAAGCTTCCACAGGAAAATACCCCTCCCACTCCGGAATCAGGTGCTGAAACCAAGATTCTAGAGAAAGATTTGAATAAGTGCGTTTAGTTGGTGGAGCCCCCATAAAAGTCAAAAGAAAGATAGAAAATAGTAAAATTTAACCCTACACACTGCCTAAAGTCAATAAATCCCTTTTTTATGCGGTTTATAGCCGAGTCAACGCCTTATAAAAACTTTAATTTGTATTCAAAAAACAAATACAATCTTTTTTAAGAGAGAAAAATCAAATATTTTCCTTAGCATTCCTTATAGGTATCGCTGCGAGAAGCTTTACTGATGCGGGATCCAGAGATGTTGCTATTCAGACAGGCATATATGAAACACACTTACAAAATATTGCATGAGACAAATTGTCTCTCTCACCTTAACTCACATCCGCCAGAAGATGCCCTTCACATAACGATCAAAAGTTCAGGTTTTTCCTTGACACAGTTTTTTGTCCCGTAAGTTGTTCACAAACAGCAAGTTATTAACTAAAGAACCACCCCAAATAAAAGCAACCTTTTTCTGCAAAATTTGTGCGCAAAAGTCCGTGAATAACTTGTTAGAAAGTTGCACTTGCCATCGAATAAGCTTTGGGGATTTACTCTTATTCATAGACCAAAACACGTCTTGTTCACGATAAAATCTTATTCATACCCCGTTTTTTCACAATTATATGTCTCAGATAATCAAAACCACTCATAATACAAAGCATAAGCCAGCTGCAGTTGATGCACCGCCGCTTATCATGCAGGGTTAATAAGAGCAGCAGGCCCCTTAGCTGACTTATTAAAACAACACCTTGCAACAACTTGATTATCAACCCTCACTCTTAACCCTCTTTTTTCTGACAATAACCACATGAGCCATACTACTTGTACCCAAGATCTCTGGGAAACCGTAAAAAGTGACTTTCAAAGTCTCTTCCCCCATGATGTTTATCGCACCTGGTTTGAATCCATGGAATGCATACAGCAAGACGATGAAAGCATCACTTTAGGGGTCCCGAACGATTTCGCGGCTATCTGGATTCAAGATAACTACTCAGACCTTATTGCGAAACGTTTTCAAATGGCCACTGGCCATTCTATGGCTGTTGAAATTAAGGCGACCGGCAATGATCTTGCCCGTGAAACAACCCCCACTAAGGTCCCTTCAGCTCAAGACGCACTTTCTGGCCTAGAAACCCCTACAACACGCATCCCCAACCTAAACACAACAGCTGCAGACGATCGCTTTAAGAAGCCTAAGGCTCAAAGACATTACCTGCTCAACCCTAAGAACACTTTCGAAAACTACGTAGTGGGCGTAGGAAACCAACTCGCTCATGCTGCTTGTATTGCTGTAGCGAATGCCCCTGGTAAGGCCTATAACCCCCTCTTCCTCTACGGAGATACCGGACTCGGAAAAACTCACTCCATGCAGGCGATCGCCCATCATGTGCTCAACACGAACCCCGAGGCAAAGATCATTTACGTCTCCTCCGAGAAATTCACTAACGAGTACATCCGCGCTATCCAAGAAAACAGCGTTATCAAATTTAGACAAAAATACCGTCAAGCAGACGTCTTGCTTATTGACGACATTCACTTCCTCTCTGGCAAAGAACGTATCCAAGAGGAGTTCTTCCACACTTTTAACGAGCTGTTTGAATCAGGAAAACAGATTGTAATGAGCTCGGATCGGCCGGTGAACGAGATTGCAAAACTCGAAAACCGCCTTGTCTCTCGTTTCCAGTGGGGTTTGGTAACAGACATCCAAGCACCTGACCTGGAAACCCGCATGGCCATTCTCGCTAAAAAGGCAGAAGCCATGAACCTTGAGCTTGAGGAACCCATTATGGAATTCCTCGCTGAGCGTGTCTCACGTAACGTACGTCGTATGGAAGGAGCCCTAACCCGTGTTGCGGGTTATGCAGCCCTCACTAATGGCTCTATTGACATCGCGTCCGTTGAAAAACTCCTGCAAGATATTTTGCAAGAGGAAGCTCAAAACAAGATCTCGATCGAAAAGATCCAAGAAAAGATCGCCAAATACTATAAGCTGACGATTGAGGACATGAGCAGTAAGCGCCGACCGGCGAATATTGCCTTCCCAAGACAAATTGCAATGTACCTCTCCCGCATGCTTACCAGTCACTCCCTTCAAGAAATCGGGAATGACTTTGGTGGCCGGGACCACGGGACCGTAATCCACGCCTGCAAAACCGTAGAAAACATGATGGAGCAAGATGCTTCAATTAAGCATACGGTTGAGTCTTTACAAAACCAGCTTGCCAATCAGCGCTTTTAAGTCTCAAATAGCCCCATCATGGAGCTTTCTGAAGACCAAAAGACGCACATTGCCAACTGGATAGACGCCGGGGAAACTCTCGCCCAAATCCAGAAAAGGATCACTGAAGAGTGGAATATCCCCCTTACTTATATGGAAGCACGCTTCCTGGTGGATGATTTGGGCCTAAATTTCGCCAAAGAAGAAAAGCCTGCTGCCCCAGAACCTAAAGCCGAAGAAGGAGCCTCAGACCTAGAGCCTGTGGGCGGAGTCCAGGTAGAGGTCGATAAGCTTACTCGCCCAGGTACCGTAGCCAGCGGACAGGTCGTTTTTTCAGATGGAAAAAGCGCTGCCTGGCAGGTAGATCCCCTCGGCAGACTGGGGTTAATCCCCAAAGAAGAGGGCTATCGCCCCTCAGAGGAGGATTTGCAGGAGTTCCAAGTTGCTCTGCAACAGCAGCTTAAACCAATGGGATCCTAGCCCTTAAGAATAATAAATTATCACGAATAATCTCTCTTTTTCGGCTTGCATAGCCACGAAAAACTGAGATGCTAGTCCTCTTTCATAAACGACTTTAATTTATTTACTTAACAGCTTTTCTATGAAGGCGACAATACAGACTCAAGGCAGACAATTTACGGTAAAAGAAGGAGACATCCTTTTTGTAAACCGCTTTAAAGACACCAACGCAGGTGATTCCGTCACTATCGATGACGTGCGCATGGTAGGTGAAGGCGAGCAAGTGCGCTTTGGTACCCCTAAGGTATCTGGTGCTTCCGTAGTGATTGAGATCCTCGAGAACAAGCGCGACAAGAAGGTAATCGTCTTCAAGAAGAAGCGTCGTAAGGGCTACGAGCGCAAGCGTGGTCACCGCCAAGAAATTTCCGTTATCAAAATTAAATCCATCAAAGCGTAAGCACTTTTAAGTCATGGCACATAAAAAAGGACAAGGAACCTCCAAGAACGGACGCGATAGTAATAGCCAACGCCTTGGCGTTAAAAAGTACGGAGGAGAAACCGTACGCGCAGGAAACATCCTAATGCGTCAGCGCGGAACCAGAATGCGCCCAGGAGCAAATGTAGGCCTCGGTAACGACTACACCCTATTCTCTCTAGTAGACGGTAAGGTAATCTGGGATGCTAAGCACCGCAAGGTATCTGTAGAACCTGTAGCTGCTGCTAACTAAAAGATTTTCAATTTAATAAAAAAAGCCGTCTAATAACTAGACGGCTTTTTTTATATCTAAAACTTAAGCATTTACAGGAGTAAGCTTACTCCCCTGGCAAATACGTCCATCAGGGTAATAGGCAACCCCTGTTTGAGTATGGTAGTAACCAATCACCTGCGTCCTAGACATATCACGCATGGTAATCATATATTTACCAATTTTGCCTTGAGCTTGTTCTTCTACCTGTCCTATCGAGGTACTTTGTATAACTTGGTTTGATTCTTGAACGTCCATAACAAAACAACTCAGTAAAGACTTTTTTAAACAAAGCAAGACTCTTTCATTGAACCTACACTCCTATCTATTCAAGCTATAATTCAATGAGTGCTTCTTCTACATCGCTGTCTGCTCTTTGGGTAAGCCCTGAAGGTATTGTCCATCAACAAGAGGTCGATACTCAAGGTAAACGTACTGAAAGCACTCAAAAACTGTCCCCCTTTCTATGGATTGAATCCGGAGCAACACCCCCACCCTCAGCCTCTACCGAAAAACTTGCAGGGGATGGCGCTTTAAACGAACTCATCCACTTTACCTCGCGTAACGATTATGACACTTGGCTCAAGGACAACCGCAAAGCTTACAACCTAGAAGCCATCAAATCCCTAGAGGGCCAACACCTCCTCAAAAACCAACTGCGACTCTTTGCAGACCTTAATTTCTCTGACCTTAAGCGCTGCCAGTGCGATATCGAAACAGCCTGCTCAGTCGACAACGGGTTTAGCAGCGCCTGGCGCGATGGGGACCGTGTCCTTGCTATAGGGCTACTCTTCGGGGATCACTACGAGCTACTCACCCTCTCAGAAGATTCTGACGAAGCCGAGGCTGAGCTCCTCGAGCAATTCAATGAAGCCCTCGCTACGCATGACCCGGACACAATCGAAGGGCATAATATCTTTAAGTTCGACCTCGAATACCTGCGCATCCGCTGTCAAAAACTAAACGTCGCCTGCCAGTGGGGGCGCTTTGGTCAGAAGGCTAGCTCGCACAAGAGTCGAATTCGCATTGCCGAACGCATGATTGACTTCCCGCGTTGCGATATCCCTGGGCGTACCGTGTTTGACACCTACCTCATGATCCAAATCTACGACCTCACGGCACGGGATCTTTCTTCATACGGACTCAAAGACGTAGCCCTACAACTCGGTGTCACGACTGAGGCTAACAAGCGTACCTATCTAGAAGGCCATGAAATTGCGGGCGCTTTCGAGACAAACCGGGAAGCATTTTTAAGCTACCTCAAAGATGATCTACGTGAAACTCAAGGGGTAGCGAACCTGCTCCTCCCTACCTATTTTGCTCAGGTAAAGAACTTCCCGATTACGCTTCAAGAAGCCAGCTTACGCGGCACTGCCCATAAAGTAGATGCCATATTTCTAGAGCAGTACTACCACAACAAACACAGCCTCCCCATGGGGGAACAAGTCTCACGCTTCGAAGGTGGCTACACTAAAAGCTTTGAAACGGGTGTCTATCAAGAGGTTCTTCATTTTGACGTCGCCTCTCTCTACCCAAGCCTCTTGTTGCTCTTAGGGAGGAACCCAAAAAATGACAGCTTAGGCATCTTCATAAAAACCCTCCAAGACCTGCGCCAATACCGTCTTGAGTATAAAGAAAAAGCCCGCACTGCAGATACAGAAGCCCTCCGGCAAGAGTACGACGCGCGCCAATCTAGTTTTAAAATACTGATTAATTCTTTCTACGGCTACCTAGGCTTCTCGGGCGCACGCTTCGCTGACGGGGACCTTGCCGCTGAGACTACCGCTAAAGGCCGAGAGCTCTTACAAACACTCATCGAAACCTTCCAGCAAGAAGGCTGTACCCCGCTCGAAGCAGACACTGATGGTATCTACGTAGAAGCATCCAAATATTACAAAAAACCTGAGGTGCTCCTAAAAAAAGCCTCTGCTGTCCTCCCTGAAGGCGTTGACCTTGAGCATGACGGCACGTACCCGGCCATGTTCTGCTATAAGGCCAAAAACTACGCCCTCTACGATGGCCAGCGTGTTATCTTAAGGGGTTCTGCACTGCGCTCTCGGGGGATCGAGCCTTACCTTAAAGAACTCAGTACCTGCCTCATCTATTATCTCTTAGGTGCTTCACCTGAATCACCGAAGACCCTAATTGACCAATTCCGTAAAGAGATTGAAGCAAAGACTTTTCCTGTAGAGCGCCTTGCTAAAAGTGAATACTTAAGCCAAAACCCTGGCGTCTATCAAAAAGCAATTAGCGAGGGCACGAAATCCCGCCGTGCATCCCTAGAGGTTGCCCTGCGCTGCAAAAAACGCCCCCAGATGGGAGAGCGTGTTACCTATTTCATTACACCCGGGGACAAAAAGCGCCTACCCGACTGGCAGCAGGCCCGAGCCATCGAAGAGTATGACCCAGAGACACTCCCTTATAATAGCGAGTATTATCTAAAAAAGATTGATGACTGGCTCAAGCGCTATGGGGAGTTTCTAGAGTCAGAAGAGCCTTTACAGGGTGAGCTATTTGGGTAGTCTTGGGGGCTATGGAACCCTCACCTATCAATACTGCTGCTATACCAAACCTCTTTAATATTCCACATAACACAAAAGTCACACGCACTGTGACCTACACCTTTCAAGATGGAACAACACACACTACTAAAGGGCCGGTTACCCCTGGTAGAGCTATTGCCTCATTATCGGATTGTTTTCCTCAAGGGACTATTCACTGCCTTCAGTCTCGTGAAGCGGAATCAACCTCCGATCAACCAGCCTACCACCTGAACCTTACCTTTGCTTTAAAAGCGAATGGCTGCAGTACAGAGTCTATCATAAAACTCCTATGTACTCAAAATGCTTTATGCCAGGCCCTTACCCTTACAGAGGAATTCCTTAACCCTAGTAATGCAGAGCAGCTCACTAAATATTTAAAAGCAACAGCGCAAAGCCGCGAGCAACTTTTAAACACTTTTATGCCTGAATTCTGGCAGCGTCTTTTTGAACTGATTAACAAAGCCACAAGAGCCCAAGGATCGCTAAATCAACTACGCCTATCTGAAAAAACACGCAAAATCCCGGCCCAAAGAGAACTAGCTTCAAAGCTTAACAACATTGCAATTCGCCTTCGTAACCTTTTTCAAAGGGAAGAATACGCAAAAGAATCCGCACAGGCTTTAAATAAAACCTATAAGCTCATCTACCCAAATCTTAAGATTGAGGGAAACTACCAGGGGATTGAAGGTATCGCCAAGAGCTTCCATGTTGAAACGGCAGAAGAAACAAAACCTTCCGAAGATCTAATAGAAAGGTACACTGCATTAGCCAAAGACTGTCTTTCCGGAACTCAAGACCAAGCAGTGTTAGAGAGCTTCCTCAAGCTATTAGCTTAATGATAGGGAGCGTATGCTCTTTACAAAGAATTTAAATAGATTAGAATCCCAGCATGGACTCTTCTACTACTGCTCCCTCTAAGGCTTCAACTTCCCACCAAGATGTTTTTGTGCTTCCTCCGCATGAAGAACCTCAAAAGCTACCAGTTACTACGACCCTTACCTTTGCGAATGGGACACAATATACAATTAAATACACGCTACCTCCTGAGCAAACATTCAAAATGATTCAGGGCGACCTTCTCCCCGAAGGCTCTTATAATGCAAAGGGAACTCTAAAAGATCGCGAAGGGAAGCAGATAGAAGGAGATGAGCTGATTGGGCATTATATCTGTGATGCTCTAAAATCGAATGGTCATAGGATTGAAACGATAATCCGCATGTATTGCGAACGTTATGATCTAGAATCGGCACTTAAGCTTATTGAAAAGCTACTCGATCCAGAAAAGAGTGATCAGTTCACCCAATACCTCAAAGAGACGAATCAGTCTAAAGATGACTTTTTAGATGTTTTTATGCCTGAGTTCTTCAAAAGTCTTTTAAAAGCACTGAATAGAATATGGTTAGGCGAAGAAATCGAAGCTTTCTCTTCTCCTTATACTCACTTTGCAACGCGTGCTCGAGAACTCTTTGGCAATATTTATTCCTACCGATATAGTTCTGCAGAAGCTTTAAATATTGCTTGGAGGAAGTTTCTTCCAAGCAATAAATTTCCTGAAGAACTGAGTACTATTAATAAGCTCTACGGCATTACAGCTCATTTTCTAAACCAAAGCGCTGAAAGAGCACTCACGACAGAAGAGATCTTGAGCTACGCAAAGCTAGCCAGTGATTTCATGAATATGCTCAGCATCATAGAGGATCCGTCTACTGCTGAAGAACCGACTACTATCCTAAAGACCTTGGGCCTCTATGCCGCTAAACAAAAAAATACGGAGGCACTTCAAGGCCTCATAGACCTTGTTGTAAGCATCCCTGTCGATACGCAACAACTCTATCGAACCCCTTGCCCTAGTGAAACTTCCCACAAGGAATACGACATACTTACAAATGCAGCAGCCTTCCTTTGCCTCTTAAAAAAGGACACTACTAAAACATGGGATGACTACGAGGCTTTGAGTATTCCTGAGCGCTGCCAAGTTATGCTAGAGTTCCTCCCTGAGGTGCTTGATACTCAGAGCATTCCCCTTATCTTTCGTATCGAAGACCTTCACATACAGTGGGGCCTACTAGCCTACTTCGAGGGATTCCTAAAAAACCATTTCAAAGACGCTTACACCCCTTTTACAGGAACAGCATTGCCTTGGTCACCACCCAAAAGAATAGGGTTCATTCCTTTCTTTGACATAAAAACAGCCCTTATCGATGAAGATCTCCATCGTAATTTCACCCCAAGGGCCTTTGAAGAAGCCTGTAAAAAAATACAAGAATGCTTTGAAGGAAGAAGCAAAGACTATGGCATAAGTGCTTACTTTAATGGACGCATCCAAGCAATGACTCCTCCTATACCTGAAGAAGCCCAAGCCACTACCTAATTTATGCCTACAAATGCAGCTACCATACCTCCTCGACAAAGATTTACTCCTACCGAGCCAACGACTCGGCCTCCAGACGCCAGAGCACTCCTGAACCCTCGCAACCCGCTCTCCCCTAAAGAGCGCATGATAGCGACTGAAGCTGCATTTTGCGGTAGTGTGCAGTCGGGCTGTACTGATCAAGCCCCTCTACTTCTGCGCAGAATAGCATTCCAGGATTATGAAAAAGCTTCGAGCCACCTTTGGGCACTTGCACAAAAAAAACTCGAGAAAGAGCCCCTGGCAGCCTTAAAATATGCTGCAGGGTCTTACACACTCCCTTTCCGTCTAGGCCTCCTCCATTCTTTTAGGATCCACCCCAATAATCGTGAGGGCATCCGTATGCAAGCAGGCTTATATTGTGGGGTATTCCTAGGACTCAGCTTCATCGGAATCAACTACGCAGAACACAAGAGTTTTGGAACCAACTATACAAGCCCCGCATTCGAACGCTTTATATATGCGCTAGATATTGCTCTTTAGAGCGCAGCCCCGGTATCATCCCAGGCTTTTGCACTCGCAGGCAAGGCCTCTAGTATATTAGCCGTAGGTGTACCTGTCTGGTAATTAACTAACTGCCCGCCTTGTGCGCTCAAATTCTGGAACCACTGCACGTGACCATCAAGGAACGCTATGTGCCCACCCTGGGCTCCGTACACACCTGTTTCAGCATCCCAAGTTCCATCTGCCTTAAGCCCGCGTGTCCAAGCAATGGGTGTTGTCGAGGCTGGTGCATTCGCAGGAACGCCTGAGGCCACCGCAAAACTTTTAGGAAATGCAGCAAAGTCACTAGCAAGCGCCCAACTATCTCCCGTATGGGTAGCCACCACCCGTGGTTTTGTTGCCGTTGATGCAGATACTTTAGGGTCATCACTCACCACCCAAAGCTGCGGATCATTCAAGCCCGTGTGCTCAGCTAAGACAACAGCCCACTGCCCCAAATCATTCACGTTAATTTGGCGGAAGCTCCCACTATCATCATAGGTATAAGTCGCATGAGCCAAAGCAATCTGGCGCAAATGACTCGCCGCCTTAGCACGACGGGCCTTGGTAATGGCTTTGCCTGTAGTCGGGACAATGATTGCCGCCAGAATACTGACAATAGCAATCACAGCCAAGAGTTCAACGAGGGTAAACGCAGCGCGCCGTCTTCTCATGAGATGTCCTCCAATTACATTTTATAAGGAAGCGGATTCGCCTTAGAGAGCGCTACAGCAGCCTCCTTCGCCTGAGCAAGCGTTGCTTCATCCTCAGGGTTATTCAGCACTGACACAATAATACCGGCCAAGGTCTTCATCTCGCCCTCTTGCATACCCCGCGAAGTGACCGCTGGTGTTCCCAAGCGCACTCCACTGGTCTGGAAGGGGCTTCGGGTCTCGTAAGGAACGGTATTACGGTTAGTTGTAATATTCGCTTTCTCTAGAGCAATCTGTGCTTGCTTACCGGTAAGGTCCGGGTGGCTTGGACGCAAATCAATCAACATCAAGTGGTTGTCTGTTCCGCCGCTTGATAAAGTCAGTCCTTGCTCAACCAAAGCTGCTGCAAGAGCCTTAGCATTTGCTATTACCTGCTTCTGGTATTCTTTAAAGCTAGGCTTAAGTGCTTCCGCAAAACAGATGGCTTTCGCTGCAATAATATGCATCAGTGGCCCTCCTTGAGTGCCTGGGAATATGGCAGAATCAATCGCCTTAGCATGCTCCTCTTTGCACATAATCAAACCACCGCGTGGCCCACGTAAGGTCTTATGGGTTGTGGTGGTTACAAAATCGGCATAAGGGACTGGGGAGGGATGCAATCCTGCGGCAACGAGACCTGCGATGTGAGCAATATCAGCCATCAATAAAGCCCCACAACTCTTAGCAATTTGCCCCATGCGCTCAAAATCAATCTCCCTCGGGTATGCTGAGGCCCCTACGGTAATCATCTTGGGCTTTTCCTTTTCGGCCATAGCTGCCAAAGCATCATAGTCGATACGCCCATCATCCTCATTCACACCATAATTAACCGCCTGGAAGTACATCCCACTCAAGTTCTTAGGGTGTCCATGAGTCAAGTGGCCTCCGTGCTCGAGGCTCATCGTCAAAATCTTATCTCCGGGCTGCAAGGTCGCCAAATAAACGCCAATATTCGCCTGGCTGCCTGAGTGTGGCTGCACATTGGCATGCTCGGCACCAAAAAGCTCTTTCACGCGGTCAATAGCCAGCTGCTCGACCGTATCGACATACTCGCACCCACCATAATAACGCTTTTTGGGGTAACCCTCTGCGTATTTATTAGTCAGGACACTCCCAGCTGCCTCTAAAGCTGCTGGGTAAGTAAAATTCTCTGAAGCAATCAATTCAACATGCTCCTCTTGGCGTTCCCGCTCAGCAGCAATAGCTGCAGCAATAGCTGGGTCCAACTCAGAGAGCGGCTCACTTGATAACAAACATTCGGTCATAGTTCTATTGATTTTCGATTTTCCCCACTCGTCTTTCGTGCCTCCCTCCTTCGAAGGGAGTCTCTAAAAACATTTTCATACATCTGGCCCCTATATAAGGAGTCACATATTTTTCACCTACACAAATAACGTTAGCATTGTTGTGACGACGAGCATATTCTGCTGCATCTTCATTATAAATAAGCGCAGCCCTTACACCTGGGATCTTATTCGCACTAATACTCATCCCAATGCCACTTGTGCAAACTAATACTCCAAAATCACAATCTCCTGAGGCCACATCTTTCCCAACTGCTTGGGCATAATCAGGGTAATCTACTGATTCCTTGCTCTTAGTACCATGATCGACAACCTCATGACCTGCCTCCTCAAGGACTTCAATAATAGACTCTCGAAGACTAATACCTCCGTGATCAGCTCCTATGCTTACTTTCATGTAAAGGGTACTCCTTTTTAATAAATTCAACAATCGACGGGATTGCCTCTTCCATAGCGTGATGACAGGCTTCGTAGGTTTCTACGGCCATCCCAAAGGGATCAGGAACCTCCTTCTCGAAGGTATTATTCATAAAGTGACGCATCAAATAAACATGCGCAGGTGGATTGCGGTATTGGGTTTCAATGGCAATGCAATGGTTTGCCGTCATCCCAAAAATGGCAAAAGAACGCTCTACAATTTCTTGCGTTAGGCACTGACTTCTGTGTGCAGAAATATCGATGCCTAATTTTTCTAAAACGCGAACTGAGTTCATCGAAGGTCGGTCTCCATTAAAGGCAGTCACCCCAGCTGAAATAACTGGAATTGCGCTTAGTGCTTCTCCTTGTGCGACTAACGCACGCTGCAGAAGGGCCTCTGCCACAGGGCTACGGCAGATATTGGCAGTACAAACAAAGGTAATATAAGAACGCTCTTTGGCCATTAGCCACCAAAATAGGGAATCGGACTCACTAAGTAAAGCAAATGCTTAACAATTTAAGCGTGTATGAATAATGTCGATATAAAGAGTATAATCTCTTTTTTATAACCGTCCGAAGATAAGCTTTTTTTGCATTTTTTTATTGAAAAATAATATCCATGGTGTACTATTATACAATAAGTTAGGAAACTTTTAACTTTAATATAATTCATCTTTTTACAAAACAACTTAAAATCATAGAATGGCCGCTGGTAAATCGTCAGGCAATGCGCCTCTCACCTTTGACCTCAAACAAGATCTTTTTAATCAACTCAAGCAGTTCCAAACCGAAAGTGGTGCCTCTTCCCTAAGTGAAGTCATCCGTTTTGCAATAAGTAGTTTCGATTTTGAAAATTTTACAAACACAAGCAAACCACACAAACAACTTTCAGTTCGTTTGCCTGAAGATCTCAAACGAGTTCTCCTTAAACTTTCGCGTCAAAAACAAGTCAGCATTGGAGAATTACTCCGCGTTGCTTTAGACGCGCTTACCGTTACCCCTAAAAAAGGTACAATACTAACTAAAACAAGCAGTTCTATGGCCCCAAAAAAGAAAACCAAAAAAAAGACAGCCAAGAAAAAGGCTCCAGCTAAAAAGGCTACCAAACGTAAGGTAGCTAAAAAGAAAGCTGCCCCCAAGAAAAGAAAAGTAGCCAAGAAGAAGGTTGCTAAGAAAAAGACCGCTAAGAAAAAAGTAGCTAAGAAGAAGACTACCAAGAAAAAAACGGCTAAGAAAAAGACTACCAAGAAGAAAACAGCTAAGAAAAAGACAGCTAAAAAGAAGGTAGCTAAGAAAAAGACCGCCAAAAAGAAAACAGCCAAGAAAAAGACGGCTAAGAAGAAGGTAGCTAAGAAAAAGACCGCCAAGAAGAAGACGGCTAAGAAAAAGGTAGCCAAGAAGAAGACTACCAAGAAAAAAGCTACAAAGCGCAAGACTACCAAGAAAAAGAAGTAAATAGCTTCAATTTCTTGATAGAAGCCACTTTCACAAGTCGCTTCTTGTGGCAGGCAGCATGAATGGGGCTGTTTCTGCTAAATTTCAAAAAGGCTCTCTAGAAATAGAGAGCCTTTTTTATTTCCTTGGATTTTCCTGAGGCCAGCTTAATCTAGGCTCTATCAATCCCCTTCTTAATAGACCTCGATTATGCCCTACAAACACCTCAGTACAATAGCCCTGGCCCTCTCCCTTGGCCTCACCACTTATGCCAAGCCCATAGAAACTATTCTAGGGCCACTAGAAACGAATGACCCTGTTGTTGATCAATTATTAGACTCTGAGGCGATGCTCAGACTCCAACACATTGACCAATGTGGGATCAACTTCTACTTTGGCTATAACCCCCCTTTCAGTCGTTATGACCATTGCCTAGGAGTATACGCCCTACTCAAACGCTACGATGCCCCTCAAAAAGAATGCATTGCAGGGCTACTTCATGATGTTTCTCATACTGTATTCTCACATGTAGGTGACGTCTTATTTGACGAAGAGGGCTACCAGGACAATATCCACGCCTGGCATCTAAAGCAAATGGGCCTTGGTGAGCTCCTTGCAAACCATAATATCACCATCGAAGAGGTCCTACCTGACAACGAAGAATACAAAGCGCTCGAACAAGAGCTCCCCACCCTATGTGCTGACCGTATTGAATATAATCTCCACAAAGCCTACGTATTTGGGATGATTGATAGCCAGAAGATCAATAAGCTTCTCGAAGACCTCCATTTCGAAAATGATACCTGGTTTTTCAACTCCCCCAAAAGCGCTAAAAAACTCGCAGACCTATCCCTCTACTTTACAGAACATTTCTATGGGGCCCCCTACAACCTTGCGCTTATGCAAATTACGGCCCAAATGCTCCAGCAAGCCATGGACATCGGCCTCATTACTTCAGACGAAGTCCATTTCGGCAAAGATTTAGATATTCTAGAAAGGCTAAAAACCAGCGAAGACCCTATTATCCAAAAAGGAATCACTCAATGCAGCGATATCCATGCGCACGTAGAATTAGCCGAAAACGAAGACTACGACGTTCATATCTACACAAAATTCAGAGGGATAGACCCCTGGGTAATGCAAGAAGGTGAACTCCATAAACTCACAGACCTAGACCCAAGCTACAAGAAAAGATACGAACGCATCAAGGCACACGTAGCTAAAGGCGTCAAAATACGCTTTAAGTGAATCTAAACAGGAATCAGGTCTGAGACCATAGAGCGCTCTTCGGCTAGTTCTACTACACTTGCATCAATTTTCTGCCGACTAAACTCATTCACAGGAACGTCCTGGACAACCTCCCAGTTTTTTCCATCCGAGCGGATCGGCATAGAAACCATAAGGCCAGCCTCGGTGCCGTAACTCCCATCTGAGCAAACAGCGACACTATTCCAGTCCCCTTCAGGGGTTGGGTTAATAATGAAGCGCACAGTATCAATCGCCGCATTCGCCGCTGAAGCTGCTGAAGAGAGACCACGCGCTTTAATAATAGCAGCCCCCCGCTGTTGAACAGTAGGGATAAATGTCTCTTTAAACCAAGCCTCATCGTTAATGACCTCAGCAGCAGACTTACCATTAATAGTAGCGTTATAAATATCAGGGTATTGTGTTGCGGAGTGATTCCCCCAGATCGTCATCCGTTCTACTGCAGTAATATCTACGCCTGCTTTTTGAGCAAGCTGAGTCTTCGCCCGGTTTTCATCTAGGCGCATCATTGCAAACCACCGCTCTTTAGGGACAGACGGAGCATTGTTCATTGCAATCAAGCAATTGGTATTACAGGGGTTACCCACCACCAATACACGCACATCATCAGCCGCATTTTTATCAATTGCTTGGCCCTGCCCCGTAAAGATCTTTCCATTAAGCCCCAAAAGGTCTTTGCGCTCCATCCCCTGTTTACGCGGCATACTACCGATTAATAAGGCCCAATTCACATCTTTAAAGCCTACATTCAGGTCATCCGTGGCCACAATGTCTTTGAGCAGAGGGAAGGCGCAGTCATCAAGCTCCATCACGACTCCCTTTAGCGCGTCCATCCCTTGAGGAATCTCAATCAAGTTAAGCGCAACAGGCTGATCAGGGCCAAAAAGGCCACCTGAAGCAATCCGGAATAGTAAAGCATAGCCGATTTGCCCGGCAGCTCCTGTAACAGCAACACGTATTGGGGTCTTAGATTGAGTCATCCAGTTACTTTAAATAACTATAGGCCTGACGCAATACTCTTTCAGTATCTTCCCACCCTAAACAAGGGTCTGTAATCGAGACCCCATACTCTAGATCTTCCTTCGCCTGAGGGAATGGCTGGCTGCCTGATTTTAAATTACTTTCAAGCATCACCCCCATAACATGGGCTTGCCCTGACTGACGTGTCTTTAGGACAGACTCAAGCACAACGGGTTGGTTATTCGGGTCTTTATTGCTGTTAGCATGGTTACAATCCACCATCATGGTCGGCAACAGCTGGTTTTCGAGAAGCAATGCTGTTGTCTTTAATAAGCTTGCCTCATCATAATTAGGCCCATGACGCCCGCCGCGTAAAACCAAATGACAACTCGCATTACCACAGGTACTAATAGCTGAAGCCTGCCCCTCTTTGCTAATCCCCAAGAAAGTCTGGCTATGGTTGGCTGCCTGGATAGCGTGTATCGCCGTTTGGATAGAGCCATCTGTACTATTTTTAAACCCTAAAGGCATAGATAAGCCTGAAGCCAGCTGACGATGGGTTTGGGATTCTGCTGTACGAGCCCCAATAGCACTCCAACAGACTAAATCTGCAATGTACTGCGGGGTAATCGGATCAAGCAACTCTGTTGCAGTAGGCAGGCCCAGTTGCAAGATCTCCCTCAAAAAGCTACGCGCCATTTTAAACCCTTCAGGAATAGCATAGGTCTGATCCAAGTGAGGATCCATAATTAACCCTTTCCAGCCGATTGTCGTACGTGGTTTTTCAAAATACGTACGCATGACAATAAAGAGCCGATCGGATAATTCCTGAGCAAGGGCTGCCAAGCGCTGTCCGTACTCCTTCCCGGCCTCAACATCATGAATAGAGCAAGGCCCTACAACGACTAATAATCGAGGGTCATGGCCCAAAATAATAGCCTCAATCGCTTGACGAGCCTGCGCCACAAAATCCGCTACCTCTGGATCTATAGGGACTGACTCACACAACTGCGCAGGCCCAGGGAGGACCTCCGTCGCTGTTAAGCGAGTATCAGTAAGTTGATCTAAAATCTGCATACCTTTAAAGTAGGTCGGGGTCACGACCTAAGGCAAGATCATTCACTCCTTGTTATTTCGCAGCCAAATACGTATCTCAAAAGCCACCAATTCTTTGTGCTTTTCTACAAGACTCATAAGTGCCTGTTTTGCTTCAGCATTTCCCTGCTGCGCGAGCTCAAAGAAAAGACCTTCAGCATTATAAAATATTTCTTCAGCAGCAGGGTTGCTACGAAAGACTGCAAGCTTGTAAGAAGCGTAGACGAGTTTCTGGCCAGGATCGAGCTGCTTCGTATCTCTTAAGCTTTCCAAAGCATTAATATTAGTCTCTAACTCTTCCTCAATATGAGAGACTAAGCTTTCTGTGCTTCGCTCCCAGAAAGGAGTCGCGTGTTGTAGATCAATAGGAATGCCCATAGTAATAAAAATATTTAAACTTTAGCAAGTTCCTGAGCTAGCATTCCATCGGGGAGTACTGACAATTCCTCCACAAAATCTACAGGGCCTGTTAACGTTGCTTTATAGTCCGAACTTAAATGAACCTGCAAAGCCCCACCCGGCATAAGGACCTTAATATCTGCCCCACAATGCCCAAGTTTATGGGCTACAGCAGCCGCTGCACAACTGCTACTTCCTGAAGCTTTTGTATAGCCAGCGCCGCGCTCCCAAATTTCAATACGGATAGTCTTGCTGTCTATCACCTCTAAAAACTGAACGTTCGTACGATTAGGAAATAGTGAATGTGTTTCTAAAGAAGGCCCTAGCTTGCACGCATGCTGCCAAGAGACAGGTTGGTTAATCACTACACAATGCGGGTTGCCCACAGTGGCGGCACAAAAGCGTACCTTGTAGCCTTCTAGCTCAAGGTCTTCTTCGAGCACTTCACGCGAATCACCAAGCACAGGAATATCAGCACTCCAAAAATGAACGCGCCCCATTTGTACCGAAACGACTTGCCCCCGATCATGAACCCGGCAACTTACATCACCCCCTAAGGTACTTACCGTAAAAGCCTTCCCTTCAGTGACAATGCCTTGCTCCCATAAGTAACGTGCAAAAATACGTAAGCCATTGCCGCTAATCTCAGCCTCACTGCCATCAGGGTTAAAAATCCTTAAGCCGAGTTCATCTCCCTGGAAAATAGGGCCGTATAAGAGGCCATCAGCCCCTACTCCATTCTGGCGCGAGCACCAGGCTTGAATCTGCTCAGGCTGAGGGATCGTTAAAGATTCTTTTGGCCCGAGTATAAGATAATCATTGCCAAGGGCATCATACTTACGCAATTTCATGGTGTCGCACAATGAAGCTCATCTCATGGAATGTCAATGGCCTGCGTGCCATTCTCAAAAAAGGGTTCCACGATTTCCTTGAAATCCAAGACCCAGACATCTTATGCCTTCAAGAAATCAAAATCAGCGAAGACCTTATCCCCCGCTTTGAATTACCCTACCCCCATGCCTACTTCAACTGCGCCGAAAAAAAGGGCTATTCTGGAACTGCTATCCTTAGCAAAGAAGAACCCCTAAAGGTCAGCTTCGATATTACACCTGCTTGCCATCAAACCGAAGGCCGCGTCATTACCGCAGAGTATCAGGACTTTTTCCTAGTCAACGTATACACCCCTAATTCCCAGAGTGAGCTCAAGCGCCTCACCTACCGCGAGCAACAATGGGACCCTGACTTCCGTAGCCACGTCCAAGAGCTTGCCCTAACAAAGCCGGTCATCATCTGCGGAGACCTGAACGTCGCACACCAAGAAATTGATCTAGCTAACCCGAAAACAAACCGCAACAGCGCAGGCTTTACTGACGAAGAACGCCACGGGCTCTCACAACTGCTCGATGCAGGCTTTGCAGACATCTTCCGTGAGCACCACCCTGATGAGCCTGAACATTATTCTTGGTGGTCTTACCGTGCTAATGCGCGTGAACGCAATGTGGGTTGGCGGATTGACTATGTGTTAGTTTCTTCAAATATACAGGCAAAAGTCACCAATGCTTTTATACTCCCCGAAGTGCATGGGTCTGACCACGCACCTGTTGGGGTAACATTACAATAATACAGATTATGCCTAAAATCCCTATAGCAACTATCCGCTGTCTGGTCGTAGCTGAATTAAGCGAAAACCCTTATGCCTGCCTATTCCCAAGACGAGTACTCCAAGGGCAACAGCAACGAGACCTTGCCTTGCACAATTTCCTTTTTGAGAAAATCGAAACCTCTACAAACCCACGTTATGCACTTAACCTAGCTCGCTACTATATGAAAGGGGTCCTCCTCAAACATGAACCTGAAAAAGATACCCCCTCTCCTTTACTGTGCCAGCGTGGAGCATCCTGGATGATCCTTCCCTTACCTAATGCCGCGATTAATGCCTTACATCTTGCCGGAAAAAAATCTATCCAAGACATTCACTTGCGAGAGAACCGGCGTATCCTCGCTCAAACACATGGCGAACTCCTCAATATCATCAAAGGTAAAAGCTTACTGACTAATCACTGTGGTTGCATTGACGTCGGGCAAACCAAGAAGGAAATCATCGAACAAGCTAAAGCAGTTCAAAAAGAGCTGCGTAAGGTTGAAAGAAGAGAGAAGAAGTAAGCTTAAGGCTTACTCTTCATCGGTAGGACCAATCCAAAAAAATGGATTGTAAGCAACCTCCCATAGATGATCATCAGGGTCCGAAAAGTAACCGTGATACCCTCCCCAAAATGCTTTTTGAGCAGGCTTAATAAGTTTAGCACCAGCTTTAACCGCTTCCTGAAGGACAGTTCCTACCTCTTCTTCAGTAGCTACGTTATAAGCAAGCGTCACTCCCTTGTATCCACTGCCCTCTGAAGAAACACCCGCATCCTTTGCTAAAGCCTCTCTCCCGAACAAGCCCAACCAAGTTCCATTCAGCGTAAAAAATGCTACCTCTGGGGGTGAGTCCATCCTAGGGAAGCCTAGGCCCTTCTGATAAAAATCCACAGATTTCTCCATGTCGCTCACCGCGAGCGTGATCATACTAATACGGGGTTTCATTGATAGAGGGTAAAAGTAACTTTTTTACAAAATTGGGTAACAAAAATGGAGACGATCGGGATCGAACCGACGACCTCCACAATGCCATTGTGGCGCTCTTCCAACTGAGCTACGTCCCCATAAAGGTATGGGATAGCCTTTAGAATTTCAGGATGAGGTCAACCTAAAAAAACGGAGTACATTGAAGGGCTTCAGTGGTCTAGCATTTTAAAGGTCAAACGCAGCGTATAGCGGTGAGGTTCAGGGGGGCTCCCTAAGTTGTTTGTCTGAGAAAAAGCTCTTAAAACAGAATTATCAAAGTCCGAATAGCCTGAGGCCTGCACGATCCGTACTCCAGATAAATGCCCATTAGCCTCGACAGAAAACTCTACAACAGCAGTGGGATGAAGTGCGGCAAGCTTCTCTGGCTTCTTCCAGGAAGCATCCAGACGCTCTCTAACTTTTGCAATGTAGGCATTCAGCGCTGAATAATCTACAGGGAAGCGCGCTTCAACTGTCTTGCCAGAGTCATCATGCACCAAAACTTGCTCGAGCTGTGCAGTGAGTTGCCCGACATTGAGCTTCGGGGCGGCAACTTGTTTAGGTTTATTTTTACGAGGTGCACGCGGCTTCGGCTTGCCTTCTTTTTTCACAAACTCCGCATAGCTCATTTTTTTAACCGGGGCAGGCGCTGGCTTTGGCTTTACAGGCTCAGCGACAGGGGGTGGCTTGCGTTCAGGCATCTTAACAGCAATCTCTGGCATCTCTAATGCAGGGCGCATGGATGCATCAGGCACAGATTCTGAAACAACCGTAAAGACGTGGTGAGATTGCTTCGGCTTAGTACAGGTTTGAAATAACAACGACACTAAAACAGCCAAAAATAATGCTCCGTGAAGGATACATGAAATAACAAAAGGCGTCTTTGTTTCAGCCCGCATAAGGTCCCTACTCGACTTGTGTGTCTAAGCTAATTTTACTTAATTGGTTTTGTTTTATTTTATCTAAAACAGTCACAACATGCTGATAAGGTAAACTAGCATCTGCACGCAGGTGAATAATGGGCGGATCTGCATGCAGGGCCAGGCTCTGTAAAAAGTCATCCAGCAGGTCTATTGAAATTTCTTCCTCCCCCCAGAAGACTTGGCCTGAGCGATCAATCGATACGACCTGGTATTGCTCTTCTTCTGCACTTTTTGGGGCGTTCTGACTCTCACTTGGTAGCTCTAGCGGAATGGTTTGCTCTAAAAGTGGAGCTGATATCATGAAGATGATCAGCAAAGAGAAAGCCAAGTCAATCAGAGGAGTTACATTCAATTCAGACAGAGCACTTAGCCTGTTCTTTCTATGGAAATTACGCGCCATCCGAATGATTCCTTAAGAAGCTACAGATTCTGGAGCCTGCACAAGCTCATGTTCGACGCGATCTGCAAAAGAACTAGCAAAGTTCTCTAGCTCGATCACCATTTGCTTAGTCTGTGTGAGCAAGAAGTTATATCCAAAGACGGAGGGAATAGCAACCAAAAGGCCAGCAACCGTAGTCAACAAAGCCCCTGAAACACCAGGTGCTAGGTTTTGCAAAGTCGCAGTGTTTTGTAAGGCCATAGCCCCAAAGGCATCCATCACACCCCAAACCGTTCCGAGAAGTCCAAGGAAAGGGGCACCTGTCACAATAGAGCCCAAGAGCACCATCTTTGACTCATAGGCGGCTGTCTGTTGAGCGACTACCCGAGCCAAAGCATTTTCGATAGGACCAATCCCCCGACCTTCACTCTTGCGGTAAGCATTCTGCGCAGCCAGGACCAAACGCATATGAGGGCCCGGAGCAATGTGGCGCAAATCAACACCTAAAGCCCAAGACTCTCGAGTGAGGTGGTGTTCGAGAGTGCCGTTAAGGGTACGAGCACGAGACAGCTCAAGGTATTTTCCGATCATGACCGTCCAGGCTAATAAGCTAAAAGCAAGCAAAGCCAAGACAATGACTTTTCCTGCAAAATTTGATTGGCCAAAATAGGTAAAGACACCTGCATTAGCTAAAAACAATCCAGAACAAGGGCTTAAATACATGGGAACTATCATGAATCTTCAAAGGCCTTCGATCAATCCTTTATACGAATCTGATACTGAGATTTAAAACAAAATATTTTACTTATCGACATATTCTAAGTTTCGTTGACTCCCCTGACTCCACCCTCAACAATACTTATATGAAACTCAAACGCGGCACGTTTATCTCATTCGAAGGCTCTGAAGGCAGCGGAAAGACTACCCAAATCGACCGCATTGCCAAACGCTTAGAAGCAGCAGGGCATGAAGTCCTTGTCACCCGTGAGCCTGGTGGTACTGAAATTGGGGAAGAGGTCCGCCACCTCCTTAAGCACGCGGACTCCGGCAATAATATGTTTCCTGAGACTGAGCTACTACTATTTGCTGCAAGCCGAGCTCAGCTCGTCCGCGAAGTCATTATCCCCGCCCTTAATAATAACGTAATCGTACTTTGTGACCGTTTCTTAGACTCCACAACAGTCTACCAAGGTGTTGCCCGCCAAATCGCCAAAGACCCCGTCCAGACGATCAACCAATTTGCAATCGGCCACCTCACCCCTGATTTAACCATCGTCTTAGATATCCCTGCGGAAGTAGGCCTAGAGCGTATTAAGCAACGCGGTGCCACTGCCCCAGACCGCATGGAACAGGAAAATGTCGAATTCTACCAAGCCGTACGTGAAGGATACCTAGTTTTGGCTAAGTCCTTACCCGAGCGTTTTTCGGTCGTTGATGGAACTGAAAGCATAGAAGCAATTGAGGAGAATGTCTGGGATGCTGTCTCAAACCACATCGCACAACACGCCTAAAGAGAGCCCGGCGGTACAAGCCCTACAACGTGCGCTGGCCAACAATCACCTAGGCCATGCCTTGCTGCTGTACGGAGAAAATTTAACCAGCCTCGAGCAGATCGCTCTAGATATTATAGGGACGCTGCTCGAAACAGAGACCGTACTGACCCACCCTGACTTTTTTGCGCTGCGCCCCACCGGGAAAATGCGCCAAATCAGCGTAGAAAATACGCGAGAACTCATCCGTAAAATCCAACACTCCCCCCTACAAAGCGCACGCAAGGTTGCTCTTATCTACGAAGTAGACCGCATGCACCTAAGCGCAGCTAACGCCTTCTTAAAGACCCTTGAGGAACCCCCTGCAGACACGACCCTGCTACTTTTGACGACACACCCTCACGGTATTCTCCCTACGATCAACAGCCGTTGTATCGATTTCCGCATCCCTTGCAAACAGCAGCCTATTAACAATGAAATGTGGACGAGCTGGCTGGGTGACTATGCCGACTGGATGAGCAAGGCTTCTACGCCTGGCTTAAATACTAGAGCCCGCGCAGACCTAATCCTTCAGGCTTATGGCTTAACCTTTCGCTTCAGCCACTGTTTGGATGCCCTCACCAACGAGCTATGGGAGCAGGATCAAGAAAGCCTTCCAGAGACGCTCTCTGAAGAAGAACGCCTTGCTCTCAAAACGGGTAAAGCTAAGGGCCTACGCGAACAACTCCTCCTCGAAATTGAAATAAGTACCCGGGACTTCGCCCTTAAACACGAAGCATTCACTAAGCTCACTCGCATTATCGACTCCCTAGAGCACTTACGCGGCCTCCTCAAAACGAACCTAAACGAGTCCACCGCACTCGAAGCTTTTTTCCTAAGTTCTCTTAGAGTGTGGGCTGCGAAATAAAAGTGCGCACAGCCTCTAGAAAGCTTTCCAGGCCTTCTACATGCACATTGTGGCCAGCATCTTCTAGTAAGGTGATTGTTGCTTGAGGGAAGTAAGTCTTAATAACAGACTCGTCACTATCCTCCATAAAGTTAGAGTGCTTCCCACGAATAAACAAAGTGGGCCCTTTATAGCGGTCCCCTTCTTTTAGGGAGTTATGCTCAATAGCCGGTAAAGCATCTACTAAAACAGGCAGGTTACATTGCCACATAAAACCGCCCTCTTGACAGCGCACCAAGTTACTTAAAAGGAACTTACGCAAATCCTCAGCGGGGATAGCTTGAGCCACAGCAGCCTCAGCTTCAACACGTGTCTTAAATGAAGCCACATCTAGCGCATTTAAAGCATTCAGCTCTTGGGTATAATGAGGCTCATACGTTTTAGGTGAAATATCTGCTACGACCAAGCCCTGGATTAAATCTGGGTACTTACAAGCAAAAGCCATTGCAGCCTTCCCTCCCATGCTATGCCCCAGCAGAATGGCCCCAGAAAGATTATTAGCCTGTAAAAAGGCATGTACATCCTCAGCCATGGCCTCATAGCTCATCACAGGGTCATGCGGGCTTGATCCATGGTTGCGCATATCAAGCACAAAGACCTCAAAATCCTCAGCCAAGCGCTTGGCCGCGACCGTCCAGTTACGCGCAAACCCCATTAAGCCATGTAGGATAACTAAGGCCGGGCGCCCCGCTTGGCCAAAATGTTGATGATTGAGTTTTAGGCTCATAGCTTATAAAGTTTAATGGTCTGATTTCATTCTATGAATCCTAAAGAGCAAATCGATCATTTTCTAAAGGAACTCGGGCTAAAACTAGGTATCGAAGATATTGGCCTAAATCCAGAAGGCGTCTGCGCATTCACTTATCTGAATTCTTTTGACCTCATCATTGAAGTCTCCGAAGAAAGCAACACCTTTATCATTCATACCCCACTCACAACCCTAAAGAGTGGCAATAATGAACCCCTACTAAAAAAACTACTCAGCCTAAATTTCCTAGGCATAGAAACCCAGGGTGCTAGCTTTGCCTTAAATGAAGATACTCAAGAGGTCGTTTTATGCTACAACCACCCTATCGAAAACCTTCAAAGCAACACGTTTGAAAACCTTATTGGTAATTTCCTAGAAGTTGCCGAAAAGTTTTGGGTACAGCTAAGCCAGTACGGAGACTCCCTTGAGGAGCCCCAAGTCCCCCCGGGGCCCGCATCCTAATGCCAGCTTAAGCTTATAAGCTATTCAACCAATCCTTGCGCCATTGCATCAGCTGCTTCATCCGTGCTTCTTTTTCAGCAGGAGTCAGCGTCTCCATCTCTGTCAGCACAGAAGATTCTGTAACCCCACCTGCACTATCAGAAACTTGCTCGAGCAATTCCTCTTCATTTAAAGAAGAACGTTTCGTGTCTAAGGCTTTAGCTTTTCTGCGCTTTTTGTGGGCAGCATGCCACTGACGGAGGCGCTGCTTTTTATCCTGAGCAAGCTCCTTAGAGGCAACAAAAGCCTTATGGCTTACTGACTCTGTATCTGCATTATGATCCCAAAAAGAGTCACCCAGTTCAACCTCTTGATGCTCACGCTCGGCCTTTTCTTGCTGAGCAAGGCGCCACTGGCGGATACGCTCTTTGCGCTCGAGCTTCTCCTCAGGGCTTAGTGTACGTGCTGTAACCGTTGCCTTATGCTCCTGACTAGGGCCTTCTTCCCTCCAGAAAGAATCTGCTAACTCAACCTCTTGGGCTGTATTCTGGAGGCGGGCCTCCCGGGCTGCACGCCATTTCTTGAGGCGCTGTTCGCGCGTAAGTTTCTGGATAGGCTCGGCCGCAGCTGGAGCAACTTCAGGCTCGTTAGATGCCAGTGTTTCTTCAGTATTCCAGAAAGAATCCGCAATCGTAAACGGCGTGGCCTCTTCCTGGGTAGACTCTTTTCGACGGGCACGCCATCTAGCTAATTTTTCCTGACGTTGAGCTTCTTCAGCCTCAGTCATGCCTCGAGGCGCTTCAAATGATTTTACAGGGGCTTCTAAAGTATCTTCTACTGCATTCACTTCTTCAGAATGAGCTAACGCTGCGCCTTGAGTCTCAGCTTTTTGCTGTGCAAGTCGCTTTGCCTTAATGGCCTTCCAACGCTCTAAACGCTCTTGGCGCTGGAGCTTATCTTGACCCACTATAGCTTTAGGGGCCGCACTTGCTTTAGGGTAAGTAAGCTCAGGATCCTCCTGAGCTGGGGTAGACGCTACGACCACTTCTTTCACCTCAGCAACTTCCTCCTGCACGACAGGAACAGTCTCTTCCTGCATATTCTCTTGAGCAGGGAGATGCTCCACAACTTCAATTTGAGGCTGCTCAACGATCTGAGCAGGGGCTTGTTCTACTGCAGTAGGAAGCTCTTCTTCGATTTGCTCATCTAAATAGGCAACGACTTCTTCTACAGGATTAATATGAATATTTCCTAATTGAGCCAAGATGTTTGCTTCTAATTCTGAGGTAGCAGGCAAGTCGACTAGGGGTTCTGAAATTTCAGGGGCTTCAAGCTCTTCAACCGCATCCAAAACAACAGCTGCTAACGAATCTTCCTGAGGAGCCTCCGGAGTGAGGTCCAAAAGAAGTTCTGCTGCAGGCTCTTCAGTCACTGTTTCGCGTACTAACTCCGCACTCTCTTCCTTAATCGCTGGGGCTTCTAGTTGTTCGCCAATTTGCTTAAACTGCTCTAGAAAGTCCCCTTGAGGTTTTGCAACACCCAAAACCTCATTAAGAGACCCTCCTACAGAAGCAATTGAAGGCTCAGCAACTTCCTCAGCCAAAACAGGCTCTACCTCAGTAGATTCTTCCTGAGCAATAATTTCTGGCTGGGCAACTTCGGTATGCTTCTTAATAGGCACTTGTGTGAGCATTTCGTCAAAATTTGCCCAAAAATCATTACCTGTGGTTTCTGCCTGAGCAGGCTGAGCACTTGCGGGCGCACTTGCTTCTTTCATTAAATCTACCGGAGCTTTTAAAAGATCCGTAGTTTCTTCATTTTTCTGAGCTAAAAATGCCTCAAAGCCCTCGTCCTTACTGTTTAAATCGAAAGCGTCTTCAGCAACCAGCTCTTCGGCAACAGTCTCAACAGGGTCCGCTATAGCCACTGTCATTTTAGGAGCTTCCTCCTGAGGCTCTTCAGCTGCAAGCACTTCTTGTGTGACTTCTTCTTGAGGGGCTGCCTTAGCTGCATCGAGCTGGGCGAGTGCATTCAAAGAACCTAAAGAAGGCGCTGATGATAACAGCTCTGCGTCTTGGGCCTGCGGTTTGTGAAGTTCTGCTAATACAACAAAAGCTTCAGGCTCTTCCCTCACCTCCTCGACTGCACTTAGGGCTAAAGAAATTTCGGGCTGGCGCTCTACTTCCTCAGGGAAGTCAATATGAGCAAGAGGCTCAAGCGTACCCATTTCTTCTAAGGCACTTGTTTCGATCGCTTCTATTTGAGTAAAATCAAGCTGGTTAACCTCTTCTACCTGAGGTGAAGATTCTTGTTCAAGCATTTGTTCCACTGCAGGAGTCACTAAAGGCTCTGGGGTAAACACAGGAGCATCCAAAGCTACCTGAAAAAGCTCAGGCGTTTCCTCCAAGCCTGCAGGCTCGAATACGACATCAGTCACATAAGACTCAGGCTCTGCAACAAAGTTAAGTTGCTCGGGTTTTTCAACTGCTGCAACCAATGCCTCAGATACTGACTCTTGCTCTGACCATGCCTCAGGGACTTCAAAAACTTCAATTACATTACCTTCGAGTTGCCCTACTTCTGCGATAGTAGTCTCTTCAGGGATATCAAATTCAATTTCAAATAATTCGGGCTCCTCTTCTAGCCCTACAGGAGTACTCCAATCAGAAACAAATGAAGTACGCTGTGTCGTCACAATCGGGGCTGTTAGCTCAGGGATTTCAACCTCGCTCACAGCAATCTCCTGTGACCAAGCATCTGGGGATTCAAACACCTCAGCTTCCACAAGGGCTTTAGGCTCCGCCTTTGGGTGCATGGGGCGGGATAAAGCTGACAAAGTCTCTGCCGTTAGCTTTAGCGGGTCCACCTGGATCTTGGGAGCTGTGTTGAAAGCATTTGTATGAGCGGCCTCAAGTTCTACTGGAACAACCGCCTGCTCCTGTGTCTCCGGGGCACCTAGGTTCTCAAGGTGCACTACAAAAGGTTCTGGTGCTTGGTTAACTTTAGCAACTGCCTCATCCGCCTCAGGCTCGTCATCAGCTTGCCAGTACTCTTCTGTCTCTGAGCTTACAGGCTCTTCTTGCAATACCGCTACAGGCTCTGATGGGGCCGAGACACGTTCATCTAAAAAAGGTGCATCTTGTACTTGAGTCGCCACCGGCGCTGCCGTTGCTTCAGCTAAATGAGCAAGCTTCTTCCTCTTAGCAGTCTTTTTCTTTTTAGCAGGGCTTGAGCTATCGAGCAACCCTCCGTGCCAGGACTTTCCTTCGAGGACATCGCGTGTGTTCTCACCGTCCTTTAACGCCTCGATGGCTTCTTTCTGCTTTTTCCAAGAATTGAGGTACTGGTCATAATCAGGCTCTAGCCCTCCGGTATCATCACTCGACAGTTCTACCACACGCGGGGTAATCAAGAACATCCGCTCGATGGTGCTATTCTTCTTGAGCTTACTTTGGAAAAGCTGCCCCAGTACAGGGATACTGCGCAAAATAGGCACTCCATTATTAGCATCCCGGAAAGCCTCGCGGAAATAACCACCAATCAACAAACTCTCCCCTTCCCGGATCACTGCCTGAGTATTAATCGTACTCTTACGTGTACGTGGCAAGCCATCTACGTTCTTAAGGACTTCATCCTCGATAGGCTCTCCATCAGAAACGGTCACCAAAAGCTTAATTTTGCGTGCCTCATCCTCTTCTTCGATTACATGAGGGATTACCTTTAGGGTGGTACCTACAGTGACATTAGCTAAGTCAACATCGTCCTTACCCTCGAGCTTCACGAAGAAAGTTTCATCCTTCGTCAAGACAGCTTCCACATTATCAAGCGTCAACAAGAACGGGCGTGACAAGATGTTTGCATTCCCCTCTTTCTCCAAAGCCTGGACTTGGGATAAAAAGCTTAGAGGGCTCACTGGCCATTGTGCCTGTGCATTAAAGCCATTGGTTAATTGAGTGACACCCTTAGCACTGCCATCCGGGGAAATACTCCCAGACCAAGAGCCATCTTTATTGTTAACCTTAAAAAACTTCGTACCCAAATCACGTGAGTAGTTTTTGTCTACATCTACAATTGCAGCACTAATAGAAATAACCTGCACAGGCTGATCCAAAGCATTAATCAAGTCCCGGTACATATCCATCTTGCTACGTACGTCCTTAATCACAATAGCATTCAGGCGCTTATCTGCCTCGATCATCGTACTCGGGGAGAAGTCTACATTCACACTGCCCAAAGAATAATCCTCAGCCGCCATACGCTCTTCACGATTGATCCGCGCGCGAGACTTTAACGCCTCAAGGCGTGTTCCCAAGGTATCCATCTTTGCTTGGCGCTTAAGCCCGAAACCAAAAGCATTTTCTGTCTTCTGGTCCATGAGGCCCTTAAGCAAAGTAGCCACACCAGGAATAATAAGCTCATCCGTATTGCTGTCTATGGCAGCACTCGCTGTTGTGCTGATTGACTGATTGCTGGTACTGTAGTTAAAGCGCAAGTCATAAGCCCAAGAGTGTTTAAGTGGGAAGACTTCAATACCTTCACGCCCCATACGCGCAAACTCATTGGTCTCGAGTTTCTCAATCAGCGCTTCAACCATCACCACAAACCGTGGAGCACCACTAATGATAGTTACACCTTGGTTCTTCAAGCTACGGACTGAAAAGTTAGAGCCTTCAATTCCCAAAGTATCTAAAACCTCCAAAATGGTCACTGCCTCTACATACTCAGTTTGCAGAACACGTGACTCGATCTGATCAAACGGCTCGATATACAGGATATTCCCATCATAAAACCAAATCAGCCCGTAAGCCTTGGTGATTTGATTAAGGAAATCCATGGGCGCTATCCCTTGGAAGAATCCGCTCGCTTCGCCTTCGACCTTCTCACTGATAACTGAGTTGATCCCCTGAGCCTGACAGAAATTACGCAGAAGGTCCCTAAGGTCATCCCCCTGTGCGTAGTAGTAGTAATCATCCATCTGCCACGGAATCGCCCCAGAGACAGGCTTTACTGGCAAGAAAAATAGCGTTAAAAGAAATAAGAGAAGGCAGTGTTGTTTTGGCTTCAAGGAAATAACAAAAAAGGTGAAGAAGGTGGCTGTGGTGGAGAGTCTTTAAGTCGTTGACACCAAGACTCTAAATTAGCCAAGAAAGACTCAAGTTTATCTAGGAAATCATCAGAGGCTAGACTAGGCTCAGCGAAGCAATATTGCAAGAGAATCATGCCCTTCTCCCGGTCAAAAAACAGGCCTCCTTCGGCTTGCTTAGCGCCTAATAAATTCCAATGAAGGAGTTTTTTTAATAAAATCTCAGCCTCATCTTCCCCCTCAGGCACCTGTGCAATTTCCCCAAGGACACCAAAAGCCGTTCCTTCCCGCATAGGCACCAGGCTGATGTTTAAGATATCATCAAAAACAAGTTCGTAGTGCCCTTCATCATTGGGCCCTAACTCTGGTAATTCGAGATGAGTCTCAAGAACCTTTATGGCCTCGGTTAGCTTCATTGTGAAACAGACTAACAAGCTAACACCTTATGGCAAAACAAATAAGCACTATCGATAATGAAAACCAGAGAAAGAAAAGGTGTATTAAAAAATAAAAAAGGCCCACCGGTACGACGCGATGGACCTTTTGGCAGAGAACTTTAGACCCTACCTAAAAAGGAAATAACTACTTTATTTCATTAACTTCTCCCAAGCCTTGGATTAAAAATCGAAGGCTCTAATCAATAATCTAGATGTTTTCGATAATCTTCTTTTGTGTTTCTAGCTTGGTCTGAGCAACCTGCTGAATCATCGAAAGCATGTCACTGACAATTTTATTCATAGAGTCATAAAACTCCTTTTCAGTATCAGCGGCTGACCTTCCTTTTTCAGCAGCAGCACGCTCTTCGGCTTGCTCAGCCTCTTCAGTGGTAGCTGCAGCAGAGCCTGAGGCACTAACCCCTTGACCTACCCCACCAAGAATTTCTGTCTTGGCTCGAGTCAAGCCACTTTGCGCATCCAGTTTACTAAAGATACTCGAAGTTTCTGACTGAATCTTACTTGCGGTTTCAGTAACAGCATCTGTAGCCTTTGAAGTGGAGGCACTCGCTTGTTGTGCAACATCCGTAGCCGCCTCTCCTACAGCATCTGCTGTAGCTGTTGATGCGGTTGCAGCCTGAGAAATCTGACTCAAGTTTTGTGCACCCTTAAAGGTTCCATAAGCACCTCCTGCTGCTTCCATACCAGCAGCAGCTAACCCTGTAGTCAGCGTAATCCATGCCTTATCACGGATATGCTTTTCCTCGGCCTTTAAAGACTTCTGGGTTGACTCTTGCTGCGCAAGGCGGCCTTCTCGAGCCCCCCTGCGTGCTTGAAGCGCCATCATAAAGAAGACTTCCGCCAGCTGGTTAAAGTCAATCTTTACAGTCGTTGCATCATCACTGATGCTTATAGAATCAGCTACCTTAGACTTTACGGAGTCGCCTGATGCACCACTACGATCATCAAGCCTCTTTCCGTCTGTCTCGCTAATTTCTAGATTAGCTTGTTGGCCTGGCTTAAGTATTTTTTTCTTTGGTGTGCCAGGGGGTTCTAAGGAAGGGTCTTCAATCCGAAAATCCTTACTAGGGTCTTTAGGCCCTCCGGGTCCTGTTACGTTTGACATAATTATTTCCTCCTTTTAATCGATTATTGTAAGCTCTTGTTGTTTATACACCTGAAGTTCCTTTGGTCACCTGAGCTTTGCTCGATGCGTCTGAAGCTACCATATCTGTAGCAGACTCAACATTATCTTGCTGGGCTTTGACTAAGGCCTTCATGAATTCTGAGTCATCATCGAAGTACTGCTTCAACTTCTCGAGCATCGCTTTAATTTGAGTAGCATCCGCCTGCGTCTGTATCGCAGAGTATTCATACCCTGCCTGCACGCCACTAGACACGCCTCCTGCAACCGATGAAGCTGATGAGGCAACCTGGCCAGCAGTCTTCGCTGCGTTAGCTGCCATAATAGCCTTATCACTCATTTGTACGATGGTCTGACCCGCCTGAGGCGCTGACATTCCTGCTGAAGCAATGATGAGTCCGATTTGAACGGCAACAACCGCTACGTTAGCAGCGACCTTACCCCACTTATCAGCAGAGTCTTTGTCCATACCCATGCCTTGCAATACTTTCGAGGCACCCGAGCCCAGCGCATTCATCGCATGGCCCCCAGTAGCACTATCAATCATCAAAGCAACCCCGATGATCGCTGCAGCCAATAAAGGCGCGGCTGCACCACCCGAAACAACTACCGCAGCTGTTGCAGCCACAATACTCGCTACAGCTGCTACCCATTTAGCCACGGTTGCAATCTTACCCCAGAAGCCGCTCTTTTCCTTTTTCTGACCCGCTTCTAGGATTTTCTTTGAGCGTGCTTCAGTCGCTTTTTTCTGTTGGTTGATACGCGCTTGCGCGCCTTCTGAGGCTGAACGCACCCCTTCACCCAAGAGCTTATCCTTAAGCGCCATAAAGGCTAGCATAGGGTCAATCCCCTCAAGCTCAGAGCCTTTCGTTTCCTCTTTAAGGACTTTCTCAAAGGTTTCGAAGGAGACATCATCTACACCCGCTTCTTTAGCGCGTGACTTAAACCCTTCAGGGTCTATCGACATTTGCTCAGCCGCAGCCTTAGAAGCCTCTGCACTGTAATGAGAGGAATCTTTTGCAGGCGCTTCAAGAACAGGTTTGCCGACTTCTCCACCGGAAGAGTCTTTTTTACCCTTCTTACCAACCTCTTCGATAATAAGGTCCGTATCGAAAAGAATGCCACTGACTTCGGTCTTTAGCGTCTTTACGGAAGGATCAAGTCCTATCTTTGACGAGTCTCCCGCAGAGCGATTTCTTTCTGGTCCGCTTATATTACTCATCTTATTTCCCTCCTTTTTTATTGTCATCCTGAATCAAGCCCAGAATATTTTGCGCACGCTCCTTCAAGCTCTTGTGGTCTTTCTTATTACCCGCGAACTCAACAACAGACTCTAATGCATGCTGAGCGCGCTCTTTATCGCCTGAGGCTAATAAACAGTCAGCTGCATACAACGGAATCTTAGGATCATCCGTATCTAAAAACGCTGCAAAGCCATAAGCATCCACAGCGCCTTCATATTCTTTAAGCATTTGGCGGCATGCCGCTAGGCCTAACCAATACCGTTTCTCGTAATGGTCATAAAAGCACAAGAACTGGAACACTTTGTGTGCGTCCTCATACTTGGAGTTCTGGTAGAGACTGTAGGCAATGCTATAAATAGCATCCATACTCTCGTCACTAATGCCTTGAACCTCCCTAAACGTATAGGATTCGTTCAAAACCTTTTCAACGAGTGCCTGATACTCTTTTTCAGTAATTACTTTATGAGGTTTGCTACTCATAACATTTCCTTCCGATTAATGATTAATAAACTAACTTATGCGCGTCCTAAGTCCTTAGCCCGTGCATTAAGCCCTTCAGACATCTTTTGTAAGACCTGAGAAACCATTTCATTAGCACGTTGCTGCTTCCCAAGCACTTGCTGAAACTTTGTTGTTTCAAGCTGATTTTCATCAGTAAACTGCTGCGTATATCCTTGTAGGTTGTTAACTACAGCATCACGACCTGCTTTCTCAAGCTCACTAGAATGCTTAGGGATTTCAATACCGTTATCCTCCATAAAGTCCTTCACCTCTGAAGGCAGTTTAGCATCGTCGTCGTCATCAACAGATCCAAAAGCAGCACGCGCTTTTGCGAGCATATCATTAGCTTTCTTAAGTTTAGCATTTTTATCCTGCATTGCTTCAATGTCTCCACGTACTTTTTTATCCATCAATGATGCTTTATTTGCAAGAATAGCAACCGCGGCATCTTCTACAGACATATTACCAAGCTCTTCAGCAGAAAATGAAAAACTGATTCCTCCTACATTACTTATATTAGACATGGTCGAGTCCTCCTAGTTTTAAAGATTATATCGCAATGCGACCTTTTGTTTTTTTAGAGCCTGTTGACTTTCCAGCCTTAAGATCTTTCTCTAATTGCTTTTCATCATCAGCAAGTTCCTTAAGGAACTGTTTTCTTTCTGCTTCGATTAATTTTCTATCTTGGTCAGATGCAAAATCTGACTCTACAACTTTATCAATCGAATCTGGACTGATTCCTTTTGCCGAAAAGATTTGATCACGATCTTCACATTGCTTTTTTGCTTGAGCAATCAGTGTATCGGTCTCAGTGATTTGCTCTTCTACCTTCTTTTGAAGCGCATCGAGCTCTTTTTCACGCTTGTCTTTATCACTCATATTTAAGTTCTCCTTTTTATATTGATATCAACTCACTACATGTAATCGACGTCCTAAGCACAGATAGCTCTGAACTTAAACGCTCCTACTATTTTATTAAAATAGATACGATATGTCAATATCATTAAAGAGGCCCACTAAGCTCCCCACCAACAATAGCTTACAAGCCTGAAGATCCCCTATAAGCAGAAGCTTTCTCACCGGCTCGCTGCCGTGGGGCTACAGGGTCAGAGGCCCGATCCGAGCGGAATTGGTACTTATTGATCTGCCCCAAACGAAGTTCAACAGCCTCTTCTTGGCTTTTTTTCGGGGTTTGCCGCCTAGGCTCAGGCTTATTGAAGCGCAAGTAGGCGCTTTCCTTCTTAGAGAAAGCCCGCTGGGTAAAGCGCTTTTTTTGCCACTCATGCTTAGGGCCCTCCCAAGAAGGCTCATAAACCCGCCGCCCCAGGTTCAAGGGCTTAGCCTCCAAGGAGCTTATACTTAAGCCGAGAAATAGTAGGCTGATGGTTAGTACTCTAGACATTGGTGGATAGCCACCAGGGCCTCTACTACATGAGGACCAGGGACATGGATCGTTTTCTGATCCACCTTGTAAACCTTACCCGCACGCACTGCGGCAAGTTGGCTCCAAAATGGATCGTTCTGTAAACTAATAATATCCAAGTCTTTTTTGTTAGCAATAAAAATAAACTCAGGGTCTTGCCCCAAAATAAACTCCCGCGACAAGTGCGGCCAAGGCATTGGCACCGCAGCAGCAATATTCTCACCACCTGCGCTCGTTATAATATCGTGTATAAAAGACTGAGGGCCAACAGAGTAAGTATGGTCCTGTCCTAATAAAAACAATACACGCTTTCTGGGAAGTTCGGCTGCATGCGCTTCAATAGCCTGTTGAGTATTATGCATCCCCTGGGTGAGGGCCTCGGCTTCTTCCTCCAGCCCTAGAACCTCCCCTACTCGCTCGATGTCTGTGAGTATCCCTTCAAAGCCTTCATGACTAGTCATTAACGTATTGAGGCCTAAGCTTTTTAAGTGCTCCTCAACAGCCTGCCCAGAAAGCCCTGATAAGCAGACTAAGTCTGGTGCTAGGGCCACAATTATTTCATAGTTCGGGTCCCCTAACCCGCCTACGATCGCAGCCTCGGCGGGACCGTCACAAAATCGCGTTACCCCTACTAAACGTTCTTCAGCCCCTAAGGCACAAATGGTTTGAGTAACACTCGGTGCCAAACTTACCACACGCAAAGGAATCGCCCACAATGAGGAGGCTAACCCCCAGAATATAAAAAAACAAAAGAGCCGCTTTACCATAGGAGTCGCACCCCGATTTCCCCATTAATACCCAAAGCCGGATAGCCATGTGCTTGTGCATTACGCTGATTAAGCGCATTATCCAGCTGGCCAAAGACTTGCATACCTTCAGGCTCCCCCCAAGAAGCAAAAATTCGTAGCTTAGCAATATCATCGCCTCGGATTCTTTCGAAAGTCGCTGCATGCACATCCTGGCGTGCAAACAAGCTCGTGAGCTGCGCTCCTATATTGAGGTCTCGAACAGGAATCAGTACAACACCGACATTAACCTGATGTCGTGGGCGACGGGCCAAACGCCCTCCTGCCTGATTCACTAAGCTTGTCGTTTTGTTCAGTGCGGTTAGGTAAGTATAATTTGCATAAGCTGAAAAGCTATCTACAAGAGCATAACGGGCTGAAAACTCAAGCCCTTCAGTCAGTGCCTCTCCTATATTAAGAGTATCAAAACGCCCCTGATCAGTATTATAGCGGTAATCGATTAAGTTATGAATAGTATTTTGAAAAACAAGCGCTTGCACCTGGATATGCTCTTCATAAAAGGAGCGCTTCACCCCGAGTTCCCAAGATAAACTTCTTTCTGCCTGCAAGCGCTCGTCCCTGTTTCCCTGGTAAGCAAGGTCCATCGCTGTAGGAGGGGCATACGCACTAGCAACTTGTGCAAACACAGTCATTGCTTCAAAAGCTTGTGAAACTTTTAAAGAAAATGTAGCAGGATCATCAAAGGCACTATAATGAGTGATACGCCCGCCAGCACTCAGGCTTAAACCTTGATCAAAAGTGTATTGAGTTTCTCCCCACACACCGAGCTCTTGCCAGGATTTCTCCCACTTAGCCTTATCCCCTACTAGCTTCTGCCTCGAGAAATCCATATTCATCGCATTCACCCCCCCTGCAAAAGACCAAGAAGCCAAACGCCCATACTCTAGCTGTAAACTAAGCTCATCCTGCAACGCACGACTATCGTTAAAAGACACATTTCCTTGAGCATTTGTCCTTGCTACAAGCTGATGCTCTGAGTGCGCCCAAAAGCAATTCCCACTCAGCTCATCTTTATCTCCAAAAACGACCCCAGGAGAAATCATCCACGACTTTGTCTTTTGAAAGTCCTCTAGACGAGGAAAACGCTGTGTTGCATTATCTCCTGGTAAGCCTTCATCTTTTTGCGTGTAAAGCCCCAAGAGCTGAAGGCTCACGGCCTCATTCAAGCGATATGCCAAATGCGGCAAAACAGACACCCCCCGACATTTGCTATTAGGGACGCCTTGGTGGACACTTTTCGTCTGAGAGCTTGCAGAAATACTTAAAGGCCCTTCATTTAATTCAAAATCAATAGCCTCACGCTGTTTCCCATACGCTCCTCTACTAGTAATCAACTCCCCCGTGTACCCATTACGCACAGAAACTTTGCGCGTATTGATTAATACAGCACCACCGATCCCTTCAGCTCCATAAGGGGTAGAGGTAGCCCCATTAACACTATCAACCTGCCCGACCCCTCCTGGATGAATATCGGAAATCGGATATTGACGTGCAAGCCCTCCATTGAGCCGCCGGCCTTCTAGAAAACAAGCAGTATGGTCACTCGAGGTGCCCCGTACAAATAAAGAAGCATTCCCCCCAAACTCAGGGCAATAAACCCCAGGTTGTTTTTCTAAAAGAGAGATAATCCCTTCATCCTCAAAAGCTGTAAACCCTGCTTGCTCTTCAGTACTGTTTTCAAGCTCTAGATACTCTGGTCCTCCAACCTCTTGAGTTTTGTTTACCAAGATAACCTCACCAGCCCATACTCCATGACAGAGCAGCAGGCTTAATACAATCGAGGCACCAGGAAATCTCATAATAGAATATTTAGATGTTATTCTAATAGAAGCAACCTTGAACAAACAAAAGAGGCTCGACTCTGATGAGAGACTCTTATAAGGTAGGCTATCACTAACTAAGTTTCACTCCCCATGAAAGTCGAGGAACACCCCTTTTTCAAAACATTCTCTCCCGAAGAGGCCCAGAACCTCATTAAACAAATCACCACCCGTGAATATCAAGCCGGAGATGTCATTTTTGAAGAAGGAGCCCCATCCGGAGGGATTTACTTTATCCTAGAAGGAGAAATCCTTTTCACTAAACGGCTCAATGAATACGAGAGCCAAAGCTTAAATACAAGTGGCCCAGGTACTTTTTTTGGAGAAGTTGGCGCTTTCACAGGGGAACCACGCTCTGCAGCTGCCCAAGCCAAGACAAAAGTCAGACTTGGCCATCTTAACAAAGAACAGCTCCAACAGTTCATCGAAAACACCCCGAAGCTTGTCCTGACCTTCTTCCAGAGCATTATCAACCACCTCCATGGGATAACAGGGCAATATGTTAAGGATATGATCGAGCAAGAGAAGCTCTCGGTCGTAGGCAGTATGGTCCAAAGCCTTATCGAAGATTTCAACACCCCCTTCAACGTCATTAGCCTCTCTGCTCAGATGCTAGCCTGTGAAGTTAAAAATGAAAAAGCCCTCCACTACTGCCAGTCAATCGAGCAACAAATTGATCACATGGTAAAAATGGCTAATGACATCAGCGACTACGTCCAAGGTCAAAAAGCTCTAAAGATCGAACGCTTCCTCCTTTCAGAGCTCTTTGGTCTCTTCCAAGAGCTTAATCCTATCCCGCTTGAGGATGAAAATTATGACATTACAATCAATACTGAGGATACCCTGATCGAAGGGGATAAGCACAAACTCCTACGTGCAATCCAAAGCCTTGTTTACAATGCCACCCAAGCCCTCAAGAAAGATAGAGTCTCAGGCGAGCCTCGCGGACATATTACTATCACAGGCAAGCCCGATGGCAACGAGGTCTTGATCACTGTTGAGGATAATGCCAACGGGATCCCCCAGAAGTTCCGAGCCGATTTCTTCAAGCCCTTCTCAGGAGAAGGCAAAGAAAATAACATTGGCCTAGGCCCTGCTATTGCCAAGTCAATGATCGAGGCCCACAAAGGAACGATCCACTTCGAGACAGAAACCAACAAGGGTACTACCCTGTTTGTAAGGATCCCCCAGAAGCAAGAATACCAAGCAGTCAGTTAAAGGCCGCCCAAAGAGCAGATAAGCTCAAATTCTTTCTTCGTTACTGGTTGTATCGAGAGCCGCTGCCCACGCTGCACGAGCTTCATATTCTGCAAAGCTTTCGTGTCCTTAATCTCAGCCAAGGATACAAAATGAGGAAATTGCTTCTTCCATTTGATATCGACCATAAACCAACGTGGGTTCTCTTGAGAGGATTTAGGGTCATAATAGTCTGATTGTTTATCCCAAGAAGTATGATCTGGGTAGGCTTCACGCACGACCTCAGCCAAACCAACAACACCTGGCTGTGCACAGCTAGAATGATAAAACAAGACAAGGTCCCCACAATGCACTTCATCGCGCATGAAGTTACGCGCCTGGTAATTACGTACGCCATCCCAAGCCTCAGTACGGTTCTTAGAGGCCTTTAACTGATCAAAAGAAAAGGTATCCGGCTCGGACTTAAATAACCAATAGTTCATAAATTAATCCTGGTGGGGGTGCTCTTCTCCTAAATTAATGCCCAGCATATCCGCAACGCCCGGTGTAACACAGTCTGAGGTAAACTCACCCAAACGATCCAAAAAATAAGAGAGAATCTCACAAGGGCCTTTGTAATCTTCCTCTAAATAAGACACTCCGCTGTTCTCTAAAATCGCTCGAGCCTCAAAGGCAGCAAGCTGTTTTTGGGTAACCCTTACGCCATCAAACTCTGCATACGCAGAGCTTTCATAAGGCCCCGACTTATACCAAGTATCAAAATAAGGAATAGCCCCCTGCATATCAATCAACCCCCTACAGGCTTGATTATAATGTTTCTGGATTTCTTTAGGGCTAGTCCCATTACAACCCTTAGCATTCACTAGCACCGTACGATAGTGGCTTAACGCTGTATTATAATCCGGACTCTTTTGCTTAAGGGCTTCCTGCGCTTGCCCTATATGATAGTCATAGTCTTTAAATACTAATACCTTAGAACTTACTGTTCTCATGAATCATACTCCCCTAGATGTGTTAATAGATTTACTTACCAAATATCCCAAAAATACTTTCAACAGCCTTAGAAAGATCATCTTCCTCTTCTTGCTCTTGCTCATTATTAGGCAAAGGCTCCCTCTTGCCTCCACCAATCAGGCTTGTACCTGCCTGCTGAATAATTTGATGTAAGCTCGAGAAATCTGGATCTGAGGGCGTCCCCTTAATTGTAAATTCAGGCCCCTTATAGTAACCCCGAGAGGTTTCCTGCGGCTCTACTAAGCCAAGCTTGTTAAGGATAGATGCGGCACGCCCTTGTGTATCCAAACGTGCCTGCACGGACAATTGCTGATCATGAATCGGCATTAATGGATCATAATACAAAACACCATCCCCCTGTATAAAAATATCAGGGCTTTGAATAATCAACTCGGTTAAGTTAACGTTAAGGTCCTCATTACGCTGCACCGCTTGGTTCTGTTCACTGCCCCGCTGTGCATGCACACTCAAATGTTTAAAAGGAATTTCCTGGAAGTAACTCAAGGCTTCGGTCACTGTCTCAAGTTCACGCACACGGCTTCCTGTCACCGCACCGATAATCCCTACAACACCAGTAACCGCCTTTGTTTGCTCATCCATCTGATCAAGCGCGCGAACAAGGCCATTCTTCCCTTTCAAGGAAAACTCTCCTTGGACTTGCTCTATTAAAATATCTAAATTAGGCGCATGCCCGTGCACCTTCCCTTTCAGCGTGAAGATACCTTCTGCAGGGGGAGACTCTTGCGGCTTTATTCGACTTAAAAACTCTCCCACATCAAATTCATTTAGTAACATCTCTCCGAACAAACGGTATGGGAGTGAATCTTCCGTTGAAAAAGTGACATTCCCTTTCATACCAAATTGAGAGTCTGCCAACTTACAGTTCAGCTTTTCTAAAATTAAACGATTAGGCCTCGCTTCAAAATCACCATCAAGTTGCTTAACTGCATACTGGCGGTAACGAATCTGATCGATATCAAGCGTAGCCTTCCCCGTAAACCCTGCCCAGAAAGGATGAGCATCACGGTAAGTGGGCCGCCTATTTGATTCAGGCGTAGCACCATAACTGCTAGCAGTCTCAGGCACACTGGAGGGTCCTTCCGTAGTCTGGAAGGCTTCTGCCAACAAAAGGGCATCATCCACAATCACATTACGCCCTGAAACCGTCACCGTCACATTACGAGCCTCCTTCTTTCCAGAAATGCTTCCTTTAATATTCAAATCAGACTCTCCACGTTGCCCCTTCATAACAAGAGGTAAGGAGAAAGAGCCTTTACCCGAAGGCAATAAGGTCCCTTCAAAATTCGCAGTCATTTCATCTAAATAAATACTCTCGGAACTTCCTACATCTTTAAAGGCCATTTCAAAATGAGTTTGGCCAGAGCTCATTCCCGAAAAGTCTCCTTTACCAGCCACACTCAAATGTCCACGTGTTACCTTTCTATAAGGATCCATAAAAGCCGGCTGAGCAAGTAATCTATCCAAGCCCACTTCCAAATCTACAGCATAGTAAGTAAGCGGAAAGGCTTGCTGAAGATCCAGAATTGCTTCTATGCCACCTTCAACAAAAGGCATTTGATAATCAGGGTGATTGCTGAGCTTGAGTTCATCCCACTTAAGCTCCAAACGATTTTCTGCGTAAAATGTATCTGGATCTATTTGGGCATAAACATTATTAAGCATCGGGACGGTCCCTTCACGCAGACTCACATTTGCAAGCTCCAAAGGGTCATAGGCCTCAATAGAAAAACCACGAGTAGTCCCTTTCGCACTGAACAGACCTTGTTGGCGCTCAGAAATATTTAAAGCCCCCTGCTTCAAAACACCTCCAAAGGTATAATTAGGCACAAAAGGGTTAAGCACTTCTAAAGGAAAGCTATTGAAAGAGCACTTCAGGAAAGGCTCATTACTCTTAATCAAATGAGGCAATCCGTAGCCTAAGGCCTCAAAAGAGATCTTCAGTGGTTGCAATAAATCAACCTCGACCGCATTCGCCTCAGCACCTTCAAGTAACTTACCTACCAAAGTAAAGTTCTCTACCTTAAACACGGACTCAAGATCATAAATACCTTCAAGTGTGCCGTTAAAAACAAAGTCTTTATTAAAATCACCTAACAAGTAAGTTTTTGCAAACGGCTGCTGGCATAAGCGTTGCAAGTCTGTACTAAATTTTGAGTCAATAATTACACGTTCATCCTTACCGCCTACAATCTGGGCTTGCAGCATCAGGCTTAAAACCTTTTCGCCTGCTTTCTCTAGCACTGCTGGGTGCAATTCAAGTAAGCCCATACCACTCTGGTAAGTAAAGTCTGCGACTAGATCAAGATCTACCCCTGCTAATATAGGCGTTCCCTCCACAGCAAAATTAATGTTATTTAAAAGAAAGGGCCGGGCACACGCCACAGACACCTCAGACTCACTCCCAATTGATAGGAAACAACGTGTAGATAAAGGTTTTGAGCTAAATTGTACTCCAGCGCCTTTTAATAAAGCAGACAGATCAAGCTCATTAATTGCCAACTCAAGCACACGTCCTTCGGTCTCAAACATTAATGGACTCAGGTTAAAGCGAAAAGGCTCTAGTAATTTACACAAGACTTCTCCTTGATTTTGCTGGTTACCCAAGGTTAAGGAAGCATTCATCGCGTTTATCACCAGCGCGTCATTGGCTTGATTCATCTCAAGCTTACTTTTAACAAAAAAGCTTCCTAACGCCTTCAGGTCCGGGGAGACCCGCTCAAGCTCACGCGCATCTAAGTCAAAAGAGAAATACCCTTTACCTTTATCCTGATTTACATCGAACGAGTAATTTCCTTTAGCTTCTAGCTGGAACACTGGCATTGCAAAAGCCACAGCCAAAACACCGACTTGCTCATTATTAAGCGAAGCATCAAACTCACCCTGAACGGTACGCGCCTTAGGGTCGAACAAAGTCTCTAAAGAAGCTAAAGGAATCACAGCCCCCTCTTCACTTAGGCTGGCCAAGCTCATGCCATAAAGCTCTCCTTCAGCAGCCTTCTTACCCGTTGCCTGAAAGCTTAGGTGCGCCCCTTCAGGGAACTCAGGGCCAGTTGCCTCCAAACTTGTCGTCATACTAATGGCTTCAAGCGGGCCTGCTTTTTGGGTTAAGATTAAATCCCCCTTCCCCTCAAGCACATTAACCACTGCTCCAGAAGAATCATCTTTAAATTCCAAAGAATAAGTCAGCTGGCCATTTTCTCCCGGAAGGAGCTTACTCCCCTTCAGACTAAACTGCCCGAGTCGTTGCTCTGGCAAAATAAACTTCCCAACCACATCAAGCTTACTGATCCGGAGCTTTTGCAAACCCTGAAGCTCATTCAACAATCCTTCAAATCTCTCTGAAGCGGCTTCCCCCTTTGCCCTAGTATATTTAATTCTACCGTGGTGCTTGTGCTCTTGGCTCTCTTCCTTAGGAAGTTCCTTAAGCTCAACAACAAGCCCTGCAACTTTGAATTGCTCACACACCAACGCTCGACTACTCAAGCTAGCCATTAAAGACCATTGAAGATCAACCGTATCTAGACGAACATCTAAATCCCGCTCAGAAAGAGAAAAGCCAGACAAGGCAATACGGCTAGGTCCGACCTGGATGCTTTCTAGCTTAACCTCATTCTGATCAGTCTGAAGGCCCTGCAGCACAAGATAACGCTGCACACTCCCCAAGGAGAGAATACCCACAGCCACAATAATCAGCAACAAAAGCCCAAGAAAGAGACGAATCAACCACTTCATAATTAGGTCTTATGTTATTAGGAGAGCGCTCTAATTGCAAGACTGCCCTACGCACAAAAAAAGCCCCCTGGCGTTAAACCAGAGGGCTTGTGGAAATTTTCTCGTTAGCGACTTTGGCGCTTAGCTTCGTAAACACGCTTTTCCTTAACTTCGCTTGCCTTCTTACCGATACGGCCACGCATGTAGTTCAAGCGAGCACGAGGCATCACAATACTCTCACGAGTAACCTCGACCTTTTCAATATTGGGGGAATGCAACGCAAACACACGCTCAACACCCTCACCCTGAACAACACGACGTACAGTGAAAGAAGCGTGAATTCCTCCACCACGGATACCAATAACAATACCTTCGAAGACCTGGATACGCTCTTTGTCTCCTTCACGGATCTTCGTGTAAACCTTCACTCCATCACCCACCTTGAAGTTGTCGCGGTTAGGCTTAAGCTGTTCTTTAGTAATCTCGTCTATAATGGCGCTCATGATTTGTTTTCTTCTAAAAGGTCTTTCCGGCGCTGCCGGGTTTTAATAATTTGCTGTTCTTTCCTCCACTCCGAAATGGCCTTGTGATTCCCTGAAAGCAGGACCTCCGGAACACTGAGCCCCTCAAATTCAACAGGCCGCGTGTATTGCGGAAAAGAGAGTAAATTGTCGTTAAAAGCATCCTGGGTCAAGGATTTTTCTTCTCCTAATACTCCTGGAACATAGCGGATAATCGCATCCATAAGTACCGCAGCGGGCAAAGTCCCATTGGTAAGGACATAATCCCCAATAGAGACCTCTTTATCGACCCACAAATCCCGCACACGCTGATCAACCCCCTCATAATGTCCAGAGACGAGGACTAAGTGCTCCTTACTAGCTAAGTCCCTGGCCATAGGCGTGTTAAGTAATTCTCCATCAGGGCAGAGGTATACCACACACGAATTTTCCTTTTTACAGGCCTGAATCGCTGCACTCAGTGGCTCGGGCTTCATGACCATCCCTGGCCCACCCCCAAAAGGGCGGTCATCCGTAATCTGGTGCTTATCTTCGGCCCAATCCCTAATATTATGGGTCTGCACGTCCACAAGCCCTTTCTTCTGGGCCCGAGCAAGCATACTCTCTCCCAAAAAGCCCTGGAGCATCCCCGGGAAAAGGCTAAGAACGTCTATAGAAAGTTTAGGATTCATAAAAAAAAGCCATAAGATTACCTATGGCTTTTTGCAAATTGTTAGTAAACCGTTACTTACGCAGCTGTTGCGCCTTCGCGCTGGAGGATAACAACACCCTCATTAGCTTCAGCCTTACGGGCTTTGCGCAATAGGCCTGCCATAGTGTCGGTAGGCTTAGCACCCACGCTGATCCAATAATCTACGCGCTCTAGGTTAAGCTTCATCTTAGGGTCATTTCCCTTAGCTTCAGGGTTATAATGCCCCAAAAGCTCTACAAAGCGACCATCGCGAGGGCTTGATCCCTCTGCTACTACGATGCGGTAAACAGGTGCATGTTTGGCGCCATGCCGTTGAAGTCTGATTTTAAGTGCCATAAGTGTATAAAAATTCGTAAATGAGGGGCCTATAACAGGCTAAGACCCCCCTATTGTCAAGCCCCATCCCCCCAAAAAAAGCACTCAAAATAAAAAGTTTGCCTCTTTTATGAAAATCTACTATCATAAATAGTGTAAAACTGTACAGGATATATCATTAACCCCAGGCTTTCTAAGCAATCCTGAGGCCAGTGGTATATCCTCAACAAGAAGGGCTTATGAGTATCGAGGCCACCAACCACTATCTTGAAACCGCAGCAAATATCCTCGGGATTTCTGAACGGTTAAAAACTGTCCTAAAAACCCCACGTAGGATTATTAAGGCAGAAATCGTTATCGAACGCGATAATGGGGAGTTAGCCACATTCGTGGGCTACCGGGTTCAGCATAATAATAGCTTAGGCCCCATGAAGGGCGGCTTACGCTATCACCATGAAGTCTGTGAAAATGAAGTAGAGTCCTTAGCCTCTCTAATGACCTGGAAGACTGCCCTAGTCAACTTACCCTTCGGGGGCGCCAAAGGGGGTATCATCTGTGACCCACGTAAATTATCTGAAAGTGAAATTGAGCGCATCACCAAAACCTTTACAGACCAAATAAGAGATGTCATCGGACCTAATATAGACATCCCTGCCCCAGACATGAATACCAACGCCCAAACCATGGCTTGGATCATGCATGAGTATTCCAAATTTTATGGATTCTCGCCAGGAGTCGTCACGGGTAAGCCTGTTTACTTACATGGGAGCCTGGGCCGAGAAGAAGCCACAGGCCTAGGCGTAACCCTCACCATCGAAAATTTGCTAAACGACCATCAACGCTCTATAAAAGACGCTACCTTTGTTATACAAGGGTTTGGTAATGTAGGCGGTATCGCAGCAAAATGCATCCATGAGCGTGGCGGGAAAGTTATCTGTGTTTCTGATGTAAGCGGGGCCTTATACGATAAAAAAGGAATCGATATCCCCACACTAATTCAGCACACCCACGAACATCATTCAATCAAAGGCTTCCAGGACCTGGAAATGATCAGCAATGAAGCGTTGCTCAGCCTTGAGTGTGATGTCCTCGTCCCTGCAGCCTTAGGCGATATCTTCACGAAAGAAGTAGCCGAAAATGTGAACGCTTCTTTCATTGTAGAAGGGGCTAATGACCCTACTCTCCCTGAAGGCGATGAAATTTTCAATAAACGTGGTATTATTGTAGCACCTGATATCTTAGCTAACTCCGGCGGGGTGACTGTTTCCTACTTTGAGTGGGTCCAAAACATTCAGCGCCTTTCTTGGACAGAAGAGCAAGTCAACCAAGAGCTCCAAAGAACTATCACGAACGCCTATCAGCGCGTTGTTAAACTTGCAAAAAAAGAAAACTGTTCATTACGAACAGCCGCATTCATCATTGGCCTTGGGCGTGTCGCTAAGGCTAATTTAACCCTAGGACTCTAATTAGTTATGTTTAATCAATTCTCTATATTCACTGTCGCTGACAAAAAAGACTTTGATCAGCTAATGAAGAAGTTTCGCTCCGTGAAGCTTAAAGCAGGAGAAGTACTCTTTAACCAAGGAGATGTCGGAGACACTCTCTTCTTGGTCGAAGAAGGCTCCTTAGAAATTATCATACAAGGGGATAACAAAGAGCAAACAGTTGCCGTTCTAAAACCCGGAGACATTGTCGGGGAAATGGCATTGGTTACCAAAGAAGTACGCTCTGCAACTGTCAAAACCTCAGAAGAAACGCGCCTACTTGCGCTAACTAAAGAGCGTTTTGATGAGATCCTCAAAGCAGACCCCAAGATTGCGATCCAAGTCGTCCACAACGTAGCAGCGCTCTTAGCCAAGAGGCTCCAAACCACAAATAAGCTAATCGACAAGATTGCCCAAAAGAACGGAGGCGTAAGCAGTAGCGAAATTGCAACCCTCAAGAAGCAACTCTTCGAACGTTGGGACTTCTAGGTCAGTGCTTTAACTACGCCCTAAGATAGCAATGTTCTCAATATGCCTTGTTTGCGGAAACAAGTCCAAGGGTTGTAATTCTTCGAGAGCATAGCCAGCTTCTACAAGTAGCTTCACATCTCGCGCTTGTGTATCTGGTCCACACGACACATAAACAATCTTCTTAGGGCCAAAGGCAACAAGTTGCTTAATAAATGCCTCATCACAGCCTTTTCGGGGTGGGTCAATAATAACCGCTGTTTGCCCACCGGGGAAAGTCACCTCATCAAAGATAGCCTCTGCCTTCCCTACAATAAAGTCTACATTGCTTAGGTTATTCAAAAGCGCATTGCCATGAGCTGCCTTAACCGCCTGAGCATTTACTTCTACTCCCAAGACTTTTTCAAAGTGCTCGCTAGCAGCTATTGCAAACATACCCACGCCGCAATAAGCATCGATCAAATAATCAACACCCTCTACCTTAGCCCCTTCCAAAACAGTCTCTACCATTTTGGGTAAGATAAATGGATTATTCTGGAAGAACTCCCCCGCTGGGAATTGGTAAATAAACTTACCCACCCGCTCTGAAGCCATTACATTGTTATCCGTCTGAACACCGTTCAAAGTGTCACGCAGCAACAAAGTGCCTCCTTTTTTATAGCGTTTAGTATTTGTCCGTATCGCTTCACGGGCAGCAGGCAAAGCCTCATTAATCTTATCTGTAGCGATGGGGCACTGCGGCACATCAAGAATCGCCCGGCGCTGCCCTTGCTTCAAAAACCCAATCGGGAAGCCCTCGTCCTTATTCTTAGGGAAGTGCGGCGTGAGCTTCGAGCGGTAGTGATACTGCTTAGGTGAGCCTATCGTAGGCTTTGCAGTCATGCTAATCCCCGCTAATCGCTCAAAAAGCTCTTCTACCTGCTTGCGCTTCCATTCCAGCTGGGCCTCATAGCTTAAGTGCTGGTACTGGCATCCTCCACACTCTCCAAACAGCTTACACTGCGGCTCTAAACGATCTGGCGAAGGCTTCAGCACCGAGACTAAATCCGCCTCCGAGTAATTCTTGTAATTACGGTATACCCGAGCAAGCACTCGCTCCCCAGGCAAAGCAAATGGCACCATCACCACCCAGTTATCGTAACGCCCTAAACCTACCCCAAGATTCGTTAAGCTCTCGATCTCAAGCTCAATCTCCTGGTGGTACTCAAAGGGGTCTGCAACAAATGCCTTAGATTTTCTCATTTAATAATCTATTATTTAAAAATACGCTCAAAGATACAAACGCTCTTTATTGACCTTAACAACCCAAAATATAGGCTAAAAGGCGCTTTATGGGTCCTTTATCGCCAAATTCCACTTATTTACTGCTCGATGCAGCCACGCCAACGACACAAGTCGGCCTGTTGCACGAAGGGGCCTTTACTGCATTCTCATCGACAGATGAAGCCCCTTTAGCTTCCTTATTTACTCAGGCTCAATCACTTATGAAAGAGCATAACCTAGGCCTAGAATCCCTCTCAGGCCTCATTTACTGCCAAGGCCCAGGCTCTATCCTAGGCGTACGCCTGACCCTTATGGCTATTCGCACCTGGAAGCGAACCCACCCTCACTTACAGTGCTATACCTACAATAGCCTGGCTTTAGGCTCAGCCTTAGTTTCAGAAAACCACACATCAGAGGCTTTTACTTTCATTGCTCCAGGGCGCCAACAACGCTGGCATACCCTCAACAATAGCCAACAAAAGGAAATCCCCGCAGATGCATTAGGCTCCCTAACAGGCCCTATTTATACGCTCCCTCAACGCAAAAAAAGCTTTTGCCTCCCAACTGATACGCATATCATTGATTATGATTTAGCCTCACACGCTAAGCTTTTCAGTAAAGAGGGACTACTCACTCTCACCGACGCGCCCGAAACATTCAACCAGACCGAGGCTACCTACAAAACATGGAAACCAGACCGACATCGCTAGCCACCCCCACCATAACCAAACCCATACACCGCAATTGGGCCGAGGTTGACCTGGGCGCACTCAAATATAATATTGAGCAAATACGAGCGACCCTACCGGCTTCCTTTACTATTTTCTGTGTCGTAAAAAGTGATGCTTACGGCCATGGCATGATCCCAGTCTCTCAGGCCTTGCGCGAAGCAGGGATCACTCACCTAGCCGTAGCAAATGTACACGAAGGCGCTGTCCTACGCCAATCGGGCTTCACCGGGATGATTCTTATCCTAGGCCCACTCCTTAAAGAAGAAGATCCGTTTCTTATCCGTTACGAGCTAACCCCGATCGTCTCTTCTTTAGCTGAGGTCAAACGCTTTGAAGCCCTCGAGAAACACAACCCCCTACCTGTCCAAGTAAAACTAGATACAGGCATGGCACGCACAGGGGCCCTCGTCAAAGACGCAGCCAAACTTATTAAAAGTGTTCAGGCCAGCCCAACGCTAGAGCTAACAGGCATTGCCACGCACTATTCAAGTGCCCGTACCGACGCAGAGTACACACAGATGCAACGCAGCTGTTTCTTAAGCTTTCTTGCTTCCCTCAAGGACGTAGATACAGACAAGCTTTTAATCCACACAGATAACTCTCAATCCATAATCCGCCTTCCTCAAGACCCCCCGATGAATGCGGTACGCCTAGGCCTCTTGTGCTACGGGCACCCCGAATCAGTCACCATCCACGAAAAAGCCATCCAGCTAAAGCCGGTTCTTAGCCTTCATAGCCGTATCCTAAGCTTTAAAGACCTTCCTCCAGGATCCTCTATAGGCTACCATCGCGCACATATCCTCAAAGACCACTCCCGTATCGCGCTGGTATCCTGTGGCTATGGCGATGGCATCCCCGCAAATTTAAGCTACGGTGGCTACGTCCTTGTACGAGGCCAAAGAGCACCCGTTTGCGGCCTGGTGGGTATGGATATCTTTGCCGTTAACATAACGGACATTCCCGGCGTTAAACCAGGAGACCCCGTGACCCTTATTGGCACCCAAGGTGAAGAAACCATCACTCTAAACGATTTCTGCGAACATTCAGGGCGCGGCTACCGCGAGGTCTCCTGCCTACTTACTCAACGTGTCCCTCGGCTTTATGCATAAAATTTTATTTATCGGAGATATCGTAGGCCGCCCAGGCCGTACTATTATCAAGGACAAACTCCCTGCTTTCAAAGAAGAGCATGGGGTGACTATCGTGGTAGCTAATGCCGAGAACTCTGCCGGAGGATCAGGCCTTACTAAAAAACTTGCCGAAGAGCTTTTCTCCTACGGCATCGATGTCATTACCCTAGGAGACCACGTCTGGGATCAACGCGGCTTTGATGAAGACATTGACTCCCTCGACTACGTCTGCCGCCCTGCAAACCTACCTGACAATAACCCAGGGAAATCTTTCGTTATTATCGAAAAAGAGGGCTTACGCCTAGGTATCTTCACCGTCTTAGGGCGCAACTTCATGCCCCTAAAAGCCACCTGCCCGTTCACGACCTCAGGCGCCTTACTCGAAGAACTCAAAGACCAGGCTGATGCACTCCTGATCGAAGTCCACGCAGAGACTACCTCCGAGAAAGTCGCTCTAGGCTGGTTCCTAGACGGCAAGGCATCCTTAGTCGTAGGCACCCACACACACATCCCCACAGCAGATGCACGCGTCCTCCCTCAAGGCACCGCCTACATGACTGATGCAGGGATGACAGGCCCCTACGCCTCTGTCCTAGGTCGCAAGACAGATGCTATCATCGAACGCTTCACCACAGGCATGCCCAAACGTTTCCCTGTTGCTGAAGATGACGTACGTCTTTGTGGCTGCTTAGTTACCCTCAAAGATAATAACTTTCACGCTGAATCGATCGAACCGATCTGCATCATGAATCCTTAATAATACTCCCTATGACCCTCATCAGCTCACTCGGCACAACCGTGCAAGCCGCTTATACCATTTATACTGCTGGATATAACAAAAAGGATTTCTGGCCTGCATGGTTGGGCATTAAAGACAAAAGCATTTTAGATGAAGGAGAGAACAGTCACGCTCACCTACAACTCGCTGATCGTGTTTCCAAACTCAGCCAGAAGCTCAATATGAGCACACCACCCACCATGCTAGTACTCCACCCTTACCCCAAGGCACTTACTACCCAGGGCAGTATTATTGGCTCTCAATTTTTAGCCATTGCTGCTAAACGATTCGCTCAAAACCCCGACCTTCAAGAAACCTCTATCTACATTAGCGAAGTAGGCCGTGACGGAAAGAAACACGAATTCTACGCCACGATCACCCGCACGCAGCTCAATGCTACCCTGCTAGAGGCCTTGATGCTCTTAAAACAAAACACAAATACTCGAGAGCTAGTCGCCAACCTCATAACAACTAGCTTAGCTGCCGTCTTTTCCTACTCTACTATCCGCAGTATTGCTAACGTTTTTGTCCGTACCGAAAGCCTAGGCTCCGCAGGTTACGCACTTACAATATTAACAACCCTCTACCTCTCCCAATACTTACAACACTTTGTAGAGTGCGTTAATCAATTTGACCGTGATGAACGCGTTGCAAGAATAATAGGTAAGGCCGCCTTCATTGAATACCTACGCAACCCACCACGCCTCGCAGAAAGCTCAAGCCCTCGACCAAAAACCACGAGCTCCATAAGGAGCCTAAAGCAATACCTGCTCTTTCCCTTTTACACCACAAAAGAGCTCACCCAAATGCGTATCGAGCACATCAACACAGCAGTCTCCTCATAATCAATGCAGTTAAACACCATCAAAGCCATCACCTTCGACTTTACCGGGACACTCGCCAACCCCTATCCTGGGGTAGGCGCTATCTACGCAGAAGTATTGCAAGCTCACGGCTTTGAGGGCCCTTCACTTGAATTAGGTAAACGTTTTTACCACGTTTTCCAAAAACATACCCAAGCCCCACGCGAGTCTATCACAGAAGTCAGCGAGAAAGCCCTCTGGAAAGTCATCATGCAAGAGACGATCTCCCCCTACTGCCCAGAGTCTCACCTCGACACAGTCTTTGATACCCTCTGGCTAGCCTTTGCAGATGCTAGACGCTGGCAACTCCTTCCCTACGCTAAAGAGGTACTCGAGTTTCTGAATGCTCACGGCTACCGCATCGCTATCCTCTCTAACTGGGATGCTCGCCTACGGCCCTTAATTCAAGACCTTGGCTTAGGCCACCTCATCCCTCAAATCTTTATCTCGACCGAGGCAGGTGCCGCTAAGCCCAGTGTTCACTTTTTCCAACACGTCCAGGAACAACTCAAGCTTAGGCCCGAACAGATCTTACACGTAGGCGACAGCCTCTACCAGGACCACCAAGCCGCGCGCAAAGCCGGCTGGCAATCGGTACTACTCTCTCCCAAGTTAGGCCAACGTGTCTATGGGAACGCCATTAAAGACTTATCAGGCCTCCCTGCTCTACTCGCTCCGTCTAAAGGGAACGCTCTCTACGGTTTCACTCGCCGTATAGAAAACATGGTTGCCGACTTTCGTGAACTCCCGATCAACCGCAGCGGAGCACGGATCCGTAGGATGTCTTCAATTGGCGCCTTGGTCGATAAGCTTATCTCCAAGCATAATATCAACCAAGTCCGCCTAGAGTCCATCATTATGGAGCATTGGAAAAACCTCTTAGGCCCAGAGCGCGCGCACCGTTGCGTCCCTCAAAAAATAACCAAGGATCAGTCTTTAATTATCCTCACTAGCAACGCTACACTGCGTAACGAGCTCTTCATGAGCCGTAACGAACTGCTCGAGAAAATCCAGCAACTCCCTGGTTGCCAGAATCTCAAAAGCGTTATTGTGCGCGCTGGCTAACAAATAGGATGCGCCGCTTGTACTCGGTTTCTGAGCGCTCCGGAAAATGCAAGCACACATCTACAAACCCCTTCTGATAACTTTGCATAATAAGCTCCACACGCTCTTCAGTACCCCATTGAGCTAGCAAGGCCTGGCACTGCGCTTCATCCAGGGCACCTCTCTCCAAAGTCTTCTCAAGCTTATCTAAAATCCGATACGCATCATGATCATAAGTGAGTTTTCTAGATGCGTACTTCCAGCCGCTCACAAGCCTCCCCGTTATAGAAAGCACCCCCACAAGCATCACACTCATTAAAGCTGCTGCTAACAAAAGTTCGAGCAAGGTAAATCCTTCATTTCTCTTTCTCATAGCAATTGCTTCCCCGTCATAAAACGATAATAAACCTGCCCTTCCTTTTCGAGGCTAACTGCCAGGGGCAAAAAAACCTCTCCCTCTTGATATGAAGGTGCTCGCTTAATATGAGCACAAAAAGCATCCTGAGAAAAAACGATTTCCTGTGCCTGATCTGTTTGCTCAAAAAGCTGCTGATAAGCCATCTCATCAATGTATTGGCGCACATACACACTCGCATCAATGGCCTGATCAACTGCCTTCCCCTGGGAAAGCCGCCCGAGCAAAGGAGTGATCACCCCTAGCAACACCATCACCGCGACCCCCAACACGCCAATAGCCAACACCACTTCAATTAAGGAAAAACCGCCTCTACTGCCAGCTGTAAACATCCTCATAAGCATCCCCATCAAGCTTTTGGGTAAACAGCACAAGGCTCCCACGTAATGACCCCACCCCTACTGGGAGTAAGTCACTCGGTATATGCCCATCCTTTGCAATCACAATATAAATATTGGGGTTACCAAAAGCATCTACAAGTTTGCCGTCCTTAAACTCTCCCTCACTAAAGGTATAAAAGGGTTTAAGGGCTTGCTGGAAAGCATCATTATGCTCAGCCAAATTAACCCATTGGTCTGTATCCAAAAAAACAGGATAAGCCCCATGCTCCTGCTTATATAATTCCAGGGCAAACGCATACTGAGCAAACTGGGCTTTACTCTTCGTCCGCGCTGCAGACCTTTGCACAGACCCTAATACAGGCACTACAATCCCCGCCAACACACACAGCAAGGCTACTACAGCTAACAGCTCTACCAGAGTAAATGCCTTGGTTTTAGGGGTCTTATTATTCGCAAGCTTTGAGCGCATCTTCTACCGATTCACAAATCGTGAAGAGCATCTCAAATCCCGATATCTTAAACAACTGTAAAAGTGTTGGGTTTGAACAAGCTAGCACCATCTTCTCTTGGGCCTTATCCAAACGTTGTGATACGGCAATAATGACTCGTAGACCCCCTGAGCTAATATAGCTAGTCTTAGCAAAATCGATAATCACTGCTTTTTCACCTTTTTCGATACTCTCTACGAGCTTGTCTTCAAAAAGCGCAGCGTTGTTACTGTCCAGTCGCCCCGCAGGGCTTAAAACGAGTACACCATCAATTAATTCAGTTGTTATATCTACAGCATCCATATTGATTTATAATAATTAATTATAAGTAAAAACCTTCCCAGAAGCAACCCTTTTCTAACTCTCTCTCCCCCAAGAGTTATTGCTCCAAAATCGGTCGCTAAAAATGCCTTAAAATAAGGCCAAAAGCGGCTCAAAAACCGTAACTCCCTAGCTATCAATAGGCTCTAGCAGAACGGTTGTTTTAAGCCCTGGCTGATAAGGAGAAAGGTCATCTCCTGGCTTTGCCTGCCTTAGGGCATACTGAACAATCCCCATCTTAGCATCTAGGTTATCCACCATCGATACAAACACAGCTTCAGCTGTAGCCGCCATAGCCGCTGCCCCCCACTCGAGCTCCCCCTGATGGGAAAGGATGATATGCTCTAAGCGCTCTACCAAAGACTCAGCCAGTTTACTTTTTATCGCCGCTTTACGTACCAAGCGATAGCCCAAAACAACATGGCCTTGCAAAATACCTATCTTACTCTTCTTCGTCGCTAGCTCACCTTCATATTCCAAGGTCTTCCCCACATCATGCAAAATAATCCCAGCCATCGCTAAGCTCGGGTCTACTTCTATATACAAAGGAAACAACACCGTAGCAGCACGCGCCATATGGACCGTGTGCTCCAAAAGCCCATGACGATACGCATGGTGCATACTGATAGCTCCAGGAGTAGCTCTAAAGGCATCCCCAATTTCGTCCATCACTGCCTCAACTGTAGCACGCAACTGCGGTTGCTCAATCGCTGCGATAAACCCCTGCAATTCTTCCCAAAGAGCCTCACTATCTTCTAATGAAGACTCGACTAATTGACTCTTAATAGCCTCAGCTTCCCGAGCTTCTAGCAAACGCACGCTTTGGACTCGCGGGCTTAAGCGCTCTTGGTAGTAATCTACAAAGCCTTTCACCTCAAAAATAGCACCGGGTTGCGCATTCACCAAAGCAGCAAAGACCTCTGTGTCTGAAAAGGCTGTAAAATTAAAAGCCCCCCAGGCATCGGCTAACTCTACTGATAAGAACGGCGCCCCATTACGAGCTGTACGCTCACTCACTTTCTTGAGTAAGAATACCCCCGTAAAGGCAAGATTGCTCCCCACAGGTAAAGCCTTAAGGTCAGCAACCGTCGATAATGTGTCAGTAGAGTTCTGCATGAGGACCTATAAAAGAAACCAAACGCCTAAACTCAAGAAAATAAGCGAGCTAGTCACATCCGTAACTGCCGTCAAGAAGATCGAAGAGCTCTGAGCCGGGTCGAAATCAAAATTCTTAAGGATAATAGGGATAAGCGCCCCAGCAAGACCGCCCAAGCTCATGCTGATAGCCATCGCTGCAAATACGACTGAGGCCAAGTCCAGACGGTCTGTCATAAAATAAGCCAATATAGCCCCAATAGCCCCGATTATGATGCCACTGATCAATCCCTTGAAGCCTTCACGCAAACACACCGTTGTGTTATCAGCGGGTTTCATTTCCCCTAGGGCTAGACTGCGGATTGCAATGGCCAAAGTCTGGGCCCCTGTATTTCCGGACAAACTGGCTAAAATAGGGATGAATACAGCTAACATACTAAGCTCCTCGATCTGGTGGCGGAACATGAAGATCACCCCCCCTGCCAAATAGGCGGTAAATACATTCACAGCCAACCAAGGTACGCGTCGCTTTTCACTAAAAAAGACATCATCATGAATGCTCTCATCCGGCCCCGCACCGACCAAACGCTGAAAGTCTTCGGTAGCCTCACTCTGGATAATGTCGATCACATCATCGTGCTCTACAATCCCCAGAAGCTTTCCTTCTGTATCTACAACAGGCAGGGCCAGAAAGTTAGAGTCCGCCATTGCTAAAGCAACTGCTTCACGGTCTTCATCAGCCTTACAAACGCCCTTTAATTCAGTGCGCATAATGGCACTCACCTTCTGCGTTGGCAAAGCCATGATTAAGTCACGCGCAGACAAAACACCTTGCAAGTGCTTTTCATCATCAACTACGTACAGGTAAAAAATATGTTCCAACTCTTCTTTGATTTTCCGAATGTGTTGGATCGCCTCATCCACACTCATCGAGGCTCTCACCGTACCTACATGCGGGTTCATTACCCCACCCGCAGTGTCCGGGCCATACTTAAGTAATGAGCGTACCTCTGCAGCGGTCTTGGGGTTGAGCTTACTCAGGAGCCGCTCTTGTGTAACATCTTCTAGCTGTCCAATAACATCTGCGGCATCATCGCGCTCAAGGCTTTCTAAGATTGCCAAAGCCCGGTGCTCACGCATGGCCTCAACCACCTCAGCAGAGTCTTCCGCATCCATTTCTGCCAAAATCTCGGAGGCTACAGGTTCAGATAACGCCCGCAGTACCTGACGGCGATCATCAACATTCAAACGCTCCAAAAAGTTTCCGACAACAACAGGAGAGGTTCGGGCTAGTTTGCCGGAGTCAAGCTCTGCCAGGCGGTCTTCTTGGTACTCCAAGAGTTCCTCAAGCAAATAAACCTCAAGCTCAGCAAGAGGCTGCATACTGGACAGATCTTCAGGCATAACGCAAAGGAGGTATTATGCGCAAAGAACAGAACAAATTCAATCTAATTATAAGACTTCACAAGCTCATTAAACGCACGAAAGTAAGGGTGCTCACATGTTCCCAACAAGCTGTAGAATACCGTTTCACTCGGCAAGCTCACTGTATCTGTTGTGCGCCCTAGGGTATGCAAAACAGTGGCCTCATCACGTTGGCGTCGTGAGCCTACACAATCACGCAAAACCGTCACCCCGAGGCCCTGCTTACAGGCATCCAAAACAGTCTGATACACACACACCGGCGTTTCCACACCCGCAACTAAGAGATGCTCGATGCCTTTATCTTTAAAACAATCAACAAGCCCTTCAGCACCAAATGCGGAAAAGGCCATCTTAGGGAAACAAGGCGCATCCCCTACTGCTGTAGCAAGCGCTTCACAGGTGTGCCCAAGTTTTTCTGGGTTTTGCTCGGTCATCATCTGCGGGATCTCCAATAAACGAGCGGCCTCTGCAGCAAAACTACAACGCTTCACAACAGAATCAAAACTTGGGATCACTCCTTCAAAACAAGGCTGCACATCAACAATCAATAGGGCTACGTTTTTCATACTTGGACAATTTTTCTCTCGGGTAACACATAGGCAGTCAAAGGCCCGCCATAAGCACAAGCCGTATCAATACAAATCGCATGCGGGCTTTCATAGACTTCCATACGGGGAGTATGCCCATACACAACAAATTCAGGCCCTTCCCACAAATCTGCCCAAGGCGTCCCATCTGGGCACTGCGAGCGCTTCCTGCCCCGCCCTTTCTTGTCGACCACCTGGATCCGCACCATCGTCTTCACCGTATTCTCCCGCCAAGGGATCCCCGGTAAAAACCCCCCATGCACAAAAATGGTGTTCAAGTCCTCCCTATAAATATAGGGCTTCATGCTTTCAAGAAGCACCCAATCCTCATCGGTCAACAGAGCTAAGGTATCGAAGTCCCCAGGCTTGAGTTTTTCCTCCTTCCCCGTCTCCCGGTAACGCAAAAACCGCCGCTCATGGTTCCCCAACAAACACTGCGTATTTTTGAGCCCACGCACAATCCGTAGCACCCCTTCAGAGTCAGGGCCACGGTTAATCAGGTCTCCCACAAAGATAAGCTCATCTTCATCAGTCAGTTGAAGCTTTTCCAAAAGGGCCAGGAGCTCCTTAGAGCACCCATGAACATCACCAATAGCTATGACGCGAGGCATGAAAATTAAATATTGCGAAACTGGGGGAAAGTACGTTTCATGGAGTCTTCCATAAAAGTGATTAATTAGACACACGATGGACTGGCAAATCAAATCTATTTCGCGCGAAGATAGCGCAACTGGGCAACCCTTCGAAATCGGGCAGACGGCCTTGTGCCTTCTATTCCGGAATGAAGAGGGCTACTTGGAGCGCGCGGACCTCCACCCAGAGTCTGCAGAAGACTTCAACCCACCTAACCCTATCCTGGGCAAATGGAACCGTACCGTCAAAAGCCAGGTTGATGAAGAGAAGGAGGCCCAAAAGCGCCAAACAGCGACCTTTGAGGAGCTCTTTCTCTCTCTATTTGAAGAGGATACTCATACTGAAGCGGCTCGCGCCCAAGAGGATGTGGACTTGCTCAAGCAAATCCTTGCCCTACAGCTAGAACGCAAACGCATTCTTAAGCGCCTCAGCACCTCACCTAAAGCAACCGAACTGCACTACATCCACCCCAAGACCAAGGCAGAGTTCACCTTCCCTAGGCAAGATCTCTCCCCCGAGAAGCTCATCATCCTCCAAGAGCAGCTCCTCCACTTGTGCTAAGTACAAAAAAGGCGCCCCACATCAGGACGCCTTTTTGAAATCGTTTTTAAAGCTTAGGAAAGTCTTTCCTTCTTCTTCTTTTTCTTTGGCTGGTCGACCAATTAACAAAAAACAGTATCAAAACCCTAATCTCACCTAGTTTTCGCTTGCACTATCCCCTAAAAGCCGCTTCTGTATTCCTGCGCTAGAAATGAGCTCTACCGCCCTTAAATAGAGGAAAGAGGGCTCTTTTCCGTGGTTTTCTCCGGTTTTCCGGGGTCTAAGCGGCGGCATCGGCATGGGGCTGGGTCGCGATTTTGCCCAAAGCAAAATCCATAAGGCTATGAATATCAAAAAATTACGAAGAAATGACACAAACTAAAGAAGAAATCATCACCAATTTCAAGACCCACGACAAAGATACAGGGTCTTGTGATGTCCAAATCGCCCTCCTTAGCGAGCGAATCAACCACCTAACTGGCCACCTCCGTGACCACAAGAAAGATGCTCACTCCCGCCGCGGGCTAATTCACCTAGCAAACCGCCGCCGGAAGCTTTTGGACTATCTAAAGCGCACTGATCTGAATAAATACAACGAGATCATTAAGCGCTTGAACCTACGTCGCTAATTTTATTGCGACGTTTTTTGTATACAGCGACCCGCGCCTAGCGTGGGTTAATTGCTGTGTCCCCAATCTGTATTTAGAAAGAAAGAATGAAACAAAAACATACTGTAACCGCAGAAGAACTCGGTATTACCATCTCTACCTCAACCCTAGCTCAACAAGCAAATGGGTCTGTAACTATCCAACTCGGCGAAACTGTCGTCTTTGTAAGTGCTTGCGCAGCTAATAAATTGCGCCCTGATCAAGACTTTTTCCCACTCACTGTAGACTACCGCGAGAAGTTCTCCGCAGCAGGTCGTTTCCCAGGGGGTTACTTCAAGCGTGAAGGCCGCCCGAGCGAAAAGGAAATCCTAACCTCTCGTCTCTGTGACCGTCCGTTGCGTCCACTTTTCCCGAAGGGCTTCATGAATGAAGTTCAAGTCATCGGTATCTTGATGTCGACAGACCTCATCAACGAGCCTGATGTACTCATGGTGAATGGTGCCTCCGCTGCAATGATGTGCTCTGACATTCCTTGGAATGGCCCAATCGGTTGCGTACGCATCGGTGAAATTGACGGCGAGTTTGTAGTCAACCCAACCAACGAACAGATCTTTGACTCCTGCCTAGACTTAATCTACGTCGGGAATGAAAACGAGATGATGATGATCGAAGGGTGTGCTGACCAGCTCGAGGACGAACGCTTCATCGAAGCACTTGAGTTTGCTCACCAAAGTATCCAACCCATCATTAAGGCTCAAAAAGAACTCGCAGCAATGGTCGGTAAGGCCAAGAAGGAGTTCGATCTAGTTAAAGCTTCTGATGAAGTTATTGCTTTCTGTAAGGACCTCTTAGGAGACCGCCTCAAGGCTGCTGTTTTCCAAGACAATAAGCAAGAGCGCCAAGACGCTGTAAATGCCCTTCAAGAAGAAGCCGAAGCGGCCCTACTCGAAAAAGTAGGCGAAGAGGAATTTGACGCCAACCAAGTACGGATGGCCTTCGAGGAACTCCAAGAAGAGCTCTACCGTACCAACATCCTGAATGAAGGTAAGCGTGTGGATGGCCGTGCTGCAAATCAGCTACGTCAGCTTGGTTGCGACACAGACTTACTCCCTCGTGTACACGGTTCAGCCCTGTTTGAACGTGGTGAGACTCAAGCTGTCGTCATTGCAACCCTCGGTACTGGCCGGGACAGCCAAGAGCTCGACGCACTTACCGGAGGTGCTCAGTCTAAGTCCTTTATCCTGCATTACAACTTCCCTCCTTACTCAGTTGGGGAAACAGGCCGCTTCGGTATCACAAGCCGTCGCGAACAAGGTCACGGTGCATTGGCCGAGCGCTCTTTGCTCCCAATCATCCCACCAGAAGATGAATTCCCTTACACCATCCGCGTTGTCTCTGAGATCATGAGCTCTAACGGCTCAACCTCTATGGCAAGTATCTGTGGTGGAACACTCGCATTGATGGATGCTGGTGTACCTATTCTTGCCCCTGTTGCAGGTATCTCTACCGGTCTAGTGACCGAAACAGATGCTGACGGTAAGATTTCTAAGCACGTTATCCTAACCGATATTCTTGGTGCCGAAGACCACTTCGGGGATATGGACTTTAAGATCGCTGGAACGCCTGAAGGAATCACTGGTTTCCAGCTAGACCTTAAGATCCAAGGAATTCCATTCGACATCGCTAAAGCTGCGATCCGTCAGAACAAGGAAGCCCGTACTCAAATCCTGAAGGTCATGACCGATCACATGGAAACACCTCGTGACAATATCCGCGAGCACGCTCCACGCATTCACCAAATGCAGATCGACCCAGACAAGATCGGTGCCCTCATCGGTCCAGGAGGTAAGAACATCAAGCGCATTACCGAAGTCACCGGTGCCCAGATCGACATTAACGAAGACAACAGTGGTAAGGTTCTTATTTACTGCTCAGGTGAAGCCGCTCTAAAGCGCGCTGTCGAGGAAGTCGAAAACGTAGTGTGTGACATCGAGGTAGACAAGACCTACCGCGGTATCGTGCGCTCTGTTAAAGAGTTTGGTGCTTTCGTAGAATGTATGCCTGGTAAAGAAGGCCTCGTGCACATTTCTGAACTTGCTGAATGCCGCGTAGAAAACGTCGAAGACGTCTGCAAACTCGGTGATGAGATCGTTGTTAAGTGTGTAGGCATCGACGACAAGGGTCGCGTACGCCTCAGCCGTCTAGCAGCCATCTGTGAAGCTGAAGGCAAGCCATACGAGCCTAAAGAGCGTAGCCCTCGCCCTAGCGGAGGCCGCGGAGGCGACCGTGGCGGACGCGGTGGTGATCGTGGTGGCCGTGGAAATGGCCGTGGCGGAAACCGTGGAGAGCGCGGAGGCAACGACAGACGCAAGCCTCAGGCTTCCTGCAATAGCTAAGCTAAATTTTAAACCTTTAACAAAAAACTCCGAAGTGTTTCGCTTCGGAGTTTTTTATTTGGTACACCGCAGCGACGCGCTCAGCATTCAAGACCTCACTCACCTCACCTGCAACAATCAGGCACCCTTCATTCAGCATGACTGCCTTATCAGCAAAACGATGCGCAAGGCTTAGGTCATGAAGCGCCATCACGACAATGGCCCCTTCTTCAGCTTGCTGACGGGCTGCCTCTAGAATAATCTCCTGGTAACGTAGGTCTAAACTTGCCGTAGGCTCATCTAGTAAAAGGACTCTCACCCCTTGAGCTTCTTTAATCTGCACGAGTACTCGCGCTAGGTGAACAAGCTGCTGCTCCCCACCCGACAAACTCAAGTATCGCCGCCCCCACAAGGGTTCAATAGCTAAAGACGCCATCACCGCCTTTACCAAAGCAAAATCTTCCCTACCCGAAGGCATACACCCCAGCGCAACAATAGCTTGTGCCTCAAAGTTAAAGCCCAAGCCATGTGCCTGAGGCAACACCGCACGTTGCCTAGCCAAGGCCTGCTCATCCCAAGTACTCAGCGGCTGCCCTTCTAAAAATACATTACCCTCAGTCGCGCAAAGCCCACCTGCAAGTAAGCGCAATAAAGTCGTTTTCCCGGCACCATTCGGGCCCACCAATGCGGTGAGCGCTCCCGGAATAAAAGACGCAGATACATCACGCACACGGTCCTTATAAGTCAGCGTGCGTGCTTCTAGCATGGCTGCCTCCTAAGCAAAATCAAAAAGACTGGGGCCCCAACAAAGGCAGTTACCACCCCAATAGGCATTTCCACCCCACCAGGAAGGGCGCGTATCCCTAGGTCTGCAGATAGCAAAAGAATCGCCCCCAAAAGCATTGCTGCAGGGATCAGCCGCCGGTTATCTGGGCCCAATACAAGGCGTACCGCATGCGGAACAATCAACCCCACAAAACCAATAATCCCACAAAAAGCAACCGCGCACCCCACCATCGAGGCACTCAATAAAATAACCCAACGCCGCACCGTCGCAACGTTTACACCTAAGTAACCGGCTTGCTCCTCCCCGAGTAAGACCGCGTTAAGCCTCCCCCCTAACCAAGGAAAAATGACTAGTGGTAACAGCATAAAGGGCGCACTCAAACTGACCTTATCCCAGCTTGCTTTATTTAAACTCCCCAAAGCCCAAAAAGTATAGTCACGCAACTGAGCATCCTGGCTAAAATAAATCAGCCCGCCCACACACGCTAAAACAAACGCATTTACCGCGACTCCTACCAGCAATAAACTCCCCGCCCAAGGCTGCTCAGTATTATGCGCCATTTTATAAATAAAAATAACCGCCAACATACTCCCCATAAAAGCCCCCAAAGGCAAAGTCAGCGCTCCTAATACACTTGGCACACATACCAAGGCCACAATAGCCCCCAAAGAGGCCCCTGCAGAGACCCCAATCAAACCAGGGTCCGCCAACGGATTGCGGAACAAGCTTTGCATCCCCACACCCGAGCACGCCAACACCGCCCCGACCAAAAGCGCCCAAAGCATACGCGGCAAACGCACATCACGCACAATCACCCAGTGCGTATACACAAAACCATAGCGCTCATAAAAGGCTTCCGGGGATTCTTGGGCTAAGGCAATCGAGCTTGCACTACGCTCTGTTAGTTCCCACGTAGCCCCTCGGGTAATTTCTGAAAGAGAAACATCTACCGGCCCCACGCTCAGAGCCACGATACTCAGAAGCAGTAATAAAAGCCCTCCTCCCAGAAACGCTCTCATTACCTTTCTCATACCTAAAAGCCTTACTTACGTTTCCTAGGCCCACGACTCCGGATCGGAGCGTTTCTATTAGTGGGAGCATTACGTAAGCGATAGACGATGCGGGCCTTATTGATGTCGTAAGGAGTCATCTCCATCTTCACCTTGTCCCCAACAGTCAGCTTAATGAAGTGCTTGCGCAGCTTCCCTGAGATGTGCCCAAGGACCTGGTGGCCATTTTCAAGCTCTACCCGGAACATCGTTCCTGGCAGCACAGCCACTACTTTACCTACAACTTCAATCGTTTCGCTAGACATAAATAATAAAGAGGTCCTATAATTCTGATAATCCCCTTCCAAGTCAAGGTTTTATTCTTGTGAGATACCCTCAAAAGGCTAATTTCAAGCCTATGCCTAAGCCATTCCCACCCTGTCCGTTCCAAAAGCTAAGCCCTTCTCAGCTGAAGCGCGATGACCGCTTTTTTATGCAATTGGCGTACAATCAGGCTCTGGAGGCGTGGCACTTGGGGGAAGTCCCAATCGGGGCGGTCATCGTCCATGAGGGCACCGTCATCGCCTCAGCCCACAATCGTGTTGAGGCCAGCAAGGACCCAACCGCGCATGCTGAAATCCTCGCGATTACCCAAGCCGCGCACGCTTTGGGGGATTGGCGCCTTAATGGCACCCGTCTTTATGTAACCAAAGAGCCTTGCCCGATGTGCTCCGGGGCCACCGTTATGAGTCGTATCGACACAGTCATCTATGGAGTCAAAGACCCTAAGATGGGCTGCATGGGGGGTGCCTACCCTGTCCAAGAACTCCCCCAGCTCAACCACAAGGTTAAGACACTGCCCGGCATTTTTGAAGAGGAGTGCCACGAGCTCCTACAAACCTTCTTTGCTCTGAAGCGAGCGAACTGAGTCTCCCAAAACCAACGACCCTTTAGACACGCTAAGCGCACTGCCATGGCCACTGGAACGGCTCATGTACTCTTGGGTTACTTTAGCTACTTCATAAGAGAGTTTGTGTTTCTGAGCAGCATGCTCCTTCCAATACACGGCCGCACGCCCTCTCCAATACTCTTCTATCTGGGTAGCCTCCATACACCGAGAGCAAAGCGCCAAAGCCTGCGCACGCGCGTTTTTATTTTCCGGCACATACTCAAGGATGATATTCGCCCCGTAAATACGATGCTCCGGGCATTGCTCCTCACCGAGTACAATCGCCAAACAGAGCTTAATCGTATCAGTGCGCGTCGCTTGCTCAAGTGTATCCTCTTTGAGCAATAGTTTTATCGCCTGCAATCGGTAATAGATATGAACCTTTAAGTCTTTTGTCAGGTTATAGCAACGCGTCCACACATCTTTAATCCGAGGGGATCCCCCTAAGTTAGATAAAGCAAACGCTGCCATATACAAATACGTACCCGGATAGAGTCCTTCTTGCTGAAGTAAGTCTAGGTAAAGATCGGTAATCTTTTTCTTAATCTCAGGGCTTCCCTCGCACATAATCACCTTAGCCAATCCTATTCGGGTATAGATTTCTACCTTATCATCCACAAAAGCATCAAAATAGAGATCATCTCGAAGCCCTTCTACTGCTTTTTCTCGAGGCCAATGCCTAACAGCTTCATTAAAAAATTTAAGCCGTTCATCCGAAGAAAGCTTCGTGTCTTTTATTATACAGCGGTACCCCTCAAAGCTTAATTGCTGCAAACGCTTATCTGATTTTTTAGAGAGCCAAACTGCAAAGGCATGCCTTTGCTCAACCGCTACCTTAGGGTCAGTCACCACAACTTTTATATTTGCTAGGGTCTTATCCACCTCAACGCATTGATGCAGATAATGTTGTTGTTGCTCGATAAAACACTTTACCGACAAAGGCACACTAGGTTCGTATAAAGCAGTTGCCTGACGGCTCAGCAGGCTCCCTTTCTTTGGCTGTGCGTTTCGTGTGCTCAAGCTACGGTAGGGCCTACGTGCAGTAGAGCTCTGGGTTGTTTTCCTGCTGGGGCCTACACTCCGGCGCAGCGGCACGGGCGGGGGCTTGCCAGAGGCCACAGGCAATGAGCCTGACTGACTCGCCCTTCCGACCCAAGAGCCTTTCATGCTCCCCCACCAAGAAGATACCTTAGAAGAGAAGCCGTCCATGTTTATTGATAGAAGTCACAAGTATTACCTACCTGATACTCACATACTCCAGTTTTTTATTCTAGAAAACTCTTACCCTCGAAGCAATCTTTCTTCCTTTGACTAATATAAAAGAATCCCTTACCATCAAAACATGCCCCCTAAAAAACGTATCTACTACATCGACAACGTACGCAGTGCCGTCATTGCCCTAGTCATTCTCTTCCACAGTGCCGTGGCCTACTCTCAAGTATTTACTACACGTATCGAATGGTACGTCTTAGATGGCTCTTGCCAATTTTATGATTACCTCTGCGTCTTTTTTGATACGTCCTTAATGGCTACTATGTTTTTTGCTGCGGGGTATTTTGCTTTGGCCTCCTTAATCAAGCACGGGGCCGTTCAATTTGTAAAAGATAAACTCTGGCGTTTGTTCGTTCCTTTTTTATTAGGCACGATCTTCCTAAACCCTTTCCCCAATTTCATTCGCGCAACCCTCGAGGGCAAGATAGATACCTCTTACTTCTCTTACTGGATCTATAATTATTTATCTAGCATGCAGTACCAACTGGCGCACTCTAAAGCAAGTGTCCATCTCTGGTTTATCTCCATGTTGTTTTTATTCTTACTTGTTTTGGCCTTCCTATACACCCTTGCCAAACCCTTCTTCGAGGAAAAGTACACCGCAGCAAAACCAACCATCATTCAATTACTTTGCTTTTTCAGCATTGGGGCCTTAGGGATGATTACGGTTAACACTTTCTTTGAGGACTTTGGGCAATGGTACACCGTTGCTGACTTTTGGACCACGCAACCCACGCGCTTACCGCTATACATTGTGTACTTCACTTTTGGTATTGTTGCCTGGCGTTACCAGTGGGCCGACAAAGGCTTTACAAACGGACTACTCGGGTGGCTTGTCACTGCTACTGCGTTCAATGCCTTCCACCTATGGTTTGTAGTTAATCACTTTGAGCTCCTGGACAGAGACTGGCCAGTCACCATGATTCACACGCTAGCCCATAGCCTAGCTTGCTTCTCTTTATTCATGCTCACGCTTTCTTTCTTTAAGCAAAAGCTTAATGTCGGAGGGACGCTTGCCAAAAAACTTTCTCAGAATAGCTACGCCATCTACATTGTGCACCTAAACTTCGTGATCGCTCTACAATACTGCTTACTGAACTACAATATTGCAATACACCTTAAGTTTTTAATTGTAATGAGTGTATCGGCTCTAGCTAGCTACCTAAGCTCAGAGTACATCCTCAAGCGGGTACCCATACTCAACAAGATGCTTTACTAATTGGCTTAAACGAATCTTTAAAAAACTCAGCTGTTTTCAAAAATATACTAGGCATACGTTCATCCTGAGCCTTCATTTCCTTAAGTAGCTTTGTGGATTGATACACCCAAGTTGTATCTAGTATTTCTTCACTCAAGGCAATTTTACATAAGGTATCGACCACCAAAGCCTTAGTTCCTCTATCAAGCCCAAGTGACTTATGAAGTGCTTCAGCCGCTTTGAATAAGCTTGGATTTAAAAATTTTTCTGACCGGAGAATAGCTACAAAAGCTTTTTTTGATGCTTGCTCATTACGGGCATGATTCTCCAAGAGCTCTAAAGCAGAGGTCACAGAGTGACGGGGACTCGCTTCTAATTCAGTCGTTTCATTCGACTCCTTTAAATAGTCACAACAGAAACTAACCGCAGCCTCTCTAGCCGTTGTCTTAACAAAACTATATTCAAAAAGAGTTTCAGCAATAAGCAAACGACTTGTATCTATACTCTCCCAAGACTTAGCATGCTCTATGGCCATAAGCGTTATCTTTGGAACAAATATTTTCATAAGATCTAGCACAGTTTGTCTGCGTTGGAAAGAAGCCATATCTTCCTGAGGATGCTTTTCTAAAACCTCATATCCTCTAAGGACCTCCATAGGAATAACCGTCCGCTCTAGGACTTTAAACACAGAGACAAAGGCTTGGCGCACCACAGAAGCATAGTCATAGGAGGTTAATGCTTTTTTGCCTATTCTCTTTTTTTCTAATAAGTCTTCATAAGCTTTGAACCCACCTTTAAACGCTTCTAGGTCTGTGGGGTACTCAATCATTAGATTCGCTAAACTAAAATATGCATAAGTAGATAAATCTCCTTTCGTAAGCACTGAATTACACATAGTAATTCCCAAAAGCTGAGCTTCTTGATCTGCTGACTTTACCAATTGAGCAATCGCAACTAAGCGATAATCCATAGAGTTCTTTTCATTTAATGCAACACGTGTCCAGACTACCTGTGCAATAGCCTGCTTTCCTTTATCGACCTCCTGGACTGGCATACCAGGGCTCCTATGGACGGGACCCGCAGTAGCAGTATCTTTCTTTAGTAAAAACTCATCCACGAGCCTCAATGCATTGTAATCACTCACTGTAGAGTCTTCTAAAATAGCTTTATAGGCCTTAAACGTCCTTTGCTTTAAGTTCGGAAACTTTTCAAATGTCCTTACCACTGCCCGGCGATACTTAAAAGAAACCTCACTATTCTCAGTAACACTTATAAAACCCTGCATATACTGGCGTGTCTTTTCCAGGCCATACTTCTTTGCATTACTAAGAACCTCAAGAATATGCGCCTTATATTCCTTGGCCGTACCAAATTCATCCTGAGGCAGCACTTCCATAGTCAGCTTAGCTGCCATTGTTTTCATATAAGTAACCTGAGTAGTAACGTTGTTCATAATAGATAATAATTTAGATAAGGATGCTGCGATTATCGCTGCCCCCAGGCCTTTTGCAACCCCAAGCCCTAAAAAATCGTTGCTATCAGCTTTCCCTTGGCCGATGATAGCCAGATAGAAACGAGACTCACTCTCAATAATAACTCAAAATCTATTATCAAATGGCCTACACACTTCCAGACCTTCCTTATGCTTATGATGCCCTAGAGCCGCACATCGATGCACGCACTATGGAGATTCACCACAGCAAGCACCACAACACCTACATCACTAATTTAAATAAAGCCCTAGAAGGCGCAGGAATTACAGGCCCTGAGTGTGTGTGTGATCTTGTGGATGATCTTTCCCAAGTTCCAGAATCTATCCGTATGGCTGTGCGTAATAATGGTGGGGGCCACGCTAACCACAGCTTCTTCTGGAAGCTCCTTTCCCCAGAAGGCGGAGGAGAGCCCACCGGCGCATTGGCAGAAGCCATCAACAAAACCTTCGGCAGCTTTACAGACTTTCAAGAAAAGTTCACCCAAGCAGCCCTCACCCGCTTCGGCAGTGGTTGGGCTTGGCTCTGCGTAACAGAGGACAAAAGCCTGTGCGTATGCTCTAGCCCTAACCAAGATTGCCCAGCCATGAAGGGCGTAACAGAATCTTGGGGGATGCCTATCTTAGGCCTCGATGTTTGGGAGCACGCATACTACCTAAACTACCAAAACCGTCGCCCAGACTACGTCAAAGGCTTCTGGAATGTAGTGAACTGGACCTACGTCCAAGAATGCTACGATAAGGCAATGAGCTAAAATGTTTTAATCAACTATTTTAAAAAACGCTAACCTTTGGTTAGCGTTTTTTATTTTGCAGTAAAGTCACAAATATCCCGCCCGACATGATCTCCAAAAAGTGGTAAAACAAAATAGGCAGCAAGATCACACCCACCTCATAAGATAAGCCAGAGAAGATCGCATCTGCTAAGGGCACCCCAGCAGCTAAAGTCTTATGCGTCCCACAGAAGAAGGCTGCAATACGGTCCTTCGGTTTAAAGCCCATCCATTTAGTCCCCCACCAAGCGACAATGTTCACTGTGCTCCACAGGAATACAACAATACCAAAGACTTCAAAGGCAGCATCCCAGCCATCATCCTCAGCAAAGCAGTCCTGCATACTCTGAGCAAAAGAGCAATACACGACAAAAAGAATCATCGAGGAGCATACCCTACGCAAAAGGATACGATTGTCATCCGCCCAGTCCCGCAGGCTTAATCGCAATAACTGCCCTACCCCTAGCGGTAAGAGCATTAAAATAAAAATCCGTGAAAAAAGAACTCGCAGCACACCATCATCCAAAAGCTCCCCAAGTAAAATCATCGATACACACACGGGAATAAGCACTCCAAGGCTATTCGCCAAAGTCACATTAAAAAGCGCAACGGCACGATTCCCTTTGGCCTGGTCTATAAAAACAATACAGGCAGACAAAGTCGTCGGGAGGAAAGCCATGAAGCACAAGCCTAACTGCATTTCAATAGACCAATAATCCCCCCACCAAAAGAGCATGGTCCCAACAATCAAAGGCACCACTAAAAAGAGCATCCCTTGTATAAAAACATGCAAACGCACCTGCTTAACACTCGCCTTCAAAGACTCTGTCGGCAAGCTCAACCCCTGACACAAGAACACAACCATCACGGCCAAGGGTTTGGTGTATTCACTAAGGAACCACCCTCCATACACACCGCCTTGAGGCATGAGCCAGGCCAAGCCCACCATCGCCAAAAGGGCACACAAAAATCCATAACGTTGTTTCATAAGAGGCAGTCCAGGAAGTAGTTAGTTGCTGGGGGTACCTTTAAATTCTACTTTTTAAGTAGCATTGAGGCAACCCTCGAATCTAATGCTAAGCAACAGCTTTACCTGTAATTTTTCTAATCAAACCAGAGACTTCTTCGGCATCTTCAAAGTCTAGCATCCATAAGAAGGTAGCATACACGATGATTGCTAGCGGAATCCCTATGGCTACAGCTAGCAGGGCCATTTGCTTAGTCACCCCACCTGCGCACAAATGCAGAATACCCATCACGCTGAAGCTCATTGCAGCAGTTGCCACAGCAATATGACTCAGTGGGCGGACAAAGCCCATTAGCGAAAAGGCCGAAGCCTTCTTGACTAAGAGTCTATGCAACACAAAGCCATGCACCGCTGCTGATAAAATATTCGCCGTAGCTAAGCCCGCAGTCCCCCACATACGCATTAAGAGTAAGGACAAAACGACATTCACTACAAAAGAAAGGCAGGCCACCTTCACCGGAGTTTTAGTATCTTTAAGCGCATGGAAGCCACGCGTGGCAAACATCCCGAGGGAATAAAATGGCAAACCCAAAGCATAAATCATTAACACAGGCGCACTCAAAGCCACATCCCCTGCACCAAACTTCCCCCACTCAAATAATAAAACTAGGATCGGCTTACACAAAATGATCAATCCCAAAGCCGCTGGTACCGTAATCGCAAAGATCAAGCGCATCCCCTGCCCATAGGCCTTACCAATGCCTTCAGTATCGCCACGCGCAACCAAAAGCGATAAATTCGGGAATACCACAGTCGCTACGGCTATAGCAAAAACTCCCATGGGGAGTTCTATTAAACGGTTTGCTAAGTAAAGCACCGATACGGCTGAAGCATTCAGGCCAAAAGCCAACATCCGCGAAACCACAATATTAATCTGGTAGACCGCTGCCCCAAGTACCCCAGGAACAAAAAGCCGCCCTACTTCTTTGAGTGACTGGGTTACTCTAAAATCTAAACGCAGGACCCACCCTTCACGCCATAAAGCCCATACTGGCGTTATGAGCTGAAGGAACCCGCCTACAAGCACCCCTGCACACAAACAATAAACAGTCTGCACAGGTGTTTGCGCATACACCCAGGCCACACCCGCTAAAGATGCAATCATGGATAAATTCAGCCACATTGGGGATAAGGCCGTTACCGCAAAACGCCCTAACACGTTTAATACTGCCGAGACCACTGCCGCCAAACAAATAAAAAGCATGTAAGGCATAAGCACCATCCCCAGAAAGGCCCCTAAGTACCAACGCTCTTCAAGGCTAGAGACCTCACTTAAACCTGCTAAAGCCCAGATGCCACAAGCTATCAAAACAACTAATAACGCAAAGGCCCAGCTGAGCACTTGGTTCAAAAAACGAAAAGCCTCTTCTTTCCCTTTGGACTCAAGCGTTTCTGAAAATACTGGAATCAAGGCCGAAGTTAGCGCTCCTTCCCCTAAGAGCCTCCGGAACAAATTAGGCAAAGTAAATGCAAAGATAAATGCGGAGTTGATAGCCCCAGCCCCAAGGAAGGCAAAGAGCAACACATCTCGAAACAAACCCAGCACCCGGGAGCCCAAAGTAGAGCCCGACACAATAGCAATGTTCTGAATATTTTTCCCCGCCATAGTCCTTATAGGGTAACTTCTAATACATTAGCGTCCACTTCAATCGCCTTAATATCCGCCCAGCGTCGTGCTACTTTCTTATATTCTGGGTTCTCTTCAAAAAGCGGCAAGACAACCCAGTAAAAAAACAGCTCAGGGAATGGCATGGGGCAGGACCCTAAGGTCGCTCTTTCAGGCACAAAAGCAAACCCCTCACCTTCCTGCTTAAAACGCCCATGTACCTGATAAAGGGCAAAGCCGCCCATAGTTCCTAAGTTAATCCAAGTAGGCTGAGCCATCTGAAACTGGTTATTCTCCACCCGGAAGTTCAAATCACCCGACCGCACCAAAGAGGCCACATCCTTAATCCCAACAAAATGCCCATTCATCAAAGGCAATAAATTCCGTGACCAGCGGTTTAGCTGCTCTTCATCCGCCATCAGCTTCCCGGGCTCTCCTTTAAGAAATTGCCGGCGTATTTTTGCCCAATAGCGAGAGTTCCCCCGTTGCCCCGGGAAGAAATAAACATGCCGGTGGTCATTATAATAATCCGCCGAGAGGGAGTTCGCCAAGCGCACAGGCTTAAACACCAAAGTCCACCCCCCGATAAAGACCCCCAGAAGCACCGCCAACCCCATAAAAATAAAAAGCCCTCGTGTCTCTTGAACAACAGGTGCTTGCGGCTCATTATTCTGAGCACGCAGCATATCCAGAGGTACTTTTTTCATTTAAATAATTAAGGTGTCTGCGTGGGTGCAGCTTCCTTTTTAGGAGCTGCCTGGGGTTTCTTGTAGTCGGTCTCGTAAAATCCAGTTCCCTTAAATAAAAGCCCTGCGCCTGTTCCAATCTTACGTTTCAAGGTCTGCTGTCCACAACTCGGGCAAACCGTACGCGCAGGCTCACTCATCGAATGGAATATCTCACCTTCGTAAGAACAATCTTCACAGAAATAATCGTATGTTGGCATATGTTAACTATTAGAGTGTGTTGTGAAATAGAAAAATTCGCCCCGCTCAAAAAACTTAGGGCATGTTAGAGAGTAAGGTATTTTGAGTCGAAAATGGGGTTTACCGAGAACCGGAAACGCAAATGTACCTTTAGTACATGCGGCCCGGAAGCGCAGGAAACTCCATTTGCAGGCCAAAAGACCTTAGTCTATAACATGCACTAATAAGAATTATTTCTCTAAAGATGTAAAGACCAATAGTGCGTGGGTAAGGAAAATGGTTCCGCCCAAGAAGAAGCCAAAACCGTATAAGGCCCAGCCGCCTACATACAATAAAGCCAAGAAGGCTAAGCTAGGGACTACCAGGGACTTCCAAGACTTTAAGATGAGCTTCTTAATCTTAGCAACATCTACGTTGCGTATATCAAAGAAGATACTCCAATCAGGTGTGCCTAAGTATAAATAGGTCCCGATGGCGCCCATCATTGGGGCGACGAAGATCGCCAAAGAACGTGGAATTTCTGATAAAGTCCCTAAGTATCCGCCACTTAGGCCATAAAGAAGTTCGGTAAGGATCCAGCCTAGCGTTAAGGGGGCACCTACAAAGAAAATACAAATCAGCACCATGTAGCAGCCATCTGTAAAGAGCTTTGGCCAATCCGTCCACTGAGGGAAACTAGGGCTTTTACTCTTCTTCACTTCTGTAGCAAGCTTCCAAAAATAGCCAAAAACTAGAAAGTTAACGATAGGCACATAGCTCAAGAGCCCACCAAATAAAAGCTTAATCATCCACTGAGAATCCTTAAAAAAGCTCTCACAGGTCTTATTGAAACTTGGCATCGACATAAATAGGGGTATATTGGGGGTGAATTTTTTAATAATTAGGGCCTGTCCCTAGATTTACAAGTTTACAGAACGTGCCCTTCGAATCAACTCTAAATCATTATAAAGCCCTCATCGAAAAGGCTCTAGACACCTGGCTAACGCCTGCAGACACGCAGCCTGAGAGTCTCCACCAAGCCATTCGCTATAGCCAAGAGTGTGGGGGCAAACGCCTACGGCCCACCCTCGTCCTAGCTGCCCATAGCCTCTTCCCTTCAGACGAAGACCCCCTCCCCGCAGCTGCCGCAGTAGAATGTATCCATACATCCAGCCTCATCCATGATGATTTGCCCTGCATGGATGATAGCGACCTGCGCCGCGGGCACCCCACCTGTCACAAACAATTCGATGAGGCCACCGCCCTCTTAGCTGGCGATGCACTCCTAATTCACGCCTTCACAATTCTTTCTCGTGCCTACCAAGGCACCCCAGAGCTTGCCATCAAGCTGGTAGAAGACTTATCCCACGCCTCTGGCTCAACCTGCCTCATCGGCGGCCAGGTTGAAGATCTTTTAGGCGAGAAGCTCCCCCCAGACGAAAAGCGGCTCGAGTTTATCCACCTTAACAAAACAGCTGCGCTGATTACCGCTAGTTTGCGTATGGGCCTACGTCTGTGTAATCCTACGGACGAACAGCTCAAGCACATCAACACAATTGGCCACCACCTAGGCCTAGCTTTTCAAATCGTTGATGACATTCTAGACCAAACCGAAACAACCGAGACACTCGGCAAAACAGCAGGCCTAGATGAAAAGAATGATAAGCTCACCTACCCACGTATCTACGGCCTAGACGGGGCCAAAGCTAAAGCTCGTGAGCATACCCAAGCGGCAATCGCAGCCTGTGAGGACCTCGGCGGAAACAATGAGTTTCTAATAGCCCTCGCCCAAAAACTAGAGAACAGGACCCACTAAGTAAGAATAAAAAATAGGGCGGCCCTTTAGCCACCCCATTAATTCTATACTCTAAACTCTCTAACTTTAGCTACTTATTCGAAGAGGCCGATGAGTCCCTCGTGGTGATGTTTTAAGGCAACGCTGTAATAGCGGTGAGCTATTCCCTTGGCGCTGGCTTCGTGGTGAAGAAACTTGCCTACTTTGAGGAGACGACTGAGAAATCGCACGCACCGCATTCCGTGGAGCCAAAGGTGAAGTTGCCGCAACCACTTCGCAAAAACCCAAAGGCGAAGATGCTCGTTCTTCAGACAACGATGCAGCAGTAGGAAGACTCCCACGCCTTGGTGACAACGACGCAGGGCTATAAGAATTTGCCCGAGGGGACATATCTCTCATTACCTTGCCCCAAAAATCCTGCTGCGCTTGTTGTGCTGCATTAAAGCTTGCTTCAAATTTCACCCAATCAGCCTCATCCCCAGCTAAATTTTTTTCTAGCGCTTCTAGCTCTTCTAGAGCAGGAAAAGACTTCAAAAGGTCGTCCGGTGCAATTGTTCTTAAACTATCCATGATTTTTCAAATTGATTATCGTTTTAATATTTTGTTATCGAAAGTTACCCTACTAGAGACAGCAGATCAATAATAAATTCCTAAATTAATTATTAAAAAAATAAGCCACTGTGCACCAGTAGCTTACAAAATTAAAAAAAGAGACGTTAAAGCCCAAAAAAACCACTCAAGGCTACTCACGCACCTCATGAGCCGGATCTGGCCTCATATTTTCACGCTCTATATAACGGATGAAATCAAGCAACTTACGCCCTTCATCGCTACCTGCCTTAGAGGCCAACTCAGCCAAACGTTTTGCTAGTGGCAAGTCATGAGGAATCCCCCAGAATCCAAAAAGATTCACATAAGCCAAAGTCACCTTTGCTTGGTTATCCCCGCGTAAAGCATCCTTACGCAAGCGTTGCATCACCGCATCTAGAAACATTTCTCGGTTCAGAAAACGCAAATACTCTGTAGCTGCATCATCACCTTGCTCAGCAGCCATCAATAGCCACTTACGCGCAGGCTTTGGGTCCTGAGCAACCCCACCAATCCCATGCACATACATCATCCCCAAAACAGCCTGGCTCTTTGCATCGCCGCCTTCAGCCTGGTTTTGGATTTTTGCTAAATCCTTCGGGCTTGCTTCCAAAACCATATCAATAATCTCAAGCAAGCGTTCACTGTCATCATCCCCTCCTTGAGCAGCCAAAGTCAACCAGCTACGGCCTTTTTTCATGCCTTCAATACCCGCCTGGTGCATATCCATCATGTGCACACGCCCTAATAAAGCTTGGGAGTCTATATCCCCGCGCCCTGCCTGCCGGACGAGGTCATCCGCATAAGTTGTCTCCAAAAGACGCATCGGGGTAAGTTCATAGTCATACGCATTAATAATATTTAAATAATGCCCCGCACGCTTATCTCCCTGGCCAGCAGCCTTCTTAAGCCACACACGTGCTTTGTCCAAGCTATAAGCAGTCCCGTGTGCATTTAACGCATGCCCAAACCCTAAGCGCAATTGCGCATCAAGAGACCCAGCAAGCGCAGCTTGTTCCATGGCCCGAAGCCCTTGCTCCATCATTTCCTGGTCCTTACTCTCCAGGAGCGTATTCACTTCCAAAAAAGCACTGTCTTTTTGGTCCGCTGTGGCCTCTTGCTTGTCTCCAAAGAGTTGTTCATCTCCTGCAGTATCACGTACCCAAGAGTACCCAAAGAAAACCGCTGCAGCCAGTATAAGGAGTATAATAAATTGTCTCATAGCAGGGGTGATTCAAACAAGATCCCGCATTAAGAGCAAGTCGCTAATCGAGGCTGCGCTTCAAAGGCCCCCATACGTGCCTCCCAGACTTGCCACTGCCCCTCAGGCAAGCTCGTCCCTGTAGCCAAAATCTGGTTTTCTCCGGCAAAAGCCTCCCAAAAGCCCACACGCCGCTGCGGGTCGAGCTGCCCTAATACATCATCGGCTAATACTAAGGGTAATACACCCGACTGCTCATAGAAGTATCGCATCTGAGCATACCGCAAAGCGCTCACCAAGCTGCGCTGCTGTCCTTCCGAGGCAAATAAACGCGCCATCTTTTCTTTTAAAGCAAAGGATAAGTCATCACGGTGTGGCCCACGCTGCGTAGCTTTGAGTATTCGATCCCGCTCACGGCTTTTTTCAAAAAGCTCCAGAAGGCCGGCTTCATCCGGCTCTGCGCCATCAGGCTTATAAAGCAAACCCGGCACTTCATCCGCCCCCACACTAATCAACCCATAAGCCTGCATGAGTTTTGTATTCAAAGCCTCTACTCCCGCACGCCGTTTCACAATAATTTGGGCCCCATAACGTGCCAAAAGGGTTTCAAAGGCTGACAACTCTGCCACAGTAGCCCCTGTACGCAATAAAGCATTACGCTCCTGCAAGGCCTTCGTATAAGACCTGAGTGCGATCAAATAATCGGCATCCATCGCCGAGAGGGTTAGGTCCAAGAATCGCCGCCGCACAACTGGGCTCCCCCGCAAAAGCATCAAATCTTCCGAACACAACACCACACACGGGAAGGTCCCCACAAAGGGGTTAAAGGTCTTCACCTTGTCGCGGTTTACAAAAAGCTCCTTCGTACTCGCTGTTAAGCGCAACTCTACCTCGACTTCACCTAGGCGTTCATGTTCTAATTCAAAGAGCAAACGCGCCTGCTTTTCTCCATGACGGATCAGCGCCTTCATTTCATGCGTCCGGAAGGAGCGCAAGGCCGTCAGCAGATGAATCCCCTCTAGGCAATTCGTTTTCCCCTGTCCATTGGGGCCCAACAAAAAATGCGCAAGCCCCTCAAAACGCAAATGCGCCAAAGGAATATTACGGAAATTCTGAAAACTTGCCTGGATGAGTTTCATCGGTCGAAAGATTATTCTCTTCACATCTCCTGCACCCTATCTTGATTTTAGTGTGCGTAAGAAAAATGAAGATTTTGAATACGCAAACCTAGAAGGCAAGCGCAGGAATACTCGTAGAGTACTTCAAGATTGACTCTCTAGGGCTTGCGGGTCAAAAGATTCTTTTTATTATGTGCACTAAAATCAAGATAGGGTGCTTAAAATCCAGTTGGATATTAGTCTCCGACGAAGATGCCGCGGACTACCTCCAGAGTCAGTTCAGCAATGACTTAAGAGGCCTGGAGCCAGGCTCTTTTGCGTACGGTTTTTGGTTATCACGTAAAGGCAAGGTCGAGGCAGACAGCTATGTATTCAAACAAGCCGATGGATTCATCCTCTACAGCCCCCATTGCGAAGAGGCCCCCCTTATCGAAAAGCTAGAGGCCAATATCATCGCTGATGAGGTTGTGCTGGAGGGCACCGCAGATACCCTAGCTTGCCTCACCCTAATCGGGAAAGATTACCCAAACTTCCTCGAAAAGCTAAATCTAAAAGCGCCTCAAGGAAACCAAGTCATCACTCAAGGCGGCTATACAGCTCTTTCCATTCCGCGCTCTAAAGAACCCAGCTGTGAGCTCCTCTTCCCGAAAGCACAACGCCCCGCAATCGAAGCGCTATTAAAAGACTTCCCTCACCAAGAGCTCAGTGACACGGCCCTAGAAGATGAGCGCATCACAAGCCTCATCCCTAAAATCCCGCAAGACATTGGCCCGAATGACTTCCCTCAAGAAGCAGGCCTAGACACTGGGAACGTCTCCTATAACAAAGGCTGTTACCTAGGCCAAGAGGTCATGCAACGCCTGCATAATATAGGGGGCCTGCAGCGCAAACTTTTCGCTCTAAAACTAGAGTCTCCTGCCCCAGCCCTCCCTGCCCCTCTTTACAAGGGCGAGAAACAAGTCGGTGAGCTACGCAGCCAAAGCAGCGATCACAAAATAGGCCTAGGGCTCATTAAGTACAAGCTAGTCGAGGCTCAGGACACACTGTCCTTTACGCCTAGCAGCACGCCGCATGTTCAGCTGCAGGCGTCTTTGTAGCTTTTGCATCCCAGCTGCGCACAGCATCTTCCAAGAAGTCAATAAACACAGCGCTGTCATTCAAACACGGGATTAGCTCGAAATGTTCGCCTCCTGCGTTCGTAAAGTCTTCTTTCCCACGCATAGCCAACTCTTCAAGTGTTTCCAAGCAGTCAGTCGTAAACGCTGGGGATATTACTAATAGCTTCTTAACCCCTTCTGCTGGCATCGCCATAAAGAGCTCGTCAGTATAAGGCTTTAGCCAAGGCTCACGGCCCAATCGGGATTGGAAGGACACAGCAACCTTTTCTCGTGCAATGCCTGAGGCTTCAATGAAGTGCTCTACGGTCTGGAAGCACTGGTGCCGGTAACAAGTCGCATGCGCAGGGCTACAAGTATTACAGCAATCTTTCACCTTCAGGCAATGCGCACGGCTGGAGTCTGCCTGGCGTAAATGACGTTCCGGGATTCCATGGAAAGAAAACAGCAACTTATCAAAGTCTTGCTCCAAGTAAGGGCGTGTGCGCTCTACAAGGGCTGCAATGTAGCCAGCATCTTTATAGAAAGGCTGCAAGACATCGAGTTTCATATGAGGGGCAACCGCATCTGCTGAAGCACGCACATCCACCACTGCGGTCTCATAGCTAGACATTGCATAGTGTGGGTATAGGGGGATCACAAAAAGATCAGTCACGCCTTTATCCTTAAGCCGTTCAATCGCTTTAGCTGCCGTCATCGAGCCATAGCGCATCGCTAGGTCCACCGGCATATCAAGGCGCTCAGCCAAGAGCTGCTCTTGTTTTTGGCTTGTGACAATAAGGGGGGAGCCTGCCTGCGTCCAAATTTGCTCATAAGCCTCAGCTGACTCTGCCGGGCGCTTACGCAAAATAAGCCCGTTGAGGATCAGCCAAAGCAGCCACCGCGGGGCTCCATCCAAAACTCGCTCATCCCCCAAGAATTCTTTTAGGTACCGACGCACATCAGCCACATCAGTAGAATCAGGGGACCCCAAGTTAAGTAACAAAACACCAGGCTTTCTCATATCCCGAAAAATGACAAAAAAGCCTAGTTAAGACAAGGCATTTAGAGTCCCAGCGACTCGAATCACTAAACGAACTAGTCTTTACCGTCCATAAAGTCAGTGCCTTTCTAAAAAACTGCTCAACTTAACTTAATCAAACTGACCCTGCACGTGAGTGCAGGAAACTCTATAAAGCGATGTTCTATTAGCGCAAATGTTTCTTCTTTCATAGCCTATAAACTAAAGACTAAGATTCCTTTTTTAATTCTTTAAGCCGCCGTTGAGCCATTTCAGCAATATCTTCAATAGAGTCTCTCGATAACTCTTCAAGAAGATAAACAGGTGTTCTTTTATTTGCAGCAATACCTCGTCTTACTGTCTCGTCTGAGTCTTTAGACAAGTAAACACAAAGATCTTCGTCTATTTTATTTCTCCTAGCCACAGTGCAGCGAACACTCCAATCAGGATCATCTGCTAATTTTCTTAGAATATGAAGAGGTACTTTTTTATTATGTGCTACCCATTTACGGATCTCGGCGGGATGCTTCTCTATTATTTCAAGTAGCACAAGCTCAGATATTTCCTCATAAGTAGCACGATTCTGATCCTCCATATCATCACTATATCGAAGACGACAAAATTCTTTCGAAGATTCTATCATAATTAATTTCCTGAAAGCTCTTTCCAAGGGATTATTTTTCCTGTGTCACCTTTATGCTTTTTTCCAATAAAGGTACCAAACTCGTTGGCATCTGAATACCAGATCAGCTTATTATTTTTCAATTCAAAAACCTTCCAATAAGACTTTTCTGTTTGACCGTGCTTTGCAAGATCTTTCGACCACCAAAAACCTGATTTATCCTTGTAAAATTTACCAAACTTAGGGTGTATTTTTGTGTCAAAAACATATTCTGGCTTAGCCGTCCATAATTTCGGATTTTTTTTACCACCGCATTTTTAGCCGCCTTTTCAGCTGCAACCTTGGCTCCCTTTGACCCGGCCTTCAATGCCCCTTTTGCGCCTGGGATGACGCCTATCATAAGGCAGGCTGCTGCAATATAACGGCTGACAGGCTCTTTAGTTACCGGATCCATACCGCTTACTAGCTCTATGAAGGATTTAGCATTCCCAATAAATGGAAGCACATCTACCCCAAAAGATACCCAGCCAAGCATTCCGTATAAGACCCGAGCGCATTTACAAACTGGATTTCCCCAGCTTCTTCCATTGCCCGTAGCCCACTGAGTTGATCTGAGGC
>MDTC01242118.1_pt1 | contig 108740 bp, 64 predicted proteins | sample 811181 | NCBI WGS metagenome assembly MDTC01 (sample SAMN05326644, study PRJNA326480) | marine metagenome | isolation source: seawater | place: Pacific Ocean: North | collected 2011
TACAACGGACAGAGATGGCGGCTTTGGCCCTCCAGATGGGAGTCTTTATGCTGATTCCCCTTACCATAACCAACAAAAAGACTCTCCAAATCTCGGTGGTGGTGGGATTCCTGGTTGTGGTTGCTCTGCAAAACACTCCAAGTCCTTTGATGTCTCTTGGTTTTTCTTGCTCTTCCTTCTCTTTCTCATCAGGCGAAAAGCCTGATGGCAAAGGGTGCCGTGTCAAGCGAAGCGCGACAGAAATAACCCCGTAGGGGTTCAACTGAGGGGGAAAGCAAGGACAGAGTCCGCGCTTGGGGGATTTTCAAATCCCCCGTTAGGTGTGCCGGGCATGCATGTTTACTCGGAGGTGAAAGTCTCAGGAGAGGGTTTTTTGATTTGCCAAGTACCAAAGGGGAGGTCACAAAGTGACAAAGTGATGGGGGTTGTTGTCCAAGCCTGCTTTTTTCACAGAAGTTTCTTCTTGGCTTCTTGCTGTCAATTTTTTGCTTTTATATGGATACGTGTTCTACGATGCCGTCCAAATGGCTCGACCGAATGTATGCGTTTGTGTGGGGCAAAAGGACGTGAGATGCAGCGGAGAGCGCATGTGTGTGCGTTCCGCTTGAAACGAGGAATATATCGATGACGCAACAACGAAATCGCTATTTGTTGACAGGTGGTGGGACGGGAGGCCATGTATATCCGGCCATTGCCATCGCCGATGAACTTCGAAGACGCGAAGAAGACGCAGAATTTCTCTACGTCGCTGTACGTGGAAAAGCAGCCGAAAAGATCGTCCCCAAACGTGGTTATCCCATGGAGTTCGTCTCCAGCCGTGGTTGGCCTGGTGCCAAACCTTCTCTCTCACTCATCTTGTTCGCCTTGAGCCTGGGGTGGGGCATCGTGCGTGCCATGATGATCCTGAGAAAGTTTAAGCCTACCGTCATCATCGCGACAGGTGGTTATGTCTCCGCGCCCATCATGCTCGCCTGGGTGATCCTCAAACGCCTCAAAATGACAGAGGCGAAAGCCTTCGTCCACGAACAAAACATCGCCCCCGGTCGACTCAATCGACTCGTCGGAAAGATGGCGACTCGTGTCGGGGTCAGCTTCATCGAGAGCTGTCGCTACTTTCCTAACGCCGAATGGGTCGGGTATCCCGTTCGTAAAGAAGTTGGCGGAAAAGAACGCAAAGCCTCACGTGAAGCGCTCGGTATTCCCGAAGACGCCAAAGTCGTCCTCGCCTTTGGTGGTAGCCAAGGGGCACGGACCATCAACCGGGCGATGATCGACGCGCTGCCCACACTGCTCAAAGATCCGAAAGTCTGGGTTCTACACGGTGTCGGTCGTTTCCAAGGTGCTGATTACAGCGCCGAAAAAGACACACAAGAGCGCTTCAGCAAACTCCAGCTCACAGACGAACAACGCAAACGCTACCGCATGGAGCCCTACCTCGACCCCATCGAAACCTACTATGCCGCTTCTGATGTCGGTGTCTGCCGCGCTGGCGCAGGGACACTCTCGGAGGTCTCCATCTGTGGGTTGCCTGCGATCATCATCCCCAAAGCCAACCTTCCTGGCGATCACCAAGTCATGAATGCACGCGCACTCGGTGACAAAGGTGCTGCACTTGTCGTCTACGAACATACGAAGAAAGAAGGCAACAGGCTGGTCGATTATGTCGAAGGGACTGCCCTCGCAGAGGCTGTCCTTGAAACCCTCGCGGACCCAAAGAAGCTCACTGAGATGGGGGAGTTTATCAAGCAATTTGCCGATCTCGAAGCCCTCAGTAAAACGGCCGAGAGGATCGAACAAATGGGACGTGGCGAGATGCCACCGCTCCCCAAAGTTGATCTGGGTTCACACAAAGGCCTCGAACTCTCCGAGATGACTGGAGGTGGTCTGGTCTCTTACCTGAGCCGCAATGGTCGTGATTCACTCGATGAGAAGGATCTCGAATACCTTGCATACAGAACGGAAGGGTATCTCGCAAGTCAGGCATGGCAAGTGCGCAACGTCGGTGTCAAACTCGTCGGTTTGCTCAAGCTCGAAGACAAACTCGACCTCATCTTGCATATCCTCTCGGACCCCACACCTGCACCTCGCTGGCATCGATTGGTGGGTGGCGATCTGAAGCAGGTTGGGTTCATTCGTCGTAACGCCTTTAACGTCCTACGTCAACTCAATATCTGGAACGATGAGGTGCGTGAAGCCATTCTCAGAGGGTTGAAAGATCCCTACTACGAGGTGCGTTCAAATGCAGGGCGGACAGTCAGCCACTTCAAAGAACAATGTGCCGCAGACAAAGACATCCTAGCGCTCCTTGAGCTTGGGATTACGGAGCGCAACTTTGAGGTCGCACGTGCCTGTCTCTACGCAATGACAGATATCGACGACAGAGAAGCCATCTACGGCGTTTTGAAGCACTTCTTTTTGCATCCCAACTGGCGTATCCGTGAGGCGGTGGTCGAAGGCCTCGCCAAACTCGTCCAGAGAGAAGTCATCGCGGCTGAGACCGTGAAGGCCGATATCGACCAGTTGCTCTTGACGAGCACTGGGTTTGTGCCACGCTTCCAGATCCGTGAGAGTATGCTCAAACTCTCCAGTGTCCTCGAACAATCCTTGCGCCAGAACGCCCAAGAAGACCCCTCATAAGGAACAAACCAAGCCATGTTGTATCACCTCAGTGAAACCCTGATGCAATACTCGTCAGCAGCCCGACTTGTACGGTACACAACATTCCGTACGATTGTCGCGATGTTGACGTCTTTTTTGATCTCTCTGTTGATCGGCCGCTACGTGATCAACTTCTTGTATCGTCGTAAAATCCGCGACGTCGTGCGAGATTACAGCGTGATGTCCGTCGACAGCAAGCGAGGGACACCCACGATGGGTGGGATCTTGATGCTCATCTCGATCTCATGTTCGATCATCCTGTGGGGGAACTTCCACTCACCCTTCCTCTACTATCTCCTGTTTGCGATGGTCTGGTTTGGTGCTGTCGGTGGATACGACGACTACATGAAGCTCCGTCACCAAGACAGCGACAAGGGGCTCTCACGTGGTGCAAAGTACCTCTCGCAGATTGGTTACGGTTTGATCTTTGGGATCTTGTTTTTACATCCCGTCACAACACCGCTCCCACACCCCGCGCAAGAAGCGACCTGTAAGTCTCGATGGAACGGAAGTTGTCCGCGTCTTTGTAAGACCGATTCGGATTGTCAAAAGCGAGCCTGTGGGGTGAAAAACGCAGCGTGTATCAACAACACCTGTCAGGCCCTCGCGTGTACCGAGAAGAAGACCAAGGAGCCGGTTGTCTGTCAAAACAATGGACAGTGTACGGACGCATGTGGTCGGGGGGCGACCTGTCACAAGCCGTGGATGGTGCAGCTCTCCAATCACGACGTCGTCGTCTTTCGGCCAAGTCAGCTGTACGTACCATTCTTGAAATACCACATCATCGATCTCTCGTGGCTATACGTGCTGGTGATCATCTTTATGATTGTTTACGCCGCCAACGCCGTGAACTTCGCAGATGGATTGGATGGTCTGACGATTGTGCCGACGATCTTCTCGTTTGCGGTGTACGGGATCTACGCCTACATCTTTGGTAACGCGATCTTGTCGAATTACCTATGGTTTCCGATGCTACCGGGGGCCGGTGAATCTGCGGTCTTCTGTGGCGCGGTTGTGGGGGCAGGTGTTGGCTTCTTATGGTTTAACGCGTATCCTGCCGAAGTGTTTATGGGTGATACAGGCTCTATCGCGCTTGGTGGTGTACTTGGGACGTTGATGGTCCTGCTCAAACAAGAGGTCTTGTTCTTCCTCGTCGGTGGGATCTTCTTGGCGGAGATCGCCTCCGTCGCGCTTCAGGATTACCTTGGGATTCGCATCCTCGGAAAGCGGATCTTCTTTAGGGCACCTATCCACCACACTTACCAACACCGAGGATTGGCCGAACCCAAGATCGCCATACGTTTTTGGATCATCTCTGGTATCCTCGCACTCCTCGCCCTCGCCGCGCTCAAAATCCGCTAAGTTGACAGCGCTCTCATAGGCCTCTATCCTTCCACATCATCATCCCATTTTCTTTGTTGCAACAGCCTTATCCAACGACCGGAGGAGTGTGTATGTCCGATTGGTGGTCGATATTGCGGGGGATATTGGGTATGTCACCCTCTGAGGAGAACTGGAGGACATTGTGGCAGCACCTACTCATCGCGCCTTCTGGTGAACATGAGCACATCACACAGTACGTCAACGCACACACTGCGTCATGGCCTGCTGCGGTGAGAGAGGTCCGTCTGACAGAGGTCCAAAGACTCGTCGAGGAAGATCTGGTCTGGTGTCTTGCGATACCTCGCTGTCTTACGTTGGACGCCAACCTCTCCGATCGTGCCTTGCAGTCGCTGCATGAAGCGCTTCGAGGGAGTGAGATCACACATCTTCAAAACATCCCAGGGTCGCTCTCTTTGCCGTTTTTGCTCGAAGTGATGACGACGAGGCCGCTCAAGTCCTTGCGCTCCCTCTCTGTGGATCGTGTCGTGTTGGGGGATAAAATCATCGATACGTTGGCGCGTCTGCCGATCGTACACAACTTACAGTCGCTGACGCTCAAGCACTGTCAGATGGGACAGGCAGGGATGATGCAGTTGACACGCTCTCCTTACCTGAGTCAACTCACAGAGCTCACTCTCGTACACGTTGGAGGCGCGAGACTTCGGTTTCCTGAACTCTTTCGTGCGCCGATGGTCCACCGGCTCCATACTTTGCATTTGGAAGGGGACAAGATGGAGACAGAGGCTGTTTCGGCCCTTTGTCAGTCCTTGCAACTCAAAAAGTTAGTATCTCTGACATGTTGTGACAGTCATCTCGGCGATAGAGAAGCGAGGTTGTTGGCGCAGGCTTCCAACTTGCGTTCGCTCAAAGAACTCGATCTATCGGCAAATCAGATCGGTCCTGTTGGGAGAGATGAACTCACACAGTCCCCTCATCTACAAGCGTTAGAGCGTCTTTGTTTGGATGATAACCCATGTACACACATCGAAATGGAATCCATTGCACGTTAGGAGCGAGAGTATGCTAGAGAAAGTGATCAAAGTCGGTCGAAAAGGTGGAGAAGAGTACCAAGTCCGTAATCGTCTGACTGATCTTGTAGAAGATGGCGCGGAGCTCGGTGGGTATCTATGGCATGCCTTTCGCGATGGAGAGACATGGCCTCTCACCAATTGCCTACTTTGGTCATATTTGGCCAATGCTACATTCTCAGTGACAGATCTTCGAGGCTTCTTGCACCACGATGCGTGTCCTGCGCCCGATCATGAGGACTGGTGGGAAAACAAAGACGCAGATCCACGCATGCTCCTCTGGAGTGAAGCGTTCTCCGAGTTGATCAAGGGATACTTCCAGCATGGCGACGTCGACGGGCTTATCTCCTCACTCGATACATTTGAAGAGGCGTTCAAGTGGCGAATCGAATGTCTTTTGGCGCTATACGGTCACATTTCAGGGGACGCACTTGATGACTCGATGCTCGAAAAATTTGCCGTAACATGGTGGCTTGAGCAGCGTATGCGTCGGGAGTTTGACTTTTTTGGTGTCAAGGATGAGGCGCGTGAGGGGATGACAACTGTCGCGATATGGTCTAAAGAGCGATGGTATCGTGCGCTTTGTGATGTTGTGCAAGAGGATGATTTTCCACAACCTTCGTTTTCAGGGTTCTTTGGGGAGTTTGCCGAGGTCTTCGCTGCAGCGACGCCAAAAGAGGTGATTGAGATCGCGAAGAAGGTCGACGAACAGTCGTTAGATCCCAAGCTCTCCAGGGTGATCTTCGAACAACATGATGCAGATGCGCTCGCGCCGGAGGTCCTTGCTTACGCAGATGATGTACTAACCTCCTTGGAAGAGCTTCCTGCGGTGCAAGCGCAAATCGCTGTGGGATTGTGCTGTCGTTTGGCACTCGCACAGGAGCAGGCGCTTGATGAGCGCTTCGATATCCTCGTCCAAAAAACCATCGAAGCCCGTTATGGAGAAGAGAAGCTTGGGTATATTCCTGACTCCTTTGTTTGGGAGTCCGGACCTCTCTCTGGAGAACTGCTCGAAGCTGTTCCTCTCGCGCGACGAGAGAAACTCGTGCTGCTTCAACGTCCCCCGTGGCAGTTTTACAGGGTTTGTACCACCGAAGCTGTTGCTCGCTCTATCTTTGAGGATGGGATCTTGCTGTCATCTGACAGGTTGGAGTCACGTTGGTTCTTGAATAATGTTTTCGAAGAATTCGGCGAAATCATGGCGCGTGTCGCCGTTGAACACCTGGAGACAAACTTCTCATATCGTTCTCTTGTGTTGGAGTGGTTGTCCAAAGAGCAGTTTGATTTTGCGCTGCCTGCGATCGTCCAACTGCTTGGTGCCGATGCAAAGACCCGAAAAGTTGTCACCGAGTTGCTCAGGGGATGGGGAACACCTGTCCTCGCGTATTTGCCACCATTGCTCACCGCGAAGGCGAAGAAAACACGTACGGAAGCAGCCCGCTTGCTCACATCATTTGCGTCACAAAGAGAGGCACAAAAACTGGCAAAGGATGCACTTGAGAAGGAAAAGGACGAGACGATCCGTGCGCTGCTCACGCCTCTTGTCATCCAATATGCCGAAGAGGGTGAAGAAACATCGAAGACCCGCTGGGGGAGGGATGCATACTTCCAGTTGGAGCAAATGTTGGGGAAAAGGGACCGCTTCCCGGAGTTACCTGAGATGAAGGATATTGTCGTTCCGTTGTTGGTTTCGTGGTGTGAACGGAAGGAGCTGGAAGACGCCAAAAAGGACTTTTGGAAAATCTTTCGTCATGGTGTGCTTGGTATTGAGTCCATCCGAAACATCCAGCTGCTCTTTGTTGCGCGCGCTGAACAGCTCGCTTCACAGGCTGAAACTGTCGACGAAAAGATCTGGCTTCAGCACGCAGACAGATTGTTTGAGGAGCAAGGCTGGGAATCTTTGGTGCCATTGGGGGCAGGTGTACTCTCCTGGGTTGTCCAGTGGATCAAACGTGATGCCAATCGTCAACCACCTACGGACATCTACTACCACGATATGATCGGTGTGAGTGAATGGGAGGAGGGGATCGAACGGCTCGGGCGCTTTAAGTACGATGCAGGTTTTACCAAAATAAACCATAAACTCGAACGAGCTGAAGAGCTCGTGAAAGATGCGTTTCGAGATGCATCAACGCGAATGGAGAAGTTTCAGAAAGCACTCACACTCGTGCTGCCTTTTGAAGCCGATGGAGAAACGTTTTCTGTCGATGAGATCGAGAGCGAGTTCAAGGAGCGGATGGAGAAAGGAGAGAGTATCTTTAAACTCCAAGAGAAGTACGAGCGAGCGCTGTTACCTGTCATCCTCAGGTGGTTAATCAAGTCCGACGAGGAGGGAGCTTTTACAGCTGAGGGGTGGCCGACACGCTCCATTCATGTCGACGCTTGGGAGAACCTTTGCTCGCTGGTGTTGCACTTCCAAGGTCCACAAGATGAAGTGGACGAGGTCGATCTGAAGGAGTTTACAAAGCGTAATGTGTGGCGAGAAAAGGTCGACACGTGTGCGCCGATCCTTTCAACTCTCTGGAAAAAGATCGGGGCGTTTGGGGTCCAAAGGACCAAAGACGATATGTTCGTAGCGCACCAGGTATGGGGACAACTTCAGGAGAATACCTGGTATCGGATCAAGACTCTGTTGCGAAAGTTGCGTGGGCAGGTTGACCTGCTGAAGCCCCTCGAAGCGCTCTGTGTGATCTTTGGCCAAAGACCCCATCACTGTCATTACAAGGGGGAAAAACATGCGTTGGAACTACTCTCTATCGTGCTTGACGATCCTGACGTTGACGATGAAGAAAAATTGGCACTTGTGAAGCGTCTCTCACTGGCATATCAGACCTTTGAAGTGGAGACATTGCAAAGCTTTCAGCGTTGGTTGGGCTCTCGATACGCAGAAGGACACGTCGAGAACGAATTTATTGTGCAGGAGTTGGTGAAGGGACTTGGAGACAAGAAAAAAGATGTACGTGAAGAGGCACGCAAGTTCTTGTTGTCCATCGGTACGCCTGTTCTGGAGCACGTTCGTCCATTGCTCACCTCAAAGAAAATCACACTCCGTCGAGAAGCAGCTGAAATTGTTGCGGCGATTCCGTATCCCGACAACGTGCCATATATCGACAAAGCCCTCGAAAAGGAAAAGAAGGCTGATATAGAGGCGATACTGCGACAAGCTCGTCTCAAAAGTCTCCCCCTCGGAGATGCTGGAAAAATGGATGACAAAGCGCTTGATGAGGCGCTCCAAGAGATGAGCGAAAACCTTCCTGATATTCCGTCTTTTGCGTCACCTTCGTCTTTACCCGCCTGTGTGTGGAAACAGAGTCAGAGCGCGCTCTCTGAAAAGGCTATGGCGTGGTTGATCAGTCAGTGCATGCGTGAGACTCATGCTTCGAAAAACACTGACCTTCATTCGGTTTTTGACCGTCTCACACAAGATAGTTTTGACGCGATGTGTGCCGCGATCGACAAGGCTGCTGGGACGAGTGTGCGACCAGATCATCCGTGGATTGAATATATCCTCGGACGCGCAGCAAGTGACGCATACATCGAATCGTTACGTGAGCGCTTTTACACTCTCGCGAAGGTGTGCAAAGAGTCTGCCTTCCGATTGATCGATGTGTTCCGTGCAAGAGCGACTGAGCCGATGATCTTTGCGCTCATCGATTGGATGCAGCGTGCAAAACGCGTGGAGACACAGGAACGCTGTCGTTATGCCCTGTCCGGCATCGCGAGTCGTAAAAAGCTTTCCTTTGACGGGTTACTCGAACAATCCACACCTGATTTTGGTTTTGACGCAGATGGCATACGTGACTTCTCTGAGGCGGGAGAAGGTTGGACGTGTTCTCTTGAGGCAGGTGGTCAATTGTTGTTGCACCATCAGGGAGAATCCTACTCTCAACTCCCCGTCCCCAAAGACGCTGATGAGCAAGCACTTAAAGCTTTTGAGGAGGCTGCTGCGTCTTTCACTTCGATACGTGAATCCATCGATCAACGTCTGCAACTGAGACATCGTCGCCTTGAAGAGGCAATGTTGACAGAGCGTACGTGGACCCTGAAAGAGTGGAAAGCGTCCTATCTGGAACACCCCGTTTTACACAAAATCTCTCTTGGGATCGTTTTTTGGGATATTGGAGCGTCAAAGTCCTTTGCTGTGTCGGAGGACGCAAAGCTCGTCGATGTCGAGGGAAATGTGTACAAGCCCAAAGCCAAGACAACGATCAAAATCGCCCACGTGACAGATCTTGCGGAGGAAGAGATCGCGCTTTGGAATGCGTTTTTGCTCGAACGAGAGTGGCCCTCGCCATTTTCGCAGATGACACGTAAAGCCTATCACCTCGACAAACCCGTAAGTGCTTTTGAGGCCTTGTTTGGCGACATGGAGTACTTTTCCGATGGGAAAGAACTACGGAAGCAGACATATCGACTTGGTTACAAACCCGAACAAGTCGAAGGTCTCGTATATCAGGGGCATAAGACTGTCATGGGTGGATATCACGTGTCCATTGAGCACGATAGTTACTCTGTGAGCAGGCCCGAAGACTGGGATGATTTGAAGTTTCGTAAGATCTCTGTGCGTAAAAGTCGGGTGGGGGAGATCCCAGCGCTTGTGTGGAGTGAGCTGATGCGTGAGTTTGTCTTGATGGAGCGGACCTTGTCCTAGTAAGCGAAGACTTGCGGAGTTATGGGAGGACCTGACGCAAATGTTCGAGGATGAGGGGGGTGATGCGTTCGGGTTCTTCGAGCTGTGGGAGGTGCCCGGCGTTCATGAGCGTGATGAGTTGCGCGTTGGGGAAGAGCTGTTGGAGGCGCTTTGTATTGTCGTGAGGGAGAATCTTGTCTTTGGTTCCCCAAATGACGAGCGTTGGGATGTTGTGTTCGGCGGTCTTGATGAACTTATCTTCCATGTCAAACAGCGGCATATCCTGGCTTGTGGCGTGAAGCGCTGGCAAAAAGCCTGGATCTTTGAGTTGTCGGTCAAACATCTCGTAGTACGGTTTGAGCGCAGGGGCGTTGGGTTGGACAAAATTTCGTTTGGTGCCGATACGGATAAGTTGTTTGCCGAAGAGTTGCAGCGCGAGCTTTCCGATGCCTGGTATCTTCGCGAGCTTTGCGGCGGGTGTGGCCTTTTGTTTGATGCCAGCAGGTGCGAGAAGGCAAAGCCCATCGACTTTTTCGGGATATTGTGCGGAGAGAGATAGTGCGATCGCGCCCCCCATCGATGAACCTACGATCTGAAATGTCTCTGGGAGTTCGAGTCCTTTGACGACATCGAGGATCTGGCCCATGAACAACGCAGAGTCATATGTGACGTTTGGTTTGGCCGTTTGTCCGCGTCCGTAGAGATCGACGAGCAGACAACGTAGGCCAGCGTCTGTCAGGGGTTTGATGTTGTGCATCCAGACCAGCGAGGAGGAGGCAAAGCCGTGAATCATGATGACGAGCGGACCGTCCGCCGGTCCATGTAGTTCGTAGTAGACGTTGCCATGGGTACATGCGACAAAGTGGCTCATCTCTATTCCTTTCCATTTCGTCTTGTGGGGGAGTTGCGCAAAGTATGTGTGCTTTTCGGGGGAATGTCAAAGCCTTTCGGGGTGATGAGCGAAGCGGGAGCAGAGGGTTGGGGGAGGATTGTGCAAATCTTCTTGCAGTTTGTGGACGAACCTTCTATACAGAGGTCCACAGACCTGTCGTTGTATGGTCGCAAAAACTCTCAGACTCCTTTACGTTAGGTGGATTCGATGCAAATCATCCTCGGGCAACACGCGCTCTCACCCTTCCGTCACGAGCGTCTGCTCTCCGAATTACGTACTTGTCAGTCCAATATCTCCGATCTCTCCTGTCGTCATGTCTATTTTCTCGATCTTCCAAAACCACTCCCTGCTGACCAGCTGAACAAGCTCAAGCATATCCTGGATGTGGATCAAAGCTGTCCCGACGCGCTCCCTGAAGGAGATCTTGCGCTCGTGACGCCTCGAATCGGGACGATCTCTCCGTGGTCTTCGAAGGCGACAGATATCCTGCATTTGTGTGGCTTTTCACACGTGGAGCGGATCGAGCGAGGGGTTGTGTATCTGCTTAAAGGAGCACGCTGGAGTGATGTCGCACGCGCCAAGATCTTCGACCGAATGACCGAGCAATGTCTCTCTCTGCTCGATGACGCGAGCGGCTTGTTTCATCACGCAACACCCCAGCCCGTGCAGTCTATCGCGATCCTGGACAGAGGCATCGAAGCCCTCAAAGAGGCCAACACTGCGCTCGGTCTCGCGCTCAGTGAAGACGAGATGGTGTATCTCGTGGAGAGCTACAGAGAGCTTGGTCGAGAGCCCAATGATATCGAACTGATGATGTTTGCACAGGCGAACTCCGAGCACTGTCGGCATAAGACGTTCAACGCGGGCTGGACGATTGACGGTGAAGAGATGGAACACTCTCTGTTCTCGATGATCAAAAACACCTACGAACACCACTCGACGAATGTGTTGTCTGCGTACAAAGACAACGCCTCTGTGATCAGGGGTCATCGTGGGGGGCGTTTCTTTGCAGATGTCGAAGACAATGTCTACCGCGAACACGAAGAAGACATCCACATCCTGATGAAGGTCGAGACCCACAACCATCCCACTGGCATTTCTCCTTATCCCGGTGCATCAACGGGTTCAGGAGGGGAAATTCGTGATGAAGGAGCGACCGGGCGAGGCTCAAAGCCGAAAGCAGGTCTTGTAGGGTTCTCCGTATCCCACTTGCGACTCCCTGATGCGCCAAAGCGTTGGGAAGATCCGCTGCGTAAACCTGAGCGGATGGCGTCCTCTTTGCAAATTATGTTGGAAGGCCCTATCGGGGCGGCGAGCTTTAACAACGAATTTGGTCGACCTGCGTTGGCTGGATATTTTCGGACCTTTGAGCAAGATGTTGACTTGCCTCATGGCCGCGAGCGACGTGGGTATCACAAGCCCATCATGATCGCTGGTGGGATGGGGAACATTCGGGATCAGCACGTCGAGAAAGACGACATGCCAGAAGGGGCGCTCGTGATCGTCCTGGGTGGACCGGCGATGTTGATCGGTCTGGGAGGTGGTGCGGCGTCTTCGATGGCGAGTGGGGCGAGCGCTGCAGATCTCGACTTTGCCTCTGTGCAACGAGACAATCCCGAGATGGAGCGCCGTTGTCAGGAGGTGATCGACACCTGCTGGGGATTGGGGGAGGATAACCCCATCTACTCGATCCACGATGTCGGCGCAGGGGGGTTGTCCAACGCGCTCCCTGAGCTTGTGCACGACGCCGGACGAGGAGCGATGTTTGAGCTGCGCAATATCCCCAATGACGAACCCGGTATGAGCCCGATGGAGATCTGGTGCAACGAGAGTCAGGAGCGATATGTCCTGGCGATTGATGAGCAGATGCTACCGATGTTCGAGGAGATCTGCGATCGAGAGCGATGTCCCTTCTCGGTCCTCGGAAAAGCCACGACCAAAGAACATCTCTGTCTTCACGATCGACACTTCTCGAATAAACCGATCGATCTGCCGATGTCCGTGTTGTTTGGGAAAGCGCCTAAAATGTCTCGTGAGACACATCGGCCTTCTTATTCTCGCGAAGATGTCGACACATCAGCGTTCTCCTTGACGCAGACCGCGAAGGATTTGTTGTTGTTCCCTACAGTCGCGGCGAAGACCTTTTTGATATCGATTGGAGATAGAAGCATCACAGGGATGGTGGCGCGAGATCAGATGGTAGGGCCGTGGCAGGTCCCAGTGGCAGACGTCGCCGTGACGACGAGTGCGATCTATGCGGACTGTGGAGAGGCGATGGCGATGGGAGAACGCCCCCCTGTGGCGTTGCTCCATCCCGCTGCATCTGGACGCCTCGCTGTCGCCGAGGCGCTGACGAACATCGCAGCGGCGCGCATCGATAAGATCAGCGATATCAAACTCAGCGCCAACTGGATGGCTGCTGTCAATCATCCCGGCGAGGATGTCGCACTGTTCGATACAGTCAAGGCGTTGGGGTTGGAGCTGTGTCCTGAGCTTGATCTGACCATTCCTGTGGGGAAGGACTCGATGTCCATGCGCGCTGTGTGGGAGGAGGAGGGGGAAGCGCACGCTGTCACCGCGCCGCTTTCTCTGATTGTGTCGGCTTTTGCGCCTGTCTCTGATTGCCACAAAACTCTCACACCACAGCTCCAACGTGATGAAGAGACCTGTCTCGTCTTGATTGACCTCGGTCGTGGACAGGATCGTTTGGGTGCAAGTTGTGCCTTGCAAATCCACAACAAGCTCGGCGCGACACCACCAGACTTGGACAGCCCAGCGCTTTTGAAAGACTTCTTCGAGGGGCTTCAGACGCTCGCTGCAAAAGACAAATTGCTCGCTTACCATGACCGCTCAGATGGTGGTTTGTGGGCGTGCTTATGTGAGATGGCTTTCGCTGGTCGGTGTGGCCTGGATATCCGACTCGCCGAAGGTCGCCATGCATTTGGACAACTTTTCTCCGAAGAACTTGGTGCTGTCGTGCAGGTCCACAAGGAAGATGTTGAGGCGTTACGAGCTACCTTCGCGGGGACGTCTTTGGATGGTCAACTCTCTGTGATCGCGAATATTCGCATGGATCGTAAGATCTGTGTGCATCACGAAGAGACGTGTCTGTTGGAAGAGACGCGGGCGTCTTTGCAACAATTGTGGGGACAGACTTCCTTTGAGATGGCGAAGATTCGGGACAATGAACACTGCGCGACGCAAGAGTATGCGTTGATCGCGGACGAAGACGATCCCGGTATGCACGCATCCTTGACGTATGAGCCTGAAGAGGATATCTGCGCGCCGTTTGTGAACACAGCGCGACCAAAAATAGCGATCTTGCGAGAACAAGGCGTGAATGGTCATGTCGAAATGGCGGCGGCTTTTCATCGGGCTGGGTTTGACGCTGTTGATGTGCACATGAGTGACATTCTCTCGGAGACTGTGACATTTGATACATTTCGGGGGCTGGTCGCTTGTGGTGGGTTTTCCTATGGTGATGTTCTCGGTGCAGGAAGTGGTTGGGCGCAATCGATCTTGCAAAATACAGTGGCTTTCGATGTGTTCTCGGCGTTCTTTTCACGTGAGGATACCTTTGCGCTCGGTGTGTGCAATGGTTGCCAGATGATGGCGCAGTTGAAAGCATTGATCCCCGGAGCCGCGCACTGGCCTCGTTTTGTACGCAACACCTCCGAGCAATTTGAGGCCAGGAGTGTGATGGTTGAGGTGGTCTCTTCACCCTCTATCTTGATGGCAGACATGGCAGGTTCTCGGATGCCAATTGCAGTCGCACATGGTGAGGGACGGGCGCGATGTTCGGAGGAAGAGGCACAAGCACTGCACGACCAACAGCTCGTCTCTCTTCGTTATGTCGATCACCACGGCCAGCCGACGACACATTATCCTCTCAATCCAAATGGTTCTCCGCTCGGTGTGACTGGTTTGTGCAATGAGGATGGGCGCTTTACGATAATGATGCCCCACCCTGAGCGGGTTTTCCGTACGATCCAACATTCTTGGGCGCCTACGTCTTGGGGAGAGCACAGCGCGTGGATGAGAATGTTCCAAAATGCCCGATTGTGGGTTGGATAGTCTCTTTTGAGGCTGTTTTTGACGAAAGGTATGTTGATGACTGAACGATTGCAAAAGAGCGTCGAAGAGCTCGCGTCGATATTTTCTTCTCATTTTCCGACCTCCCGTGAAGGGGAGCGGACGATCGGCCGGGAGTCGGAGTATCCTGTTGTGCTGCCCAATGGGGACGCATTTGACGTGCAACAGTTGTGGCCTCTGTTGATCGAAAAGACAGGCTTTAGACCTCTCAAAGAGGGCGATTTAATCGTCGGTCTAGAAGGTGAAGACGCGAGCTTTTCATTGGAGGTCGGTTGGGGCACGATCGAGATCATCACGAGGCCTTGTCAACACTTGCATGAGATGTGTGCGATTCAGGACAAGACGATGGAATCACTGCTTGAGGCGGTCGATTCATTTGGTGCGCATGTCCTTGGATGTGGTATCCAGCCAAAGACACCACCGACACACGCATTGATGTCCGGAAAGAAGCGGTACGGTCTGTTGTTGGAGACGATCGGCGAGCCTTGGCTGTGGTTCGCGACGACCGCGAGTGATCAGCTCCATGTGTCTGTGGTCCGCGATGAAGTCGTCTCTTTACTCAATATTGGGAATGTCTTGGCGTGTGTGTCGATCGCTTTATGTGGCAACTCCTCCGTATATGGTGGACAACACCACGGCTTTATCTCTTCGAGAGAGGGGCAGATGAAGACGATCTCTTCGGAACAATATCGTCACGGTATGCCGGCGAGAGCCATTCGCGATATCGAAGATTGGATCGCTCTAAGCGCGCAACAACAATTCTTGATGAACAAAAAAGACGGTGTATACGAGCAGGCAGAGGGTACATTTGCCTCTTTTATCGAGGAGAATGGTGTCGACTTTGAGGCGTTCTTGATGCACGATCATTACCTGTGGAACAGCGCCCGTGCGCGGACCGCACATGGAACCATCGAGCTTCGTTCTCCCTGTCAGCAGCCCTGGCCCGAACACTACGCTGCTGCGACACTTGGGGTCGGGTTATTTGAGGCTGGTGAGGCTTTGAGCGTTTGGTTGGATGGTGTGTTAGGTGATGCGTTGTGGCCAACGATGAGAGCGTATCATCACGACGTTATCCACAAGGGTTTGGCAGCAGATGAGCCCTTTGAAGGGTTTTTGCGAGGTGTGTTGGAGCGCTGTGAAGCGGCGCTTGTTGCGAGGGGATTTGGAGAGGAGTCGCTGATGGCACCGCTGTGGAAGCGCCTTGAAGCCAAACAGAACCCGGGTCAACAGGCACTCGCTGTTTTTGAAGAGGGTGGGATGGAAGCGCTGATCCCATTCCTCGCGATTCGCTAGGTATCTTGTTTCCCTGAGAGTTTACGCGGCGTGCAGCTCGATATGTGTTTTAGGTGGACGTGTGAGGGGGAGGTATTTGGGGGTGGGGAGGTCGCCTTGTAAGGTGGGGCGTAGATTGTGTTTGTCGAGGTAACGTGTTGCGCTGACGATAAATTGTACACCTTCGAGGAGCGCGAGATGGTAGCCCAGGCAGAAGTGAGGGCCACCACCAAACTGCACAGACTCCAGTGGCCCCGGACGTTTCTCTCTTCCCAGCCAACGCTCAGGTTGAAAGGACAGTGGATCTGGGTAGGCTGCGGCATCTTTGGACAATGATATCAACGAAGCGACGACACGGGTGTTCACAGGGATTGTGTGTCCATAGATCTCCATCTCTTCCGCGACACGACGTGGTGGGAGCAAAGAGACGGGGGGATATAAGCGTAGACACTCTCTGAAGACGGCCTCTGCGAGGGGATAGGACGCCATTGTTTTGGGAGTGATCGGTTCGTTGGGGGATTGTCTGACCTCTTCGAGGAGCAGATCCCAGTGTTTGGGGGAGTGGGAGAGATGAAGCATCACCCAGGCGAGGACGGAGGCGGTTGTCTCGTGTCCTGCGAGCGCGAGGATACGAAGGTTGGCGAGCAGCTCTTTGTCTTCGAGACGACGACCTCTTTCATCAGCGCCGTGTGCGAGCGCACCGAGCATACTTTGTGTGTCACTCTTCTCACGGGCCTGCTTGACGAGGACGCTAAAACGTTCGTCCATCCACTCCTGTGCTTTTTTGGACTTCCACTTGGGGGAGCCTGGGAATTCAAACGGGAGGAGCATTCCAGGGCCGATAAACTCCGAGAATTTCTTGCGCCACAGAGGTAGATCTGCCCCTTCAATGCCGAGGATGCGGAAGATCACGTCGAGCGCAAAGACGTTGGTGATGTGGTGGATATCGAGGGAGGCGTCATCCTCCCAGCTTTCGAAGTGCTCTTCGACGACATCGTAGATCATCTTCCCGATGTCAGCGGCGTTGATACCTTTGGGGGTGAAGGGACCATTCATCGCGCCACGCATACGCCTGTGCTCTGTACCATCGTTGACGAGGAGCGTGTGTCCGGTGATATGAGGGACTTGTTTGTCGAGCAGGTCAGAGCGTGTGGCTTTGTTTTTCATGATGGTGTGGGCTTCTTCGCCTGTGACCACGATCGACCAAATGCCAAAGCCCATGTTGATCCAAAAGACCGGTCCGAGTGTCCTCTCCATCTCCAGCAAGAACGCATGTTGTTCCTTTGCAATAACACGCATATGTCCAAGCAAGGGCCATCTTCTCGGAGCAATAGGGATACTGGGGACCATCTTGGGAGTGATCATTCTGTTCCTCGTTTGTTGTGGGCTATGGTACGTGTGGTCTTTGGGCCACGACAAGTCGATAACATCGTCTCGTTCTTTGTTTCTATAGAACGTGTTCTAGTATATGCGGAGTTTGTAGGATATTGTCAATGGAGGAGGGGGAATTTGTGGCGTTTTTTGTAAAAGAGGGAGTGTTGTTTTATTTTTTTTGTGCGGCTTGGAGTTTGGGGGAGCTATCTTTTTGCCATCGCTTCATGGCTTTGACGACGAGGGGATGTTTTTTGACCCATTTTTGTTTGAGCGCTCTTTGGATACCTTTCATCGTCTTGAAGGGCCATCCTTTTTGGATGATATTGACAAACCATGCGGGAAGCCATCCTTTAGGGTCACCGTGGATTTCGGCGCGCATAAAGGTCTTTGTCCCGTTGGAGATGGGTTTGAGGATGTACAGGCTGTATGCCATACGGGCACGGACGCCGACGGTCTTTGGGGCATTTTTGTGTTTGACAGATTTCGAATGCCAGAGGATGCGCTTGCGTTTATCGTCGAACCGGAGAATGTTATCGTAGACAAAGTCTCTGTGTGCGGCGGGCCATGGGAGGGCAAAGTGGGCATAAATGATCTTTTTGGTCGCGGAGATGTCGTCGACGATGGTCATTTTTTTGAGGCTGTCGACCCATTGTGTTTTGTGCTTGACGTCATTGAGCAGGTAGATCACCTTGGAGAGTGGAGCGTCGAGAATCGCGTCACCACGGACGGCGATAAGAGGGCTGTTTTTGACCTTCATGGTGTAGACTTTGATGCCTTGGCGGCTTTTGATCAGCTTCCATTTCCCTTTGAGCTTGGCACTGGCGTGAGGACTCCAAAGGATGATGCTTAGTGCAATGGTGAGAACCATCACGAGCTGTGGGCGCCATCTTTGCATACGAGTCTCCTTTCGTTTGCGCTCCCTTTGCGATGGAGTGCGAGTGTACATACATTCAATGTTGTGACCATTTCCCCATCTATTGTAATGACGTTTTAAAAAAAAGACCACCCGTGAACACGGATAAGTCACGGAAAAAACTTGATTTCACTTTTGTTTTCGTTTGTGTGGATGATTTCTTTTTCGGTGTTTTTTTTGTGGGATGAGGGAGACTTCCTGTAGATCTGCACCTGATTGACGAAGACATACCACTTGCGAAGGAGGCCAGTGTGCACAGAATCACTGTCGAACGTTTGAAAGAGTCGGAGTTCTTTTCCGGACTGACACCCGATATGTTGACGTATTTATCAGGTGAATTTGAAGTCAGAGATTACACCCACGGGGAGGAGCTCTTCCACCAAGGGGACGCACGTGAGGCGATTTACCTCATTTTGGACGGAGAGGTCGATCTTATCGATAACTCACAGGAGAGAGTGCGTCGGTACGTCACGTGCGAAGCGGGTGTCGCGCTCGCCGAGACGTGTATCCTCGATCCCGAAAGTCCGCACTCTCTGACCGGGCGCGCTGCGACGGATGTCGTCGCCGCGCGATTGACCAGCGACCATCTCGAACACATCAAAGAGAAAAATCTGCCCCTTTATACGGAGCTGCTCATCGCAGCCGGTCGGCTCTTGACGAGACGTATGGCCAACGCGAGTCGGGCATCTCGTGGACGTGGCGCTGCGACGCGTATGGGGCACACACGTCTTGAGCACGACTTACTCGGTGAGCGTGAGATCCCTGGCAACGCCTATTGGGGCGTGCAGACACTGCGCGCCGTCGAAAACTTCGACATCTCGAACATTCGACTCGATCACTTCCCCGAATGGATCGAAGCTCTCGCCGTGATCAAGCGCGCATGTACAAGAGTCAATTGTCGCCTCGGTGATCTCGATAAAGAGCGCTGTGATGCGATCGTACAGGCCTGTGATGAGATTCGGAAAGGTTGGTGGCATGGTCACTTTGTCGTCGATATGATCCAGGGCGGCGCCGGTACAAGCACCAACATGAACATCAACGAAGTCCTCGCCAACAGAGCGCTTGAGATCCTCGGAAAGAAGAAGGGGCAGTACGAGTTTTTGCACCCCAACACACACGTCAACATGAGTCAATCGACAAACGACGTGTATCCCTCCTCGATCAAAATCGCCATCCTTAAAATGATGCTCAACTTCTCCGCTGAGGTCGAAAAGCTCGCCGACTCATTTGCCCGCAAAGGTGAAGAGTTCAAAGACGTGATCAAGATGGGACGTACACAGCTACAAGACGCTGTCCCTATGAGTCTTGGGCAGGAGTTTATGGCCTGGAGTCGAAATATTCGCGAAGGTGCACGTCGTATTGAGTTGGCTGTTGAGACGCTGCGTGAGCTGAATATCGGTGGGACCGCGATTGGTACAGGGATCAATACAGATCCTGAGTACGCGAACGCGGTCGTCAAAGAGCTCAACAGGCTCCTCGACTTCGACGTCGCGCTGTCTCAAGATCTCGTCGAAGAGACACAGGATACGAGTGGTTTCGTCGAGCTTGCAGGTGTCTTCAAGATGTTTGCGGTCCGACTCTCCAAGATCTGCAACGATCTGCGCTTGCTCTCAAGTGGACCTCGTTGTGGGATCAACGAGATCAATCTGCCCAAAGCACAGCCTGGTTCGAGCATTATGCCTGGGAAGGTCAACCCCGTCATTCCTGAGGTCGTCAACCAAGTGGCCTTCCAGATTATCGGTCTCGATACTTCCGTGGCGCTGGCCGCTGAAGCTGGTCAACTCGAACTGAACGTCTTTGAACCGCTGATCGCCTTCAACTTGTTTACATCGATTCGTATGTTGTTGCGGGCGATGGAGACCTTGCGGGTTCGTTGTATCGATGGCATCACAGCCAACGCAGAGCGCTCTCGGGCGATGGTCCTACAGTCGATTGGGATCGTCACCGCGCTCAACCCCTATCTCGGGTATGAGAAGACCTCGAAGATCGCACAAGAGGCGCTTGAAACAGGTCGCTCTGTTGGTGATCTCGTTCTTGAGAAGGGATGGATGACGGAGGATGAGGTGGAAGAAGCTCTGCAGGTCGAGTCGATGATTAAGCCCCGACGAAAAGGTCGAAAAGCTTAAGAGAGCAGATGTTTCAGAGGGGGGGGATTAAAATTGGTCGAGGAGGTAACGCAGAAGGTCTGTTGAAGTGACGAGACCTTCGAGTTCACCATCATCATTGACGACGGGCAGTGAGTGGAATGTGCCTTCACTCAGGATGGTGACAGCGTCGCGGATGGTGCTTTTGTCCTTGATCGAGGTGATCTCTTCGCTCATGACTTTCTCGATCGTGAATTGTTGATCGAGGATGACATCCGTCATGTGTTGGTTGGCTCCGTACTGCTCGAAGCTCAAGCGCATCATATCTGTTGCGCTGATGATACCGATCAATTTCTTTCCACTGACAACTGGCACGTGATGGTAAGGCTTCTCCGAGAGCATTTTACGAACATCACTCAGCTTTTGACCTGTGTGAACGGTCTCAACGTCTGCGGTCATGATCTTGCGGATGGGTGTATTTTTCTTCATGAGATATACCTTTCTTGGACGAGATGTCCGGATCTTAGGCTCTAATGGGTTTGTGGTGGACTTCCACCACAATGGCTTATGTTGGGGAGCATATACAAGGGAGAGGGAGGTGTATTGATGCAGGCGAGACGAGGAGTTGATCTATGTCAATTCTTGGTAGGGCTACAGGAGCCACAGCGCGAGACGGAATGTGACAAAGGAGGAGATGTAAGCCATCGCAGTCATCGAGAAAAAAGATATCGTGGGCCACTTCCAGCCGCCTGTTTCGCGCTTCATGACAGCGAGCGTGGAGAAGCACTGAAGCGCGAAGATAAAGAACACGAGCAGAGAGAGCGCGACCGCGAGCCGTTCCTTCTGTGTGACCTTTTTGAAGCCCGGTGGGTTGAGTTGTTTGGGTAAGTTTTTGGTCAGCGCTTTGATGTCATCGCCTTCCATTTTGATGGCGTATGTTTGTGCCATTGTGGCGACGATGACCTCGCGTGCTGCGATCGATGCGACGAGGCCTACACCGATCTTCCAGTCGAAGCCGAGCGGCGCGATGACTGGCTCGATGGTTTTTCCGAGCGTCGCCGCGACGCTCTTCTCCAACTTGTAAGCCTGTACGGCTTGTGCGCCTTGCTTTGTCACGGAGGCTGGAGGGGTTGGGTTGGGGAAGTTGAGGAGCACCCACAAGATGATAGACGCACCCAAAATCAACGTCCCTGCACGCCGAATGAAGCTGGAGACAGGCGTCCAGACTTCTCGCGCCATCGTGTTTAACGTGGGAAGTCGGTAGGGCGGCAGCTCGATATAGAAGGGCAATGTCTGCCCGTGCATCGGACCCTTACGCAAGACAAACGCCAACAACAACGCGCTCAAGGCTCCAATGACGTAAAGGCCTAGCATCACGAGTCCTTGGAGGTTAAAGAACCCCCACACAAGCTGAGCCGGGATGAACGCTGTGATCAGCAGTGTGTAGACTGGCAATCTCGCCGAACATGTCATCAACGGAGAGACGAGGATCGTGACGAGGCGACTGCGTTGGTCCGGGATGCTTCGTGCCGCCATAATCCCTGGGATCGCGCAAGCGTACGATGAGAGCATCGACACAAAGGAGCGCCCATCGAGTCCCACACGTCCCATCAGACGGTCGATCAAAAAGACTGCGCGGCTCATGTACCCACTCTGTTCGAGGAGCGAGATCAACATAAACAGCAAGGCGATCTGTGGGATGAAGACAACCACACCACCTACGCCAGCGACGACGCCGTCGATCAAGAGTTTGCGAAACCAGCTGTCTGGGAGATATTGTAAGAGCTTGCCGACTTGGAGGACTGACTGCTCCATAAGATCCTGAACAGGCGCAGCCCACGCAAAGATCGATTGAAAGAAGAACACCATCACCGCCGCGAAGATAAACAATCCCCACACAGGGTGGAGCAGGACACTGTCGAGCCTGTCCGTGAGAGGCGTTCCTTTTGTCGGTGGCTGGTAACACGTTGTGAGCAAGGCATCACCCCAGACAAAACGCTCTTCCGCGGAGTGAGGGATCTCCGTTTTGGGTGCCTTGCGAGACCAGTCCTTTGGTGTATCGAGGAGCTTATAGAGATCGTCGAGGCCGATGCCTTTGTTGCCTACAATGCCGATAACAGGGATGCCCAGCTCGGCTTGTAGCGCTTTGGGGTTGACTTTGCCGCCCCTGGCTTTGAGCTCGTCGATCATCGTAAGGACGAGCGCAACAGGCTGCTCCATGCGCAAGAGCAAGTCGCCCAATTGGGGAAGTGTCCGCGAGAGGGTGGTGCTATCTGCGATAAATAAGACCCCCTCTGGTCGGGGAGGAGGGGAGAGCTTGCCTTCCAATACATCGACCGTGACTTGCTCTTCAGGGGAGAGAGTTTCGAGGCTGTAGGTGCCGGGCAGGTCTGTAATGGTGATGTGTTGTCCGTTAGGGCGAGTGATTGTACCTTCGTGTCGTTCGACGGTGACCCCTGGATAATTCGCGACTTTGGAACGAAGCCCTGTCAGTGCGTTGAAGAGTGTGGACTTTCCGGAGTTTGGACTCCCGACAAGGGCCAGTTGAAAGGCCGAGTTTGTCGATGATGCGCTCATGCGGCAGCTGCTCCTTCTTCGTACACTTCTACATGGATGTCTTTTGCTTCACTATTGCGCAAGCAAAAGCGGCTACCGCGCACTTCGTACTCGACGGGGTCCGAGAAGGGTGCCTTTTGGCGACACACGACCACGCTCCCTGGAACAAACCCCAGATCTCTCAGACGTGCCGAAAAGACTCCTTGGGAGACAGCTGCGATACGCGCGCGCTCTCCGGTCTTGAGAGTGGACATGGGAAATGACTCGTGGTTCGAAGATACAGAGCTTTCAGCCATCTCTTTGCACCTTTCTTTCGCACCCCTGTGGAGCATCAAACGTGGGCTTGTGCTTGTGGTGTGCGTTGGATGTGATTTTTTCTCTTCCGTGGTGTGTTTGCGCGTTGAAGATGTCCGGTGTTCTCGAATCTGTCGACCAACGCGCAAGCGCATCACTGAAGGCTTCTTTTCAATAGAGAGACACATAGGTGTCACTTCGGTGCCAAAGTAGCAAGAAGACACCTCTACGTCAACAATGTATGATGGGTGGGAGTGTTTTGTGTCTCGTTCTTTTTGGAGGCGTTCAAGGGTCTTTTTGAAGGATGAGCGTGTTGAGGGAGTGGGATGCTGCTTCGAGTGCTGGAGAGAGGGGGGCGTCGCTGATCAACAGGAGGGGGATGGCACAAGTCCTGACGTTTTGCGCGAGCTCGTTAAACAAAAATCCCCATGAGTCCATGTCTTCTTGGATGTGGACACTTAGGAAGTCAGGTGGGTGTTCATACAACAACTGCACACCAATCGAAGGGTGTTCACAGCTGCGAAGTTCGATATCAGGTCCACAACTCCAGTGGTACAAGTATTGCCACTCTGGCTGTGGAATGTCCTCTCCGATCAACAGGATAGAGACTGGATCTTCTTGTGGCTGCCTCGCTGTCTTTAACCACTTTGTCCAAAATGTTCGGTCTTGTGGAGGGCTTTGGTAGCCTGGAAGGTGGATGATGGTCTGGCCTTCCTGCTCCATAGCTCTGGAGAGCTCGATGATGGGTAGGTACTGTGTGCTCTCTTGATGTCGAATGAATTGGAAGAGGAGCTTGCGTACTTTTTCTTGGGCTGGGGGGAGAAATGAGATCGCGGAGGGAGAAAGTGATGCAGCCTCTGCCCATACCTGGTGTAGTGAGTAGGAGACCTTTGTCTCGAAGCCGAGTTGACCGAGGTATCGCAAAAAAGAAGAGGAGAGTGGTCTCTCTTGATCGTGAAAATGCAGCAGCAATTGCTCCACAGGGTGCTGTATATCGAGCACTTCGTCATCGTCAAAGGTGAACCCAAACAGGTTCTCTTCCTCTTTTTTGTGAGGCATGTTCCCGACGGGGACGGCTATAAATTGACCTGATTGTACGAGCTCAAGTTGCTTTTGGGAGATGTCGCTAAAGACCTGTTCATCGACAGAAAAGGATTCAAATGAGCCTGATTTATCGGCGTAGACTTCGGACAGTTTATTTTGAGCCGCGCGATGTGCTGAGAGGGGGGCAGCCTGGAATGGTGGGGTCTTTGATGGTAGATGAGGGCTGTGTGTGAGTGTTGGGATGTCCGGGGTCGTAGAGGCGCGCTCTTCTGTTTGCAGGAGGGGTTGTTGGAGTGGTGTTAACGTTCGCTGTGTCGCGTCTGGGGTGGTCGACTCTGCTGTGTATGAGGGGGACAAAAAGGGTGTCGCGCGTGAAAGCTCCTGAGACGGGGTCAGCTCCTCTGCCGGAAAGAGCGCGTCGTGTTCACCTGTGAGCGCATCTGGTGACGCGATGAAGTTGGATTGATGATGAGCCTGTGGGAGGGAACCCCACGTCCCCAAGTGGAGGGCGAGTCCCTGCGCGGCGAGCTCAAATGCAAGGACATCTTCTTGTGCACATGTAGGATCGTCCGCGTTCGCGACCAATAACCCTTGGTAGTGCTTGTGTTGGAAGGGGGCGAGCCAGAGATAACCTGTGTCGACATCAAGAAGCTGATCCAAGTCGATGATGCCCGACACAGGCTCGGAGCCTGCCTGAACAATTGAAAATGTTTCGGATGTGGAGCTTGGGGGCAAGTGTTCGTTGGTGTGGTGTTGTAGGTGTCTCTTGTGGATATCCCACGATGAGAGCGTCTGGTTTGCGACATCAAACACAAGGACAAAGAGTTTTGTGGGGGGAGTGAGCAGGCAACCAGAGAGGAGAAGGCCCAATACTTCGCTCTCCCAAACAGGTTGTCTGTTGAGCTCTTTAAGGAGATCTGTGAGTCCCAAAAGGCACAATTGTTGGCTTTTTAACAAAGGTCAAGCTCCTGCTATGTACATGTTGCCTGTACGTTGGTCTCTACGCCGCGCAATGTAAATTGTACGAGGGTTATCTTTCTTTCGCAACCATCAAAAAAGAGCTACATACTTGCAAACGCAGCGGCTCCTAGCAATCCGGGGTTGGGATGTGTGATGATAGAGATGGGGATTTGTTCGAGGACCTCTTCGTACCGTCCTTTGTCTACAAATGCGCGTTCAAACGTATCGGACGCAAAATCTTTTCCTGCGAGTAAAGTCGCGAGACGTTTCGCGAGTCCCCCGCCGATATACACACCACCAGTCGTCATCGAAGTGAGCGCGAGATTACCCGCGCGGCTACCCAGGATCGAGGCGAGCATTGTGAGGGCTGCGCGTGCAAGAGCGCAGGGGGGCACTTCATCATAGGCGGCAGCCACAACCGCAGGCGCGATCGCTTGTCCTGATGTTTGACAGGTTGTCCACCACGATGGCGTTGGATTTGATGACAGTAAAAACTCCATCAATGTCGGTAGTCCTAGACTTCCCGAACACACACGTTCATGACTTACGTGACCATATCTCTCTCGTGCGAACGCCAAGAGCGCATCTTGTTGTTCATTTTGTGGTGCAAAAGAGGTATGTCCACCTTCCGAGGCGACCGCTGTGTAACCCTCTTTGGTTGGGACGAGTAGGGTTGTCCCGAGTCCTGTCCCCAAGGCGAGGACGCCGACGCAGCCATTGTCTGCTGCGTTGCCGGCCTTTGCCTCGACTCGTTCGTCTTCTCGCAGAAAGGGAACGGCGTAGGCCATCGCTTGCATGTCGTTGATCAACGTACAGGATTGCAGGCCAAATCTTTCTCGCAACCCTGCCGATGAGAAGGACCAACCGAGATTGGTCATCGTCGTAGATTGGTCGATCACAGGACCAGCAACACCCAATACTGCTTGTTCGATGTGTGCGCCTGTTTGTTCAAGAAATTGTTCGATGGCGTGTTCGAGATGGTCGACATCTTTGCTCGCGAAGTGTGTGCTGTGTTGGATCTCTTGGGGGGAATCTTTTGGGTGATACAACCCCAAACGAGTGCCTGTTCCGCCGATGTCGCCGACGAGGATCATATCTTTTGCTCCTGCTGTGTGTGGGTGGGACTACTTGATCCCTTTAAAAATAAAAACGGCGCTTTTGCCCTGATGGGAGTAATTTTTGGTGCCGACTTGTAACAGCCCTGGATGTTCTCCGGCAAAGTAAAAGTCCTTGCCCTGGTATGATGTACTGTCCAACCATATCGCTGTTGAGCTGCTGTTGAAGAAGAACTTCGACCAGGTTACGTTGCCGCTGGCATCGAATGAAAGACTTCCATACTCCGTAGAGCGCGATGTTGAAGAGCCGTACGTCGTGTTGTTGATGGAGAAGCTCTCTTCGATACTGAGATGGACGTAAAGCGATGTCCCTTCTGTACGTATCTCTTGAACGTCCAGATCACCGTATTGCTTTACTTTGAGTTGTACATCCCACAAGGCTGTCCCTGTGGGGGAGACCTTGGCGATCAAACCATCGTACTCGGCGTACTGTGTTTTGTTGTACGTTTTCCCATCAAAGGTCAATTGGCCTGTATAGGAGATGGAGAGATAGACGGCGTTTTTGTCGGCTGTGACGTTGGGAACATTGATCCGATTAAATTGCCCTCCACCGACGACATACTTCTTGTGCCACGAGACTGAACCCTGTGTATTGACCGCGAGGAGGATACCCGCTTCGTCACCTGTGTGGGTGATCTTGGTGTTGTTGAATGTAAATTCTTTTTTGGATTCCAGGGTGATGTAGAGTGTCGTCCCATCTGTCGCCATGTAAGCCCACCCGACACTTCCGTTGGTTTCGTGTCCTTGCTTGAGCCACTTCAGTCCCCCTGATGTGTCGTACTTGGCGACGTAGATGTCATTTTTGCCTTTGAGCGTCAGGGTGTTTGCATCGACAGTGATAGGACCTGCCATCTGTCCGAGGAGATAGACATCGTTGTTGTGGATGAGGTGGGTGCAGTAGTATTCATCTGAAGTGCTACCGATGTGCTTGCTCCACAAGAGCTGACCGCTGTCGTTCAACTTGACATGGAACAGGTCACGACTCCCTAAGCTCGTGAAGGTTTTGTTGTCGAGGGTGATGCTATTTTGAAAATGTCCAGAGACGTACAACCCTTTCGTTGTTGGGGTGATCTTGAAGACATCATCTCGTCCAGTGCCACCATATTGACGGAACCAGATGATGGAGCCGGTTTTGTCGAGCTTCGCGATAAAGATGTCGTCAGCGCCGACGCTCGTGAGGTTGTTGTTACCGAGTGAGACTGTCCCCTGGAATGTACCCGCGAGATAGACGTTGTTTGCGTCAGCGGCAATATCGCGGAGATTGAGCGAGCTGGAGGCGCTCGTGATGTTGAGCATCCACGTACAGACCTCGTCGATACGACCGTCACAGTTGTCGTCTCTTCCGTTGCACGTTTCGGTGTTTGTGTTGGCATTTGCGCACACGCCGTTGCAGCAATTTTTGCCGCTTGTGCAGGCTTGATTGCAGGCCCCACAGTGTTGTGAGTCTGCTCTCGTGTCGACACAACTGCTTCCACAGAGGGTGGTTGGGGATGCACATGTCGTCGTGCAGATGCCTGATTGACAAGCCTCACCTGCTTTGCATTTGAGACCACATCCACCACAATTGTTGATGTCAGAGAGGATGTCTGCGCAGATGGCACCACATTGGGTCTTTGCGCAGTATTGCTGGCACACTCCTCCGACACAAGCGTTGCCACGACAAGACGTGTTACACGTGCCACAGTGGAGCGAGTTGGTTTGCAGGTCCACACACGCGCTCCCACAGAGTGTCTGGGAGGGGGGACATGTTTTGGTCTTACACGCACCGCTTTGACATAGCTCTCCAGCCTTACAAGTCTTTCCACAGCTTCCGCAGTTGTTTACGTCCACAGACGTATCCACACACACGTTCGCGCAGACTTGTTTGGGGGTGAGGCACGTGCTTTTGCAGAGACCACTTTGGCAGGCTTCGTACGTTTTACAAGCAGTCCCACAGCTCCCACAATGTGTATTGCTCGTCTGTAAATCGACACAATCGTTACCGCAGAGTGTCTGGGAGGGGGGACAGGTTTTGGCTTTGCAAGCGCCGCTTTGACATGTCTCTCCGGCTTTACAGGCATTGTTACATGCGCCACAGTGGTTGGCGTCTGTTGTTGGGTCCACACAGTTGGTTCCACAGGCGACTTGTGGGGCGTTACATTGTTTGGGACCACAGAGTCCGACATTGCAGACCTCGCCGGCTTTGCATGGGCTGTTACAAGCACCACAATGGAGGGGGTTTGAGACTGTATTCACACATGTCGTACCGCACTTTGTCTCGGGTGCTTTGCAACCATCTGGTGTGAGGCATTTGCCGCTCTGGCATGTCTCTCCGGCTTTACAGGCATTGTTACATGCGCCGCAGTGGTTGACGTTTGTTGTTGGGTCTACACAGTTGGTTCCGCATTCTTTTGGTCGCTGTGTTGGGCAACCTTGGTAAATACACAGCCCTTGTACGCAGCTTTCGGATTCTTTGCAGGCCCGACCACACGCACCGCAGTGTTTGATCTCGGATTGGATATCGACACACTGTGTTCCGCAAAGTGACATCCCTGTCGCACATGAACATGTCCCTTTGCTACAGATCTGTGTGGCGGGACAGGCTGTCCCACAACTTCCGCAGTGGGAGGGGTTGCTGTCGACGCCGACGCAAGCACCATAACATTCTGTTTTCCCAATCCCTTGGCACTTGCTTACACATGTCCCTTGGTCACAGAGTTCGTTGTTGGCGCAGGCTTTTTGACAGGCACCACAGTGAAGTCTGTGTGATGATGTGTCGACACAAAAGCCATTGCAATCTTTTCGGCCTGTCGGGCAGACGCAGACTCCTTTGTCGCATCGTTGTCCCTTCTTACAGGCCGCACCACAGGCTCCACAATGTGCTGTGTTGCTCTGTGTATCGACACAGCCGCCATAACATGCCGTCGGTGTGCTCTGTGGACAACGGAGAATGCACTTTCCACCTGAACAGATCTCGCCTTTTTTACACTGGAGACCGCAGCTTCCACAGTGTGAAGGGTGGACATCTGTGTCGACACATTCTCCTGTGCACTCTGTTTGTTGGGAGGGACAGGCACATTGCCCTGATTGGCAGACTTGATCGTTTCTGCAGCCGTTGCCACATGTCCCGCAATGTAAGGGGTTTTGATGGGTGTCGACACAGCCGCCATAACAGGTTGTTGGAGTGGACTTGGGGCAGGACTGAATACAGGCTCCAGATGCACAGACAGAGCCTGTTTTACAGGCATTGCTACACGCGCCACAGTGCTTGGCGTCGATCGATGGATCGATACACCGACCATCACACAAGAGCATCCCTGCAGGACATTGACATGCTCCTGCGAGGCAGACTTCGCCGGGCTGACAGGTTTTGTCACAGACACCACAATGGGATGGATCGTTGGAGGTGTTGGCGCAAGCGTTTTGGCAGGCTGTGGGGGTAAGCGCAGGGCATTCGCTGACACATCGCCCCGACGCGCAGCGGGTGTTTTGTGGGCAGGTGTTGCCGCATGAGCCGCAGTGTGTGCCATTCGCTTTGAGATCGACACAATCTTTGCCACATCTGGTGAGGCCGCTTTTGCATTCGCAATCGCCGTTGATACAGACCTCATCTACCTGACATTGTTTCTTCTCTAACTCTTTACATACCCCCCATTTTCCTTGCACTGTGCAGACCTGTTGTCCTCGACTACAGTATGTCGTGCTTTGTAGTTGACAGGTCTGTGTGCTGCCTGTTTTGCAGGCCTGACAACGTTGCTGAATGCAATAGGGAGCTGCGGGATCCTCACAGTGTTTGTCTTGGGTACAGGTCACACAACCATATTGACCGGCACAGTGCGTGTTTGTTGGGCAGTCTTGGTCTGTACCACACACACATTGGTTGTCTTTGGTGCATCGTTGGGTGGGAAGTGCAGGGGTTTGGCAGTGGTCATCTCGGATACATCTGACGCACTCCCCAATGCCTGGAGAGACTTCGATGCATCGGTCTGGAGGGCAGTTGGTGCAGAGCTCCGTTTTTTGGATGTATCCTCCTCCACAGCCTATTTGTAACCACAGGAGGGAGAATATCAGTAAACGTAAAAGTTGTGTAAAGTGATGCATATACCAGTCTCCAGATGAGATATGTGACGGTCCTATGGTATGCTGTATGTACTGAAGCGTCAATTGAATTTGTGTTGTAGGGGGATAAAAAGTGGGGGGTTGTAGGGTGTGGGCGTGATGGCCTTTCCAAGTGACCCTTGGTTGTGGTATCCATGCCCAACTCGATTACTCATGTCTACCACGAGGTGTTACATGCCATTACCGCCGTTAAAAAGCTCCGGTTCGCCGATAAAACGTTTCTTTAGTGTACTCAAAGGTCTGTTGTCTGCAGGGGTCCTGTTGCCCTTGTTGGTTGGGATCAACGTTTTGCAGATGATGAGCTTTGTGCTGATCAAGCCGCTCTCTGATGATTTATTTCGTCGATTTAACCGTGGCTGTGCGGCCTTTTGGTGGGGGCTCTCGTACAAGTGGGCGGGGTGGTATGGCACGGAGATTGTCGTCAGTGGCGATGAACTTCCGCCTGAAGAGAACGCGATGTTGGTCGCCAATCACCAGGAAGCGCCAGACATTCCGATGTTGTTTCCGATCGCTTACAGAGCGGGTCGCATTGGTGACTTAAAATGGTTTGTGAAGAATATCCTTAAGTATGTACCAGGTGTTGGTTGGGGGATGGTCTTTTTGGACTGTATCTTCGTCAAGCGCAATTGGACCTCTGACAAGGATTATATCTCGTCGATCTTTGAGCGGATTATCACCAAAAAGATCCCCGTGTGGATCATCTCTTTTGTCGAAGGGACGAGGATTCGGCCCAAAAAGCTCGAGCGCAGCAATGAGTACGCCGAAAAAGCAGGACTCACACCGACAAGACATGTTTTGCTGCCACGTACCAAAGGATTTAGTGCGACAGTGAACGCACTGCGTCCCCATCTCGACGCTGTTTACGATATTACGATCGGGTATGTTGATGGTGTTCCCTCGGCCGCGCAATGGTTTCAGGGGGATGTCAAGAAGGCCTATCTGCACGTAAAACGTTACCCTCTTGAGACACTGCCGACCGACGAAGAAGAGCTGTCACAGTGGCTTCTCGATCGCTTTTACGAAAAAGACGAGCGTTTGGAGACTTTCTATGAGACGGGTGAGATGTCTTAAAAGAGGTGAGTGTTGTAGAGGAAAACGCGCAGGAGCTATGAACACCCCTTAAGCAAACTTGGTGCTCCCCCTCAGTGGAGCCTCTTTGAGGCCATTTCTATCGCGCTTCGCTCTCGATTTGCTTTGCAGGTGAGCGATTACGCCCCCTTTTTTCCACAACATTTTTTGAATTTCTTGCCACTACCACATGGGCATGGTTCGTTGCGTCCGACCTTGGGGGTCTCTCTTTTGATGGGTTTGGGAGCGACGATTTCACCATCTTCGAAGTACCATTGGCCTTCGATTTTGGAGAAGGTAGCGCGTTCGTGGTGGCTGTGACGCATTCTTTTTTGTGCGTACTTTGCGATAAACTCGACGACACCTTCGCTGTCTTCTTCGCCACCGGCCTCTGTGGAGACGATCTCAAGACCGTACCACTCGGATTCCGCAGCCCACTTGCGGGAGTTTGCTTCGTCGTAGTCTTCGCGCTGATCGGGGTGTGTCGTGGAGAGGATGTAGTCCATCTCGACCTGAGTGTAGGCTGAGTAGCGTGAACGCATCAGCTCTTCTGCTGTTTTGGCGTGACGCTCTCCCTTGATCAAAGGTCCACAACATTCGGTGTATAAGGCATCCAATCCACAAGGACAGGGCATCTGTTCCATCACTCTATTCTCCATTGTTCTTTATGATATCATTCTTCATTGAAAAAACGAACGGCACATCCAAGCAAATTCCAGACAAAAGCGCAAGACTGAAACGCACAAAGTGACCTTTTTTGCTCCCTGCGCAAAGGTCTATGTCCTGATAATGTGGGGATTTCAGATGTATACAGTGGGGAGCGAAATTGATGTGGAGGAGTTGTGTTGAGGAGAGGGGTTATGCGCGTCGAGTGTCGACAACTCGGTGAATGCTGCTGTAGGGATCGTATGCATCATCTCCCTTGTCTTCGCTCTTGGCGGGTGCTTTTCCAAGCATCAACGCGCCTGCGATGATCAGTGGGATCAAGAGCAATCCGGCTTGTAAACCAATACGTTGCCACAAGACATCACGCTGAAGGAAGCGCGTCTGGAGGGCCAAAAGGACCATCGGGACGACCAACAGAAAGGCGCTCGCTGTGTGCAAGTTGGCTTCGAACTTTCCGATCGCTGCCAGTCCCACACTGAGGACGATAAACACAGGAGCAACTCCACGTGAGAGAGAGAGAGATTTACCGATGCGCGCACCAAACCAAGAAGAAACCCACCATATTCCGATGCCAGAGACCAAAGCGCCACACAATTGGGCGAGCTTTGCGCTCTCCGCAAGAACCAGCACAATACTCAAACCCAGCGCGTAGAGCATGTATGTCCACGCGGTGTGAGTGTCTGTTTGCTCGCTCGTAGCGTCTTCAGTGAGGAACCAAAAGAGTGTCCCAAGCCCAGCCATCAACGAGATGTTGAGGGCTGCCTTACCTGTTGTCCACGTTCCTGCCGCCACGATGTATCCAAACATGAGGTAGCCGACGATGCCCAAAAAGACAACGCGAACAAGCCACTTGACGATGGTTGGTAACTTCAAAAACGACTCCAACGCAGCCAAACCCACCGCAAACACCGCACACCAAAACAAGCGAGGGATTGAGCCTGTTGTTGTCATGGAGGGGAACTGCAAGAGACCAATGTGCCCTGCCGCATATGCTGCTGCCAGAGCGAGACCTCCAAACCATGACCACGTACTGGTGGTCGTTTGCTCTTCGTCTGAGGGGGATGATTTGGTGAATACAAACATATTGACTGCGATGATGAGCGCACCCACAAAAACGGGGATGAGCACACCAAAAATGGCACTGTGAACGACGATACCCATTTGCTTCCTCCCTGAAAGACCTTCACGAGCCGAACATTTTTGTTCTCTGGCATCGGAAATGGTAGGAATTCAAAAAAAAAGTCGTTGCTAGACACAACGACTCATTGACTTTTGACAGTGCTCCTCGTGGGAAGGAGCTATCATGCCAAAAAGATTACTTTTTCTTGACGAGCTCAGTGCTCACAATCATCTTGACGTTGTCGCCAAGTGCGCCATTCTTGAGGCCGTAGACTGCACCAAAGTCCGAACGTTTGATCGTGAAAGTCACGTGGACACCGAGGCGTGTGTTACCCCAGGGATCTTTACCTTTGCCTGTGATGCGTCCTGTCGCGGTGATTGCTTTGGACTTTCCAAGGAAGGTCAACTTCCCTACGATGTTCACTTTTTTACCTGCTTGGGTGATTTTTTCACTTTTGAAGGAGATGTATTTGAACACTTTTGCGTTGAAGAAGTCTGGACTACGCAAGTGCTTGTCGCGTTTTCTTTGGTTTGTGAAGACGCTCGCTGCGTTGATCTTCATACTGATGGAAGCGCCACGAAGACCTTTTTTGCCTTTCTTGGTTTTGACAACTCCCGAGAACTTGCGAAAGCTTCCGTAGAAGAGTCCCGCACCAAAGTGCTGCACGCGAAACAAGACGTTGGAGTGGCTTGCGTCGACTTTCCATGTGGCTGCTGATGCCATCGCTGGCAACGCGAAGAATGCTGTGAGGACGAGGACGAATAACAACCTTGATCGCTTGTTCATGTGTAGAAACTCCTTAAAATCATTTGTTTTTGTTAGGCACGTGTGAAGAGGTTCTTGTTCCTCTATTCTTTTTGAGCGCCAACCTTGCCAACTGACATTGACGCCTTCGATGTCAAACATAAAAACCAATTTGTTCCAACGCAAGCACTTCATCTGCAACAAACTATTGCATAAAATGGAACATGTTGATGTGTTTGTTATCAAAGGGTTTTCTTGTCGCTTGAGCGTGCGATTCGCGCTCGTTGTGATCAGAAAAGGATGTGTTTTTTGAAGACCTGGACCGGATCTGTCCACCCTGTTGCGTATGCTTCACGTTGAAAGTGATAGACATTGTCCCAAAAGAAGGAGATCAGGCCAATGGAGAAAAGAGAGAAACCTGTACGTGTGATGATTGGCGTGCCTACCATCGATAGTGTCGGTTATATCTATGGTTCGATGATGCGCTTGTATGATCAAATGCTGTCCTGTGCTTCTTCGTTCGCGATCCGCTGGGTGATCTGCGTCAATGGTCCCGAACAAGACGACACATTCGATGAAGTGCAGCGTCTTAAGAGCGCGTTACCTGAGATGGATATTGTCTCGTTACGGCTCCCTCGTGCCGGACGTAACCGTGCGCTCAATCACATGCTCACATATGCTCGTACGCAGCACCGAAGTGATATTGTCTGCTTTGTGGACGATGACGTCGTACTCTCGGAGGGGACACTTTGTCGCAATATTCGAACACTTGTCGAATATGAACGTGAGGTGGGGTTGCCCTTGTTGGTGGGCGCAGCGCTTCGTGTCAAAGAGAGAGCGTTGGCCGAATGTGTCAGGACATATGGTTTGGGTTGGGAGGCGTTGAAGCGCTGGTGCGTCCATCGGATCGTCTCGGCTCCCTATCTCTCTCATGTGGAAGCCCCCGGCTTTTGTGAGGGATTTTGTTTTGGAGCGTATACAAAATACATGTTTGACTATCCTGACGATGAGACCGGCATCACAGATGATACATTCCAGAGCAATGCGTTCGCTGTGCGGGCGAAGGCGCAAGGGACTTCTCTCCCTGCGACGTGTAAACCCGAATCTTCCGTTGGGTGGATGGAGGTCTCTACGGAGTTAGGGGAGTGGCGTAAGCAGCAATTGCGAATTCACGCTGGGATTTTGCGTTCTTTCATGCATTTCTCTCGGGAACGTCGCTATCTTGAAGACCTGTACGCCTGGCCTTTTGCCTTCAATCCGGGCTCACGGACATCACTCAAAGGGCACACCTTGGTGCAGCGTCTGTTTGCGTATGTGTATTTGTGGCTTCATCGACAAAATTATCGGGCAGCCGTGTCTCTCGTACAAAATGATGAGCTTCCTGATTGGGGGACGGCGTTGGGGACAAAACCACAATTTCCCACTGCGTCGCGCTGAGAAGAGGAGAATCTGTGATGGAAATCGTGTTGGTCTCTCCATGTTCGGGGATCGTGTGTTGTGCGGCACCTGCGGGGGTTGAGGCTGTAGTCTATGGACTCAGTGATGTCCTCTCTCGTCAGGGACATCAGGTACATGTCGTGGCGCGTGAGGGGAGCATGTTGCCGGCATCTGTTGTCCTTCATGTCTGTACTCACGAGATGCTAAATGAGCAGGTGAGTACGTTGTTAGAGCGTTTTTCACAGGCTATTTTTTGTGATCATTCAGGTGCATATATCGATGAAGGTGTGCACTGGATGCGCTTTTTTCGCATGTTTCATGTGGCACCTCAGTACGTATATGTGCCCGGTGATGTCGAGCGCTGTGCGTTTGTAAGCGCATTCTTACGTGATGCGTTTGTTGCGGCTGGTCATCATGACTGCGTGACGTGTCCCGTCGTCCACAATGGTATCTGGTGTCCACCTGAGGCGGAGGGGGATATTGCTCGCGAAGGTATCATGTATCTCGGACGCTTGAATCGGTATAAGGGAATCGATCTGGCTGCCGGAGCCTGTCAGGAGGTCGGGGAGCTGTTGTCTGTCTTCGGTGGGTTGGGGCGTCATGAGGCGTCTGATGTTGTGTTCAACGATCTCGATGTTCTCGAAGAGTTGGAGCTCTCTTATCCCGGTGTCATCCACTATGAAGGGCCTTTGCGTGATCCTGACGAGAAGTGGCGACGTTTGAGGAGGGCAAAATGTGTGGTGATTTCATCGAGAGAGCCGGAGAGTTGTTCTTTGGTGGCGCTTGAAGCTGCGGCTGTGGGATGTCCTGTTGTGGCGTTTCGGCATGGTGGGATTGTGGAGTATGTACCTGAGGCGATTCATTTTGTGGAGTATGTCGGTGATGATGGGGCCTTGGTGGATGCATTGGCTGGTGGATTGAGAGAGGCGCTTTCGGAGAAGCAACAGGCTGACACGTCGTCTTTTTCCGGGAGGTGGAGCGTCGAGGCGATGACCAGACGTTATCTTTCGTGGTTTGCGCCTTCATCGTAAGGAGAAGCCTCTGGACGCTAGCGAGGCTTCTTGGTATTCTCCTCTGTACTCGTCGACTTTCCGTCTCTGTCGGCAATAAGTGCTATAAGTGGGAGCATCTTGTACAGCTAGGAGGATCGAGTGGAACACGATCTTAACAATCTGGTCATCTTCACACGCGTCATCGAAGAAGGCAGCTTTACCGCGGCAGCCCGAGCATTGGGACTCCCCAAGTCGACTGTCAGTCGCCGCATCTCAAAGCTCGAAAATGGCTTAGGTGTGCGCCTGATCCAACGCAACACCCGAAAAATTGGTTTGACTGACGCTGGACGTGTTTACTACGAAAGCAGCGCAAAGATCGTCGATGAGTTTGAAAGGGCAGGGCGGGCTGTGATGGAGATGCAGGAGATGCCCAAAGGACGTCTGCGTCTGACTGCACCTGCCGAACTTGGGGTCGAGTTGGGTGAGCTGCTCTTGGTTTTCTTGGATCGTTACCCTGAGATCCAGGTGGATCTCGACCTCAGTGGCCGATACGTCGATCTGGTCAAAGAGGAGTTCGATGTCGCCATCCGGGCAGGCTCCGCTGGGAATTGGATGGACTCCAGTTTGATCTGTCGCAAGCTTTTTCAGGCACCGAGTGTCCTCGTCGCGAGTCCCGACTATCTCGAAAAATATGGGATACCCGAGGATATCGCCGCGTTGAGTGAGCATGACTTCGTGATCTTTGGTACGAGCACCTACAACGCGACATGTCGGCTACGAGAGCAAGACGGTTCCCATATCCATATCAGGGTCAGCGGGCGCCTCGCAGCCAATCACTTTGAGACACTTAAAACAGCGGTGAAGGGCGGCTATGGCATCGCACAGATCCCCTACAGTTTATGTTATGAAGAGATCCAAAGAGGCGAATTCATCAGCATCCTCCCCGACGCTTGCCCTGATTACGGGACCATCTGGCTCGTGTATCCCAGCCGCGATCATCTCGCCCCTAAAGTGCGCGTATTTATCGATTTTTGCGTCGAAAATATGCGCTCCTTCTCCGAGCTTATGAAGCAATCCTTTAAACATCTCGAATCCTGACCTGCCAAAAAATGGCGCTCAGCCCCCTCGATCCTTTACCTTTTGAGGAGATGGACAGGTCTGAGCGCCCCAGTGAATAGATGTGTGCAACCACAAGCTCACCTGTCGAAGTATTCGAATCTCTACGCGTTGTTTGATGGGTGAATGGAATGGTCAAATGGATCTGGATCGGATGTTGTCTTTTATGTGTACAATTGCTAAGCGTCCCACATGCCTCTGCCAAGCGGGCGAGGACCGCTGTTTTCGTCTCTGCAAGTCGTGATATTTCTAAAGCATCGATTGCTCTGATGCAAAAGACATTGCGTGCTTCTTTGCACCTCGCCCGCAACTTCGAAGTCATGACCTCACAGGATATGTTGAGAAACATGCTTCGCTTTCCCGGCACCATTGAACAATGTGGCGATAGAAAGTGTCTGCACAAATTGCGACGTCACCTGCGCATTCGTCGGCTCCTCTTGGCCAGACTCTCCCTCCGACGTGGTCGAACAAAGATCCGCTTTTATTGGGTGAGCTGGCGAAAAAACCGTCGCTTTACGACATGGTATCTACAGCGTCACGACGAACCGTTCTCGTTTTTTGCGATGCGAGTGGCGGGGCGATTGCTCTCGCGAAAGTGGATGTGGGCCGGACGAAGACGACGCACCAAACCCTTTCGTACCCTCTCGTACAAGCTACGTATGTTGCGAAACCAGACCCTCAAACGACACCCCAAAGACAAACGAAGAGCTTATCTTGCGCGTACGTTGATGTCTTTTATGAGCACATTGATCGGCAAAAACCTGGAGAAGAAACGCTTCCCAGCGACGTTATTCTTTGCGCGATTGTCGCGTGCGTTGTTCCCTAACGCCAAAGAACATCCAAAAATCCTCGAACAGATCGTCCATTTTGCCGCTGAAGAGAAGTGGGGGCGTGATGTCCGCCGATGTAAGCGCGCATATATCGCGCTGTTTGGGCCAGGTTCATCGTGGCAAAAAACCCACGCCAACAGCACGTATGCAAAGACGATCTTGCAGACCACCCGTCGCTGGACGTTTGCGTTGGCATCACATCATCACAGCCGCTGCCTGCGCTTTCGCAAGTGGGCGGGGCGCGCTAAAAAGTACAAGCTTCGCAAGCTCTGGCGCAAAAAGAGCAAACGCGCCTGTCTCGCTGCACGTCCTTGGACCCAAAAACTCCTCGATTGGGAACCTTCTTTGAAGGAGCGCAGCCAGTGGACCATGATGCTGGCACAGAGCGAAGCCTACAGTGGTGACGTCGAGAAGGCGATGGTCACATATCGACAGGTCCGCAACATGCCACACGCCATGCAAGCATGTCAGGCATCTGACGAACGACTCGCGCTGCTCAAAAGAGCGCACCGCAAAGAATCCCGAAAGAAACGCAAAGACACACCTGCGGATGATGTCGAGCAACGCCGATTTTCCGAGACACAGAAGCAGATCGTCGCAGAGCATCTGTTCGCTCTACGTCAGTGTCCAATGAAGAAGGAAGCCCGACGTGTCCGTCAGTACACGCTTGTAAGGATGTACAGAGAGGTCGAACAACACCAGAAGATGAGATGGTTCGGTTTCTCACTGCTCAAGCTCCGCGCAACAGGGCGATGGGCTCGTTTGACGATGAAGTGGATGAAGGAGTCCCTTCAGCAGGCTGGTGAGTCCGAGCGTGTCGCGTTGATGCAGAAGATGTTTGCGGTCGAGTTGGCCGCGAAGAAGAAGCGAAAACGCAGCAAGTTTGAGGCTCTTGTTCACCGCATGGAGCTGCTCGAAGAGGCTGGTCTTGTCGAAGCTGCTGTCCAACAGTATCTCAAGGCGTACAAACACTTTTCGACCCACAAACGCGCTCCCATGTTTTTGTGGAAGGCCGCACTGCTTCGACGAAAGCAAAAGAGATTTAAGGCGGTAGAGCGGTTACTCTTGCGGATCACCAAAGAGCACAGTGACTGGAACAAGACAGATCGCGTCCTCTACGCGCTCGCTGAAGAAGCACAACGCCAACAGCGCTGGAAGGAGGCAATTGACCGTCTCTCTTTGCTCGTCAATAAGAAACAATATGCTCGCTCTGATCGTCGTCAGGATGCGTTGTACATGTTGAGCGGTTTGTGGGCGAAGACGGGACAATTCGAAGACGCGATCACGACGTCTTTGCAATTTGTGAAGGAAGCGGAGCACGATCCTCGCCGCGCAAACGCACTGTATACAGCTGCAAGGTTGGCCCATCAACACGACAAAAAACCACAGCGCGCGATCGGTTTGTACGAGAGCTTTATCAAATCTTACAAAACCGAACGAGACGAGCTGCGCCGTGTGCTGCTCGCACACGGTTGGCTCGTCGATGCGCATGAAGCTCGCACCCGCTCATGGTATGCTCGACGTGCTCAATACCGTCGGATTGTTCGCTACTACGTGCAGAGACGACATCTGCTCGATATGTCGAAGGAGCCTGTGTTGCAGCGACATATCTCCAAGGCGACCTATGGACGTATGGAGATTCGCTTTCGTAAAAAGTTGAAAGAGTTGAAGATCGAGAGTCGGAGCCTGAAGAAACAGCGCCGAGAGCTGTCGATGATGATCCAGATGTTCGAGTCGATCGAGAAGATGTTGAAGGTCGTCAGAGGTTTTGCGCCGAACAAGTGGACCCTGCGTGCTGCGTACGAGCTGGCGCGTCACGAAGAGTGGATCAGCGCACAGATCGCGAAGATACCTCCCCCCCGGATCTGGCGTGCGCGCTGGACGAAGGCCTCTCGCAGAGCCTACCAAGAGGGGCTCGCGCGTGTCTTTTTACGTCCACTGCGACATCGCACCATCCAACGCTACCGAAGATTGATCGACGTCGCCAAAAAGGCTGACATTCGTGACACATGTGTTCGAGCTTCGGCGAAGGCTCTCCAGCGTTTGGAGCCGACCTTCTCGGCTGATGAGGCGCTGCGGTACGTCGCGAAACGCACCGCGCCACCTGTCTCAAAAAGCAAAAAACCCCTCTCCAGGGTGCCCACACATAAGGCGCTCACATTGGATGAACGGCAATGTGTACGAGGAGACGCGAAGAAATGTGCGGTGCTTGGTCACGACGCGCGTCGGGCTGGTAAGGGAGCGCGTGCGCAGAAGTACTTTCGCATCGCGTGTATCCTCGAAGATGGAAAGAGTTGTCGTGTGCTCGGAGAGCTGCTCGAAAAGAGCAAACGCGAACAAGACATCATTCAAAGTCGCTTGAGCTACCAAAAGGGTTGCCATCAGGGTGACACACGCAGCTGTGTTCGTATGGCAACTTTGCACGCCCCAAATGCCGATGATGATGGCGTGTTTCACTACGTTTATCTGCGACGTGCGTGCGAAAAAGACGCGAAGAGCTGCCTCGCCCTCTCCACAATGCTCGCGAAGGGACAGTGGGGTTACCCCAACAAGCCGGCAGCCTCCTCCTTTCGAAAGAGAGCCTGCCGATTGGGACTCCGCGCTGCCTGTCAAAGCAAGTGAACAGATCTTTTTCTACGTATGTTCGTTGAAAAGAAGTGATATTCTTTCTTGACTTGTGAGGAGATCTCCTTACCTTTGTATATGGAGAGATCGACCGCTGTTGATGAAAGTCGCTCGGAAGATCACATTCTCAAAGACTCAATCTGTAGGAGAGTACAATGGATTGGCGCCCAGTCGAACAGCCTATTAGTCGTATCCCTTACGAAACCCTTCGTCGTCTTGCAGAAGAGTGGCTTGGACCTGAGCGCTCTTTCGATGAGCTGGACCCACGTGAACAAGACAACTTGATTACAGACATCGAAGCAGACATCAACGAAGATATGATGCAACGCCGCATCGTCACCATCTACGACGATCATACACAATAATCACAACATTTTCCTCTTTGATTCCCTGAAACTCGCCTACTTCCATTCCTACGAAGACAAAAAGGTCGTCTCCTATGGCCGATCGTTTCCTGAAGCTACGTGGCCTCCTCTCTGCTCCCCCCTCCAGCCGTGTTTGGTTTCGTCTCTGTCGCCTCTTGGGGCACTGGTCAAGAGATGATTCTCAGCTCGATATGGCCGTCACATACGCGACATCTCACCTCGCTTCGTGGACCCCTGAACAGCAAGAGTTGTTCTTTTACTTTCGGGAGTATACCCCCGAACATCCGCTGTGGTCCTTGGGGCGGCGGCTGTGGGTTTCCCTTCAGGACCTTACACATATCGACGCACAAAAAGTCGCCCACTTTACCTCTCTCTCCATCGATGTACAGGGAGGGACAGGAGACAAAAAGTCGGGAAAGACGCTTAACCTCACACCACTGTCGATATTTGCCAACGCCAAAACGCTCTATGTAGACGATTGTAGCGAGTTTTCAAAGTTTATCTTTCCACCCACCCTTACAAAACAACTCGAACGTCTCGAACTCGATGACTGTCGCGCGATGACTCACTTGAGAGAGTTCTCGACGTTGCAATCTCTTCGCACGTTGTCACTCAAGAATTGCACGAAGTTGGAGACACTCGACGGCATACAGTGGTTGCAATCATTGTGTAGCCTGTCTTTGTCCGACTGTGGTGCGTTGGAGTTGCTCTCTGGACTTGACGAGCTCCCATTGGAGGTCTGCCAACTCAAGCAGGCGTCATCTCTTTCAAGTCTCTCAGGGCTCCCCTTGGAACATGTTCGCACGCTCTCTGTCTCTGACGCAACCTTTACGGAGGTGAGGGCATTAGAAGGTGCCGTGCACCTTGAGACCTTGCAGCTCGAACATTGCACCGCGCTGGAAGATATCGGCGCTGTCACCTCCATGTCGTCACTTCAAGAGGTCTCCTTTGCTCATTGCGAGAAGCTGACTTCGATTGCGCCCTTGTCGGGGTGTGATGCGTTGACATCGATCCAACTCGCAGGGTGTTCGTCACTTGTGGATGTGGACGCGCTGGGTGGGCTAGAAGGTCTCTCTTCGGTAGAAGTGCTCGATCTGGGAGGATGCAAAAAACTTCGTCAGGTCGACGGATTGTCCGCTTGCTCTGCCTTACGCTCCTTGTCTCTGGAGTATTGTGAGGCGCTTCGTCATCTCGACGGTCTACAACATGGCGATGCTCTCGAAATGGTCGATCTGTCTGGATGTGTCTCCCTCGAACAGCTCGATGGTCTCGCTGGACATAAAGGTCTTCGCACGTTATACGTCACCGGATGCCGTAAGCTTCGTCATGTTGACGGATTGTGTGACAAAGCTGCGTTGCACGAGATTGTGTTTGATGGTTGTGAAGGGCTTCGTGATATCAAAGGATTGCGCTCGTGTGTTGGGTTGAAGCGCTTGTCATTTCGCAATTGTCGCCAGTTGGCCTCTCTGAATCCTCTCGGTGAGACGACATCACTGCAAAGATTGGAGCTGGTCGAGTGTGCCAAGTTGACCCATCTGGAGGGGCTTGCTGCTCATCACTCTTTGCGCGAGTTGCGTGTGGAGTCCTGTCCGACGTTACACAATATCGACGCGTTATCCTCTTTGTCGGGCCTCAAGGAGTTGACATTGAGTCAGTGTGAACAGCTTCCAGCGCTCGATGCGATCGCGCCGTTGTTCCAATTGGAGAAGGTTGAGCTGATAAGCTGTCCGTTGTTGAGAGAATTGGATGTGTTCCAAGAGATCGAAGCGCTACAATCACTTCGTCTACATTACTGTCCAAAACTTACACATATCGACGCATTGCTACATCTACCGTCCCTCCATTCGATCGATATCATCGGTTGTGACTTGATCCCAGCCTCCCTGCAAGGCTTCTTTCATACTCCCCAAGATCTACGTGAATTTCGAGAAGAGATCCGCACCTTCTACGATCTTTGAGTCCCACCTTTCCCCTTGATGACTTTGCGATTGAATGTTGACTATAGTCTATCAAGTGTGTATATCAATAGTCGTGTTGTGTCTGTCCTACAGTGTTATGTTTCTCTCATTTTGATGTGTATGTTCATCTTTTGACAATGTCGACTGGATGAGCTCCGTGCAGCAGGTCCAGAGGGCTTGTTGTCGCTCGGGTGGTGTATTCGTGCGCGTCAGGAATTGGGTTGGTTTGGGGGCGCGATCGAGAAAGAGTTTGCCTTGATGTTGTGCCGCAGAGTGTGCGGCGGCGAGCCAGATGATGGTATCAGCGCCGGCTTCTGGGCTGCGCAAGAGGGGTTTGAGGAGCTTACTGAATGTGGGCAGGGAGCTTGTCACGCCTGGTGTATCCGCCCATCCCGGGTGCATGCAATTGACGATGATCTTTGTATCTTTGAGTCGCGCACTCCATTGCTGTGTGAGATCGACCTCTGCGCGTTTGGTTTGTGCGTAAGCGACCACGCCATCAAAGGGATCGGGGGGATGTTGAAGGGCCTTTAGATCGAGTCTTTGTGTGTACATACCGCCAGAGGTCACTTGGACGACACGTCCTTGTGGTGCAGCCTGAAGCAGAGGGAGGAGCTCTTGTGTCATCAAGAAGGGGCCGAGGACATTGGTGGCAAAGGTCAACTCAAAACCTTCCTGTGTGTGTCGCCTTTCGTCGAGTAAAACACCTGCGTTGTGGACAAGTACGTCGAGCTTTGTGTGGGTCTCTTTGAGCCGTGTACAGCAGCGTCTGACATCTGCGAGCACGCTGACATCGACGATCTCAACGCTGATGTTGGCGTCAGGATGTTCTTGGAGTATGGCGTCACGAGCTGACTCTGCGCGCGATGCGTTTCGGCAAGCCATGATCACGTGTGCGCCACGACGCGCGAGCGCTTTCGTCGTCGCGAAGCCAAGGCCTGCGTTGGCGCCTGTGACCATGATGTCCAATCCAGATAGATCTTCGGGGATATCCTTGGGGTCGAAGAAGCGCTTCCTGAAAAGGTAGCCAATATGTGTATATGCGCCGAATACAGAGCAATCGAGGAGTACGTCGAGGAGTCGCCATAGGCCCTTTGGGGTTTGAGTTGTCATCCATATATCCTTTGCATAGCCGGCTTTAGCTCCAGCCCAATTCGACGAGTTCTTCGGGGTAGGGGGAGAGATAGGTTTGTTGTTTGATGTACTCGTTGTCGTTCATTTTTCCGAAGTGGCGGATAAAGGAGAGGGGGACTGAGCGTGGTAATTTTCGTGTCCTGTACCCTTCGACGGCTTCGTGGAGCGAGGCGACCTCTTCGGCTGTGGTGATCTTCTTGAGATGGCCGATGGTCCGGAGGAGCACATTGGCGTGTCGCTTCAGGCTCGCGACCTCGTTGAAGGCACTGAGGAAGAGCTCTCGATACGCCTTTGTGACTTGTTGCAGGGGACGTTGTTTGGCGGAGGCGACGATGCGTCCGAGCTCGCGTAGGACAGGCTCATTGTAGGCGAGCAGGAGCAGTTTTTCGTTTGCGTGGAATTGGACGAGCGAGGAGACAGAGTCCATGTCGAGCAGTGATTGTGCGCGTTTGTAGGCAAAGACACGTGTCAGAAAGAGATCGCGTAGCGCAGGATCGTTGAGTCGACCTCCTTCTTCGACGGGGAGAAGAGGGTGGTGCTGTGTGATGATCTCGGAAAAGAGGCCTCGACCATCTCTGCGCGAGGGAGAGCCTTTTGGGTTGTAGATTTTGACCCGAAAGAGTCCACAGGAGGGGGAGTTTTTGGTGAAGATAAACCCACAGATGTCCTGCTCTTCAAGCCACTGCGCGATCTCATGTGCGTAGCGTTGCATTGGCGCGGTCCACTCTTGTTTTGAGCGCGTCCCAAGGAGCTTGATCTCTCCATCGTCATCTTCGACGAGCCGGATACTCTCTCGTGGGATCCCCATGCCGATCGCGACTTCTGGACAAAGAGGGACAAATTCGGCGACCTGACTCAGCGCCTCTTGCACAAACACGTTGCGTTTGTGCCCACCATCAAAACGTACTTCTTGTCCAAGTAAACAGGATGATATGGCGAGTTTGACTTGTTTGTTGAGTGAACATTGTTCATTTTTTGGAGATTGTACTTGCATAACACACACCTCGGCGTAGAATTGAAACTATTTTCGTGTGTGTTGTGTTGTCCTCTACAGAGTATGATGGTTGCGATGTGGTTTCGCAATCCCCCCTGTCTTTTTTTACGTACAAGAAGACACAAGGCTACACAGCAATTTTTTAACGGGTTGATACTCAAAGGAGTTGATGTTGTCTGTTGAGAAGGAAGAAAGAAGCGATAGAACGTACCATCACGGAGACTTAAGAGCAGCACTGCTTCGCGCGGGAGGTAAGTTGCTGGTCGAAGAAGGGGTTGAAAACCTCACACTACGTCGTGTCGCGCGTGAAGTTGGGGTGAGCCACGCCGCACCCTACAGACATTTTAAGGACAAAGAGTCGCTGCTCGCGGCGATCACCTTGAGCGGCTTTTACAAGCTCACGATGTTGATGAAGTCTGCAAAGACATCGAATCCTGGTGCGCCGAGAGAGCAGCTCGTCAAAGCAGGTGTGAATTACATCCAAATGGCGCTCGCACATCCTGAGATGATGCAGCTGATGTTTGGAGGGACGATTAAACGGGTGATCCTTGAGCAGGAGTTCGAACGTGCTGTCAAGCTTGGTGAGTATCCACGCGATGCGCTCGATGCCTTTGAAAAACTTGAGGAGATTGTGGATGTTGGGGTGGAGTCTGGGACGTTTCGCCAAAAAGATGTCCACGAGCTGACGCTCTTGGCGTGGTCGACAGTCCACGGCTTAGCGATGATCTTACTTGGCAAGCAATTACAAGAGCCACCCGAAGGACCGGAGGCTGTTGAGGCATTGACCAAATGTCTTTGTGAAGATTTGTTGTTGGGGGTGTTGGTGCGTTCTTGAGCTTATTTGAGGGTGAAGGTCTTGATGTGTTGGGGTTTTTTGCCATACTTTTTGTAGAGTACGAACTTGTGAACCTCACGAGTTTCCTTGGGGCTTCCAGCGTTGCGCATAATGATCACTTTTCCAGTCAGCTTTTGTGGGGCACCTCTGTAGTACACAACCTTGAAGGTGTACGCGCCTTTTTTGGCTGTCCCGAGGACATAGATCTCTGGACCAAAGCCATTGGTGATGTCGTAGTAGAGGGTTCCACCCTGGCGACTCTCGCGTTTTCTGTAAGAGACGTGTGACCCGTCAGGTTCGTAGATGTGCAGGTCGATGTCGGCGGAGGGATCGTCCCAGAACATTACGACGCTGATGTCGCGCTCCACGGGGAGTTGGCTGACGCCTTTGGTGATACATCGACGGATGACCTGTTTGAACTCCGAGTGTTTGCGTCGTCTGTAGAGGCTCATCATCTGCTTGAAGGTGTTGCGGCGTGCTGGGTTGAGTCTGACTGCCTGTGTGAGCTCCTGACATGCGCCGGAGACATTGCCTTGCTTTTCCAGATGTGTCGCGTATTGGATGCGGTTTCCGTAGTCTTGGGGGGAGAATTCGACGATCTCACTGAGGACGCGTTTGGCCTCTGCGAACATACCAAGTGTGCGGAGAAGCTTGGACTCGCGAGCGATCAACTGGATGTCTTCAGGAGCATAGCGTCTCCAATCTCGAAGAACGGAGAGCGCTTGTTTGTGGCGTTTTGTGTTCATCAACAAACGGTAGAGTTGCTCGCGGCGTTGCCAATTCATGGGGGCTGCCTTGACCGCTTTGTACGCGGCACGCAAGCGATTGTTCTTGGAGGATACGCGCCGACGTTTTTTGTGGAGGTCTTTTTTCTTCCCACAAGCCTTTTTGTCCGAGCGTATGTCGAGTGATGCGCCACGTCGGCAACGTCTGTTGCTCTTATCTTTGGACAGGCTGAGTGTCAGTGTACGAGGGCGTGTCACTGTCAAACGCAATGTTCTTGTTTTGTAGCAAGTCTTGACGATGCGGAGTTTGACACGTTGTCCTTTGCGGAGCGTGAGTACGAGAGGCGTTCGTCCCATGAGTCGACGACCCATGTAAACTTTTGCGCCTGCTGGCTTGCTCTTGATGCGGATCTTAAAGGTCCGTGCATGTGGGATGAGCATTTTGGGGGCCCTACGCTTGGCTGGAGCCGCAGCCACACGTTTGACGCGTGGGACATCGGCGCCACTGCCTGGAGATGGAGGTGTCGCGGTTGTCGGTGCAGGCGCGATTTCTCTCCTGTAGCGACGTCTTGTGCGTCTCTTCGCTTTGAAGCGCATCCCGCCAGAGCCTGTTCGTGCGCGTCCGCCTTCGTCTTGTTGACGAAAACCGTCTCGACGGGCACTATCGTTGCCTTGGGGTGCTTCCGCGTCCGCTTCTCCAGGACGACCCATCCATCTTCTGATGGCTTGCTTGGCCTCTTTTTTACTCAAGGTGCCTTTGTTGGCTGCTGGTTTTTTTGCGTGAAAGACGCGCTTGTTCGCTTTTTTCTTGCGACGTGCGATGTTGTGTTTTTTGTACGCCTGCTCATTTTCGAGGACGAGGAATGAGGTGTAGCGACTCATCACACCGTACACTTTGCTCAATTTGACGATCTTCTGTCGACTCTTGCGGTCGGTCTTTTTTTGCATCCTATCGAGTGTAAAACGCGCCCAAAAGGCAGGCACAATCTCTTTGTCTTTGTCCGTCTGTGGTTCGTAGACCTGTTTGAATGTGTAAGCAGCTTCACGGTCGATCTTTCCGGAGATGTTGACTTCAACGGCGGGGGCTGTCAGCTCACCAGCGAGCAGGAGTGTGTCCCCTGAGGAGACGTTGTTGTCGTCTGCGCGGACGATGTTCTTCATCCCTTTGACTGTGTATTTGATATCTGTGAGCTGCGGGACGTTGAGCTGTTTGGTCAGTGCGGCGACAGCAGCTTTGGGGGATTGACCGATGTGCAGACGGTGTAGACGTCCACCTGTTGCGCGAGAGAGCTTGCGCAAGAAGCCCAGATCGGGGTTGGGGCCGATCGCGATGGCTGAGATGCGGATGTGGCGTGTCCCGATCGCTTGTTTGACCTGTGTGATCAACTTTCCTGGGTCCATTTGTCCGACAGTCGCGTGCCCATCTCCGATATAAAAGAGTTCGGTGTTGGCCTGCGCGGAGCGGATCGCTGCGAGGAACAATCGCTCCAGGTGGGTCGCGCCACGAGGACGTTGTGCTCTCATGACATCGAGGGCTTCGGCGAGTGATTTGGAGGTAAACATCACGCCTTTTTTGACAGCACGTGGTCGGAAGGCGCGCGCTGTAAGATCACCCATCCAGACGCCAAAGCGTGCGTCTTTTGGGAGCCCTTCGAGCAGAACTTGTGCGATGTCGACTGCCTTTTGCAGACCTTTGGTCTTCATACCTGCGGAGGTGTCGAGGAGCAGCATACGGTGTTTGTATGTCGAGGTGTGTCCTTTGATCTGGACGGGGATTTCGACGAGGCCAAACTTCTTTTTATCAACTGTGCCTGCGAGCATCAAACCGCGTGCGCGCTTGTACTGAAAGCGTACACTCAAGTGTCCACGAGGACGAAAGTGTTTGGCTTTGTATTGAATGGTCAGTGTCTGTTTGCTGCGTTTGATCGTCGCATCGTATGGCATGACCTTCGCTTTGGGGTTCCCATGTGCGTCGATTGTCAAAGAGAAGTGACCGGTAATGGGTTGCTTTTTGTTGGGCAACAGATAGTTGTAGTCGACATATCCAGGAGGTCCATGAAGGACCGTGTCGTAGCCGAGGATAATGCGCTTGGTGCCTCTTGCGGGGATTGGGAAGATCTGTGTGCGAAAGCGATTGCCTCCCTGCCATTCGAGGAGGGCGGGATCTTTCATGCGGCGTACGATCGAGTTGTAGATAGCTCGTGCGCGGGTACGCTCGACAAGTTCACCTTCGACGAGTTTTCCGTTGATCTGCATCGCGAGGCGTGTGATTGAGGCACCGTGGGGCAAGCGGAAGGTGAAGGTGCCTTCTGTTTGTCGTGAGGTGTGGTTGTAAAAGACTTGTTCGACCTCTGTGCGGGCGATACGACCTTTGACTTTGACACGTACGTTGATCTTACGGTTGGACAGGAGGAGGGATTTTCCCTTTGTGTCTTTAATGATCAGCTGTCCAAAGTGTCCTGGAGGTAACCTGTCGGCAGCGATCTCTGTCGCTTGGGCAGTGTTGGTGCGGAAGGACGGCAGCGCGCTGCCCTTATCAAATGAAAGGGGTCCTTGTAACCATAACATCGCGCCAAGCGCGATTGCGGCGGCTGGGACGAGCCATGTGGCCAGGCGTTTCATGTTTGCATCTCCTTGTATGGGTCAGACTCTCCACAGTGCTCAAGCGCAAGACCTGAGCGGACTGTGGCCAGACAATATGTTCGTACGTTGCGAACGTTGATGGGAACGTCTGGTGTACACGCAGCTGCGCAAAAGATGATCTGAATTCTTTCGATTTTTTTCCAACACAAGTCTGAGGGGCGAGATGCAAGAAAAGTATGTGGGCACTCATTTACATCTGTCGCGTCTGTGTGGTTCGAGTGCATGATGTCGGCGAAGAAGTGAATGTGCTATTTTTGCAGTTTGACGGGGATAATAAGCTGGTATTTTGCTTGAAAGAGTGCTATCTGAAAATGTGAAGAAAGTGTAAAAAGTTTAAAATACCTTGCAGGTTTTTGAGTATGTACTTACTAATAGAGTGAAGGAGGTTGGTGATGGCCAGACCCAAGAAGATCAAAAATGAGGTGCTGATACAAGCCGCACGTGAGATCTTTCTAGAGCGCGGATTTTCGGTCCCTACAAGTGAGATCGCGAAGCACGCTGGTGTCTCAGAAGGCACGCTGTTTAAGCGCTTTGAGACGAAAGAGAGATTGTTTCGTGAGGCGATGAGACCCTCCTCTGAAGATCTTGGTTGGCTCGATGCGCTACTACTCCACGCCGGAAGAGGTGATCTAAAGGACCACTTGATGGTCGCTGCCCGAGAAGGGATCCACTTCTTTCGTCGGATGATGCCGCTGTTTGTGATGGCCTCAAGCCATCCCTCTGTCCGCAATATCCAAGAACAACTGATGAGTGGACCACAGCCTCCTCCGATCCTCGCGACAAGAAGGTTGGTGTCCTTCTTTGAGATGGAGATGAAGCTCGGTAGACTGCGTGAGAGTGATCCCAGGATCCTCTCCAGAGTCTTTATGGCCACCCTCTCCCAATATGTATTCTTTGAGACCCTTGTGCAGGCCCCTGCAGCCTTTCACATCCCTCTCGATGAATACGTCGAAGGTGTCGTTGAATTGATCCTCTGTGGAGGACTCCCAAGTGAACACATCACGTCACAGGATAGCTAGCTGTCCGATCGTTCCACGTGAGACCTCCACACCCTGAAAACATTTTTTTTATCAAGTTATTGAGTGAGTGCTCATTTAATAACTTCTGAGTGTCCGTGTCGTAAGTCCGGTAGAAGGAGAAAGAAGATGAGTGGAGTGTGGAAATGGGCAACCATTGCGTTGGTGACTGTCGGTATTTTGATTGCGAGTGTCGCCGGGATGAGATTGATGGCCTCGATGAAGAAGCTGCCTTCTCGTAAAGAGCGCCCCACGATGGCGATCCAGGTTGAGACACAGACAGTCCACCTGAAGACAAAGCTTCTTACATTGCGAGGTTTTGGGACGACACAGGCCGCAAAGAGTGTTGAAGTTGTCCCTGAGACCTCAGGGCGTGTTGTCTACGTTGCGCCAACATTTCGTGAAGGTGGGCGTGTGCAGAAGGGGAAGCTGTTGTTTCAGGTGGACAGCCGCCTCGCACGGCTGGAGGTAAAGCGGCTGAAAAAGCAGAGCACATTCCTCCAAAAACAGCTCTCCGTCCTCAAACAGGCGCTCGCGCTCGATCGTCGCAACGTCTCCCGTAACAAAATGCTCGTCAAACGACGCGCCCTCGATCGAGGTAGCTTTGAACGCTATCAAATCAATCTGTTCGATCGAAAACAGCGACTCGAAAATATGAAGCAGTCTCTCGCCATAAACGAAGTTCAGCTTGAGAACGCGCGTGTAAAGCTTCGACAAACACGTGTGTATGCTCCCTTCGATGCGAGGGTCACAAAGGGTGGGGTGGAGCGTGGCGGGTTTGTCGCCCAAGGTAAGTCCGTTGCAACACTCGAAAGTCGCGACGCGATTGAGTTCTCCGTCAATTTTCCTCTACATGAACTCGAAAAAATGACGAACAAGGATGGACAACACGTCGATATCGAAGACATCCCCAAACACCTTATGTCACTCCCTAGCGTCGAGATCTGGCGCCCAGGTAACACCTCGATGTCCTGGCGTGGCCGGGTGATCCGCGTTGGTGCAAAGGTCGATCTCTCCACACGTACACTCCCACTTTGGATTCGTATCCCACTTGCCCGTAAGAAGCGCGCCAAACGATCCTCGCGCTCTCTGCTGCCAGGGGTCTTTGTCAAGGTCAAGATCCCCGTCCAGCGGCTCGGTACAGCCGTCAAAATCCCAACACGTGCGCTGTATGGGGAAGATGTCTTCGTGGTGGTGGATGGCAAACTCGTCCGACGTCGGGTCTCCGTCACGCAGCGTGGCACACAATACAGTGTCGTGACCGCGGGGCTGCGAGAAGGGGATGTGCTCGTCTCCGATTCGATGATCGATCCGATCGAGGGGACCGCTGTGCGGATCTCAACACAACAGTAAGCCACCAACGCAAAGATGAGGTGATACAATGCGCAAGGTCATTGAATGGGTCGTGACCCATCCCACAGTGGTCAATTTGTTTATGGTTGGTGTCGTCGTGGCAGGGTTCTTCGCGATCGATGTCATGCCCAAAGAGTCTTTTCCCGAAACATCTTTTGACGTGATCGTCGTCGAAGCACAATACAGGGGCGCAGGTCCCAAAGAGATCGAAAATGGTATCCTGATCAAAGTCGAAGAGGCGATCCAGGGCATCAGTGGGATCTCCCAAGTCTCCTCTGAGGCCAAAGAAAATATCGGTGTCATCCGCGTCGAATTAAATCGTGGGACCGACGTCGCTGAGGCCTTACGCGACGTGAAGGATAAAGTCGAACAGATCAGCGGCTACCCTACTGACGCTGAAACCCCTCGGACATACCAGGCGAGTCGACGAGTTCCTGTGCTCTACTACGCGCTCTCTGGTACGTTGAAAAGGTCGCAGCTCCAATCGCTCGCACAACACGTCAAAGATGAGCTGTTGTCCACTGACGGGATCTCCCTCGTCAATGTGAATGGGATGAAAGAGCGCGAGATCTCCATCGAGATCGATGAGGTCAGCCTGCGCAAGTACCAACTTCAAATCAGCGATATCACACAAGCCCTCAAGTTTGCCAACCTCGATCTCTCCGGCGGTGTCGTGAAGACCAAGCGGGAAGATTTTCGTATCCGCTTTTACGGCAAAAAGTATCTCGCCAAAGACCTCGAACAGATCGTCGTCCGGACGCTCCCTGGAGGTGGCTTTGTGCGGCTTCGAGATGTCGCGAAAGCTCGTGAAGCCTTCGCCGATACAGGGACGCAGTTTTACTACAATGGCAAACCCTCCATCTTGATCGAGCTGCAAAGTACGAGCGACGCCAACATCTTGAAGGTCGCAAAATTGGCGAGGGCCAAGATGGCGACGATCATCCCAACGCTCCCAAAAGGTGCTCAGGTCGACACCTACAAGGACAACACACAACCCCTCAATGAGCGCATCTCTTTGCTCGCGAACAACGGGTTTCAGGGTCTTATCCTCGTGCTTCTCGTGCTCTCCTTCTTTATGAATGTACGACTCGCGATGTGGGTGGCTTCGGGTCTGTTGCTCTCGATCATTGGCTCATTCACGCTGGCGCTTGGAGGTGGGCTGACGATCAATATGATGAGCCTGTTTGGGTTGATCCTGGTCATCGGGATCCTCGTCGATGACGCCATCGTCGTCGCTGAGAACGTTTTCTCCCACATCGAAGCTGGAAAGTCTCCCGCGCAGGCCGCCATTGATGGGACCGTTGAGGTTCTTCCTGCGGTCTTGACCGCGGTGATCACGACTTGTCTTACCTTCTTGCCGTTGTTCTTTATGGGCGGTTTTATCGGGAAGTTCATCTACATGATCCCTGCGATGGTCATCGCGGCGCTCGTGTGCAGTCTGTTTGAGTCATTGTTGATCTTGCCACCTCACCTCGCCCACTCACTGAAACCACGTGGGAGCGCGGAGTTTACACAGAATCGCTTTCGCACGTTGGTGGACAAAGGCTTTGGTTGGTTGCGAGAGGATGTCTACGGACGCTCTCTCAAGTGGCTCTTGCGCTGGAGATGGCCTGTACTCGCAGGCAGCATTGGTGTCTTCTTGTTGAGTCTTGGTCTGCTTCAAGGTGGGTTCGTCAGGTTTGTGTTCTTTCCCGAGATCGATGGTGATCAGATCGCCGTTCGGTTTGTCATGAAACCTGGTACACCGCTCGAAAAGACGAGGGCTGTGGCTGAGCGCGCCGAAAAAGCAGCGGCTGAGGTCGCCAAAGAACTCAAGCAACAATACAAACAAGAGATCGTCGAGTCCTCTGTCCGATGGCTGGGTCGTTTGACTGCGATGAGTCCCGGCTTCTCAAGCGCGACAGGTGACGAAGTGGGAGAGGTCCAGCTCAACTTGCTCTCCGGTGACAAGCGCAAGCTCAGCGCCAACGACGTGCTGCGTCGTTGGCGCGAGAAGGTGGGCTCTGTCTCCGGTGCCTTGAGCGTGAGCTTTGATCTACTTGGGACACCACCGCTTGGAAAACCACTCGAATTCCAGTTGCTCAGTGATGATGTCAAACAGCTCCGCGCGGCCTCCAGCTATCTCAAAAAACGCCTCCTCACATTCGGAGGTGTCTATACACCCGAAGATGACCTTGAAGACGGCAAAAGAGAGCTTCGTATGTCTCTCACACCGCTCGCCAAAAGCATGGGCCTCTCCATGCAAGATCTCGCGACAAAGCTTCGCAACAGAGTGTATGGACAGGAGGTGATGAACCTGCAACGCCGCAAAGACGAGGTCAGGGTGTTTGTTCGTTATCCATCCAAAGGACCTTCTCTTCTGCAATCATTCTCACAGGTGGAGATCACCACAAGGGACGGAAAACGCATCCCACTTTCCCTTCTTGTCAAGTGGAATGTGGTCAAAGATCTCAAGGTGATCAGGCGTTTGAATAGACAACGTCTCGCGACGGTCTCTGCGCGCCTTGACGAGTCGCAAGGGAATCGACAGGACATCATCCAATCGCTCAAGCGAAAGGACCTCAAGAAGCTCGCTGTGATCGCACCCAACGTGCGTGTCGTGTTCTCTGGGCAATCCAAAGAGCAGGCCAAGGTCTTTGCTGGGATGAGGTACGCGTTCCCCATGGCGATGTTCGGTATCTTCTTTGTGATGGTCTTGATCTTCCAATCTTACAGCCAGTCCATCATCGTCATGGCGATGATCCCCTTTGGCGTCGTCGGTGCGATCCTTGGTCACTGGGTGATGGGTGTACCGCTGACGATCTTGAGCTTCTTTGGGATCGTCGGCGTCTCTGGTGTCGTCGTCAACGACTCGATCATCTTGATGGACACGATCAACAGGAAATTTGAGGAGGGATTGCCACTCTTTGATGCAGTCTGGCAAGCAGGTCAGAGCCGTCTACGTGCAATCTTGTCGACGACTTTGACGACTGTTGTTGGTGTGGGGCCGTTGTTGTTCGAGCAGAGTCGTCAGGCGCAATTCTTGATCCCGATGGCGCTCTCGCTCGCTGCTGGAGTCTTTTGCGCTACCTTTGTGACGCTTGTCCTCGTCCCATGCCTGACGTTGATCAATAACGATCTCAAGAGACTGTATCACCTGATTCGCCACAGAGAGTGGATGTCGATCAATGACTTCGCGGTGATGGATCGTTCACGTCACAAGATCGAGCTCGACGAGCCCACCAGCCAAGCTTCCCATGCACAGGGAACACAGCCACAGACAGCACATTGAGCGTACACCCTTAGGCTACTCCTGGAAAAAGAGCTGGGAAACGAGCGCACGAAAGGAACATCGATATGAGAGCGTTTATCCTTCGATCTATGCTTTTGCTGGGAGGCGTGTATATGTGCCTCCCACACCAACAAGTCAGCGCGAAAACGAAAAAGAAAACAAACCGTTTGGGACGTCTTCACTGGAAACAACGAAAGGTGGCGCTTGCGGATAACACGCAAACAAAGCAGCCTACAACGTCTGTACAAAAGCGCGCACCAAACAGTCGCCTGAAGAGACTCAAACTGTTACCTTCCGTCTCTTGGAAGGCGATCTCTTCGAAGGGATATACTGGGCAAAAGAGCGTACTACCCAAGAGGCACGACAAAGGTTGGCCTGTGTGGTCATTTGCCTCTGTCCTCGCTCGTGTCCGCAAGCAAAACCTCGACCTGAAGTTGTTGCGACGACGGATCAAACAATCACAGATCATGCGTTCACAGGCCTGGGGCGCTGTGCGTCCGACACTTCAACTGCAAGGCAATTACATTCGCAACTCAAATGAAGCCTCGGTGAATATGGGCTCTGAGAGCATTGTGATTACACCTTACAATCAGTGGACGATGAGCATGCAGTTAAACTGGAACATCTTCCATCTTCCGAGTATCCCGAATATTAAGGCCGCCTATCTCGACGTCCAAAAGACCAAACAGCTCGCAAAGCAGACGCAAAGAGAGGTCGTGTATGCCTCTTTGCAAGCCTACTACAGTATCCTATTGTCCGATGGGATGGTCGAGATCGCGCGGCAATCTTGGGCCAACGCCAAGGAACACATGCAGATCGCGAAGCTCCGCACGAGCGCTGGGATCTCGACACGACTCAATGTGATGCGTGCGAAGTTGGATGTTGTGAAAGCCCAGCAAACCTACCTGAGCGCGATCAACGCGCTGCGCAACACACGTTTGTCTTTGCTCGTGCTGCTGAATGAGCAAAATGGTCACTTTCGCGTCACCGCCCCTAGCCGCCCAAAGAGTCCCTCGGGGACCGTTGTGGCGTGGCTGTCGAGCGCCCGTAAACAGCGTCCCGAGCTCAAAGAGAAGAAGCTCGCGATCCAGTCTGCAGAGGCGAAGCTGACAGGGCAATGGCTACAATTTGCGCCGACGATCGCCCTGACTGGGGCTGTGCAGGCGAACAACGCTGGTGGCTTTGCCAACCAATATGTCCAGTGGAACGTCGGTCTCGCCGCGCGACTCCCCCTGTACAATGGTGGCGCTCGTTTTGACGCGATCCAGCAGGCCAACAACGCGCTCAAACAGGCTCAGTTGGAATACCAAAAAGCTGACTTGACGATACGCAATGAGATCAAGCAGGCAGATATCAACCTGCGCAACAGCGTGATGAATTACCGCGTCGCACGTAACCAAAAGAAGATCGCTGAGGAGACATACCAGCTCAATGTCCACCGATACAAAGCAGGTTTAGCCTCGCCGATCGCGCTCTCTGACGCTTTGACGCAGTTGACCTCTGCGCGGATCAGCGTGTTGCGTGAGCGGTTCAATATGGATCTTGCGGTCCTTCAATTGCACCGATCGATGGGAACGCTCAGCAAGATCGCCAAGACGCTACGTTAGGCCATTGTGTTGGTGTTCACTTGTAGGAAAATTGATAGGATGCGATGGGTTCGGAGTAGCGAGGAGATTTGACGTAGAGGTAGGCAAATTGTTTTGCGTACTTGCCGGGTTTTTTGAGGAGGTCACGCACAAAGCGATAGGACACTGCCTGATAACGCAAGTTGATATCGATTTTGTACGGTCCTTTGGGGAGAGAGGGGATCTTGTACTGGATGTCTTCTCGTCCACCGACAAAGTCCTTATCCGTCTTGGCTGCGCCGACGACCGCGATATCGTTGGGTGCCTTCTCTTTATCGAAACCCTTGGGTAACAATCTGTTGTCTTTGGCGTACTTGGCTCCACGTAGGAGCGTGTAGGTGACCTCTTTGTCCGTGTTCTGCATGATGGCCTCATAGACTGCGACCTGCGAAGGTTTTGTGATGACCTTGTGATGGGGTTCAAAGGTCTTTGCATCTTGATCGGCGTCCACGCCTTCGATCTCACCAAAGGGTTTCTCTTTCCCCGAAAAGAAGAGGACGCGGTTGTTTTTGTCGCGTACTTTGACCTGCAAGAAGACACGGCGAGCAGGATAACCCGAGGGGAGCTTATGCCCCGTCTGGTTGACGATCCGTACAGTGAAGGACAACGTGCCTTTGGAGAAGGTCGTGTTGTGGACTTCCAGACGTGCGGCGGAGCGCAACATTTGCGCTGTCTTTTTGATCGTAAAGTCGAAGTTGTTGGCGGAAATGCCGAGCAGTTGTTTGTTGTCTTTCATCATTTGGAGCATAAACTTGTTGCCACCGACGAAGATGTGTTGTCCAAAGTGGCTACGTGTGGTGTCCAGCCAGGGGGGACGTTGGCTGATGATGACACCTGATGTCGGCGTCATGTGGCAGCTCTGACACGTCTGTTGCTTCGTGCTTTTGGCATATGCACTCCATTTCCACTCTGAGTAGACCATCTGTTCGGGGAACTGTTGTGCATCTGTTTTGGGGATGATCTTGCCGTTTTTGTCGACGAATGGGGTTTTCAGGTTGTGGCAGCTCCCGCAGAGCTTAGAGTCCGAGATGTGGCTACTACCTGTTGGTGTGTAGTCGACGTGGTTTTGCATGGGCATGGGGATGACGTCGTTGTAGGGACCGTAAATTTTGCGGTCCACCGCGTCTGCGAATGTCTCGATCACATATTTTCCGGAGAACCCAGCGAGCGTCCCCATGGCTTTTGTCGGCTTGATTTGGTGGCACGCAGTACAACTGACGCCATCCATCGCCTGGTGAAAGTAGGGGTTTGCTTTTTGGAACAGCCCCTTGCTTCCAAACAGGTCGTACGGCTTTTTGGCTTTTCGTGCTTCGACGTTAGCCATGGGTGCGTGACAGCGGGTGCATTTGTCTGTGAGTAACTTTTTGTGTTTGGGGTTGCGTTGTATCTCGGTCTCGACTTTGGCGCGCCAGAGAGGATCTCGTGTCGAGTTGGCCATCATCGTCGAAGACCAGGCCGTCTCGATCGAGACGTCATCGTCGTTCTCATCCGTGATGTTGTTGTGACAGAAGGCGCAATTCTCCGAGCCTGAGAAGTGTTTGGATGTGAAGTCGTGGTTGGACGTTGGTGTGCTCTTCGGCTTGGGAAATTGGGTGGGAAACGCAGCCTCTTTTGGCACTGCTTTGATCACCACTTTGACTTGTTTTTTTGTGCTCTTTTGCGTCGTTGGTTTTGTTGTCGATGTGCTCTTCGCATTGCATTGTGTGAGGACAATACCCAACGAGAGCAACAGGACGGGGTAGATGTGCTTGTTGTTATGTGGCCAGCTCATGTGTTTCTCCATGTCATTTATGTCGACAAAGCAAGGGCACAAGGATGCGCTTGCTTGTTTAGAGACACTATAAAGCACAGAGAGTCGACAAGGGCGGACTTTTGAGAGGCCAACGTGATTGAGTATTTTTGGGGGGTTCTTTAACGGAAACAGATGATTAGGGATCCTCAGGGAGGGGCGAAGAGGGGGGGCGCTGCGACAACTTGCCGCACTTTGGACGTTCTTTTTGGAGGGGGCTAGAGTCCGAAGGATTGTTGTGTGAACGCGAGGGAGCGTTGGTCTTTGGGGGGAGGAGGTGGCATTTTGTGTTTGGAAAAGTAAGCCCACAAAGAGATGGAGCCGACAATGACACCGGCGGAGAGGGCGCTGAGGCCGACTGCGGAGAGTACGTTGCCCAGGTACTTTTGTTCGTCGATGTGTTGCCTCTTCTCTTCGATCGTTTTGCCTGGGATGCTGTCGAGATCTTTGAGTTTGCTTCCGAGGCTGTTCTTTTCTATCTGGTTCCAGGTCAAGATGGCGGCACCTGTAAAGGTCAACGCACCACCACCGATCATGCCGATGATGACGAGTTTCGGTGTCCGTCCAAAGCTTGGATGGGGGAGTGTTTGAGGGAGACTTTGTTTGCCCGATGATTTGGCGACGAGTCTTTTCTTTTTGTGTTTCTTTTTTGGAGGGGGTTTTGCATGTACTGGAGTGGCGAGACCTGCCCAGAGCAGGAACATTGTCAGGTAGATTGTCCAAGAGGGGGGAGTTGTCATGTATTTGACCCAAAATGAATACGTGTCCACGTCACCTTTGCCTTCAACAGATACTACTACAAGTAGACGTCCATTTCCAGAGTTTATTGTGGCGGATTGGTCACTTTTTTTGGCAAAAAGCGCTATCTGGGTTAAAAAAGCCGATGCACGTAAGTGATTGGGGAGAAGCTTTTTTGTGGGGTGAGAAAGGTGAACTGAGAGCTTCTTGCGCTTTGCACCATGTCTTTTGATTTTTGGGACTTTTTATACACACGAAAACATTCGACAGTCTTGACAAAGAGTGAGTCCTCGTGCAATGCCGATGTTCGCTTTGGTGTTGAGGCTATGACTCTTCTAAAGAGTTTTTCTGTAGCCTCGACTCTATGGATAAAAGAAGTGACTGATAAAGATGGGACCAAGATTTTTGTAAGAAGGTCCACTCCACGACGAATACAGCCTGTGTATTCACCCCACCGATGCCTCATGGAAGAGCCATTTGTATTGACAGGGATACGTCATTTTTTCTAGCGAGAACACGAAGCAGTCGTCTTTTTTGGATTTTTTGCGACGTGCGTTCTCGAAGCTGTCTCCTTCACATTTGAGAATTGGAGACATCACTGGCAACAGAAGAAAGGAGAAATGAAACGATGTTCACTGTAAACTCTTCGATGAGAGGTCTTCTCATCGCCTTTGCATTTTTGATATGGGCGTCGCCTTCGTGGGCACAAACCCCTATCAGTCCTGGAAATGTACGGGCAAATTACCAACAAGCACAAAACCGCTCGGTGCTGACGTGGGAACCTAGAGGTACCTATCGTGTGGCCGCCGACATCACCGGAACACAGACGCTGACATGGCGTGGTTCACAAGTGTACGATCAGCGCCCTGGTCAAAACCCCAACAACTGGAATGTCCAAAACTTTGGCTCCGCGGTCTGGGGCAAAAACGGAAACGAGCTGACCGAGACAGCTAACCAGGGGGGGATCTGGCACTACAACAAAGCTTTTGGTTGGTCGGACTACAACTTCTCCTTCCAATTTAGAACGCTGAGCCGGGTGGGAGGACAAAGTAACACAGATGATGACCCTCTCGGTATCACCTGGCGTTACACCGATCAAAATAACTACTACGCGTTGTATCTTTGTGGTTATCAACGCTACAGTAACTGCGGTACATTTGGGATGCCCAGCGGCGTCAATTTCCGTGGGAGTGCCTTTATCCGTGTGCGCAATGGACGTGGGACGATCCTGCGCTCTTGGGCTGTAACAAGAGGGACGAAGATCCCACAGTCCTGGACGTACAATACCCAATACACCATACGTGTGCTCACAAGTGGCAACAACTTCAAGGTGTTTTTGAAGGAGGGGAGTAACAACGAAGTCCGTATCCTCAATTACACAGAGTCCAACGCAAATAACCTTCACGCCAAAGGCACATTTGGTACATTCAGTGTCTCTCAGCCTCACCAACGCTACGACAATTTTCGTATTGTGCACACTGAGTCTGAAGTACGTGGTGTGACGTCTGGTACGCTCACGACTGTATTCAAGAGCGCGTTTGCGCGGCTGAACAACGCCAACTTCAATACGTTGCTGGCATCGCAGGTGACGACGTGGCGTAACCAATTTGGTTTTGCGGCCAATCAAGTCAGCCTGACACGAGTCTACACAGACATCGTCAACCAAGGTTCGATGTTCGAAGCCAAGCCCAGCACAAATGGTACCAACACAACCGCGACAAACCCCGCTTCCTTCCCGTATGGTCGGCAAAAGGCCAATGCGATCCGCTACCTTGTCCTTCGCAATGGAGCACAGGTCGGTGGGATCCTGACTGCGCAAACCTATACCGATAATTACGGTGTCTGTACTGTCCGTCCTGGTACAAAATACGACTACCGGGTACGTTCCAGAAACAACGCAAACCAGACAAGCGGGAACTCTGCGATCGCTTCCGTGACTGTTACCAACGCGACGCCAACGATCACATCACCTCTTTCACAGACAAAGGCCAAGGGGACCCCCTGGACATTGGACCTGTCTCCTTTTGTTGCAGACGCTGATTCACCAGACAGTCGATTGACGATCACCGAAAACAGCGCAAATGTCACCGTGAATGGTCGTGTGTTGACATTCAATTATCCAACCTCTTTTGTCGGTAGCTCCCAAGTTGTCAATGTGACTGTCACTGATTGCTGGGGTGCCAAGGCGACAGGTGTCATCCGTGTTACCTTACTCAACAGTCCTCCTGTGATCACTGGTACACCTCCTAATACTGCGACGATGGGGACAAAGTACGCGTACACCGTCCAGGCGACAGACCCCGAGAAGACAAAGCTCACGTACACACTCAAGGCTGGACCAACAGGCGCGGCGATCGATGCATCGACAGGTGCGCTCTCCTGGACGCCTGGACCGAACAACGGTGGCAAGACCTTTACATTCACTGTGGAGGTTTGTGATGCTGGCAATCCAAAAGCTTGTGCGACACAGACATGGACTGTCAAGGTCAACAATCGTCCCCCTGTGATCACGAGCAGCGCGCCGACAAACGCGACCGCGAGCAAGATCTACACATATGCAGTGAAAGCCTCCGATCCAGACGGTGACACACTGACCTATTCTTTGCCGACCAAGCCTGCTGGGGCGAGTATCAACGCGTCGACAGGGGCGATCTCCTGGACTCCGGCACCTGCGGACGCTGGTAAAACTGTGAGCTTCCAGGTGCGTGTTTGTGATTCATCGACACCGCCAGCGTGTGTGACGCAATCCTGGAGCGTCAAAGTCTCCGCGGCCAACAATCTTCCGCAGATCGCAGGTGTGCCTCCCACACAGCTCCAAGACGGACAGACAATGGTCTATGCACCAACTGTCGTGGATTCCGATCTTCCAAATGATACACATACCTGGAAGCTCGATAAGGGACCTGCTGGTGCCAAATTCGACACCAAAACGGGCCGCCTTGAGTGGACGCCGGCTGCAGCTGATGTCGGTAAAGAGATCGAATTCTCTGTAACTGTCTGCGATAAAGCGGGTAGCTGTGCGACACAAACCTGGAAGGTCAAAGTCATCAAAGGAAATAACCCACCGCTGATCGTGGGTACACCCTCGACAACTGCGACACCTTCGACTGTGTACACCTATACACCTGCTGTTCAGGACAACGATCCTGGTGACACACACACCTGGAAGCTCGATAAGGGACCAGCCGGTGCGAACGTCGATCCTAGCACTGGTGCGCTCTCCTGGACACCTGCTGCGACGGACGCTGGAAAGTCCTTCGACTTCTCCGTGACTGTCTGTGATAAAGCAGGTAGCTGTGCGACGCAAACCTGGAAGGTCAATGTCTCCAGTCTCAACACACCCCCACAGATCTCTGGTTCTCCTGGGACAAGCGGAGCTGTCGGACAAGCATACACATACGCACCCAAAGTTGTCGATCCAGACAAAGGCGACACACACTCCTGGACCCTGGTCAACGGCCCCTCTGGTGCGACTGCGGATGCATCGACAGGTGCTGTCTCCTGGACGCCTGCTGCTGCTGATAACAACAAAGAATCCACATTTGAGCTGCGTGTCTGTGATGACAAAGGCGCATGTGCCACACAGATCTGGAAAGTGCGTGTCGGAGCAGGAAATAAAGCGCCTGTTTTGACGGGTGTTCCTTCCACAGTTGCCCAAGAAGAGACTGCGTACACATACGCTCCCAAGGCGACAGATCCCGAAGGTGGTGCGTTGACATGGTCGCTGAAAGGTGGTCCCAACGGCGCGAGCGTCGATCCTACAACAGGTGCGCTCTCCTGGACGCCTCCTAAAGGTTCGGGGGGACAAGTCTTCCCGTTCGAGATCGAGGTCTGTGATGCACAGGGTAGCTGTGTCACACAAAAATGGCTTGTGAAGGTCACTTCGACAGGCACAGGTAACACACCACCACGTATTACGACCACGCCTTCGACCAACGGGACCTCCGGAAAAGCATATACCTATGCGCCCAAAGTGGACGATCCTGATGCAGGTGACACACAGACATGGACTCTCCCAAAAGGACCCAATGGTGCAAAAATTGATGCGACGACTGGAGCGGTCTCCTGGACGCCTGCTGCGGCTGATGTTGGGAAAGAGATCGAGTTTGAGGTGAAGGTCTGTGATAAAGCGGGCGACTGTGCGACGCAAACCTGGAAGGTCAAAGTCGTACAAGGTAACAACCCACCACAGATCACAGGGACACCTTCGACACTCGCAACGACCGCCAAGCAGTACGTCTTTGCACCCGGTGTCAACGATCCAGATGTGGGTGACACACACACCTGGAAGTTGCTCCAAGGTCCGGCTGGTGTGAGTGCCCACCCAACGAATGGCGCTGTCATCTGGCAGCCTAAAGCTGCTGATGTCGGTAAAACGTACGATTTGGAGCTTGAAGTTTGTGACCAGGGTGGTCTCTGTGCGCAACGTAAGTGGAAAGTCTTTGTCACAACAGGTGCTGTCAACACCGCACCTGTGATCACGTCTTCGCCTGTGACTGCCGGACAAGAAGGTACACCATACAATTATATGCCTGTCGCTGTTGATCCCGACTATCTCGACATTCTGACTTGGACGTTGGTCAAAGGACCGGCTGGTGCCAGTGTCGATCCCAAGACTGGAGAGGTCTCCTGGACGCCTGGTGCTGCCGATGTCGGTAAAGACGTCGAGTTCACGATCCGTGTGTGTGATAAAGCAGGAAGCTGCACAACGCAGACCTGGAAAGTCACTGTGGCCAAAGGGAACAGAGCGCCAGTCTTCACAAGTCAACCACCCAAGACCGCCTACACAGGCGAGCCCGTCGAATACACTCCGACGATCACGGATGATCCTGGTGACAAACACACCTGGAGCTTCGATCAGGCGCCTCCTGCTGCGAAGATCGATCCCTCAACTGGAAAGGTCACATGGAATCCCGGTAAATCCGACGCTGATAAACCGGTGACCTTCGTCGTGAAGGTGTGTGATGATGGCACACCCAAACAGTGTTCAACACAAACCTTTACATTGACACCTCGCCAAAAGTGTAAGGTGGACATCGACTGTGGCGCGCCCAACATCTGTATCGCCGATGCTGATGGTGAGACTGTTTGCCGTGAACCTGGCTGCGCAGATCAATCACCTAAATGTACGGGAACAGGCTTTTGTCAGGATGGTAGCTGTCATCCCAACAGTTGCCTCACAAAGACATGTGCAGCTGATACGACTTGTCGTCCTTCTGATGGCAAGTGTGTGCCTTCTTGTGCTGGCGTGAAGTGTCAGGCTGGTGAGCGTTGTGTAGACGGAGCCTGTGTCGGGAACGCCTGTTCTAATGGAGGCGTCGCCTGTAAGGCTGATGAAGTCTGCGATGAGAGCGATGCAAATAATCCCAAATGCGTTCAAAATCCATGTAACGGACAGGCCTGTCGACACGGTCGTGTCTGTGATCCTGAGCGTTGTATCGATGATCCTTGTGCAGGCATGAAGTGCCCCACAGATCAACGCTGTCTCGCCGGACAATGTGTCGATCTGTTGCCTTGTAATGTCGATATTAACTGCCCTGGTGACGAGATCTGTCTCGCCGGTAAATGTCGTCCCGCCGGCTGTCACACCAACGCATGTGCTGCTGGTCAGGTTTGCCTCGACAGCGCTTGTAAAGACAATGAATGTCCCACACCTGGTGGCAAAGCCTGTGGGCCAGATGAATTCTGTCGACCTGCAAGTAACGCTTGTGTCCCAACCTGTGCGAATGCCAATTGTCCGGCAGGTGAGAGCTGTGTCGATGGTAAGTGTGCTGCCGACCCCTGCGCAAATAAGACCTGTAACGTCGGTGAAGTCTGTATCAAAGGTGATTGTAAGACCGACTACTGCGCGGGAGGCAATAAGTGCAAACACGGTCGTATCTGTAGCACCTTCGAGAATGCCTGCCTTACAGACCCATGTGCAGGTGTGACCTGTCCTGGCCAACTGGTCTGTGTGAACGGACAATGTCTCGATAACACCTGTCAGTTCGACAAAGACTGTCCAGGTGACGAGCTCTGTGTGCAAAAACAATGTACAAAAGTCACCTGTACACAAGACAGTGATTGCGCGTCTGGTGAGCTCTGTGTCGAGGGGACATGTGCGACAAATGCTTGTGAGAACAAGACTTGTGCGAGCGGTCAAGCCTGCCGAAATGGTCAGTGTGTTGGCTCTTGTGCTGGTGTTTTCTGTGCGTCTGGTGAGGTCTGTGTGGACGGCGCCTGTACAAAAGATCCTTGCAGCGGCGTGACCTGTCAGGCCGACGAGACCTGTCAAAACGGGACTTGTGTGAAGGATCTTTGTAAAAGTGAGCAATCACCTTGTAAAGCTGGTCGTGTCTGCGTTGTTGATACCTGTCAAACAGAGCCCTGCAAAGGCGTAGCATGCTCCAATGGCGAAGTGTGCAAGGATGGTCAGTGCGGAGGCGATAAAGTCTGCGAATTCGACGCAGACTGCGCTGGTGATGCTGTCTGTCTCGATAAAAAATGCCAGCCCGCAGGTTGCTACAACGACAACTCTTGTCAGGACCCCAAAGTCTGTACAAAGGCCGCCTGTGTCGAGAATCCATGTGCAAATAAGAGGTGTGGTGCTGACACCACATGTCGTCCCACAGATGGTGTGTGTGTCGCCAATTGCCCGAAGTGTGCAGATGGAGAGGTCTGTAAGGATGGCAAGTGTGAAGCCGATCCCTGTGGTGGAAGCTGTGCCAACGACGAGTTCTGTGACAACGGACAGTGCGCAAAAGATCCTTGCCAAACACAAGGCAGCTCACTTTGTCGTCACAAACGGGTCTGTGACGCCGCAGAGCGCAAGTGTGAGGACGATCCCTGTGCGGGGATGAGCTGTCCTGGTGACTTCGTATGTCAGGGCGGTGTCTGCCACAACACCAAAACGAGCGGCGAACAAACCAACAGCGAGAAGACACAAACAGAGCAGACCAATGACGGTGGCACTGGCTCTGAAGATGGACCTGGCGATGGTGGAGCCGGTGACGGTGCAAACGTCGAAAAGACAATCCTGCTGGCATCTGGTGGCTGTGGTTGTCAGACACAATCACCTGCGACAGGTGGTGTGTTGTTCTTGTTGCTGTTTGTCTTGCCCTTCTTCTTGCGTCGTCGCAAAGACGCCTCACGTTGATATTTTCTTCTCAGGGGGCGACACCTGTCGCCCTCTGCGTCCCTTCTCTCTTCGACATTTTCCCCCCATGATATGCCTCCTTCGCTGCTGTGAATTTCCTTGCATCGTTTTGTTTTTTTGTGTCTCATTGTACAGGCAATATTCCTGGCTATGGAACAGAGGAGAAACAGATGAGATATGTGATTGGAGTGCTTAGTGTATCCGTCGCTTTATTCGCGAGTGGTTGTGACAAGAAGACGAACAAGAAACAGCAGGAGAGGCGTGCTGCGCCAGCGAAAACACGGGGCGCTGCGCCTCCTGTCCGTCGTAAAGCAGCGTCTGATAAGGAGTTGATCGCGAAGGGACGCAAAGTCGCGATGCAATCGTTTAAAGCACTCAGCTCGAAGTTGATGGCTGCGATGCAAAAGGGAGGGCCACCCAATGCGCTCAAGTTTTGCGCGGCACAAGCCCAGCCTCTATCTGATTCACTTGGCGGAAAGCTTGGTGTGAAGCAGGTCGCGAGGGTATCCCATAAGGCGCGCAACCCAAAAAATAAGGCCGACACATGGGAGCTGAAGTTGATCGCCGATTATGTCGCGAAGATGAAAGAAAAGAAGCCGATCAAACCGACACTTCGCAAAGAAGGTGGAAAGACGGTTTTTTATGCCCCGATCAGGATTATCAGCCCGGCCTGTCTGAAGTGCCACGGCGAACCTAACAAAGAGATCTCCAAAAAGACCTTCGCGCTGATCAAAGAGCACTACCCTAAAGACAACGCGACGGGATTCAAATTTGGTGAGATGAGAGGTCTTTGGAAGATTACATTCTAGTGTGATGTAGGGGGCTCTCTTTTGTGTGCTTCGAGCCAGCGGTCGCTGGCTTTTTTTGTATCTACGACAGCCTCATTACTTTGGGGAGGATGTCTTCTTGCTATCACGTGTTTCTTTGGTGGGGTAGGCGTTTTGTGTTGGGGGGAAGGTTTTCTCTCGGTGGTGTTTGTAGTCGATATACGCTTCACATAGCTCGATCAGCTTGGATGTCGCCCACGGGTATGTCTTTTTGCGCGCGTTGGCCCAAGGTTCATCGACATGTATACCTGTCCAGCGGACGACTTCCCAAGCGATGTGGTCGGCTTCTCGCCAGGAGAGCATGTGTTCAAATCGTTTTTGCCAATGTACCTTTTGTTGGTGGAGTGCGTAGGCTGCTTTGCGGCGGTGGGAGACGAGCTCCTCATGGCTGACTTGGTGCAAGGCGTATTGTTTGGCACATTCGATCGCGCGCCAACATGTTTGGGGGATGGTTTGTCCTGGCTCTCTGAAGGTTTCGCACTCGTATTGCACACACTCTGCGGCGAAGTAACGTAGCAACATCTCGTGAGGAGCGAGCTGCTGGATCGCATTGTAGATGTGAATGTGTCCATTTTCCAGGTCGTAGAGGATATCCTCAATCAGAGGAGAGGGGATATCGGAGGAGGGCGGGTTGATGTATTGATCGTAGGCGAAAGATGTTGAGCCAAAAGGATCGGTGCTTTGGCCAGCGGAGATGTAATCGAAGAGGGCTTCGACGTTGTGACCATCGACCATCCAATACGGAAAGTCATCCCAAGGTTGAACCGTAAAATAGGTGATTGTGTTTGTTCTGGACATCAACTTCTCGCTTTCTTGTTGGGTTGTGGGTGTCTCCACAAAAGCATGCAGGAAGTGCGTGTCAGATCGTTACACAGGTGTTGATTGAGTCGATTGGATGGGGGAAGGATGTATATGGAGGGGTGGGGAGGGGGCTTAGGGGTTGGCGACCTTGGTCTCTGGTGCCTCTTCGCTTGTCGCGACGACTGGAGTGACTGTCTCTGTCTCTTCGCTGGTCGTGACTTGCTCTTCGGCGACTGCGGTCTCGACGACGCTGGCTACTTTGGCGGTCTCTTTTGTCAGGTAGTCAGGGAGTGAGCGCTTTGGCACTTCTGCGATCCCGACGGTCTCAAGCATCCTGACGAGTACGAAGCCGACGTCTTTTTCGGATTTTTGGTGTGAGTGTGTTGCAAAGCGGGGTTTGGCGTGGTGGTTGTTTTGCAGACACTCACCTGCTGTCAAGAACAACGCAAATGGGTTGGTGATATTTGCGGAGTTGTCTGGAACAGCGTAGGTTCTGTAACCATAGCCCAGGTTGCTTCCGTGTGCGAGGTAGCCTTGGAATGTCAACACAGCGATCCCGAGGACACGAAGTGTCACGTAAAAGGCAACGGACCACGCGATTGAACGGAAGAAAACGTAGGCCATCGTCATACATGACAGCTCACAAAGGATCCAGCCGGGGCGGCTCGCAAAAAAGCGAAATGGCAGAGATTTGAAGATGGGATCGCCTGTCATTTTTTGGATCTCTGGCTCTTGCGCGGAGGGGTTGTGCAGGATGGTGTAAATCAACCAGTCCATATAGCTCTGATTGGGTTGTTTGTCGGGATCTTTGTCCGTGTCCGAGTGAGCATGGTGATTACGGTGATCTGAGACCCATGTGCGTGGGTTGACGTAGAGGAAGCAAAGATTGCAGACGCTCATGACTGAGTACATCCACCAGCGGGGCAGCTTGATGGCGTGGTGAGCGACACACCGGTGCAACACAACAGAGACAAAGTTGGCGACAAAAAACCAACCGACGAGAACCATGGCGATAAAGTAAATGGCTGTAAGAAGAAACGGTTCCATGTAGGCACTCTCCTCGAAGAGGAAGGAAGAGATTCACGCAATCTCTCCTCATCATAAAGAACGGATGACAACGATTCAGGGATGTTTTGTCCCTGCAGCAACAACGGATGTACACCACCACATGGATTTCAAAAATCTGTCATGTCGGGGTGGGGTCATTTGTCGCTGGCCTTCGTGAAGGTAGGTTGCTATCCCAGGGGAAATGATCAGAGAGCTCCACAATCATCTCTGATCTGTCTCAACATTGAATGTTGATTCATAACAGATCTGATGTGTAAAAATCAATGCCCTTCTGAAGTGAAATTATGTCGCAAGGAAAGGTACTTAGAAAGGATGACTGTCCCGTTCAACGTTTGTATGATGCACGCTGTTTTTTTAATTCAGTAGGGATATTAGATGGATGGAGAATCTTTGCGAGGTCGCGAGGGGATTGTGGTGTCTCTTATAGTCAACAGGTTGTTGAATATATGAAGAATGTGACACATTTGTAAAAGCGAGAAAACAGGCTTGATCTATATCAAGACTTCACAATGTAACGCTGGAGTGTGTGTTTGTCAAAGAGGAAAATCGTTGGTGTTCTTGTGCCAGGATCATTTGCCTCTTTGGCGACTGTGCAAAGTGGAGTGATGTGATGTGCCAGGACACAAGCTGTCCGCGCATTCATCGTCCTGCTGACAGGTTTGTTCATATCCTTTTTATCCAGCGAATTGTCTTTTTTTACTTTTGTTTTCAGTCGATTGTGCGATTTTGATTGACAGTGTGTGAGAATGTGGTTTATATCACAAACCAGGTTTGTGTGATAAACCAGGATAGGAGAGAGATGTGAGTAAGGATGGAAAATCACAGGAACATGCAGAAGCGCTGACGATGGCGATGGAAGATGTGCGTCGCATCCGCGAGGTGTTGGATGACGTACGTGGAGATTCGGCTGTTCGTGCTGTGTTGCGACCGTCTTTGGTGCTCGGCTTTTTCTTAGCGCCGATCATCATTTTATACGGTGTGTTTGCCCAATGGCTGTTTGACTCCGAGGGTGTGTTGCTCTGGGAGTGGCACAGAAAGACGTGGTTGTGGGTCTTCTCCTCTGCGATGATCGTATCGACAGGCCTCATCAAATGGACGGTGCTCTCTATCGCTTCCTGGAATCAAGGGTTTACGGGGTTCTCTGTCTGGCGCAAGATCTTGCTGGAGCTGCGATATTATAGAGTGACGACGATCGCGATTGGGCTGCTCGTGACATTGAGTGTGTACTGTGTGCATATCGGTCATGTCGAGAGCATTGTCGGGATGGTTGTGTTGGTCTCCGGCGCGATTTGCTTTTTGATCCCCCTGGTCCTGCCGCTCGATGAGATGACCCCCGTCGGCTTAGCGATGTTCGTTGTCGGTGTTGTTTGTCTGTTCTATTGGCCAGCATATCCGTTTTACAAGGTGGCGGCAGTATACGGTGGGACGTGTATTTGGATTGGTTTGGTGGGGCTTCGTATCTCACCCAACAAAGAGGAGCCTCATACCAATGGGTGATCCCAGCCAGGTGTTTGCGCTCTCCAAGATTTTCCATGAGCGCGCACGACTCGGCATTATGACTGTACTTGTCTCTCGCGATTCTGAGATCGAGTTCAACGAGTTGCGCCAGATCCTCAAGCTCACCAAAGGCAATCTCGCTGTCCACATATCCAAGCTCGAAGAAGCAGGGTATGTCGAGATTCAAAAGTCCTTTGTGGGCAAAACACCACGCACGACCTATCAAGCGACGAGTATTGGAAGGCGCGACTTCTCCGCATATCTCAGCTTACTTGAGACGCTGATCTCCACTGCGCGTGAAGGTGACTGAACTTTTTTTTGCCCAGGTGGTTTGTAGCGCAAACCAGTTTTTATGATTGGGAACACGAGATGAAGACCATGTGTGTTGATAAAGATCGTTTGTACCGGCTTGATTCGCGTCAAGGAGCGTTTGGTAGAGGTGTTGTATACAAGAATATTCCTTACAGCCAAACAAGGTGTCAGTCTCACAGGAGAAGAGTGATGAAGCGAATGATGGCGTTGGTGACAGGTGTATGTCTGCTTTTGCTCCCTTTGGTAGCCCATGCACGTTCGTCGATGAAGTTACGTGGCTATGCGGAGTCGCGGTATTCGTTGATGGCTGGGCTGGATCTGGGTTCTCTTTGTGAGGGTGATCTCTCGGATAACGTGAAGTCCTTTTGTGATCCTCACATTGTGGTCAACCGTATCCGCCCGAGTGCGTTATTCAAATTCAGTCGTAAACTGCGATTGCGTGCGGAGGCCAACTTGTTGACGACACACTTTCGTTTGCAACGAGAGGTCACAGATATCACCGACATCCTGACCCTCGCGCGGTTGTACCTGGATATCCGCACAAAATATGTGGACATTCGGATCGGTCAACAGGCGTTTAACTGGGGACCTGCACAACTTTGGAGCCTCACGACGCCTTTTGTCCCACAAGATCCTACAGATCTCAACGCGGAGCTGCCTGGTCTATGGGCGGTCTCCGCGCAGATCGGCTACAGCATGGTCGGCTACGTCAAACTCGGTGTCATGGCCGCACCTGATTTTACTCACACGCTCGAATTTATCCGCTGGAAGCACACCTTCGGAGAGACCGATGTCGCCCTGACTGTCGTCGAAGGTGGCGCCAAGCGTCGTGTCAGTATTGGCGCTGAGGTGAAAGGGACACTGGGCGTCGGGTATTGGGTCGAAGCCGCATTGAATATCCCCTATGAGCAAATGGCAGACGATGACACTGTCGAGCCAAATGTCGTGGTCGTCGTTGGGATGGATTATAGCTTCCCTATCCTTGAGAACATGATCATCACACTCCAGTATTACTTCAACTCTGCTGGTATCACTGACAAAGAAAAGTATCCTTTCAATACTCCCGAAGGTCTCGCAGCCTTCGCGACACAATTGCAACAAACCAAACAGTCAAACAACGTAACTGGGATTGGCTTCTCCTCAGGTGGATTTTTGGGAGCACACTATCTCTTCTTGAGTATCAACCAGCGCATCTTCGAAGAACTCAGTGTCTCCATCATGAATGTCACCAACCTGCTCGATCCGTCCTTCATGGTTGGGGCCTTTGTCAATTGGAACTTCCTCGTCGACTTCTCCCTGACCGTTGGGAGCTACTTCTTCTTGGGAGGTGAAAAATCTGAATTCGCACCTGGAAAGATCGAGATCCCCATCCCCAACGCACCAGAGGGCGGCGTGTCCCTGGTACCGACTGCCGTCGCCTTTGCGTGGATACGATACAATTTTTAACAATGTAGGTCAGACATAAGGTTTAACGACGCAGGTCGGACACAAGGTTTGACGATGCAGGTCGGACACAAGGCCCGACCCTACGGCGTGAACGATATGTCGAATGGATACGGAAATATGGGCAATACTGTGAACGATGCAGGTCGGACACAAGGCCCGACCCTACGGCGTAAATGGCATGTCGAATGGATACGGAAATATGGGCAATACTGTGAATGATGCAGGTTGAACACAATTTCGACGATGTAGGTCAGACACAAGGCTCGATCCTACGGCGTGAACGATATGTCGAATGGACACGGAGGCTGAACCAACACTGTGAACAATGCAGATCGAACGCAAGGTTTAACGATAGAGGTCAGACACAAGGCTCGATCCTACGGCATGAACGATATGTCGAATGGACACGAAGACTGAACCGACACTGTGAATGATGCAGGTTGAACACAATTTCGACGATGTAGGTCAGACGTAAGGCCCGACCCTACGGCGTGAATGATATATTGGTTGGGTGAAAACCTGACAACACATAAAGTTGGGTGAGAACCTGACAATAGATAAAAATGTGACATCGGTTGGATATAACATCCGACCTGATAACAAAATGACCCTTTTGCACACATACGTGCCCGAACAATCCGTCCAAACAGAGCTGCTCATGTGGAGCGCTTGTCGACGGGTGTGTACATCCCAACAGGAGGTGGATGGTGAAAATTGTAGCATCAGCCAAAGACGTTTCCAGGGTCTATCAGCCTGGAGAGAACGCAGTATACGCTCTGAATGGTATGACCCTAAACATCGAGGAGGGGCAAATGGTCGCAGTCGCAGGACCTTCTGGTTCTGGGAAGACGACCCTGCTCAACATGTACGGATGTCTTGACAAGCCGACAAGCGGGAAGGTGTACGTCGATGGTGAAGACATCACCAACATGAACAAAAAACAACTCGCGCACATTCGTAACCACAAGATCGGCTTTATTTTTCAGTCGTTTCACTTGATCCCTGTTTTGAGCGCGTATGAGAACGTCGAGTTCGCGTTGCAGATCCAGGGCAAGATGTCACCGGAAGAGCGCAAAGAGCGGATCATGCCCATCCTCGAAACTCTCGGCATCGCGTCTCTCGCAGATCGTCGCCCCGGTGAGATGAGCGGTGGACAACAACAGCGCGTCGCGATCGCCCGGGCGCTTGCGAAAAAACCCGCGCTGATCCTCGCCGATGAACCTACCGCAAACCTCGACTCCAAGACATCCGCCGCGATCATCGAGCTGATGCTTAAGCTCAACCAAGAAGGTGCGACATTTGTCTTTTCCACACACGATCCGATGGTCATGGAGGCAGCGCCCCGTCTCGTCCATGTCCTCGATGGACACGTGCAAAGTGAAGAGAACAGGGGGTAGATATGTTTTTGCTCAAACTCGCGACCCGCAACCTGTTTCGGAACGTCAGGCGTTCGCTGTTGACGATCCTTACAGTTGTCATCGGGATCCTCTCTCTTGTCGCTGCCACTGGCCTTGTCAGAGGTGTCGAGAAGAGTTTCACGGATGCAAATATCAACAACGACACAGGTCACCTTCGGGTCTTTGGGAAGGGCTACCTCAAAGACGAAGAGAGTCTGCCACTCGACATCGTCGTGTCACAACCCAAAAAGGTCACCACGCTGCTCAAGAAGACTTTCCCCAAAGCCATCGTCTTCGAACGCATCATCTTTAGCGCCAAAGTCTCCGACGGTGTTCATGGTCTGAACGTTCGTGGTGTCGTGATGCCAGGTGCGTCTTCATACAAAGCGTTTCACTACACAAAAAAGAGCCAGACCAAAAAACCCATGCCGAATAAGCCTGGTATTGCTGTCATTGGTTGTCAGCTCGCCAAGACCTTCAAAAAGAAGATCGGTGACACTTTAACTGTTGAAGCTCGTACACAAACAGGCTCACTTAACGCCGTAGACGTAAAGATCCACGATGTCCTCTGTACTGGACATCAGCTCGTCGATGGATTCTCGCTCTTTATGCCTGTTGCGACAGGGCGGGCGTTTTTACAAATGCCCAAGGACGTGACTGATATTGTCGTTCGTTTTCAGCGTCGAGGGCAGTCTCTGAAGGCCGAGGCGATGCTCAAGAAGCAAACCCCCAAAAATCGGCCCCTGACATGGCAGGAGAAAGCCCAGGAGATCATCCAACTCAATGGACCTCGTCGCAAGATGTTTAACGGCCTGCTCGCCTTGCTCTTCTTGCTTGCGGCTGCGGGCCTCGCCAACACTGTCGTGATGGGCGGATATGAGCGCAAAGGTGAGATCGGGATGATGCTCGCGATGGGTCTTGAGCGAACGAAGATCGTCGTGCTCTTTGCGCTTGAAGCGGCGATGATGGGCTTTGTTGGCGGCTTGGTCGGCTCCGTCCTTGGCGGTTCGCTGTCCTGGTACTACTCCATTCATGGGATCGATATTAGCAGCAGCGCTAACGCGATCGGTGGCTCTTCGACGGGCTTTAGTTACGTCAACTTTCTGTACTTTGACTTCAGGCCGGAGATGATGCTGATCGGGACGTTTGTTGGTGTCGTGATTGCGATTTTGGCGGCTGTCTGGCCTGCAACACGTATCACAAGACTGGAACCCAGAGAGATCCTGGCAGGGAGATAAACAATGAGCTTTTTAATTCGATTAGGATTCAAAAATATCGGCCGAAACAAGCTGCGCTCTGCCCTCACGCTCGTCGCTGTGGCGTTGTGTTCAGGTGGGATCTTGATGTTCAGTGTCCTGTTTAGTGGGATCACAAACATGTTCCTCGAAGGATTGACGACCCAAAATGGACACGTCCGGATCATCGACGCAGAGCTCGCCAAAAACGAACGCTTGAAGGCTGGTTACCACTTCGTCCAGAATGTCGATCATGTCCTCAAGACGCTCAAAGGCGTCAAAGGTGTGCAATATGTACTGCCTCGTATCGAAACAGGCGGTTATATGGAGCATTCTTTTACACGAGCAGAAGAGAAAAAGGCGATCGCGGCCAAGCGCTGTGTCCACAAGACACTCGCCGAACCGACAGATCCCAAGAGCAAAAAAATCAGCAAACAAACACCTGGTGGGGGTGTCGGGATGAATCCTGACGCCGAGAAATCCGTGACAGACCTGCACAAGCGAGTCGTACGTGGCCGGATGATGAAACCGACAGGCAAAGAGATTGTCCTCGGTCGCTTACTCGCAGAGAGACTCCACGCTTGTACAGGGAGTAAGATCACGATGATCGGCAAAACAGTCGATGATTCGATGTCCGCTGTGACGCTGACCGTCGTTGGGATCGTGAATATGGGTGGTTCGATGTTGGACAAGCGCTTCTACATCAATCTCAAGACCGCGCAACATTTCCTGGATCTGCCCAATCAAGTCGGCTCCATCCTCGTATATGGCAAGGATCTGTGGGAGTCTACGACATTGCGCAGACGCATCAATCAGGTCGATCTCAAGAGCAAAGTCCACGTCGCAGAATGGCAAAAGTCACCCCTCGCGGCGATGGCGCTGCCGATGTTGAAGGTCTTTATCTTTATCCTTGGTGGGATTATCATGTTTGTGGGAGGCGTCGGCCTGTTTAACACCATGATGATGTCTGTCCTCGAACGCCAGGATGAGGTCGGTATCATGATGGCGCTTGGGTTGCACCCCGGCCAAGTCCGTAACGCCTTCTTGCTCGAAGGGTTTGTGTACGGTGTTGTCGGCGCTGTCTCAGGTGTACTGATCGCGATGGTGGCGTCGATCCCGTTGCTCACGACTGGGATCTCATTTGGGACCGACGCGACCTCAAAGATCCCCTTCCCGATGGAGACGACGATCAAAGGCTCGCTCAGTCTTGACGGGATCTTGATCGGTCTGGCGGTCGGGGTCTTGATGACGATCATCGGCAGCATTATCCCTGCTGTGCGTGCTTCTCATCTCGAACCTGTCGAGATCCTTCGCAAGTAACGAATATGAGCTGGCTATTCATCTCACTTCAATATGGAGAATAGAATGATATCTTCACTGCAACGATGGACCCTTCTTGGCGCTGTAACGGTCGGCCTCTTTCTCGCCTCTGGCGTCATGGCCGAAGAGAAAAAAGAGACCAAAAAAGAACCCACAAAGGCACTCACAGCGCTTCAAATTATCGAACGTGTGGACAAAAACCAGGTCTTTGGGACACGTCAGGCGTTTGTCACAATGCGCATCAAAAAACGCGGTCGTATCCGCACTAAGAAGATCGAGAGCTTCTCGAAGGGTGCCAAGACCTCCTATATGAAGTTCACCTATCCCTCTCGTGACAAAGGCGTGAAGTATCTCCGCCTTGGTGACAACTTGTGGATGTATATGCCTTCTGCAGAGAAGACCATCAAACTCTCAGGTCATATGCTTCGACAGTCGATGATGGGAAGTGACTTCTCTTATGAAGACATGCTCGACAACAGCGCTCTTAAAGATAGGTATCACTTCAAGATCATCAAGTCAGAGAAGATCGATGGAAATGATTGCTATCTGATCGAGATGAACCAGAAGAAAAAAGGCGAGACGTACCCCAAACGCCGCGTCTGGGTCGATAAAAAAACCTATGTTGTTCGCAAGTCCGAGATGTACGCGCTCTCTGGTCGTCTGCTGAAGGTCATGCACATGAGCAAGGTCAAAAAGTACGGTGAAGACCGCTATTACACCACCAAAATGCGTATGCAAAACAAGCTGCGCAAAGGCACCTGGACGGAGACTGTCCTGACCAAGATCCGCTTCAAAGTGCCCCTCGATAACGAGATCTTCAACGTCCGTAACCTCACGAGTGAATAAGGCTACTAAGGCTATCTTATTTTCCGTATCTTTTCCATCCGGCGACCTTTATCAAGGTCGGACACAAGGCCCGACCCTACGGGGGAAAATGCAACATCATACTCATACGCTTTGACGAGATTATCTACGTCGAAGTGTCCCTTTGACGTGGATTTTCATGTGGATGGAGGGGATGATCTGCTTCATATCGCATGTCAGCGTGTTGAGCTTACCTTTGCGGGTGTGGAAAACGGACACAGCGTCGACGTAGATCTTGGGCATCATACCTGCGCCGGGCATTCCTTTCCCCATACCACCAAGCATTCCCTTCATCATCGCCGAAGGATCTTCTTTGCCACCACCCATCGAAGGCATACCACCCATCGAGGGCATATTTCCGAACATACCACCTGTTTTTTGGCCGTTACTTTTGACGGAGACGCCTGTCTTCATCGATTGTGGACGGATACGCATCTTGAGTGTGACGACGCCACGACGAACAGAGGAGAGGTGTGTGGTCATCTTCATCATCGGCATACTCGCAGTGATACGTTGTCCTGGCTTCATCTGTCCTTTGGGCAGCTCCATCATCTTCAGTAGATCTTGGGGGAGGATGTCGACGGGCTCTTCGTCTTTTTTTGTACGGAATGTGTATGTCTTATATGTTTTCAGTCCACGGCCTTTTTGTGAGATCGAGGCGTAGACTTCGACACGTCCACCTGATGTCTTGACGCCAGCGCGGGCGGACAGCGATTGTTTTCGCATCCCCACGTAAACCCGTTCACCGCGCATGTAGATGGAGGCCATATGTCTCAATTGGATGCGACCACGTCGATCGACGATCCCATTCCAGGAGCGAGCGCGTCGGGGAATCATGCGCAACTTCAACAGTTGGATACCGTTCATCTTGAGGCGCAGTGTTTTGAGTGAGAGTTTGATGTTGGCTGCGCCATTTGGGAGCTGACGCAAGACTTTGATCGTAAAACGCGCCTTTGTGCGGAACGTCATCTTGAGGGGGTTGCCTTTGCGCGAGATGCTCGTATTGGACTTGTATTGGAAGGTCTGTGTGTCGCCTTTGCGCCATGTATATCGAAGGGTGAGAGCATGTGCGAAAGAAGGGACCATGAGTAAGCAGGCTGTGAGCAAGAGGGGAGTGATTCTCATTGTATTCCTCGTGTCGTTGATGGTGCTGTATTTGCACAACACTGATCAGGCTTGATCATCGTGTGCAGGTGGAGATATGCACGAGGTGATAGATCGGGTTACTTTTTTTGCAGCCCGCCAAGCAAAGCGCGGCAGACCACGCCGAAGGCGTCGACAGGAGGGGAAAGCAAGCGGAGCGCGGCAGCCCAAAAAGACAGGGGATATCAGTGACCCAAAAAGTCAGGGACTTCTGTTGCGATGGTGTGGCGGCCTGCGATGGTGATATCGTGGCTGGCGTTGGGGACGATCTTTGTGGTGACGTGAGGGAGGAGTTGTTCTGCACGTTGGACAGCTTTTTGTGGGTCGTAGATTTTGTCTTTGTCCCCAATCATAAACAGTGTGGGGGTATGGATGCGTTTGAGGACACGGTCGGAGAACACGCCAGGGACGACACGTGGTCTGAGTGTCGAGTGTTTCCAGCCCAGATAAAACTGTTGAATAAGCGCTTCCATGTATTGTTGGTACGCTTCGTCCTCGTGGTTGGCGGCAGACCATCGCATGAATCGGTTGGCATACTTCAAAGATGGATTGACCCACATCGGGGCCCCTCCAAGCAAAAAGGGCATGCTCACGCGCAAGAATGTCGCGGCAGGAGCGAGCAAGACGATTCGACTGACACGTTCAGGGTGTTCGCGAGCCATGTTGATGCTGACCCAACCACCAAATGAGACACCCATAAAGTGCGCCTGTTCGATGTTGAGCGCGTCGAGGACACCGAGCAACCAGTCCGTGTAGTGTGTGCGTTTCCAAGGGCTACGGGTGGGGATGCTGCGACCAAAATCGGCGATGATGTCGAGCGCGTAGACTCGATAATGTCGACTCAAGACGTCGATGTTCGCGCTCCAGATGATCGAACTTGAACCCAAACCGTGGAGCAAAAAGAGAGGAGGGGCGTCTTTTGGACCTGTGATGAGCGCGTACGTTTGACCAAAGTCTGTCTCGATGAATTGCTCTTCGTATGGGATGTCCCAGGTCGCGAGGACTTCGTTGTATGCGTTCATGTAGGCCTCTTTGGCCGCGTCATTCCGAAAAAGCTTCATCCGATTCACACTCCCGTTTGTGGTGCAGGTCGCCTTCTTTACGGAAGAAACGTATGATACATCCCCACCCCATGTCAACTTTTGAAATGTTTGTCGAGTTTTTCCCCCACAGCACCTTATAGCTCGACGTTGAAGGCGACCTCGCGCTCGACACCATCTCCAGAGAAGTCTTTGATGGAGAGCTTCCACCACCCAGGCATGTGAAAGAGCATCCCTTTCACACGGTATTTCCCGTCACCAAGATCTTCGATGACAGGCTTGGTATTCATCCCGTGCCCGTGGTCTGGCATCTCTGCCGTGATCGTCGGCGCTTTGAGCGTTTTTGTGCTGTCCTTTGGTTTGATGGTGAGGATAAACGTAAAGTACTCATTCATCGGGATGGATGTGTATGTTTTTCCTTCCTGGTCTGTAAACTCACCGTATTGCAGGGTAAATACACCGTCTTCTGTCGTCTGTGTCAGTGACAGATCTCGCTGTGGATTGTTATTGTTATTCTCGGATGGCTCGCCGCATCCAAATAGACCAAGCAAGAGCAGCATCATCAAATAAGCTGTGTCTCTACGATGAGGTCTCATCTCTTCAACTCCTTTCGTGTATCTCTCCATGGACTTTCTCAAAGAATCGTTTGACTTTGAATAAAGTCAACAATACATTCTGACAGTGTGGGCTTTTGTTTTGTAAAGTCAACTTTTTTTGGATCAACCCTACACCACTACTTCATTGCAAAAAAGAAAGATAGGAAGATGAAAAGAGCATTTATTCTGATAGGTCGGTGCACCATGTTTGGAGCCATGTTGTTGCTCATTTCAGGGCTGGGTTTGTCCCTGACTGGGTGTGAACAGGTCGTACAGAGCGAAGAGTGCAAGGCGTATGTTGCCTGTTTAAAGGTCCGGGACACAAAGCTTGGGATCAAGACAGACGCGCTGCGGTTTGAGGCTTCGGGGGCCTGTTGGGGAAGCCCCGAAGGTGCTGGGCTTTGTACACATGCCTGCAAAAATGGTCTGACGTGGTTGAAGCAAACATATCCTTCACAAACTGCGGATTGTCAATAGACGAAAGGTCGATGTCATGGTGCGAAAGATCCTTTATTTTGTAGTGATATTCGTCATGTTTATGGCGTTGGCGCAGGCACACCGGCCGGGGACGCTGAAGGGGGAGACGACAGTCGACAATCCTTATGTCTCTTGGGTCTTTGCTGGCCGTCTTGAGAAGGGCGACGAGGTGTATGTCCTGAAGATGGAGATGGAGCGCCCCTTTGCGACACCTTTTGAGATGTTGGTCGGGCGCTCCGAGGCGAACAGAGATTTTCGTCCACAATACGCAATTGTTGGACCGGGCTTGCCGAAGCCTGACAGGCGCACAGAGGCGATCTTGCCACGTCCTGTCCCCGATGGGATGGGGGTCTTTTATGAGGCACATGACGCCGAAGAGCGCCAAGTGTTCTTTGAGACGATCATGAGACGCAATTACTGGTCAAGTGGGACGATCGCGATCCCCCTCTTGAAGGGCAAGTACGAGATCTGGGTCTGGTCCAAAGACCAACAGAAGGGTTCGTTTTACTTCAGCTTTGGTGTAGAAGAGAAATTCGACGATGGCGCATTTAGTGGTATCTTCGATGATTGGGGGCTTTATGCGTACTGATGTTGTGAGGAACACAAAGCGTTTTGTGTGTGTCTTGGGTGTCTCTTTGATGATGTTGGGGATGTCGGTGTTGCCCTCTGTTGTCGAGGCGAAGACGACGACGCTCACAAAGAAGACCCCCAAAAAAGACAAGTGGCTCGATCGTCTCAGTGTAGAGGTCCCTCTTCAGGTGAATCTCGTGGGGCTATCTTTTGGTATCCAACCGGAGCTGCTGTTTCGTCCTATCAGCGCAGGGAGTGGTTTTCATCTACGTGCTGCGATCGGGTTCTTTGGAGGACCGGAACTCTTTCATATCGCACCTCTCGCGCTGGGCATTCGCTATGTCTTTTTGCGTGGCTGGCGTGTGCAGCCTTTTCTCGGTCTGGGTGTGGTTTGGCAAGCCTTCTTGCCTTATGACCACGCATCCTATCATCGGATCGATATGACGTTGGAGCTGGGTGTTCGGGTGGCGATCGCGCGTGGATTTGCTGTTGGCGTGAATCTGAGCCCGGAGTTTGGACTCGCGCACATCTCATCATATGGTATAAAGAGCACCTTTGGACTTGGGATGGCTGGACGTTTGACCTTGACCAAAGATCTCCCCTGGTAGGTGTCAATCATGAAGATGTGGATGTTTTGTTTGTGTCTCCTGTTGAGTGTGTCGTCGATGTATGCCTGTGGTCCGATGGAGGGCGCAGATAGTGGGGTCGTCCTCGATTTGACACAGCCACCTGTCTTCACACAAAGTGAGCTGGCCCAAATCCAGACACTTTCTCCTCTGCCTGCGCTGCCAAAAAGCCCGTCTAATCGATACGCAGATCGGGATGATGCAATACGTCTCGGTCAGTATCTGTTTTTCGAGAAGCGCTTGTCCGCGAACAAAGAGGTCTCCTGTGCGACCTGTCACGATCCCTCAAAACAGTGGAGTGATCAGCGCGCGTTCTCGAAGGGGATCGCTGAGTTGACGCGCCACTCCCCTTCACTTTGGAATGTCGCATACAATAGATGGTACTTTTGGGATGGACGGGCTGACTCACTCTGGGCGCAAGCGTTAAAGCCACTCGAAGCGGTCAAAGAGATGGGCACGACGCGCCTTCAGTTGTTGCACGTTGTAGCTGGGGACAAGGCGATGCGAACGGCCTATGAGAAGATCTTTGGAGCGCTGCCTGATGTGTCTGATACTGCGCGTTTTCCACTGCAAGGGAAGCCAAACAAGGACAACCCCGACGATCCTCATCACAAAGCTTGGATCGGGATGAAGGAAGCGGACCAAAAGCTCGTCAATACATTTTTCACCAACATCGCCAAAGCAATCGCTGCATATGAACGCACGATTATATCGAAAGATTCACCGTTTGATACGTTTGTCGATGGCGTAAAAGGTGGGGACAAAGAGAAGCAAAAAGAGCTCTCCATCGAGGCGCAATGGGGGCTCAAGATCTTCCTGGAGAAGGATTCTTGTGTCACCTGTCACAATGGCCCCAACTTTACCGATCGTGAATTCCACAACATCGGACTCCCCAAGCATCCCACACGATCGATTGAACCAGATATTGGTCGCTTCGATGGTATCCCCGTTGTGTTAGGTGATCCATTCAATACACTTGGTGCATATAGTGACGCGCCTGATGATGTTGCCCATAACAAGGTGCGGTATCTGAACAGCGATCCACAGGCGACGTCTACAGAGTTTGGTTCGTTTAAGACACCGACGCTTCGCAATGTCGCACTGTCTGGACCGTTTATGCATGACGGCCGCTTCAAGACGTTGGATGAGGTGCTCTCGTTCTATTCGTTGTTTGGTGCTAAACAGCCGGAGCGTTGTCTCACGGGAGTGTCTGCGATCGATCAGCCAGCGTCTTGCAAACGCGACACTCCCGCGATTGGTCATCAAGAGGAGACGATGCGTGTGCTCAAGTTGAGTCCTTCGCAGCTTCGTGCGCTTAAGGCGTTCTTGATGTCGTTGACAGGTCAACCGTTGCCAACGTCTCAGACAACACAGCCTTCTTTGGGAGATTGAGCGGATTTGTGTGGGGGACAGGAGGGGAGGTTATTTTGTGGGGGTTTTTTTTGTGGCTGCAGGGGCAGCAGGTGCTGCTGGGGTCTTCTTTGTCGCCTTGCAGGCGTTGAGTGCGGCCTTTGTGAGGGCGAGTCTTTTGACGAGATAGCTGACCAGTGACTGCCGAAAGTAGAAGTACTGATTGCCCGACTTGTAATCGTACTTTTTGGCGAGTCGAGCGACGTGCTGCTCGATCTCGGCGTCGTTGTACATGAACAGCTCCAGACCTTGAATGCCCGTTCTGTTTTGCATGATATCTGTACTCGCGAGCATGTTCTTGATGGCCGCGATCGCTTCCTTCTTGTATTTCTCACCCCAACCCTGGTGCTTCATGATCCGAAAGACCTTCATCCGATCGTCAAACTTGGGGGAGGAGAGTTTTTTGACGTCAAACGCCGCGATGTCTTCTTGAGACAGTGGATCCGCAAACCCCATCGGGATACACGAGACAAACAACAACATGCTGAGGCAAATCTTCTTGAGCATACTTTCTCCTTTACGTGTGCATAGACTCTTTGGCCTGTTCTCTGTGTAGGACAGGCTCTCTGTTCAACGCTGTCCATCATCCGGGGATAGACAAAGCGTCCACTGTAACATTCGAAGCCTTTTTTGATTCTGCACATTTTTTCTTCTTGTCTTTTTGTAGAACGCTTGTTATATAAAAGAGGTCATAAAGTGTATGTATGAGTATCCACATGGTTTTTGCTTGGAGGCATCATCATGAATGTGCATGTAAAGGGAAGTGGGAGCGCAAAGCAGGGTCAGTCAGCGCGTCCCCCAAAAGTGAATCTGAAGGCGCCACGTGTTGCGTGGTGGACATTGGGTTTGTTTGTGGGTTGTGTGGTGGCCTGGGTGTCATTGATGGTGATGACGTTATGGGGTGTGTTGTCGTTGTGGGTGGGGTTGCCGTTGTTGTCTATCTTCTCGTTTGTGGCATTCACACCGATGCACGATGCCTCACATCGGAGCATTGCACGTGCGAGGTGGGTGAATGAGGTCGTGGGACGGTGCTGTGCGTTGTTGTTGGCGGCGCCATTTCCGGCCTTTCGGTATGTACATTTGGAACATCACAAGCACACCAATCACGACGAAAAGGATCCGGACATGTGGAGTGGGAGGGGACCAGTGTGGTTGTTGCCTCTGCGTTGGTTAACACAGGATCTGCACTATTATGTCGTATATCTTTCGAATTGGTCGAAGAGATCAAAGGCAGAGCGTTGGGAGACTGTGTTGACATTGTGTGCGCTTGTGACGCTTGTCGGTGGCTTGTTGTATGTGGGGGCGTCGTTGTTCGTGTTGTGTTGGTTGTGTTCGGCACGTGTGGGGATTGGGATCCTGGCCTACAGTTTTGATTATCTCCCTCACAAACCCCATCACATCACATCTTCTGAGGACCGTTACAAGGCGACGTTGGTGCGTCCAAGTCCATTGTTGACGCCACTCTTTTTGTACCAGAATTACCACTTGATCCATCATTTGTATCCAGGGGTTCCTTTTTATCGGTACGGCGAGATCTGGAGAGCACAAAAAGACTTCCTGATCGCACAAGGGACAGAGGTTCGCTCTCTCTTGGGCCAGCGCAGCACGCTGGACCGCATTTGAACCAGCGCAGCACGCTGGACCGCATTTGAACCAGCGCAGCGCGCTGGACCGCATTTGAAGGCCTAGCGGCCTTGGGGATAGTCTGCTCAACTCAAAAAGAATCCCCCTACGCTCATGTGTACGATCCTACGGAAACAAAACAGCCTCGAAGAGGCTCAACAGAGGGGGAAGGCAAGCAAAGCGCGCTTGGGGGAAATTCATTTCCCCCATTAGGTCTTCTCCTCGCCTAAGGTGCAGGCAAACTCCACAAGAATGGTGCAAATCCCGACGCCGACTTTTGTAATGTGTATGTGCCAAAGTTGAGCGTCTCCGAATATGTGCCGTACACGTGGAGCATGCTGTTCGCATCGATGTAAAGCCCTAAGAGTTCTGGACCTGAGTTCAATGGATATTGACCCTCAAGACTGATGGAAGACGTCACCTTTTGTGCATGTTGCCATGTACCACTTGCGCTTAATTTCGCCAACACCCATGACTGCTTGCTCTCGGTCAATGAGGTGCTTCCTATGTTCACAGTGCCTTTGAAGTATCCAGTGAGGTACACATTACCCTGGCTATCTGTCGTGATATGTTTGGGTCCAATCGTTGAAGATACACCACCTGTGGAGACTGCCCATGTGTAGCTGCCATTTGTATCGAGCTTTGCGACGTAGAGATCCTTCGTACCTACAGCAGTAAGCGTTGTGCTGCCCATTGTCCTTGAATTTTGGAAGTATCCAGCGATGTAAACATCACCACTTGGTGTTGTCGTGAGGCATTCGCTGTAGAAGCTGTGTGCGTGTGGTGTTACCCACTTCCAACTACCGCTTGCGTCGACTTTCGCGATGTAGTTTTGCGATGATGAATTCACTGAGATGGAGCCAAAAGTGGCCTGGGTTCCAGTTTTTGCATAGATGTAGGTGTTGTTGTTTGCATCGATAGAGGCACCAACGATACTGATTGCCTCAGAGGTCACGATATGTGTCGCCCACAACCACTGTCCGCTTGTATCCATTTGACCTGCCAAGCCATAAGCATGACTCCCTGTGTGAGGCAACGAGCTGCTGCCCAGGGTGACTGGGGATAAGTAAGAACCTACCAATGAAAGTTTGTTATTTGTGAACCCGGCAATTCTCAGGATGACACCAAAGCTTTTGATCCAACTGAGCGTGCCTTGTGCGTTTATTTTAGCGATGTATATACTGCCATTGGGTGCGCTTAGGCCGTGCATCGAGCCTAAAAAGAATCCGGTGAGATAGACATTCCCCTGATGATCGACCACGTGCTCTTCGGCCGATGCGATATACTCAAAACTACCCACCGATAAGTTCATAGCCACAAAAGACCTCGCCCAAACCCACTGTCCTTGTGCGTTCATCTTTGCGAGAAAACCGGCTTCTCCAGAGACCGTGAGGGTCGTTGAACCAAAAGTGGCTGTGCCTTTGAATGTACCGGAGAGATACGTATTTCCAGATGCGTCGAGAGAGATATGTTTGATGGACTTGAGCCCTGTCGCATCAAAATCTCGCACTGTCGCATTTCCTGGTGTTGGTGCGTTGACTTGATAGGGAATGAGCGACGACGATTCGTAGGTTTGGAGCTCTTGCGCTGCGCGTACCAAAAGCTGGAATTCGTGATTTCCTGTCGCTGCGCCCGTTGTGCTCCATGAATACAACTGACCGCTGTCACCCCAATCATGCAGGGTCGTCCATGTCCCACCTGGAGGACGGTGCAATAGGCGATATTCGGGGTTGAGCTTGGGGTCACATGAGCTTGTGAAGGACCAAGTCACTGTGCTTCCTTCGGTCACAGGTGAGAGAGGGTTGGGGGTCGCTACTGGTTGACTGCACTTACCCACGGGAAAGTACATCGTCTGAAAGCCTTCGTGTGTTGCTGTACTCCCTTGTGCACGGATCCAGACGGAGTGTGAGTATACTCCTGTCTGGAATTGTGTGGTGTCGAGCACATAGGTATTTGATGTCGACCAATCTCGGGCCAATGTGTAATTGGAGACAGGTGTGCTCCGATAGATCTTGTACTCAGCAGTCGCACCACCCGTACACGTTGGCGTAAATTGGAAGGTGTAGATCCCTGCGTTATGGGTGTAGGAGACGGAGGCTCCTGAGCAGCTTCCTCCACTCGACGATGGTGTTAACGTGAATGTTCGTATGATAGAGGCTTCCTGGTACGTCACGTTGTTCCCCCGTCTTCTGAGCCACACCTGCACGTCGTAAGAACCTGTGGCTTGGGATGTTGAGTCCCAGGAGAAGCTGCCTGATAGATCCCAATCTCTCGCGATGATCCAGCTACCATTGGGTTGGCGTAAATAGTATTTGTACTCGGGCGCACCTGCCACACAAGAACCATTTGCCACGAAGGAGACTGCAGCTCCTTGTGTTTGTTGTTGTGTGGGGTATGTGCTCAATGAGAGCTGACAGGAGTCATCAGAGGGACGATCTGCGAGCTCAAAAGAACGTGTTGTTGAAGCATCTTCCTGGGAGACCGTTTGTCCTTGTCGGCGGATCCAGACCTGTACAAGGTACATACCTGTGGGCTGATTTGCGCTGTCCCAGGAAAATGTGTCGGAAACATCCCAATCTCTCGCGATGATCCAGCTCCCATTGGGTTTGCGCAAGTAGTACTTATATTCGGGGGTTCCAGATGTACAAGAGCCTGTTGCTGCGAGAGGGACGAGTCCCCATTTGGCTTGTTGTTGCGTTGGGTACGTTGTCAATTCGACATGACAGGAGTCGGCGGCTGCACCTGTGAGCGTAAAAGAGCGGGAAATGGAGGCACCTTCATATGCGACGGTTTGTCCCTGTCTTCGCACCCAGACTTGTACGTTGTACGTCCCTGTTGCGCCACCTGTCGAGTCCCAGGAAAATGTGTTGGATGCATCCCAATCTCTCGCGATGATCCAGCTCCCATTGGGTTTGCGCAAGTAGTACTTGTATTCAGAAGTTCCGTCAATACAGGTGGAAGAAGCATCAAAAGGGATACTGCTCCCTACGTTTTGGGTTGTCGTGGGGTAAGTTGTGAGTTGTACAGAGCAGTCCCCAACAAGCTCCTGACCCATTATACTGTGTGGTTCGGGTGCTGCTGAACACCCAAATAGGACGAACGACCACATGACATATATGGATATCCATGTTCTACGTTGCATCACCGGGCATCTCCTTCGTTTCTTGCCGTTTTGTAAAAGATTTGTCGATCATACTACGTATGTCTCATCTGATCATCACACCACAATACATATTATTTTCCAAACTCGAAAACGCCGAACTCAAAAATGCCGAACTCCAAGACATAAGTTATCATTCTGACACCATTTGGCCCGAAGGATTCGATCCCACAATGTCAGGTGCTCGTCTCGTTACTCATCAAGAATAAGTTACCCCTCTATGCTCATGTGTATGGCCCTCTTTCAATCGCGAGATCGTCTCTTTCGATAACACACCCCAAAGAAGACCAACATCCAGAGAAGCCACTGTGCATCAGGAAGCCCCATCGAGGAAGCCGTACATCCACAACCTGGACGGGCTCGTGGGTCATCCGGCTCACCTCCATCTGGGAATTGGCCTTCTCGGTACTTCTCTAGAGGCTCCCCGTCACAGTGAAGTGGGCCTGTCCGAAATCCCCAGACTGTCCGATCTGTCACGACCCAATGATGTTCTCCTACTGTGAACACACCCTGAATGCCTGTCGGCAATGTGACCCATTTTTTACTCTCTTTTCCGGTGAACAATTGGCCCGTTTTGTGTTTTGAGACAAAGCTCCCATCTTTCCCCTTCGTGAATGGACCCGGCACAAAGGACAACGACATCACGCTAGTCAATGCACCATCCTTCACCTGCCACAGTGCCTTGCTCTTTGCGTCGGAGATGTACAACAGATCTTCCGTGCGATCCCAGTGGAGCGCTGTGACGTCGTACGATTGAAGGTCGATGTAAGTCTTCCAGGTCCCATCTTGTCGTACATAGACAATCTTGTCTTTTCCATAGACATAGGGTCGTCCCTGTGTGTCCAAGACGAGCTGTGTGGGGGCTGTCGTGACAAACGCTGAGGAGATCTCCTTCTTGTTTTTGAACGCTTTGAGCTGCTGTGTATCCGTCTCGATGACCCATAAGGTCCCATCTTGGATTGCGAGCGGACCTGGAGTGCCTGTGAGCTTGATGTATTCTTCGGGCTTGCCAAAGACGCCGCTCTTCAAGTCGAGAGAGAGGATCTGTTTGGTCGACGCGACAGAGACATAGAGCGTGTCGTTTGTGAAGGCTGCGCCTGTGATCGCCGCACGTGTTGGATGTTCCCACTGGGCATGACGGAGAGGGGCTTGTGTTGATGTCGTCAATTGAATGGGGAGCGTTTTGCTCACCCGAATACCTTCCCACTCTGCGGTCACTTGCACCTCCAGCTGACAACGTTGAATGTGGACCACGCCCTCAAACATCCCATCTGTCGAGACGTCGACTGTGATGCCTTCTATCTGGACGTGGGCTTTTGGTGCAGAGACCTTCCCTTTGAGGGTGAATTGATGCTCCGTAAATTGTGCGTCCTTCTTGGGAGAGAGGATGTCCAATGAGAGCTTTGTCGACTGGACAAGCTCGAAGGAGACGATCTCCTCACTTGTGTTTCCTGCTTTGTCCCAACCTCTCACAAGTAACGTGTACTTTCCTGGTGTGTCGATCGAATCGCCCTTGTTGTAGGGGTTGCCGTTGAGTGTGTATGCCTCTCCCTTGAGATATTTGTCCGTGACTTTGATCGTCGGTGTGAAGGACGTCGTCTTGTCGCCTTCTGAGACACCATTGATGTGTATCTCCGGTGGGGTCATGTCCAACACAAAGGAACGTTTTGTCTCGGCTGTTTTGCCCCAGGCATTTTGGGCTTTGGCGTGGAGCGTGTACTCCGCTTCCTGCTCAACTGGTGAACCACTCGCGAAGGGGAGCCCATTGAGCAGATTCGCGCTGCGATCCTTGACGATATGTACACCTGTCACGACGATCTGTGGCCACACTTTCTGGTTGTAATGCTCGCCTTCTTTGACACCTGTGATCTCGATGAGTGGCGTCGTTCCATCTGCAACACGTAGCGTATTGATGGCTCTCCCTTGGCGTTCACCTACCACAAAGGTCGCCTCAATGAGATACACACCGATCCTCGGAAGGGAGGTCTTGGAGACTGGGATCTTGATGGTCGCGAAGCCATCAACTTCGTGCTCTTTGTCGTAGATCTGTGCGCCTTCGATGGAGACACGTAAGGAGCCCTTCACTTTTTTCACACTGTGCAGCTCAACACGAAGCTCCGCGTCTTCCAATTGAAGGGCGTACTCCTGTTTGGAAGGGTGGACACCACGAACCGCAAAGTCACCCAGCTCAAACCGCGCGAGCGCACGACCCATTGGCATACTCTTGTTGCCCTTCACAAAGACCTCCGCCTGTAACACCAATCCACCTTGCGCGGTCGCAGGGGCTTTCACATCTGCGAGGACGAGATTCATGCCCTTTGTGACCTTGGTGCTGACGACGACACCTGTCTGGAGCGCGACACCTGATGACTTCAAGATGGTGTACACAATATCGACGTCGTATGTCCCACGAGCTTCGAGGATGAGTTCCGATTTGATGGTCTCTTCTGGTTGGTAGGTCTCGCGGTCGAGAGAGAGCGCCTTGGCATAGACAAAAGGCCCCTTCACGTCGAAGAAAAAGCGTCTGGTCTCCTTGCCGAACGTGACCTCGACGGTTTGTGTCCCGCCAGGGAGCACGGCTGGTAAAGCAAATGAACCTTTTTGCTCGACACCCTTTTTGAGCACATACGCTTTTTGATGGACCACTGGTTGGTGCAAGGGGATTGCCAGGACAGAGACATTCATATCGCTCGATGCACCGATGGTATAGGAGACTGTCTCTCCTGGTGAGTACACATCCTTGTCCATCTTGAGCCACATGTCATCGTAGGCCCAATGCACAAAGATCGAGTCGATGTGGAGTGAACGCCCCTTCATGGAGAGACATTGGATCGTCATGTTGTGATGGCGTCTTTGTCCGAGAGGCATCTTCACAGTGAGGCTCTGTTTTGTCGCGGAGAGCTTCAGCGTTTTGTGTTCTTGGTGAAGACCATAGCGGATACGACATTGGATCGTCGCCTGTTGGGTCGTCCCGATAGAACGGACCTCCAATGAGAGGAGCGCGGTCTCGCCTGCTTTGTAGCTGCGTTTGTCCAATGAAGCTTTGACGTCGATTTTGACACCTGTGACCTTGAACTTCGTCAGTCCCGCTCTGCTCGGTAAAAGTGTCGCGTCAGGGGCGCTGCTCCAGCGATGGAGCGCTGCATAGGTGTTCTCTTCGAGGTCATCGGGGATCGGGACCTTCAAGGTAAATGACGCCGACTGACCCGCCTTGACGGAGACCTTTTGTTGGTAGGTCTTTTCGAGGACTTTGATCTCTATGTCGGCGATCTGGTCGAAGATTCCCTGGTTTTTAACGGTGTAGGTGAGCGTCGCGTGTGTCCCTGCGGCGAAGGCCTGTCCTGCAGCAGGTGGGATGAGCTTGAGCTGTGGGGCCGGACGGGTGAAGCTGACTTCTTGCTCTGCGCGTGTCGCCCCTGTTGTGTCGCGCAATTGGACGGACGCTGTCCGTTTGCCAACTGGTGCCATGACGAGGGGGATCGAGATGGTGTAGGTCTGTGTCTTCCCGGCAGCGACGGAGACTGGAAGGTCTGTAACAAAGAAGCCCGCGTGGATATACAGAGAGCCTTTGAATGGATCGAGACCGGCGTTGGTGACTTCTACATCGAAGACATAGGCCGTGTCTTTGCGCGCACCTGTGAGGACCTTCATGGAGATAGAGATGGGGTTGATGACCTTGAAGGTGTGCTTCACGACCACGCCGCTCCCTGGTGTCACAACGCCTGAGAGAGTGTAATTGCCTGGCGCGAGGCGAGGTTGCGTGTATGTTCCTGTCCCTTTGGTGCTGGCGTTCAGTGTGTGGGAGAAGGTCTTCTCGTCGAGCTCCCTCGTGTCATCTGAGAGAGAGAGGTACACTTCATAGTTGGCCGCGAGTGCGACGAGATTCGTGACCTCGTAGGGGATGTTGATCGGTTCATCACTGCGGAAGGTCTGCTTTGCACCCACAAATGACAGAGAGGCTTTGGGGGCGACGATCTCGATCTGGTAGGTCTTGCTGTCACCGTATGTTTCGACCTTGATGGTGTGTGTTCCTACTGGGAGATAGAGGGCACCTTCGCCTTTGACCACCTGTGCAGGCTCGCCTTTTTGTACACCGGGCATCATGTGGCTCGTCGAGAAGGACTCTGTCACTGTCGCACTGACAGGTGTGATCGAGACGATGTATTCGCCTGCGCGCTCACCTGTGACGGAGAGTGTGTAGGGGATGCGTATCAATCCAGAGGTCGCACGTGTTGGTGGTGTCGCGGTGATCGTTGCCTTCAGGCAGAACCCTACTTGTTTGGTCACGGTTGATTGTAGATCTTGTGTGCTCGTCAATGTGAACGTCGCGTTTGACGTGACCCGTTCATGAAAGACGAGCTCAATGGCATCACCGGCGGGGATGGTGACGGTTTGTTGTTGAGGTGTTGCGCCACCAGAGAGGGTGAGTGTCACGAGGCCTTCGACGCTGCCGTCGTTGGTGATCGTCGCACGCACGGTGAAGCTCTCAGCGTTGACACAAGAGGGCGCGCTGACCGTTATCTTGAGACCCGGCTGGAGCGTTGTGAAGGGTAATTCTAAGGTGGTCGTTGTCAGCCCGTTGGCGGTCGCAGTGATGACAAATGAGTGGTTGCCGGCTGTTTGTGGTGACCAAGAGGCTGTGAACAGATGTTTGCTTTGTGAGGCGAGGTTGAGTTGGGTTTGGGTGCTCAAGTTGTTGCCATCGCTGTCATCGATCTTGAGTGTGATGCCCTGGATGGCTGTGGTGTTGAGATTGATGAGCGAACCTTGCAGTGTGACTTTGCCACCGACACGGACGAGTTTGACGTCGAGCTGTCCTTCGAGCTTCCAGTCTTTCGCGCCAACACTGAAGGTCGCGTTGCTTTTGGCGAGCTGAAGATTTTGGTCCGTTTTGAGGACGCCTTCGACAAAATATTGCCCTGGTTGTTTGGGCATGGGGAAGGCTTGTGTTCCATTACTTGTTTGTCCGGGCGAGACATTCACAGGGGCGACGACATGGGTAAAGAGGACCTGTCGTGTGTTGGCGATTCCTTTGCTGTCTGGTGTGGGTGTGGAGCCATCGTCTGTTTTCTCTGCGCCCTGGAGAACGAAGAGCTCACCTGTTGCGTTTCCTGCGATAATTTCGGAGAGTCCATCGCCATCGAGGTCGGCGATCACTGGTGGCATCATGCTGGAGCTATAAGACAGGATGAAGGGCGCCGTTCCATTGGCGACATCGACCATGTAGAGTTGACCTGCGAAGGGGTCGTCGTGCTTGCCTGTTTGGATCAGGAGGTCGGGTTTGTGGTCACCATTGAGGTCGGAGACACGTACACGAGCTTCCAGTCCTTGTGTGTTGGGGATGGTGCTTCTCTTTTTCACCTGTCCGGTGTGATCGTATAGGATGTACTCGATGTCGCCGTTGGATGATGTGGCTGCGAGGACGACGATCTCAAGGGTCTTGCTGTTCGATGAAGAGGGATAGACTGCGAGGCCTTCGTATTGTCCGGTGCCGATCTGTTTGGACCACTTTGTGGCACCTGTGTGACCATCCATCACGATGAGTGTGCCTGGAGTGACTGTGTCGATATAGCTCCCTGCGTAGTATCCTGTGAGGAAGATGGCCTCTTCTTTTCCGTCACCGTCGATGTCTGCGGTGATGGGTGTGGAGGAGACTTTTTGTAATGAATCGCCAGGTGTCGCGGCTTTTTGGATGAACCGAGTGGTGCCGTTGTGATTGAGCAGGCCTGCGATATCTCGTGCCGAGCCTGGATAGCTACCCGAGGTGACTGTCGCGGCGAAGGCACCATTTCCGGCGACAAGTTCGAGTTTCCCATCTTTGGTGCTGTTGGAGGTGTTGCATGTCCCTGTTGTGCAGAGGCCTCCGAGATCGGCGACGGCCAGGGGCATCGGTGGATCCCAGGAGAGAACAGACGTCCCAACAGACCACTTGACTTTGCCTGTCGCTGCGTCGAGGAGTGTGACGATGTGGTTGGAGGGGGCACCTTGAGAGGGCGGCCTCGCTGTCATCCCGATGTCTAGTTTTCCATCGTTGTCGATGTCTGCGAGCAGTGGTCGTCCGACGGCTTCACAGCCTGTACCGAGAGAGGTCGTCCAGAGGACAGCGCCTTTGCTACCTGAAAGGGCCTGAACACTACATGAGGTCGTGCCGATGATGACTTCGAGGCCTGGTTTTCCATCGATGTCGGCGACGGCGACGCTGCCGGCTGCGTTGACGATGGCGCGCCAGAGTCGTTTTCCATCTTTATCGAGCGCGACGACTTCGCCAGCGTGGGAGACGGTGATGATCTCTGGTTTGTTGTCGTTGTTGATGTCTGCGACGACAGGTGCGCGTGGTGAACGATCTGTGCTCCAGTTGGTCGGTGAGATGACAGTCTGCCAGAGCTGGGCGTTGTTTTGTGGTGAGAAGAGCGCCGTTCCAAAGGATGAACCCCAACGTTTGGGGGAGCCTCTGAACATCGGCCAGGGCGCGGTGGGTGATTGTGTGGGGTAGCGGCTTTTGATGTTCTTTGTGTCGACGCGGCGCTCTTTGGAGATGGTGAGTGTGAGTGTGCTGTTTGTTATTTCACCGTTATTTGCGGTGAGTGTGTAAAGGAGCTTGCCGCTGTCTGTGGGTTGGTAATTGTTTTTGTCCGTCGAGACAGAGAGCGTGGTCTGGAGACCTGTCAGGGTGATACTCTCTTTAAACGTCTTGCGTAGCTGGTTGTTTTCTCGCAGCTCGACTGTGAGCGTGTACGTCCCGCTGGGGGTGTTGTTGGGTGGGATGAGCTGGAATGTTTTCGTATGTTTGGCAGGGAAAGCCGCGCCGCCATCGGTGTGGATGATGTATGTACCATCAGAGGAGAAGAGTGTGGCGATCCATCCGACAGTCGCGGCGGTACCACCTTCGTTTTTGACAGTGGCGATGATGGGTGTACCTGCGTTGACGCTGTTGGATTGCAGATGGAGTGTAAAGCGGGCATCTGGCAAGGAGAAGTACTGTGTCTTTTTGGTTGATTGGCCAGAGGGGAGTGTGAAGGTGGCTTCGAGTTTGTGTACGCCTGCAGGGAGTGATTTGATGGGGACAGTGAAGGTATGGGATTGGAGTGTCGCAGAGGAGAAGGTCAGTGGTTTGCTTTGTGTGAAGGACAGCGCAGGTGCAGAGAGTGTGAGTGTACCTTGTAGTGAACCGACAAAGCAGCAGAGAGGATCGACTGTGACGGAGACTTCGGCGTCTTTGCCGACTGCGAATGCGTTACCAGTGACGTAGATGGAGAGGGATGGGTCGGGGACAACGACGATGAGTGTTTGTTGTCGTGTGTCGTTGGTGCCGCCGACGTTGATCTCTGTTTGGAGTTGGAGCTGTCCGCCTTTGTGGTTGTATGGGATCTTGTATTGGATGGTGAAGGATTTTTCTTCGCCGACGTCGAGTGTTTGTTTTGTGATCTGCCCTTTTGTGAAGCCAGTCAATTGCCATGTCGCGGAGGGGGTGAGTTGAAAGCGTCCTGTGTTTTTGAGTGTGAGTGTTCTTTGGACGTCTTCGCCGAGACGGACAGCGCGTGTGTTGGGGGTGAGTGAGATAGACATCGAAGCAGGGAGTTTGATGGAACCATCATTACGACCATCCACTGTTTCGACGTAGTATTCAAGAGTATACTCTCCAAGGGGAAGGGCATTGGGGAGAGGTTGCAAAGAGATCGTTTGTGTACTGTTTCCCTTGAAGGTCGTGATATTTTTTGTATCGGACTTTAGAACACGACCCTTTATGTCCTTGAGGGCGGCGTAGACTGTGGCATCGACATCAAGGCTTGAGAGACTTTTTAGTTCGAAGGTGATGGGGGTGCCAGGGGAGAGTTGAGCGGTGAGCTTTGGTTTGATTTGGATTGTACGACCTGCGACAAAGACGGGGTGGGTTATTTGTTGGAGCTTGAAGGTTTTGCCTCCACTCAGATCGTACAGAGATATATGAAGTGGGAGTGAACCTGTTATTCTTTTTGGGAGAGATAGAGTTGTTTTCAGTGTAAGTTTTGTGTTGTTATCGAAGGTTGTGTTGAGGGTTTTTTGGGTAAACGTTGAGGTACAGTCCTCATTGAGTAGCTCAATCGTCAACTTACCTGGAAAAGTGATCGGGATTTTTGTTGAGATATTGACTGTGAGGTTGATTTGTTCACCTGAGTGGTAACGTAGTTTGTCCGTTTGTGGTGTGAGGGTGATGTTTGGTTCTTCCCGAACAAGAGGAATTTGAACGGATTTTGCGAATGGCCATGGGTCTACAAAGCCTGAGGCAAAGGGGGGCTTTTGTACGTTGGGAGCGTCTTTGTCGAAGGCGACGAAGGTGAGAGTTTCATTTGTAGATGAATTTGTAGGTATGGTGAGGGTTTGTGTTTGTTTCCAACTCTTGCCTTGTGTGAGTGTCGTGGGAAGTGGTTTGTTTGGGTCTTGTACATACAGATGGAATTGGCGTGGGCCAGGAAAGAGGGGCGGCAATAGGTTTTGCAGTTCGGCAGTTAAGGTGATGGTACTTTGTCGTGGTGTGTACAAGGGGTGTTTTGTGTACAGGCGCATTTGTAAACCGGAGAGATAGCGAAGTGCAGAGAGTCTTTCTCCGAGGATAAATCGTCCTTCAGGTAATTCGATCGGGCCAACAAGTGCATTCCCTTTGCTTGAGAAGATGGTGAGTTCTGTGTGGTAAATTCCGTGCTGTGGGTTGTCGGAGTTTTTTGGAAGTGTGAGGGAGTAGCTTAACTGTGTCACATCATTAGGTGAAAGAGTTTTCGCGATTTGTTTGTGGTAAAGGATTTTGTCTCGGTTGGGTGAGAGGACTCGAATTCGTATGTGTGAGGCTTTTTGTGTGCCCTTGTACGTATAAGAGAGTTTTTGTTCAAGTTTCTTTTCAGGGGGATTGTACGTGATGGATTTGGGGTCTTGTAACCAAGTGAGCGTATCACGAATGATATCTCTGTCAGTTTGTGTGGATTGTGACCAATAGTGGCCCCAATCAGCATAGGACGTGGAGAGTACGATTGTGCCTTTGTCGTGAGGGTATACTGCGCTAATGGGGTGTCCTGTTAGGGTATGTCGTAACAAGATTGTGGCAGTTTTGGGGAGTTGTGTGAAGTAACCATCGAGGGGGATGTCCAATCTCTGGCTTGTGAGAGATGAGAGGGTTTCGTGTTCGGTGCTAGCTTTGCTTGAGTCAAAGAAGCATGAGATGGCTTCGTTCCAGCCCTTTGCTTTGATGTTCCCAGGGAGGACAGACCACTCCTTGCCCCAGGCTTGTGAGAGGACGAAGAGGCGTCCACCTTGTTTGACGTAACCATCGAGGGCGGCTTTGAGTGCTCTGTTTGTGGATTGGCCGCCAAGTGCGCCACTGGGAATGAACAAGATTGGATATTTTTTGTGGATTGTGGGAGCAAATGAACGTGGGAGGATGGCTGCTTTTTCACCGAATGTAGCGAAAAGTTTGAGTGCGTGTGGAGCGTGTTCAGAGTCTAGGATTGCGATGTGAGCGTTTGGGTCGATGTTTTTGGCATCTTTGTAGCGAGGTGCATGTGTGGAGGTGTCGACATTTTCGTCGGGATTGTCGCAGGAGGGGACATTTTTTCGGATGGTTGACACTGATTTTACGATACAAGCATTGACTTTGGGTGAGCAGGTTTGATTGATGTCTGTACGGCTACATCGACTATCGTATTTTGAGGAGTTACAGGCGATGGAGGGCAGTTTGACCTGAAAAGATACGAATTGTTGGTTTAATTGCTGTGTGCTATCTGACCAGTTTCCGGCACAGTCACGTGCAGAGACTCTGAATGAAAATGTCTTTCCCTGACAATCCTTGGGAAGTGTGATGGTTATTGATTGTGGTGTTTTTGGGCATGAGCCGTTTTTGATGGGGAGATACTTTTCTTTTCCACCGTCTATTTGCCAACTTCCAGATGTAAGTCCAGTGAGGGGATCGTGGTATGTGATGGTGACTTTGTTGTCTTGTCTTTTCCAGGTGATGACAGGACGTTGTAGGTCTGCATAGAACTTAAGTGGTGTGCTGGAGAGTTTGCCGAATGTTGTTGTTGGGAGCATTTCATCGGCTTTTGCGTTTGGTGCTTTGCTGTGTTTGAAAGCGCCAATCCCCTGTGCTCCGGAGACTTTTACATTGAGTTCGAGTTGGGTTTGTTGTTGGAATTCCTTGAGTTCAAATGCCCCCTCAAGAGTAGCCTTTTGGAGGGGAGGAGAGAGAGTATCAGTGAGTTTCCAGGTAAGTGGCTGGGATGTCCAAAGACCTAAAGTGCCGGAGAGGACTTGTATTTGTGGTCCTGTAGAGAGCATTGGTTGATCAAAGGAGAGTTTTGCATAAAGAAGGTCACCAATACATGCAGGGTTTGAAGGTGTAGTACCTCTCTTTTTGATAAGCGTGTTATTGGCAAGTTGCGTTCCCAAGAATTCGGCATTTGTGAGGATGGGGGGAGTGTTGTCAACGATGACTTTTTGTATCGTGGTTTTTGACCAATCCCTTGAACCAAACGCTGAGCGGACTTTCATTTGGATTTCATAGCTGTCGTCTGGAAAAAGTTTTTTGTTTAATTTCATTTGGTTCGTGTTCCACGAGCCTTCCTTACTGAAATACTCAACGTTTCCACTTGGTGACAAATTGTTCGTGAAAATCAACCAATACTGGTTTGGTGTTGTGAGATCATTTGTTTTGCTCCCTTGAGCAAAAGAGAATATAGTCGTTGGAGGGATCGTCTTTGGTGAAGATCGTTTGGTTGGAAGGCCTGCTAGGAATTCTGAACTTGTGTATAGTGAGCGCCATTGGAAGGGAGATGCCGAACCACCATTTTTGTGGTATATCCTGTACCAAGCTTCACCGACTCCAGAGTAGTCATCAAGGCATTTTTCGGTGCATACTTTTGTGTTTGCATCACATACTCTTCGGAAAATACATGTTGGGTCACCAACTTGTCCCACGATGTCTACTTTTCCCTTGACTGTGAACAAAACTCCCGTTGCGCTTTTGTTTGTGGATACTGCACTTTTATGTGTTAGGGCCTGTTTACTTTGGTAGTCATCGGGAACAATGGTATGGGATATGATCAATGGTTTTTTGGAAGGGTAAGGATCTGGATTTAATAAGAATGTGTTGTTTTGATATGTTCCATCAGCATTTTTTTTGACTCCAATTGGATCTCGTCCTGATTTGGAGTTGTCACGAATTCCACTTCCACCGGCTGTATTTTGCGTTCTTTTTTGAATTGAAAAATGCAAATGCCTTCGAGGATGATCTGCTGTAATTTCGCCGAGCTTTATATGTTTTGGGTAAGAATTGGATGTGCGGATAAAGTCAGAAACTCTGATGTGTGAGTATATGAGAGGTAAACCATTTGAAAGAACAGTGACTTCCTCAAAGGCCAACTGTGTTGGACTTGTAGCGCCTGCGGATAGAACTCTACCCGCACTCACAGCACCTACAGTGGTGCCAGAAGGGGCTGTGATATCAATTCCTGCATGGTAAAGGCCTTGTTTGTATGTTCGATACGATGGATATATGTCCGAAATTTTCCCCATAGCAGGTATCTGCTTTCCATTCTCTGTTTTTAGCAGAGTGGCTGCATCCGTTGAAAACGTGATAGCATATTTACTTGGTAGGCAGTCTGTTGATGTCGGGCTATTACTGCACTTCCAATTATTAGTCTCAGCAAGCCGATGCTTATTTATGAGATATGGGATTGCAAATGGAATCTCTGTTGTACCACCTGTTGTTTTTTGTATGAAGATAGCCGGGTCCAATTGTGTGTTTTTTGTAAAGTTTGTAATGTCGAGCGATTTCTTTGACATAAAAACAGACCAGGTGTTCGCTCCTCTTTTCTTGAAGTAGATAGTAACATCGTAGTTTGAGTTTTGATCTTTCTCAAAGAGAATCCTCCAGTCCCGGGCTTCTTTATGAGCATCAAGTTGGTATACCTCTATTTTTTTCAAACCACCAGATTTAGGTCGAATCTCTTTGGTGCAGTTTTTGATTTCGAGTTGTTTTGTTTTTGGATCAATGCCGTGAGTACAATGTTGAAAATTTAGGATGCTCCCACCACTCCATAGAGGCCATTTTGGTACAGAGCTGTTTGCATATAGCTTCGTAGGTGGAAGATAAATCAATAGGAAAAGAATTAGGAGCTTTCTCATCTGTTTGTCCTTTTCTTTTTGAGCATTCTCAAAAGGGCTTTGTCTATATAGTTTTGCATTTTGTTCCACTTTGGAGCCTGTCGGAGTTGTCTCAGAAGAGAGATAACTTTCTTGCCTCCGATGCCACTGAGGGCACTTATGCTTGCTCTTTTTTGTTGAGCGCTTGATTTTGGATCATTTAAGATCCTAATAAGATCTGGTGTTGCAGGCTTTGCTTTTTCATCAAAGTAACACAGGAGCCAAGCTGCATCGGCTTTATGCTTGGGGTATTGCAATAAAGATATTATGTTTGGAATGGATGAATGAGTCAAGGCGGGAGCTCCTGGAGTTTGGACGATTTTATTGAATATTGAGATTGTAGTTTGTCGAATACGCGTATTGGGATGGGTGAAAAACTGAGAGAGGAAAAAAGCATGTTTGATTAAGAAGTTTCTCGATATTGGATTCACGTGTAAACTTTTTAGCTGCTTTGTCAAAAGCGGGGATGTGGATATCTTCCTTTTCAAGAAACTTCCCAAGTCTACTGAGTGAAGTATTGCCTTCAGAAGGATGTACTTTCCGAGAACGCCTGCTTGTGGTAGTTTGGCTAGTATTTGCTCTCGATATTTGGGAAAGGCTGCTGTGAAGTCTGAGAGTGTGTATATCATTGGGAATAGAATGTATTCAATGATATGATCGCTGTGAGATTTGCGAATGTCATTTCCCGAAATCAATTGTTTGGACAGGTTTTGAAAGTTTGCGTACTTTGTTCTATTGTTGAAGAGTTTGCTCAATAAATGGGGGCTTACTTTTGATTTCCACAAGACATAGTTAAGCAAGTATTTGTATACATACAAAGAGGGCCATTTTAATTTTTCATCTGACATCATTTTTTTGAACTCAGGCAAGTACTTTTTGGGATGTTTGAAGATGAGAAGTGCAATCAGTTCTCCCAATGAACGAAAGGAATTCGTTGCTTTCTTTTTCGTCTTATTGAGCTTTTCTATGTCTGAGTCATATGCTCGGAGCATTTTGATGGATTCAGAGAGCAACATATTCGGATATTTCTTGGATAGATCTTGCATGACAATTTTGCGTACAAAGCTGGATATGTAGGGTCTTTCAGAGAATGTTTGGAGCAAGGGGATAACATACTCTTTTGGGAATGGTGGCTTGAATTTGAAAATCTCTTTAAGTGCCATTCGTCTGTAGTGTGTATTTTTTTCTTTTTGTGCTTCTATCAAGAGCATCTTTCTTTGCTTTTCATGTGTTTTTGTTTTCATCCTTACGAGTGAGAAGGTTGTCCAATACCGGGTGTTTTTGTTTTTATGATGAAGTAGAGTCTTCATGTGCTTCATTGCTTGTTCTGGAATGTTTGCTAGTGTCAGCGCTGCATAACGCTTTAAATAGTCTTCTATGTATGGCAAGGTTTTTTTTGTCATTGCTTTAAGTGCAAGTGGTAGAAGCATTTTGTTTGTCTTGTCTGTTTTGGAACTCACTAGAAGTAGCGTCGTTGTTGCTGCGAATGGTGGTTTCCACTTATTGCTAACCAGTTTTTTTTCGAAAGCTTTCAACATATGAGGGGTCGATGATTTTGCGTAGGAGCCGAGAAATCCAAACAAGATTGCGAGATTCATTTTATCATAGTTTATTTGTTCGTATAGCTTGCGGTCTGGTGGCTTTTTTGTAAACATTGCAAGTAGAGTTGGGTAAATCTTCTTGAGCAAGGGGATATTCTTTTGCCTGACCAGACTTTCTAGCGTCATATACTGATATGACTTGTGTTTTAGGAGTTGAACGACAGCTTGTGGGTTGTTGAGCTTTATATTGTAGATGATTGCTCTCAGCTTTGAAAAGTCATTTGAGAACTTTTTACAAGTGGGGCAATACTTTAAAATGATTGGGATCAAGCACTTTCCTTCTTGATCCATCTGTGCGAGCTTTGCTGCTTGGGATCGAGAGCTTGCTAAAGCCTTCTTGAACGCACGTTGAAGCAAGTTCTTCCTTGCAGGGGTGCATTGTGTTTGAGTTGTTCTTGTTTTGAGGTGTTTTGGAGTGACACAACAAGTTCCAATAAGAGCAGTCAAACCTAGTGCCAGCATCCAAGTGAGACGGCTCCATGTTGGTTTGCTTTTTACTTGTTTCTCCATTTATCTCCATACTCCTTGTTTTTGATAGGTTCTATCTCTTTTGAAATAGAATCGCTTGGTTGTAAACGGCTCTTTTTCAACCCAGGCCGTGTATGATTTTACGAGTATACTCAACATCTTCTTTTCCTGCAACGCCTTTTTTATGCGGCTTCTGTTTCCGTTCTGTCCGATGTTTACTCTTCTCGTGTTCTCCTTCCATTTTTATCTTCAAACTTTCCATCTTGCGCTCAAACTCTCTTTCTTCGATCCTTCAAAATAAAACCCTATCAACCAAGCAAACATCTCTTTTCTGCTTCCCAATCAATTCCTTTCAAACCATGCGTCCAGAATTTCCGCCGAGGAAATTCTATCCAAGAAAACCGCGAGGTTTTCAAGGGGGATGCAACGCCCTGCGTTGCTATGTGGAGTGAAAAAACAGAATGTAAGGGCTGTTGTCATTTTCCTCTTTGCTTTATTTGTTGGAGTGTTGATTGTAGCTCTCTCTTCCATGGAGACCATTTTTTTTCTCTTTGTAACCTTTGCAACAAGGGGATGTCGTTCCTTCTTGCAAGTTTGCCAATGACAATTAAAAACACTGTTCTTTTCTGTGGGGCTGACGGCTTTAGTAACTCGTCAAAGATAGCCTGCAAAAAATCAGAGGACCTTTTTGGATATCGTGACAATACAGCCGCAGCTCTTGTCTTAATATGTAGAGCTGGATGTGATAATTGATGGCGAATCAAAGGAATAGACTTCTTGCTGCGTGGAGCAATTCTTTTGAATAACCCAAGGGTCATAAATTTCACACGAGGGTCTTTTTGTTGAAGAAGCTTATGAAAGATGGGAGTGTTTTTTACGAGCAACGGAACGGAGAGCTTCTTCAAGGAGTTTGTGAGTACCTTCAAAAGGAAACGTTGTTTTTTGATGTTCATTGCTTGATGACCAAGCATTGAAATGATAAGACCCTGAAATTCTTGTGAGTGTTGTGTTATCGAGGAGTAAAGGAAGAGCCTATCCATAAATTTCTTACTTACTTTCACTTGAATGAGTTGACCCACTTCACTTTTTACAAATGCCATGAGTTGAGGTGCTGCTTTGATTTCTTCTTTGTTGACGTTTTGAATGGAGTGAAGAAAGATGTACTTTCCCTTTTGGGATGAAGTGAAGAGTTTGTACAGGATTGGAAAGAACTTTTTTCTGTTTTCCTGTAAAAGGTTTGTTAATGTGCTGCAGAGTGAGTATTTACAATCTTCCTCTGTCACTGCTGAAGGCTCTGTATGTAGTGCTTTTAGGGCAAGCTTACATACGAGGTTTGGTGCTCTTTTTTGCAGCAGATCCAGTCTAAGGACTTTCAGGTATTGTATCCTGTACCAACGTTGTTTTTTTTGAAAAAGCTGTGAGCGATTGTATAAATGCATGAGAGGTCTCAGCAATTTTTTTGTAGGTCTTCTTTCACTTGTGAGTCCATACCAGGCCAAAGCACGTATTTTTTTTACTTTGTCAATCAACCCTAAAAGAAGAATCTTTTGCCTTTCACTCTCGTGTGCTTCGGACTTTGTGACATTTTCTATCACACTGTATCGCAATGGTTTGCATTGGCTCTTCATGAATCGAGCATAGTGTGTATAGGCTTCTTTTCCAGCCCGAGTCAGAGCCAATAATGCGATCGCTGAGAGTCTATGTTGATTTCCATCCCTGTGTGAGCTGGGTGGGGAGGGGACTGAGTGGAATTGACATTTTTCGATAATGTGGGCCAAAAATGAGGTTACCTTTTTGTTTTCTGCTCCAATTGCAGCACAGATGTTTATGAGAGTTTCAAAGTATCTGGTGTTGCTGTGTTGTTCTTTTTTCGCCAATGACAAGATGAAGGGTGCCACTTGTTTTGCCTGAAGCTCTAGCTTCATTAGGATATACCCAATGTTCGAACGGATAGATTCGACTTTGTGCTTTCTGAATTGATGTTCCCACTTCATTTTGATGAGTGAAGATAGTATCGGTATGATTGTGTCAAACTGAGCTTCGCTCAACTTGCATTGCATCAACTCAGGAGATTGTTTTGTCATATAGTTTATCAATTTTTCCATACGACTTCCTTTAAACCAAGAGGCCGCGGTACGTTTTTTCCAGTAAACAACTCCCGCACACTTTTGTAAGAGAAGGAGGGTTCCATCTACCCATAGTTTAGAATATCGAGGTCGTAGCAGTATTGCTACGGTTGTGGCATACTTTGGTTGTAAGTGGATGATGAGCTTTTTGAAAAGTCGATGCTCTCTCTCTTTTTGAGGGTTATATGAGCTAAGTAGAACGGGGACTAAACATCCTCCCTCTGAATCAAGTTTTCGAAGTTGATTCAGGTGAAATTTTCTTCTCTTTCTTGTTGCTCGAAGAAATCTCTGAATTTCTTTCTGGATGTTTTTTTGCCTTCGAAGTGAACAATGGAGAGCAGGCTTGATTTTTTTGGGGATACTCACCTTTTTTCCACTTGCAGAGCTACTGAAGCAAACAAGGTATGCAAAGAGAAGACTTCCAATACATTTCCAGACAAAAGAGTATGTTTTTTTTCTCATCCCTTATTTCTCCTTTGTATGTTGTAAACGGCTCTTTTTCAACCCAGGCCGTGTATGATTTTACGAGTATACTCAACATCTTCTTTTTCTGCAACGCCTTTTTTATGTGGCAAATGAACAACAAAAGATGAATGTAGATGCCGGAATCATTGTCTTCTCCGTAGAGGTTGAATGGTTCTCTTTGTTATGGTCACTACGTTTTTATGTGAACTTCGTAAAAGCATTTTGTATAATTTGAGTGAGGATTCAAATAGGCCGAAGTGTGTGATTGTGCTCTGAAGGGAATGTGCAAAATAAAGTTGTTCCCGCTCTCGTTGGGCAAGAACGTGTTTTCCCACTAAGTGATCAATAGATGTAATGATTTCATAAAAGGTGTGTTTTTGTTTTTGTGATAATAGACAGTGTATTTTTTGAGAAAGGTAAAATCGAAGAAGGGAGTATATGATGGAGAAGAACGAGTCGGAAGGCTGATGTTTTTTTGCGAGCTGCATTCGGATTTCTTTCAACAACAAATTAAAATTGTCTTGTGCAATAAAAGAACAAGAGGTCTTTTTCGTCACCTGTATGAGAGAGCTAGATAAACGAAGACGTGAGACCGTTGTTAATATCCAGAATCCGTGAAGGGTGATAGTTTTCAAATGGCTGCGTCCGAGCTCTGAAAGAAAAAGAAGTACAAGTTGTTTTTGTAAAATGCCGTTGGTGGAAAAGCTCGATGTTGAGCTTGTTGCAGAGGAGGATATTTGCTCGAAGAAGTGCGTGGGAAGTTCAGTTTTGTATTTTACATAGAGTTGCAACGTTTGCTTTTGGATGTTTTTTTTATAAAAAGACAATGCAAAGAGTGTGTCTAAAGAGCGACTTCTGATGTGGCGAGTCAACATACGATTCTCGACAATCAAGAAGAGTTTACGTTGCAGAAGAGGAAGTGTGGAGAATAGCTGTCTTGTAAAGGAAGCCGCGAGAGAATGCTTTTGCTGAAGGCTTGATTTCAAGAAGAAGAGTAGTCTCTTCAATGTGGCCTCAGAGTATTTTAATGGGTTGGATAGCATCTTGAAGGCATTGGACTTGACATGAAGATAGTAACCATTCATGATATATATGGTGACAAGCACTTTCCAGATTTCAGACCTAGAGCCTTTTATGTATTCGAGATTTTCGGTGTGAGGGTGTTCAAAAAAACGGATAAGGACTTGTTCTAGTCGTTGGAGTATCTGGTTCAGTTTTGAATTTTGTGTGCTGGGAGGAAGTTCTGTATTTCTTGGGCAAAGCTTTGATACGTTTGAATCAGAAGTTTTTTGACGTATAGCACAGAGGTTTTGTTGCGTGATAGATAGAGTTCTCAGAATCATTGGTTTCAAGAGCGTCGTTGAGCAATATAGTTGAACGATGTTCTTAAGAAAGCTGCATTTGTTTTGAATAAGGATGTGTTTGATTGACCTGAGGATGAGTTTATCAAGGGCTGGAGGTGTTTTCTTGAGCTGTTGGTTCATGAGCTTGACTTGAGCGCTCAGTATTTTTGAGCGATGCTTGGGATGATATGTATGCAGATGCTCAAAGATTTTTAGGATGTAGTATTTCGTATTGATGTTTTCCGTAGAAAGATACTTTTTCATCAATGATGGAATGATCTGAACACCAAATTCTTGCAAAGCATTCATTGCTATTTCGGGGATCGGAAGATTGCTGGTGAAAAATCTGTGTAAAAATAAATCATGTCGTTCAAGGTGCTGAATAAGAATAGGTATTGCATTTTTTAGTTTCAGCTTTCCGAAGAGGTAGAGGACTGCTGAAGCTGTTTGTGAATAATTGGGACTGTTCTTTGACAACTCTATTGTTTTGAGAAGTTCGGGGTATGGGTTATGGTTGTGGCTCATTCTGATGAACTGCTTTAGAACTTTGGTGTTTCCTAAGGCTCCTTTTTTCAAGCAAATACTCAGTGCTGCAAGAGCGGGCTCTTTTAACTTCTGCAATATGCGAAGGAGAGCTGTCTCTTGGCAAAGAGCCCGATGTTTTGTTTGCAGGAGTTTCTTGATGATTGGCAGAAGAAACGTGTTTCTTCTGTTTGGTGAGGTGTTGTTAAATAGAATTTTTATGATCTGTACATAGTCTGTTGCAGGCCTTGGGATAGACATGCGGGTGGTTTGTGCATGAGGGTTCCCTCGTTCAAATAGTATTCGTTTGAACAGGGGAAGAAATTCTGGTGAGTAAAGGTTCAAACATTTAAGCAGGTGGAGTGCTTTGGAAAGAACCTGTGTATCCGCATGGTTTTTCTGCAGAACTTTTTGAAAGAAAAGTCTCATTTGGGGACGTTTTAAAGACGTCCATAGAAAAAGACACTTGCAAGTTAAGGTATGACCAATGCTGTATGTGTTGTTGGCTTTTAAAACTGCTAGGGAAATTTGGGAGTATTTTTTACTCACTCTGAATAGATATTCTCCAAGCTCACGAGAGTCACATTTGATGTATCCTTTTGCAATAGAGCGTTGAACTGTTTTGAATAACGTAAGCTGAAGATGTTTCGGTAGGTTCTTTGTTAGAAGAAGTGCTGTGTGGGCGGCTGGGCCAGAGAGTAGTTTTTTTAGGACATGAACGTCTAGATAGAGGTCTTTGAATTTTTTGCGTAGGATTCTCATAAACTGTCGGGTGCAAAGAGAAGATGTCGCTGTTTTTGTGTGAGAGTGGACTAGATGTAATGAGAATGTGAAGAGAGATTCGTTTCTGGGCAAAATAAAGTGATTAAAGAATGAGGCAAACTCCGGATGCGGAGTGCAGGTTTTGTCTGAAATGATTGGGTATATTGCTTTTAATAGTTTGCGTTTGCTCCGAAAGAAAACGGTGGATTTTTGCAACAAAAGAATTTTGCATTGGGACTTTGTACTGCCAAAGCAAGGTGAGTTTGGGGATGCCAAGTACTCGAAGATAGGAGACGCCTTCTCTCCAAAGGCGACGATGACGGGGAATATCTGAAGAATGATATGCTCGCTTGTTTCAGCTCGGATTTTTTTTGAAAGCAACGATAGTAAATGTTCGTTTGTATCGCGTGTAAGGAATTTTCTGAGAATTGTTCTTGTGCTGGGATTGTTGTTTGTTGTAAATAGGTTTTCTAAAGCTTGCTGTTCGCAAGTTTTTGTTGTGCTTCCTGAAGGTAGAGTTTTTTTCAGGAGTTCAGAATATTTCTTGTGTACCGGAAGGGGCATAGTCTTTAAAAGGATACGAGAGATACAAGAGGAAACTTGCTGTTTGTACTTTTGTTGTGGAGGAGCTTTCTTTCTTTTTCCCATACATGCTGCATTCATTGCAAAAAGCAAGGCAAGATAAATGAACAGTATGAGCTTCTTCTGCTTGAATGTACGAGTTGTTCTTTGTTGAAGAGAGATTTTCAAAAAAGTTGAGAGTTTTACAACAGTTTCAAACAACATTTGTTGCTGGGCTGGTTTCGCGAGGACTCCTTTCTTTTTGTTTTTTTTTGATACGTTCATCTTTGATCCTTCCCTATGTGCATAGTAAACAGTTTTTCTAAGCCCAAGCCATGGGGGATGTGAAAGAGTATACTCAACTTCTCATACGGACGCAATCCTCTTTCTTCCTTTTCTTTCACCTTTTGTTCTTCTCCAGGCATTCAGGCTTTTTTCTCCAAAACCCAAATCCAACATCCTTGAAAATAAACCCCTATCAACCAAGCAAACATCTCTTTTCTTCTTTCCAATCAATTCTTTTCAAACCATGCGTCCAGAATTTCCGTTTAGGAAATTCTATCCAAGAAAAACGGAGTTTTTCAAGGGGGATGCAACGCCCTGCGTTGCTATGTGGAGTTGGGCATCAGAATAAAAAGGACCGCTCTTGATGGATTCCAGGGTCTTACCTGACAAGGACTTGTATTAACGATGAGAGTAAAGCTTTTCCTCTTCGTCGTGTATTGTGTACATACTCGAAA